>Ga0126309_10000216_pt1 | contig 19657 bp, 18 predicted proteins | sample Plot56_FD_92541 | JGI IMG/M metagenome (GOLD analysis project Ga0126309, IMG submission 92541) | Serpentine soil microbial communities from UC McLaughlin Reserve, CA, USA - Plot56 | ecosystem: Environmental > Terrestrial > Soil > Grasslands | place: USA: UC McLaughlin Reserve, Lake County...
CGAGATGGCGAACTCCACCGAGTTCGAGCAGGATACGCCGCACCCGGTCATAGACATCATGCCCGACCAGGTCGGCGTCGAGATGGGCGGCACGATGCGCCTCGGCCATTGGCCGTGCCAGATCCTGGCAGGCACCCTGGCCGAGGAGGTCTACGGCTCGGATTTCGTCCAGGAACGCCACCGCCACCGCTACGAGGTGAACAATGCATACAGGGACGCGCTCACTGATGCGGGGATGGTCTTCTCGGGCACCTCGCCCGACGGCAGGCTGGTCGAGATAGCAGAGATAGGAGACCACCCCTTCTACATCGGGAGCCAGTTCCATCCCGAGTTCAAGAGCCGCCCCTTGAGGCCCCACCCACTGTTCTACGGGTTTGTGGGAGCCTGCGGAGAGGCCCTGAAGACGGCCGGCCTGCAAGAGGCAGCCCTCAGGCCAGAACAGGGGGCCGCCCGCTGAGGGAGGCCGGCGCAGCGCCGGGCCTCGCCAGCGCCGCAAGGCAGCTGGGGGCCGTGCATCCCACCGGCGACCCCGCGGGAACACTCGCCACCACCACGGCGGGTCTGATCGAGTTCTCGGCCATGCTCTCCTGGGATAGGGTCGAAGACGCGCCCCGGGAGCCCACGCTTGCCGCCCTGCCCGACACCGCCCGCCTCTCCGTCGTCGAGACGGAGGACCCGGCAGAGAACAGGCGCGAGATCCTGGGTGAGATCCTGGCCCTCTCGGAACGCGACCTCGGCTCGGCCCTGGAGAGCGTCTTGCGCTCCTTGACGATCACCGCGGCCCTCTCCGATGCCGTCCTGGAGACCAGGGCGGCCCGCGTAAGACCGCCCCGCCCGGCCACGGCTCCGGTCCTGCAGGCCCTCGCGCTCGACCTCAGGGACGCCGGCTTCCGGGTCCGTTTTGGCCCGTCCTGGACGCCGGTGGTGGAAGGGGCAGTGGGCCTCGGGGTCGAGCAGGAGCTCGAGAGCTTTTTGCGGGCGCATCCCTCGTGGAGGGTGGTCGGGGACCGACGATGAGGATCGGGGTGCCGAGAGAGAGGACCCAGGGGGAGAGCAGGGTCGCGCTGGCCCCGCACGCCGTCTACGAGTTGACCCGCGCCGGCCACCGGGTCTTGGTGGAGGCCAGAGCGGGGGAGGCGTCGAGCATCGGCGACGAGAGGTACGAGGAGGCCGGCGGACGCGTCGTTCAGGAAGCCGCGCGGGTCTACGCCGACTCCGAGATCGTCGTCAAAGTCTACGGTCCGGTAGAGGAAGAGTACGAATACCTGCGGGAAGGACTAATCCTCATCTCCTTCCTCTCGCTGCCGGTCAACCCGGACCTGATGCAAGCCCTTCTCGATTCCCGGTGCGTCGCTTTCGCGATGGAGACGATCCGGGACGGGCGGGGCCGTCTGCCCGTGCTCACGCCGATGAGCGAGATCGCGGGCCACCTCACCCCGCAGATCGGCGCCCACTACCTGCAGCGCCCTTTCGGGGGCCGCGGCATACTGCTGGGCGGATCGACGGGCGTGAGGCCAGGGCGCGTGGTCGTCCTCGGCGCAGGGATCGTCGGTTCGGGAGCGGCGAGGGTGGCCAGCGGCCTCGGGGCCGAGGTGGTTATCATAGACCGGGACCTGGACCGCCTGAGGAACATCGAGGATGCCCGTCTGCCGAACACGACGACGCTCGCGGCGAGCAGCCTCGGGATCAAGAACGCCGTGCTGCGCTCGGACCTCCTCATCGGGGCGGTCCATGTGGTAGGCACCCGCACGCCGGCCCTCGTGGACCGCGAGACGGTCTCGCAGATGAAAGAGGGGAGCGTGATCGTCGACGTCGACGTGGACTACGGGGGGTGCGTCGAGACCTCCCGTCCGACCAACCTCGGCGACCCTACCTTCGTCGAGTACGGGATCACCCACTACTGCGTGAAGAACGTGCCGGCGGCGGTGCCCGTCACGGCTACGAGGGCCCTGAGCAACGCCCTCCTGCCGTACATGCGCCGCCTGGCCGGCGTCGGCCTCACCGACGCGCTCGGGGCCGACGAGGGGCTAGCAAGGGGCGTCGTCCTAGCCGAGGGACGGGTCGTCGACCCCGTCCTCGCCCGCGATACCGGCACGGAGCACAACCAGCTCTCCTCCGTCTTGCCGCTCCATTCGGAGGCCAGATGACCTTCGAGCCCGCCGGGCGCTCGCTCTCGGACTTTACCGTCGAACTCGACGTGTACTCGGGGCCGTACGAGTGGCTACTCGCCCTCATCCTCGAGGACGAACTGGAGATCTTCGAGGTCCCCTTGCGCGAGCTGGTCGCCTCCTATCTGCTCGCCCGTCAGCCGGATGCAGCGAACGGCCTGGAGCGCGATACGGACTTCGCCGGCTCGGCCGCAGCCCTCATCCTCCTGAAGAGCCGCACGCTCACGCCCGCGATCGACGCAGATACGGAAGGCGTCGATGACGAGCCCCTCTCGCCGGAAGATCTCGCCGAGAGGCTCACCCAGTACCTCAAGATCCGGCGCGCAGCCGAGCATCTTAGGAGTCGCTTCGCCTCCAACGCCGGCCATTACGCCTCAGCCCACCACATACCCCCGAGACAGGGAAGCCTGAACGTAGAGGCCGACCGGGTAGCCCTGGCCGCGCGACAGGCGTTCTCCCGCGTTCTCGAGCCTCCGGTCAGGCACCTCGGGCCCATCACGGTGACCCTCCAGGAGCTCGCCGGGATCATCCGCACGGCCCTCGCCAGGGGACCCATAACCTACGAGGACCTCACCAGCGAGATGGACCGCATGAACCGCGCCGTGGCGTTCGCAGCCGCCCTCTCGCTCGCCCAGGAGGGTAGCCTCACGCTCGCCCAGACAGAACCCCTGGGACCGCTGACCCTGGAGCCTTTTTCGTGAGGGACCAGGAAAGTGGGCCCAGGGCGGCGCCGAGCCCCGCGCACCTTGTGGAAGCCGTCCTCCTGGTGAGTGCCAGACCCGTAAGCCTCTCTGACCTCCGCTCGGCGACGGGCGTCTCGGAAGGGGAGATGGAAGGAGCCCTCGCCGCGCTGACGGCGCGCTACGCACCCGAGGTTTCCGGCGTAGTGTTGCGCGAAGTCGCCGGCGGCTACCTGCTCTCGACCAACCCGGCGTGCTCCGCCGCCGTCGAGCGCTTCCGGAGGGAGGCCCGCCCGGCGCCGCTCTCCGGTGCGGCCCACGAGGTACTGGCCTGCGCGCTCTACCTCGGACCGCTCACGCGGGGCGCCGTCTCCCGCGTGCGCGGCGTAAACTCCGACGCGGTGGTACGGAGCCTGATCGAACGCGGCCTCCTTCTCGAAGTCGGCACGGACCGCGAAGCCCCCGGCTCACCCGCCCTCCTCGGGGTGACCGACGAATTCCTGGCCGCCACCGGCGCCCGCTCCACGGAGGATTTCCCGCCCGTCGATTCGCTCGTGGCGCCCGAAGAGCTGGCCAGGGTACAGGAACGTCTGGCGTCCTCAGGTACGGTTCAGGCGGACACAGAGGGGCCGTGATGCGCCTGCAGGCGTTCCTCGCCCGCGCCGGCGCGGCGCCCTCGCGCCGCAAGGCCGAGCCGCTGATACTGGCAGGCCGCGTCTCGGTCAACGGCGAGAGGGCGACCCTGGGCGCGAGGGTAACGCCCGCCGATGAGATCGAGCTGGACGGCCACCGCGTCCGTCTCCCCGAGAGCAGGGTCTACCTCGCCCTCCACAAGCCGGCAGGATATCTGACCACCATGACCGACGATCGGGGCCGCCGTACCGTGGCCGACCTCATGCCCGACGTACCGGGACTCGTACCCGCCGGCCGCCTCGACGCATCCACCACGGGCCTGCTCATCCTCACCAACGAAGGCACTCTCGCCCATCGCATCACCCACCCTTCTTCACAGATCGAAAAACAGTACCGCCTCATCCTCGAAAACCCTGTCCCTAGAGCCGCCCTCGCAGCGCTCGCAGCTGGCCCCAACCTCGAAGACGGTAAGATGCACGCCCCCGAACTGGTGATCGTCACCCGCGCCAGGGATACGACGGCCATCGACCTGACCATCCACGAGGGCCGCAACCGCATAATACGGCGAGCCTGCGCGGCCGTGGGGCTGCGTTTGATCTCCCTGCACCGGACGCGCGTCGGTCCGGTGAGCTTAGGAGACCTCCCCGAGGGCGAGTACCGTCCCCTCACGCCCGACGAACTAGCGGCCCTGCGGTGAACCGCCTCGTGGGCGTGCCGGGCGTGGATTTCACCGTCGAAGACGTGCGTCCCACCTTCCCCGCGGAGTTCGAGATAACGCCGTTAAAGAGGCCTCCAGACGCGACGATGAGGGTACCCGGTTCCAAGAGCGTCACGAACCGCGCCCTCCTCGTCGCCGCCCTCGCCGACGGGCCGTCGAGGATCACGAACCCACTCTTCGCCGACGACTCCTACTGGCTCCTGGATGCCCTCGTCAGGCTGGGCATCGAGGTGAGCGTGGACACCGAGCGGGCAGAAGTTAGTGTAATCGGCCAAAGTGGGGTTATCCAGGCTTCAGGAATAGACCTCTTCGTCGGCAACGCGGGCACGGTGGCCCGATTCCTGCCGCCCGCGCTCGCCCTGGGCAGTGGCCCTTACACCGTGGACGGAATCCCCAGGATGCGCGAGCGCCCGGTCGCCGAGCTGGTAGACGCGATGCTCCAGCTCGGTGCCAAAGTCGGGTACGCCGGGGAAGCCGGCAAATTCCCCCTGACCATAGAGGGCGGCGGCATCCCCGGTGGGGAGGCGCGGGTCTCGGGGAGCAAGAGCAGCCAGTTCGTAAGCGGCCTCCTGATGGCGGCACCCTACGCACAAACCCCCGTCACACTGCTGGCCGAAGGCCGGAAAGAGTGGCCCTACGTCGGCATCACACTAACGCTGATGCGGGCGTTCGGGGTAGACGTAGAGGAGGCGCGCGGCCGCTTCTCGGTCGAACCCGCCATCTACACGGCGCACGACTACGAGGTCGAGCCCGACGCCTCGGGGGCGTCCTACTTCCTGGCGGCGGCGGCCGTAACAGGAGGACGCGTCAGAATCCCCGGCCTCGGCTCGAGCTCACCGCAGGGCGACCTGCGCTTCGCAGGGGTGCTCTCCGACATGGGCTGCAGCGTGGAGATAGCCCCCGACTACGTCGAGGTAAGTGGGCCGGACCGTCTACAGGGCGTCGAAGTCGACATGAACGCGTTCTCCGACACCATGATGACCCTCTGCGCGATAGCCCCCTTCGCCGAAGGCCCCACTACCGTAACCAACGTGGGCCATACCCGCCTCCAGGAGACCGACCGCCTCTTCGCCGTAGCCACAGAACTACGGCGCCTCGGCATCGCAACACAGTCCACCTCGTCATCTATACGCATAATACCCGGCGTCGTTCGGCCTGGGGTGGTACGGACGTACGGCGACCACAGGATGGCGATGGCGTTTGCGATAACGGGTCTGGTTGCGAGTGGGGTAAGGATCGGGGACCCTGGGTGTGTGACCAAGACGTTTCCGGATTACTTCGGACGGTTGGAATCCTTGCGGTAGAGGGTCGGTGCTTTCGGCTATACTTCCTGGGTTCATGGGAGGCATTCTCGTAGCCATCGACGGACCCGCGGGGAGCGGGAAGAGCTCGGTCGCGCGGGCCGTTGCCGGCCGGCTCGGGGTGGTGAACCTCAACACGGGCGCCGCCTACCGGGCCGCCGCGCTTTTGGCCCTGCGCGAGGGCGTGGACCTCGATGACGGGGAGGGACTTGCCGCGCTGACCCGCCGGGTGGAGCTGAACCCGGAAGGGGCCAGCATCGACGGGAGCCTAGTAGGGGAGCGGGACCTCCGCACTCCCGAAGTCTCCGCCGCCGCATCGAAGATCTCGGCCCACGTGCCCCTCAGGGAAGTCTTGCTTCCCGTGCAGCGGAGTGCGGCCCAGAAGACGAGGGAGAAGGGAGGGGCCGTCGTCGAGGGGAGGGACATCGGTACCGTCGTCCTGCCTGACGCTGAGCTTAAGGTATACCTATCCGCCGCCCCCGAAGAGCGGGCGCGTCGGCGGGCTTCTCAGACGGGGAGGGAGGGGGAGTTGGATCGCATCAGGGCCGCCATAGCCAGGCGCGACCGCCAGGACTCCGAGCGGGAGGTCTCGCCGCTCAAGCCGGCCGCTGACGCCGTCGTTCTCGACACGACTTCCCTCAGCCTCGAAGAGGTCGTCTTGCGGGTCCTCGACCTCGCCACAGATTTGCGTGGGGGAACGTGAGAAACGCCGCTATGCTATTCCAGGGACGGCGCACACCGGGCGAGATGTCGCCAAGGTACCGACTGTTCCGGCGGGCCATGACCCTGCTCTGCAGAGTCCTGTTCGGGTACACGCTGCACGGTGGAGACCGGGTGCCCACGCAGGGTCCCCTGATAGTGGCCTCCAACCACAGCCAGTACGCCGACCCCGTACTGGTCTGCGTGGCCGTCCCCCGCCGGCTGCAATGGATGGCGAAAGAAGAACTCTTCGTCTTCCCGTTCCGGAAGTTCTTCGAGTTCATCGGGTCCTTCCCCGTCGACCGCGAGGGCGGTGGGAGGGCCGCCATCCGCTCCGCCCTGGCCTTTTTGGCCGCAGGCTGGGCGCTCGGGATCTTCCCCGAAGGCACCCACCGGGGCGCCGGATCCGCGAGAGGAGCCAAGAGCGGGGCGGTCGTACTCGCCCTCCGAAGCGGGGCTTCCATACTGCCGGTCTACGTGGGCAAGCTGCCAGGACCCCTCTCCCGCCTGCGCGGCGAAAAGCTCCACATCTTCGTCGGCGAAGAAGTACAGTTGGACTCCGCGCTGCGCGGTGGCGCTGCGTACCGTGCGGCGGCCGATGAGATCCTGCGCACCATCTACGCCCTTCCAGAGCGAGAGGCCCGAAAGACGGGCTCTACGTGAAAAGGCTCCCCGTGGTCGCCGTCGTCGGGGCGCCCAACGTGGGCAAGAGCTCGCTGGTGAACAGGATCATGCGCCGCCGCGGCGCCGTCGTCTCGGAGAGACCGGGCACCACCCGCGACAGGGCCTACAACCGGGCCGAATGGGCGGGCCGGGAGTTCATGCTGGTGGACACCGGCGGGATGGAGCCCCGCGCGAAGGTGGGCCTTGCGGCCCTCGTGACGCTGCAGGCCAGGGTGGCCGTCGAGGAGGCCGACGTGGTGGTGCACCTCACCGACGCCCGGCTCGGGCCGACCGAGGCCGACGATGTGATCGCACGCGAGCTCAGGCGCGCCAGGGCCAGCGTCGTGCTCGCCGTCAACAAGCTGGACAACCCCGCCGACGATACCGAGCGCCACGGTTTCTACTCCCTCGGAGAGGGTGAGCCCTACGCGGTCTCGGCTACGCACGGCCTGGGAGTCGGTGACCTTCTCGACGTCGTCGTCTCGTTGCTGCCCGAGGCCGGACCGGAGACGGAAGAGGAGCCTCCCAGGCTCGCCATCGTCGGCAGGCCGAACGTGGGCAAGAGCACGCTCCTCAATCGACTGCTGGGCACCGAGCGCGCCGTAGTCTCGGAGACCGCCGGTACGACGACCGACGCCGTCGCGGCCGAGATCGCGCTCGAACTGGAGGGAGAGACCGAACGCTATCTCCTGCTCGACACCGCGGGGGTAAGCAAGCGCGCCAGGCGCTCGGGCGGCGTGCCTTACTACTCATCCCTCAGGACCTCCGAGGCGATAAGGCGCTCCGACGTGTCGCTACTGCTGGTCGACGCCAAGGACGGCATCGTGGCCGGGGACCTCAGGATCGCGCGCGAGATTGAGGAGGCCGGCTCCTCGTGCGGGGTCGTGGTCAACAAGCGGGATCTCGTACCCCCTGGGAGGCTACGACAGATCGAAAGGCTCATCACGGCCCGCCTCACCGACCTCAAACCGCCCTCGGTCCACGTCTCCGCGCTCACGGGCGCCGGGGTGGAAAAAGTGTTGCCCTTCGCGGCACGAGTAGGGCGGGCATACCGGATGCGGGTGGCGACGCACGAGGCGGCCGAGTTCGTCGGTGACGTCGTAACCCGCAGCCCGCCCCCCAGGGGCGTCAAGATCCGCTACGCAACCCAGACGGGCACGGCGCCCCCCAGGTTCACGCTCTTCGCAACCAGGCCCCGAGACCTCCCCGAGAGCTACCTGCGCTACGTCGAGAACGCGCTGCGCGAAAGGTACGGTCTTTGGGGCGTAACCGTCAGAATAAGGGTCAAGAGCAGCAGATAGTTCTGAAGGACGGTGGACCTCCTTCAGAACGCTTATCAGCAGGTCAGCCAGGGCTTGCGCACGAGAAAGCTGGAATGCTGACACAAGGCGTACGGCGAAGCCGGGCGACGTGCTGAAGTGCTGAGAAGCCGCCGACCGCAGGGAGGCGGCGTGCTGATAAACTCTTGTCGGGAAAGCAAGGCCGCACAAGGCGGGAAAGGTCAGTAGAGCAAGAGGAGAGACTATGAACGACGTGGCGGCGAGGTCGCAGTACGTGATTCCGAACCCGACCTATAACTACTGCAAGGAGGAGCCGGCCGCAGGAGATGCGGGCGGTCCAGAGTCCCCGACTCTATCCCATATTCGCTACTCCCTACTCCCTACTCCCTACTCCCTAAAGCGAAGCGCGCGGGGCGGCGTCCGATGAAGGCCGTGATCATGGCCGGAGGGCAGGGCACACGTCTGAGGCCGCTGACCAGCGATCAGCCCAAGCCCATGATCCCCATAGTCAACCTGCCTTGCATGGAGCATATCGTGAGGCTCCTCGAACGCCACGGCTTCACCGACATTGCGGTGACCTTGCAGTTCATGCCGGATGAGATCAGGGACTACTTCGGCGACGGCTCGGAGTGGGGGGTAGACATCCGCTACTCCGTGGAGGACGCGCCGGCGGGGACCGCGGGCTCGGTGAAGATGGCGGAGAAGCAACTCGCCCTGGAGGGCGAGCGTCTGCTCATCATTAGCGGCGACGCCCTGACCGACGCCGACCTGAGTCGGCTGGTCGAGTTCCACGAGGAGAAAGGCTCGGAGGCCACCATGGTCCTCAAGAGCGTCGAGAACCCCCTGGATTTCGGCATCGTCATAACCGAGGAGGACGGGCGCATCTCCCGCTTTCTGGAGAAGCCGGCCTGGGGGCAGGTCTTCTCCGACACCGTGAACACCGGCATCTATTTGCTCGAACCGTCTGCTACGGCCGAGATCCCGGACCCTGCAGCGGGAGAGTACGACTTCTCCAAAGAGCTCTTCCCCAAGCTCCTCGACGCCGGACGTCCGCTCTACGGCTACATCACCGAGGACTACTGGGAGGACATAGGCACCCTGGAGCAGTTCGCCGGCGCGCAGCGCGACGTGCTCGACGGCCTAGTGGAGGGTGTCAGGCCCCCCGGCACGCGCCTCAGGGAGAACATCTACGTGGGGCGCAGGGCCATGGTCGACGACGACGAGCTCGAGGGGCCCGTCGTGATCGGGGAGAACGTCCGCGTCGGAGAGGGCGCCACAATAGGCGCCTACTCGGTCATCGCCGACAACGTCGTCGTCTCGGCGGGCGCCACCGTGGAGCGCAGCGTGATCGCGGAGGGCACCTACATAGGGGAGGGCGCCGAGCTCGTAGACACCCTCGTGGGCCGCAACTCCTACGTCCAGGCCAGGGCCCGCATCCTGGAGCGCAGCGCGCTCGGGGACGACGTGATCGTCGGCGAAGGGGCGACCATAGCCCCCGAGGTAAAGGTCTACCCCCACAAGACCATAGAGACCGGTGCCAACGTCACGCAGTCATTGATCTACGAGACCATGGGACTGCGCACCGTGTTCAAACGCGGCGTCGTCAGCGGCAAGTTCAACGTGGACGTAACCCCCGAGTTTGTCACCCGCCTGGCCTCTTCGTTCGGAACCACGCTCGACCCCGGGGCCGTCGTAACGTTGGGCCGCGACTCCACGCTCTCGGCCCAGGTCGCCAAGCGCGCGATGACCGCAGCGCTGCTCGGCACCGGGATAAACATCAGGGACCTGAGGGCCGCCCACGCCGGGGTCGTCCGCCACGACGTGCTCGCCGGCAAGTCCTCGGCGGGGGCGCACGTCCGTGCCGGTACAGATCCTGACGACGTCGAGATCCTGTTCTTCTCCGCCGATGCGACCCCCATAACGGAGGGGGATGAGAGGTCCATCGAGAAAGCATTCGTGCGCGAGGAGTACCGCCGGGCCTACGGCGGGGACATAGGGGAGTTGATCTACCCCGGCCGCGTGGTGGAGCAGTTCGTAGAGCGCCTCGAGCGGGCCGTGGACAGGGAGAAAACCTCGGGCGCCACCATCGTCGTGGATTTCTGCGGCGGCGTTGCCGACCTAGTGGCGAGCCGGGTGTTCTCCAGGCTCGGGGTGAGCGCCGTCGTCATGGAGGGCTTCGCCAACGCCAACGCCGTCGGCGAAGCGGGAAGGATGAACCTGGAGGAGAGCATCGAACGCGTCGGTCGCATCGTACCCACCGTGGACGCAGCCTTCGGAGCCGTCGTGGGACCGGAAGCCGAGTACGTGCAGTTCGTCGACAACGAAGGCGAGTCGGTGCCCCCCGACGTCATGCTCGCCTGCCTTATAGACCAGATGCGCCCCGAGAAGGCCGTGCTCCCGATCAACCTCAGCCGCGGATACGAAAAACTCGTCGAGGGCGACGGCGGTACCGTCGAGATGAGCCGCACGGGCCTCTCCAACGTCGCCATAAAAGCGGCCGCCGCTGGGGCCGACCTCGCCTCTCTCGCCGACGGCCGCTACATCTTCCCCTCCTTCCTGCCCGCCCCCGACTGCTTCATGACCCTGGCCGGCGCCCTCCAAGCGTTCCGCGAGACGCCCCTCTCCGGCGTGCGCCAGCGGTTCGGAGACTCCTTCGACCACGTAGAAAGAGAACGCATCGAGTGCCCCTGGTCGGCCAAAGGGCGCGTGATGCGCGGCCTCGCCGAGAAGTTCGGAGGCGACCCCGATGCCATCCTCGCCGAGGGCGTGCTCTTGGGCGTCGAGGAAGGCTGGGTCCTGATGCTCCCCGACCCCGACAGCCCTCTGTTCTACGTCTACGCCGAAGCGCCGGAAGGCAGCCCCCAAAAGATAATGGAGGAGTACGTCGACCTCGTTAAGTCCCTGATCGACGACCAGGCGGTCCTCTCAAGCTGAGATTGCACTTCAGGTTCAGGGTAGGTTATACTCCGGCCATGGACGACTCGGGGTTGCATGGGGCATTCGACTGGGAGGCCGCCGAGGACATCACGGCCCTCGCGGAGGAGGATCTGAGGGCCACCCTGGCGGAGCTCTCGGAGGAGGAGCGGGCGCTCAGCTACCGGCGGCGGATCGTGCAGGGGAGGATAGATCTCATCCGCGCCGAGCTCCTTGGGAGGGGCGCCTTCGCGCTCTCCCCCGAGCACCTGGCGCGGGTCTTGCTCGGGGATTTATCCGAACAGGAGCGCCGGTGAGGGAATGTCCCGAGTGTGGAGCCGAGGTCTCGGCCGAGATGAAGTTCTGCGCGGAGTGCGGCACCAAGCTCGACTTCGGCCAGAGCACCGTCTCTTATGCGCCGAGTTTCGGCGAGGATGTCGAGAGTGCGACCTCGGGCGGCGCCGAGGGGGCGGCCCTGATCGAGATGGATCAGGTGGAGGGCACGGCCGGACGCAGGATGCACGACCTGGGCGACGATGTCGTCACGGTCGGCCGCGGGCAGGAGAGCTCCATCTTCCTCGACGACGTCACCGTCTCGAGGAAACACGCGGAGATCTTGCACGGAGAGAGCGGGTACAGGATACGCGACGTGGGAAGCCTGAACGGGACCTACGTCAACCGCGTCAGGGTCGACGCCGTGGACCTGCGCAACGGCGATGAGATACAGGTCGGTAAATACCGCTTCAGGTTCGTGTTCTCCTAAAGCACCAGGTACTGTAGTCGAGAGGATGGGAGAGAACAGGGTGGAAAGCGACGGTACATCTCAAGAGACCAATGAAGGGTACACCGGCGAGAACTACGCACCGGCGCCAGAGAGGTACAGCGCGACCAAGGACAGTTTTACCATCGGCGAGGTAGTCGAGCGCTTGCGACCGGAGTTCCCGACCCTTTCGGTAAGCAAGATCCGCTACCTCGAGCGCCGGCGTCTGATCAACCTCAGCCGCACGCGTGGCGGCTACCGGCTGTTCTCGTCCCAAGACATAGAGCTCCTGCGCTACATCCTGACGCTCCAGGACAAGGAATACCTCCCACTCAAGGTCATAAAGAAGCGCATTGAAGGCGGCGGCGCGTTCACGGCGGGCGACTCGGCGGGGGACCTCTCCCGGGTGCTCGAAGAGAGGACGTACACGCGCGAGGAGCTGGCCGATACCCTGGAGGCGGAGATACGCTTCGTCGAAGAGCTCATCAGCGTCGGGGTGATCGGACGCAGCGGCGAACTCACCCAGCGCGACGCCGAGATCGCACGCATGGCCCTGGAGATGGCGAAGTATTCGATCCAACCCCGCCACCTCCGCGGCATCATGGCCGCCGTCGACCGCGAGGCCGCCCTCTTCAAACAGGTCCTCAACCCCGAGCTGCGCAGCGGCGACGACGGCCGCGTGGGCGAGGCGATGAACAAGGCCCGCCACCTCGCCGCCGTCGACTCCCGTATCAAGGAGCTGATGATGGCGAACGTGATAGACACCTTCGCCCCGTGACGGAGCGCACCCCTGCAACCGCAAACGCCGCAAGAGTTCTACAGAACCACATCCGCACCGTCCCCGACTTCCCGCGAGAGGGCATCTCCTTCAAGGACATAACCCCCCTTATAGAAGACGGCCACGCCCTGCACACGGCCGTGGATGCCCTCGCCGAGGCCGCAAGCTCTATCTCCTACGACCGGATACTCTCGGCCGAAGCCCGCGGCTTCGTGTTCGGCACGGCCCTCGCCTACCGCGCCAAAAAAGGCCTCATCCTCGCCCGCAAGCCCAAGAAGCTCCCCCGAGAGGTTATCTCCGCCCCCTACGAGCTCGAGTACGGTACCGACGCCCTGGAAGCCCACTCCGACGCGATCCCCGCAGGCACCCGCGTCCTCGTGGCAGACGACCTGCTCGCCACAGGCGGCACGGCCCGCGCCATGTGCCAGCTCGTCGAGAACGCCGGCGGCACCGTAGCCGGCGTGGCCTTCCTGATAGAACTCGCCTACCTGGGCGGCCGCGAAAAACTACGACCCTACCAAGTCGTCTCCCTCATAACCTACCATGACCCAGGAGAGTAACCTCCCCGAACCACCGGCCGATACAGCCGTAGTACCAGAGTCATCCCTCCCCGAGGCCGAACGCCTCATCTCCGTCTACCTCCGTACCCTCACCAGCCCTCAGACGATAAAAACTTATAATACAGAACTCACCCTGTTCATCTCTTTCCTAAGGGCTGTGATGGGGAAGGGGCTCGGGGATCTGACGGCGGAAGACATCTCGGTCTACAGGGAGCGCCTGATAGGGAGGTATGCGGCGGCGACGGCGGCGAAGAAGCTCGCGGTGCTCAGGCGGTTTTTGATCTTCACGTACATGGCCGGCGCGACGACGGTGAACCCCGAGGCTTTGCGCTACTTCGCCAAGAGCCCGCGCGTACGCCAGGACCCGGCCTACAACGTGCTCACCGAGGAGGAGCTCTCGCGCATGTTGAACGCCGCCCGCGCCTGCAACTACCGCGACTACGTCATGCTCGCGGTGATGGCCGGATGCGGGCTCAGGGAGGCCGAGGTCGTGGGCGTCAGGATCGGGGACCTCCGCGAGGCGGGGGAGGATCAGATCTTCTTGCGCGTCCTGGGTAAGGGCGATAAGGTCCGCAACGTGCCCATCTCCCCCGACCTCTGGCGCCTCGTCCAGCGCTACGTACTGCTCACGCAGCGCAGCTTCACCTCCCACCCCGACTCCCGCAAACCCCTCTTCGCCTCGAGGGTCGGCAGGGATAGACCCCTCACCACCCGCTCCGTCCAGAACATAGTAAAAAAGTACGTGCGGGCCGCCGGCATAACCAAGGCCATCTCGCCCCACTCTATCCGCCACACCGTGGGCACCAACATGGCCGTAAACGAAGCCCCCCTCCTCGTCATCCAACAGTTCCTCGGCCACTCCGACCCCAAAACAACCATGCGCTACATCCGCCGTGCAGAAGAACTTGCAGCGAAGGCATATCAATATAATACACTACCCTTGCCTCTGTAAGTATCCTCTGTAAGCATCGAGAAACTGAAGAAGCCATGACTCAAGAAGCCATCACCCATCACGATAACGAACCCACAGAGCTACCATGTCGAATACATGGTTCCACTGAGCCGAGGGGGACGCAACGACCAAACTAATCTTGCCGTGACCTGCGCGACGTGTAAGCGCTCCAAAGGTTCGCTGACCACAGAGCAGTACTTCACCTCAAATGTCAGATGAACTGGGCGAACTTCGTATAACGGGAATTCTCGGAAGTTCGCCCTTATGGTCTCTCGGGGAGTACGAACCGAGAGGACAAGTTTGAGCAATTGGGGCGAAGCGGCGACATGTGCGGACCCCTGATCGCTGGTCCCCAACCCCCGGAGCGCCCGCACGGCGAAGCGTGGACCAGGCGTTCATGGAGCCTCTGTGATCGAAGGTGTTGCAGACGAATGTTCTCGCTACGGGCCACTCCATGTGCGCTTTAGCCTTGTCTTGATGGAGTGTATTATAGATAACAGTCGCCAACCTCTAGAGGCTTTCAGGTTTTGCATCTGCTGGGTAAGGCGGTCGTTTCGTTGCGTGAGACGCTGCGTTCCTTGTTTAGAGCGACGCAGTCTGCGGCCGAGATCGCGCAGTTCCGCTTCGAGGTCTGTGATTCTCTGCTCCATGCCGAGCACCCGTTGCCCGAGCTTCTGGGTCTCCTCGGTTCGGGCGCTGAGCTCTCGTTCGAGCTTCTGGGTCTGCTCAGCCCGGTCGCCCAGCTTTCGTTGGAGATTTTGTATCCTCTGGGTCTTGGCCCTCCCTTGGTTTTCGTAGGCGAGAAGGCGTTGTCCGAGCCTACCTATCGTAAGGGCCTTCGCCCGCTCACCGCGTTTGGATCGAAGGAGGGCCTCGACAGACGCGCCAGGCTCGCCCAGGGGATCCACCTTTGCGAAGGCTCTCCCTTCCTCGGCATCGACCCACCTCACGTAATCCTCGGAGGCGACCAGGAATCGATTATCGAGCAACTCGTTGACGCTTTTGATCTCCACAGAGGTCTCTTGCTTTAGTCGCAGCCCTGGATCCTTCTCCAGGGTCTCCAGGTACTTCTTGTAGGCGCGCGATTCGCGATGGTACTGTTGCTCTCTTACGGCCTGCACGACCTGCCTACGGAAGCGCCTCAGGAACTTGTAATGAAACAGTACGCAGCTGATATCGGCTATCCTGGCGTTACGGACGCCGTGCGGGGGCTTCGGCTCGAGGGTCCCATCGCAGAACACCAGGGGATACTTCGTCAACCAGGGACCGGGAAGATCGAAGATCCTTCGGCGGAGCCCGCCCGCGAACCACTCGATCTCATCGTTTTCTAAAGTGTTGTTGTCCCTCGATAGCTTCCACGCACGCTTTTTGCTATCCATCCTCTCGAGACCGGAGATATCATAGAATCGGTGCACCTCTTTGAGAGGCTCGTCGGGCTCGCCCGCAAGCTCCAACAGCGGCCTCTCCGGGAACATGTCGAGCATCTGCGCCGTCACCGCGGTGTAGGACTTGCTGTTGAGGTAAGCCAAAAGCGAGTCCAGGCCGATCACGTCGGAATAGGGGTAATCGAAGAGCTCGTCTACATCCACGCACAATGACCACCTACCCCGGCCGAAGCGCTCGATGAGATACTGCCGCATGACCACTTGTCCACCAGTGCCCTCGACATCAGCGTTGAAGGGCAGCGCCGTACGGAGCACCGTCACGCCGTCGTATCCAGAGGCAGCCGCCACAGTGTCATCGGTGGAGTTGTTATCGAGAAAGACAAGGTGCTTGGCACCCAGAGAAATGTAATGCTCGACGAAGGTGCTTACCCACGGCTCTCCGTCTCGGACCAGGCAGACGACGACAAGCTCATCCTCACCGTAAGGTATCTCCGCAGGGCCATACAGGTGCTCGACCTCGAAGCCCCCGATCAACTCCCCCCCATCTGCCCTTCCATATCCAGCCCGAAGATCCATGCCCAACGCCACGCCGCATGGTAGTGATACCCGCAACAAGAATCAATGGCCCGAGCGTGTCCATAGGGTTCAGTTGCCCAGTCTTGTATATATTATGCGTAACCAACAGGATGAGGACCGGCCATCTACCATTCGCTTTAAGGCGTGAAGGCTTCGTTGACGTTCGTGAATGACGTGCCACCTTGGGGACCTCCGCCGGCTACGTAGACGACGCCGTTTATGGTCCCGGCCACAGCGCCATGACGTGGTGTGTGCATGGGTGTCAGTTTGGTCCAAGTGTCCGCGAGCGGGTCGTACTCCTCGTTGGCTGCGAACGTACCGCCGGTAGTCGTTTTCTCGCCACCCATAACCTGCGCCTGGCCGCCCAGTGTTCCCACGACCATCGTACGGCGGCCGGTCGGCATGGGCGCCCTCGCGGCCCACGTGCCCGTGGCGGGGTTGAATCTCTCCACAGAAGCGAGCGTCCCGTTCAGCGTCGTGCCATCAGCATTGCGCGTGCGTCCTCCGAAGACGTAGAGTTTGCCGCCGAGGGTCGCGGAACCCGGGTTGTCACGCCGGGTCTTCATGGCGGTCCCCCTGGTCCAGGTATTGTCTGTGGGATCATAGACCTCCACGCCAGCCAACGAGGCGCCGCTTGCGCCCATCCCACCGACCACGTAGATCTTTCCGTCGATCGCCTGCGCCGTTGCGCCGGCGCGCGCGGTGGCCAGTGGCGCCAGCCGCTTCCAGGTCTTGCTCGTCGGGTCGTAGACTGCGGCGTTATGCACGGCGCCCGAGAAGGCGCTGGTAGATCCGCCGAAAACGTAGAGCTTGCCGTTCAGGGTCACCATCGCCGGGTTCTCGACCGCAGGGCCGGGTAGTGAGGGTCCGGTCGTCCAGATACCGGTGGAGGGATCGTAGATATCCATCGCGGAGCGGTGACCGGCGGTCGTCTTGCCGGCGACGACGTAGAGCTTGCCGCCGAGCGCAGTCCCACCGGCATCCAGTACCGCCTCGGGCATCGGTTGCTCTGTACTCCAGGTACCAGTTCGGGGTTCCAGGGCAGTCACCTTGTCGGCGCCGAACTCGCCAACGTAGATCGTCCCATCCGGACCCTCGGTGATGGGAAGTGGGTTGTCGAAGCCGCCCGCGAGAGGAGGGGCTTTGACGACGGAGCGACCGTCGGCCGCCAGCTCGACCTTGGTTATGTCGTCGCCCACGGAGAAGTTGGTGATCAAGAGATCGCCGGCGAGGGCTCCGCCGAACGCTCCACCCTCGTACTCGATAATGCCGTCCGCAGACTTGTGAGCACCGAGATCGTACATCGGCGGCTCGTAGTTGGGCAGCGCCGCGACACCCTGATAAGCGCCATCCTTGAACACGCACTCCGGCGAGTAGCCGTCCCCCTCGCGGTAGGGGTTCGGGTGGCCGTAGTACTTGCCTTCTACCAGCCGGTTGAGGTTGTCCGGCTGGTCTCCGGGGTACTCGCCGCCCTGCGTCCAGAGCGTGGGATCTCCGAGACCGGTGCAAGGAGACTTTGGAGAGGGCGGGTAGGTGCCTGTGACGCCGAGGCCATTATCGGGACCGTAGATAGATCCACCGCTGTGGAAGACGAAGTCGTACATGTTTCTGAGTCCTGTGGAGTACGGAACAACGTCGCACGGTGAAGGTCCGTAGGTGTTCTCCGGGGTGGCGCACGAGCCGTCGAAGCCAGCGGCGCGAACGTCGGCGACGAGCAAGGCGGCAGAGAGCGGCTGTTCGGCCCTCCTACCGAATTCCGTGTTGGCGGTGTTGGGCGCCCCGGCCCCGGTGTTCCCCCCAACGGCGATGTAGAATTTGCCGTCGGGGCCGAAGTGCACGGCGTTGACCCCGTGGTTGGCGATGGCGCGAGGCAGGCCGGTGATCACGTCGCTCCTCGTCGCAAAGTCAGATCCCGAGAGGCGGGTGACCTTGCTCGAGTTCAGCGCGCCATCGCTCGTGGAGGGGCTCGAGTGCGAGACCCACAATGTGACGTTGCTCGGTGTCGACCTGGGGTCTACCGTGACACCTAGAGTAAGCCTGGAGCCCAGCGTCGTGATCACCCGGTCTGAGACGACCTCCTTGGCGTCGTTGAGCTTGAGGGCATGGATCGTGCCGAAGAGCTCCGTTACGTACAGCCGTCCGTCTGGCCCCCAAGCCATCGAGGTCGGCTTGGGCACGGGGAAAGAAGAGCGGTTGAAGGAGAAGTCCTGCGGAGCGGGCGGTGGATTATCCGCCGTGACCGAAAAATCGTCGAAGGTGTAGGTGAGCGGGGTCGAGCCATTCCGGTGGGTCGCATAGATGCCACCGAAGCTTCTTGTGCCTATCGTCGGGTCGATCCCGGCCGCGTCGAAGCTGAAGAACTCCGAAGGAGCTGTGAACGTCCCGACCTCGAGCTCCGAGCCCCCGTCGACCCTGTAGTAGGCCTTGATCTTACGATCGTTCGGCGTGGCACGTAGCTTGAGAGCGACCCTGGCGTTGCTAAGATCGAGCACCCCCGTTTGCTTCTTTACGGACGTTTGTCCGTTAACTTCCATAAGGTACTGGATCTTCGTTCCAGCAGCCGTGGAGATTACGGCCAGCTTCACATGGTTGTCCTCGTCGTTCCCGAACCAGAGCCCGCCCTGCTCGAAGTTCCCGCTGCCGGCGGGGGGGTCGAGCAACGTGGTCTTGAGGATAGAGACCTGGTTGGGCGCGGCGATGCCGACGGCCAGGGCATTATCTTGGGAGTCGTTAGTCCCGTACATGATCCCCTGTGTGGTGGTAATGTCCAGCGTCCCAGGGGTCGCCGTATGCACGGTCAGATTGCGCGGGATGTAGCCGGTAGCGTTCGTCGGCGGATCTATGTAAGTGAAGCCGGTCCCGACGCCGTCGCCGTCGAGGATCTTGCCGTGATCCTGGCCAAAGTCCAGCCTGTAAGGAAGGCCGACGAGGACCTCCGCGCAAGGCAGAGCCGAACACGTCGATGCGCCTGCAGATGACATCAGGAATATGAGCGTCGTCACACCCAAGACAAACAGTGATGAAAGCCTCGTCAAGCTACATCTCATTCCGCACCCGTAGCCCCGGCACCCGCATCTTCTCAATCTGCAAGAAGACCTCCCGTTCTCCTGAAGTGATATATACAGTCGCATGCGAGAAGCGTCAGCTATCTCCCCCAAACGCCGACTTGTTGTAGTAGTTCGCGTAGAGCTTTTTGAGGTCCGGATGCGGATCTCCCCTCCGGACCACGGCAAATTCCTTATGGCTCTCGAACTGGGCGGTAAACCGGACGCGTCCGGCATGCCTTACGATCCACTCCAGGAGCTCTCGGGTAGGACCTGGCCGGTCGATTCCCGAGCGTGCCGCCCAATTGAACTCGGGGAAGCACAGCGGCTTTCCGCGATTCTTGGCGAAGTCGTTGAAGCGGTTGAGCACGGCGAACTGCTCCTTTCGCCGGTCGTCGTTCGGGGAGGGGTACATGTCTGCCCCGCATATGTCCACCCACTTCGCTCCCGGCCAGAACTTCGACCAGTCGGTTCTTGCCGTAGCACCGGCTAGGATGGTCCACACCAACAGCAACTTGTCGTTGCGTCCCACGCTCTGGGAGGTGCG
>Ga0126309_10000217_pt1 | contig 19631 bp, 19 predicted proteins | sample Plot56_FD_92541 | JGI IMG/M metagenome (GOLD analysis project Ga0126309, IMG submission 92541) | Serpentine soil microbial communities from UC McLaughlin Reserve, CA, USA - Plot56 | ecosystem: Environmental > Terrestrial > Soil > Grasslands | place: USA: UC McLaughlin Reserve, Lake County...
CGTCGTCCACGTCACCTGCCGCGAGGCGGTCGAGCCGATCGCCCGTGCGCGCGAGGCGGGCTGGGACGTCTGGGGCGAGACCTGCACCCAGTACTTCTTCAACTCGCTCGACGACATCGCGAAGCCGAGCTTCGAGGGCGCGAAGTACGTGTACTCGCCGCCGGTGCGCGACAAGTCGAACTGGGACTACCTCTGGAACGCCGTGCGCACCGACACGCTGTCGGCGATCTCGACCGACCACTGCGCGTTCCTCTGGGACGGGCAGAAGACGCTCGGGAAAGACGACTTCTCGAAGATCCCGAACGGCGGCCCGGGGCTCGAGAACCGGCTCCAGATGATCCACGAGTTCGGCGTCCGCGGCGGACGGATCTCGCTGAACCGGATGGTCGAGCTGCTGGCGACGAACCCGGCGAAGCTGTTCGGGCTCTACCCGCGGAAGGGGACGATCGCCGTCGGCTCCGACGCCGACATCGTCGTCTTCGACCCGGAGCGGGAGCACACGATCAGCGCGAAGACGCACCATTCGAAGGCCGACTACAGCCTCTTCGAGGGCACGAAGGTGACGGGGACGCCCGAGGTCGTGCTGCTGCGCGGCAACGTGCTCGTCGAGAACGACGAGCTCGTCGCGTCTCCGGGGATCGGTCAGTTCGTCCGGCGCGCGAAGTTCGGCGAGGAGCTCAAGGGCGGAACACCGGTGGCGGCGTGATGGTCGAGCGCGACGACCTCGGCGAGATCGATCGGACCGGCCCCTGGGAGCGAGAGGACGAGGAGGAGTCGAAGGAGGAGCCACCGCCGCCCGCCGCGGACGAGCCCGACGCCGACGCGTAGGGCTTCGCAGGGGTCAGACCCCGGGGTCTGACCCCGCAGTCGCAGCTTCGAGCGGCGGCGGCGGCCGCGCCTGACCCCGTTATTCGATCGGTTCGGGGCTATCCGCGCCGGGGCGGTTCGGATCCTCCGGCTGGACGTCAATCGAATCCGGATGCTCCTCCTCGCGGACCGCCTCGTCCTCGTCGTCGCGCTCGTGCTCCGGAAGGCTCATCGCGTCTGCGGGAAGCCGAGGTCGACCTTCGAGGTCGCCGGGTCGGGCCAGCGCGAGGTGACGACCTTGCCGCGGGTGTAGAACTCGATCCCCTCGGGGCCGTAGATGTGCGTGTCCCCGAAGAGCGAGTTCTTCCAGCCGCCGAACGAGTAGTAGGCCACCGGGACCGGGATCGGCACGTTGATCCCGACCATCCCCGCCTGGACGTCGAACTGGAACTGCCGCGCGACGCCGCCGTCCCGCGTGAAGATCGCCGTCCCGTTGCCGTACGGGTTGTCGTTCACGAGCCGCACCGCCTCGTCGTACGTCGAGACGCGCGTGACGCCGAGCACGGGGCCGAAGATCTCGTCGTCGTAGGCCTTCATTCCCGGACGGAGGTCGTCGAGTAGCGAGGCGCCGAGCCAGAAGCCGTCGCCCTCGGGCGCGCTCTCGCGGCCGTCCACCACGATCTTGCCGCCCTCCTCCGCCGCGCTGCCGACGTACCCGGCCACCCGGTCGCGGTGCTCGCGCGTGACGAGCGGCCCCATCTCCGAGTCCTCGCGCGTGCCGTCGCCGACCTTGACCTTCGGGATGCGCGCCTTGATCTCGTCGATCAGCCGGTCGGCGACGTCGCCGACCGCCACGACCTGCGAGACCGCCATGCAGCGCTCGCCGGCGGAGCCGTACGCGGCGCTGACCGCGGCATCGGCGGCCATGGCGAGGTCGGCGTCGGGCAGCACGATCATGTGGTTCTTCGCCCCGCCGAGGGCCTGGCAGCGCTTGCCGTGCCTCGTCGCCGTCTCGTACACGTACTTCGCGATCGGCGTCGAGCCGACGAACGACACCGCGTCCATGCCCGGGTGCTCGAGCACCGCGTCGACGGCGACCTTGTCGCCGTGCACGACGTTGAAGACGCCGTCGGGAACCCCGGCCTCCTTCAGGAGCTCCGCGACGTACAGCGACGCGGAGGGATCCTTCTCGGAAGGCTTGAGTACGAACGTGTTCCCGCACGCGAGCGCCGGAGCCCACATCCACATCGGGACCATGGCCGGGAAGTTGAACGGCGTGATCCCGGCGACGACGCCGAGCGGCTGGCGGATAGAGTAGACGTCGATGCCCGTCGACGCCTGCTCCGAGAAGCCGCCCTTGAGCAGCTCGGGGATCCCGCAGCAGTACTCGATCACCTCGAGCCCGCGCGCAACCTCCCCCAGCGCGTCGGACAGGACCTTCCCGTGCTCGAGCGTGAGCAGCATGGCGATGTCCTTGCGCTGCTCGTCGACGAGCTTCCGGATGCGGAAGAACAGCTCGGTCCGGCGTGACAGCGAGAGCGCGCGCCACGAGGCGAAGGCGGCCCTGGCCGCCTCGACGGCCGCGTCGACCTCTTCGCGCGTCGCGAAGTCGACCGCACCGGTCTGGACGCCGCGAGCCGGGTTGTAGACGGGGCCGCTCCGGCCCGAGGTTCCCTCGACGATCCGCCCGCCGATCCAGTGCGAGATCCGCTTGATCTCTGGGGTTGCGGCGACCGGTGCTTCTGCGACTTCGGTCATCTCCGTCCTCCTCGCTGTCGCGCCCAGGGTACCGCGTTAAGCTCCAGCCGATGGCCGTCGTCGACACCGATCCGCAGTCCGCCGCGCGCATCAGCGAGCTCGACAAGCGGCACGTTCTGCACTCGTGGTCGGTGCAGAACGCGATCGACCCGCTGCCGGTCGCCGGCGCCGAGGGCTGTTACTTCTGGGACTACGAGGGCAACCGCTACCTCGACTTCGCCTCGCAGCTCGTCAACGTCTCGATCGGCCACCAGCACCCGAAGGTCGTCGCCGCGATCAAGGAGCAGGCCGACAAGCTGTGCACGATCGGGCCGCCGATGGCGCACGAGCAGCGCTCGGAGCTGGCGCGGCTGCTGGCGGAGGTCACGCCGGGCGACCTGACGATGTCGTTCTTCACGAACGGCGGCGCGGAGGCGAACGAGAACGCGCTCAAGCTCGCCCGCTGGCACACCGGCCGCCACAAGGTCATCGCGCGCTACCGCTCCTACCACGGCGCGACGGGTGGTGCGATCACGCTCACGGGCGATCCGCGGCGCTGGCCGGCGGAGCCCGGCATCCCCGGCGTCGTCCGGATGCTCGACCCCTACACGTACCGGTGCCCGGCCGGCCACCCCGACCCATGCCCCGTCTGCTCGGGCGGGCCGCACCTCGAGGAGATCCTCCAGTACGAGGATCCTGACACCGTCGCCGCGGTGATCCTCGAGACGATCGTGGGGACGAACGGGATCATCGTCCCGCCCGACGGCTACCTGCAGTCGATCCGCGAGGTCTGCGACCGCCACGGCATCGTGCTGATCTGCGACGAGGTGATGGCCGGGTTCGGACGCAGCGGGAAGTGGTTCGCCTGCGAGCACTGGGACGTCGTCCCCGACATCCTCACGGTCGCGAAAGGGATCAACTCGGGCTACGTGCCGCTCGGGGCGATGGTGATCAACGAAAGGCTCGCGGACTGGGTGAAGGACAAGTACTTCGCCGGCGGGCTCACCTACTCGGGTCACGTCCTCGCGTGCGCGTCGGCGGTCGCGTCGATCGAGGCGTTCAAGGAGGAGGGCATCGTCGAGAACGCGGCCGCGCACGGCGAGTATCTCGCGACGGCGCTGCCGGAGCTCGCGGAGCGCCATCCGTCGATCGGCGACGTCCGCGGGAAGGGGCTCTTCTTCGGCCTCGAGCTGGTGCGCGACCGGGCGACGCGTGAGCCGCTCGTCCCGTTCAACGCCGGAGGCGAGGCGGCCGCGCCCGTCCTGCGCATGGCGAAGGCTGCGCTGGATCGCGGTTTGTACCTGTTCGTGCACTGGAACGTCGTGGTCGTCGCGCCCCCGCTGACGATCACGCGCGAGGAGCTCGACGAGGGCCTCGGCGTCCTGGACGAGGTGCTCGCGCTCGCGGACGACGCCGCAGCCTAGGCATCACTGACAGCTGCGAACGCAACCGCGCGCGTGCACGCGCCGGATCGCGACGCCGCCGCCGAGCTGGTTGTCGCGCTGCTCGATCAGCAGGTTGACGTCGGCGCGCCCGCCGAGCGCCGGCCCGCGGTTCCCCGTGATCACGTTGCGCTCGACGAGGACGCGTCCGCCCCCGCGGTCCTGGCCGCCGTTGAAGACGATGCCGCCCACCTGCGGCGGCGTCGCCTTCCCGCCGTTGCCCGTGATCCGGTTGCCGCTGATCTCGATCTGCGAGGCGAGCACCGGGATTCCGTCGTTCGCGGAGAGGGCGAGGAGGATGCCCGGACCGGCGTTGTCGGCGATCGTGCTGTCGGCGATCCGGATCCCGAGCGTTGGCGCTCCCCGGCCGCCGGGCTCGACGTCGATGCCCGCAGCCGGATTTCCCGAGAAGCGTCCCGGGCTCGTCGGGTACGTGTCGCTGCCCCCGCTGATCACGCTCCGCTCGATCCGGACGTCGATCCCGCCGACGATCGAGACCACGTTGCGCCGGCCGCCGAGAAACCGGGAGCCGGTGACGAGGATCCGCGCTGCGTAGCCGTCGTTCGCCCGCCCGCCGATGTAGAGGGCGTCGATCGGCGAGCCGCCGACCTCGATGTTGCTGACGGTCAGCTCGTGGCCGAGAAGCGAGATCCCGTAGAGGTCGACCCCGTCGGGGACCGACAGCTTCAGCCCGTCGAGCTCGACGCGAACGGGCGCGGGGTCGTACACGCTCGACCGCGAGACGTAGAAGATCGCCTCGGCCGGGATCGGATCGCCGTCGTTGGAGCGCATCCTCACCTCGCCCGGCCCCGTCCCGACGATGCACGCACCGTCGGAGACGATCCGCGTGTCGTCGCGCGAGACCCAGAGGCCGCGAGTCGCGTAGCACTCGCCGTTCGGAAGCCTGGGCAGGAAGACCGTCCCGCCCGCGTCGAGCCGCGATTGCAGCCACGACGTGTCGTCGCGGCGGTCGCTGCCCGAGACTGGCGCGGCGACGAGCGCCCCGAGCACGACCACGATCACGAGACCCCAGCGCGTCCGCGCACCGTAGCGCGGAAGGGGCGCCGCGCCTAGGCGTCCGTCCCTAGGCGCGCGCCGTCACCTCGGCGATCACGCGTTCCTCGCTGCCGCTCAGCAGCAGGTCGAGGACGCGCGTGCCGTCGACGAGGCCGACCTTGCGGTTCAGCAGCTCCGTCAGCCGCGCGGGGGGAATGTGCGCCTCGCGCGCGGCGAAGAGCAGCCGCCGCACCGCCGGCTTCGTCTGCCCGTCGACGTCGAACTGCCAGGACGGGTACCTCCACTCGCGGGAGCCCTCCGGGCGGACGGCGTACAGCTCGCCCGCGCGGCGCATCCCCTCGATCCGCAGCGGGTCGACGCCCAGTCGGGACGCGAGCCAGCTGCCGGTCAACTCTCCCATCGCTCTCCTCACTACGCCGTCTGCGGCTCGAGGCGGCTCGGGTGCAGGACGGTCCGGATTCCTTGGACGACCCAGCCTCCCACGGCGAGCACGAGCAGGCAAGCGGCCAGCAGGGTCAGGTAGGTCCACTTCTTCATGGTGCTGCCTCCTCTCTCTTATGCCGTGACGGCGGCTGCGTCGCCGGCCGGGACGTAGGTCGGTGCGTAGCCGAGCGCGCGGCCGAGCGGTGCGCCCATCGCAAGGGCCAGCTTCTGGAGCGCCGCCGGGACGACCGGCAGGTTCACGTCCTCGAAGTGGTGGTTCGCGATCACGGCGAGCCGGAGCGGGTTCGGCATCCCCTTGCGGTTCGTCTTGCCGTCTTCGGCGAGCCCGAACATCGTCTCGATCAGCGACTCGAACTGGAGCGCGGGGCGCACCTCGGTGCGGAAGACGAGCTCGTCGGTGCCGGCGTTCCACCACTTGTGCGCGACGCGCGGCTTGACCGTGACGACGCCGCCGGGTCCGAGCTCCGACTTCTTTCCGCCCGCCTTGATGCCGAGCGTGCCGCTCACGACCTCGAACGTCTCCGTCTGGGTCGGGTGCACGTGCGCCGCAGCGACGAAGCCGCGCGGCTCCGAGCGCAGCTCGATCAGCACGTAGTCACCGCCGGTCTCGGCGGACGTCTTCAGAAAGGTCATCCGCTCCTTCGTCACCGGATTCATCAGCGTGTCGCCTGCTCTGATCACCTTTGCCTCCTGGGTTCGCGCGGGTTCGCTGCAACGCGCTGATCTTGCGACGGAGGCAGCAGCGGCCGCATCGGGGCGACCCCCAAAGATGAACCCCAGGGTTTGGCGGGCCCGGTTCCTCGGGTGGCAGCGCTCCGGTTGTGACTCCAACCGACGAGCCGCTGTCTTCGGCGTGTTCCTCGTCAGCGAGGCCACATCAGAAGCGGCGTGGGCCGGGGTTCAGTGCGCTCCGGAAGCGGAGTCGAGCGAGAGGAACTGGCGGGGGCGCTTGACGGAACAGGGCGCGGTGTTTTCCGGCAAGTCCCGGGGGAACGCGCGTCTGATGGGCTCGTCAGCGGAACGCCGAGCGCTGAACGAGGCGTCGTTCCGGGAGGCGAACGAACAGCTTGAGCGCGGCGCTCGCAGGATCACACGCGGGGACGAGGCGTCGCTTGTTCCGTTTCTGTGCGAGTGCCCGCGGCAGGAATGCACTAAGGTCGTCGCGTTGACGCTGCGCGAGTACGAGGAAGTGCGGTCGATGAGCCGGCAGGGACTCGCCGTTCCCGGACACGAGGACCTCGAGATCGAGCGTGTCGTTGCGGAAAACGAGCGCTACCTCGTGACGGAGAAGTTTGGTCGCGCGGGAGACGTCTTCGAGGAGGAGGACCCGCGCCGATGACCGGCGAACGCGAACGGCGTGTTGGGCAGAATGAGGCGCTGTTCCGACAGGTGAATGACCGCGTCGAGGATCTAAATGCGGCGTTCGCGACAATGACGCGAGTCTTCGATGTCGTGTGCGAATGCGGGAGCACCGACTGCATGGCCCAGGTCGCTGTGCCTCGCGACGCCTACGAACGTGTTCGAGCGGAACCGACGTGGTTCATCATGAGACCCGGCCACGAGGTTGCCGACGTTGAGCACGTGATCGAGGAACACGGCGGGTACAACGTCGTCCGGAAGGACAAGGGTCTTCCGGAGGAGATCGCGCGTCAGACAGACCTCCGGAACAACTAGATCCGGACGGGAGTGATGCGGTCGTACTCGCCAGTCGTGCCTAGCTAGGCGGGTGCCGGGGCGGCGAGCTCGCTGCCCAGCGCGTCCCGCAGCTGCGCGCGCGACGCGATCCCGAGCTTCCGGTAGACGCTCGAGAGGTGCACCTCGATCGTCTTCGGGGTGACGAAGAGCGCCTGCGCGATGTCGCGGTTGGTCATCTCGCTCGCCGCCATCGCGGCGACTCGGCGCTCGCTCGGAGTGAGCGATTCGACGCCCGAGATCGCGAGTCGGCGCGGCTTCGCGCCCGTCGCCATGAGCTCCTGCTGCGCCCGCTCCGCAAGAACCGCGGCTTCGCCCTGGTGCGCGAGCTCGACGGCGAGGCGTAGGTGCTCCCGCGCCTCCGCCCGCTGGTTTCCCCGCCGCAGGGCGGAGCCGAGCTCGAGCAGCCCGCGCGCGCGCTCGAGAATCGCCCGGGAGCCTTCGAGCTGCGCAACCGCCTCGCGGAGCGTGTCGATGCCGCGCTTGCCGCCCTCCACGGTCCCGACGACACGGAGCGCCTTCGCGATCCCCCGCGGCGCGCCCCACAGGCGCGCGAGCTCCAGCTCTTCGGCGGCGAAACGCTCCGCCTCCTCCCGCTCCTCGAGGCGCAGGTGCGCGAGCGCCGCCTGCGACCGCCACGAGAGGTACGTCGGGTTCCGCCCGCCGAGCGACGAGAAGATCTCGCCCGCGCGCATGAAGTCCGCCAGCGCCTCGCGATACCGCCCCTGGATGAACCGGAGCCGCCCCCGCGAGTCGTAGAAGACCCAGTGCTCGCGGGACGGCGCGGGAGCCGTCTCGAGCCGGAGCAGCGTCTCGCCGGCGGCATCGAGGTCTCCGCGGCCCATCTGCGCGTCGGCGAGGAATGAGACCGCATAGGAGATGCCGCTCTGCAGCCCGTGCTCGTCGACGTACGTCATCGCGTTCTGGAGGTCGCTTTCCGCCGCGGCGAGCTCGCCGGTGAACAGGTACATGTAGCCGCGGAAGATCGACGCGATCGCGTGGCCCGAGATCGAGCCGCGCAGCCTCGCGTCCGCGAAGGCGTCGTCGTAGATCGCCTCCGCCGTGTCCCACTCGTCGCCGATCGTCAGCGCGACCGTCGCGAACACGAAGCCGGGGTTGTCGGCGGCGAAGAGGTCGCCACCGGCCAGTGCGCGCTCGGCGTTCTCCTTGCACACCTCTCGCGGAGCGCCGATCGACCGCGAATCTTCGAGCGCGAACATCGCAAGGAGGGTCTTCGAGCCGATGTCGTCGTCGAGCGGGAGCGTGCGCGCCCTTTCGAGATGGGTGCGCGCGAGCGGGTAGAGCGGCGGGAAGATCATCGAGACGCTGAGCAACCCGCCCTCCAGCCGGCGCAGCAGGTCGAGGTCCTCGTCGCCGACGGCAGCGATCGCCTCCTCGTGGACGCGCACCGCCTCGTCGAGCTGGAGGCCGTAGAAGAGCATCCTGCCGAGCTGCAGCGCGACCTCCCCGCGCTGGCGCGGATCAGCCGTCAGCGCATGTGCCTCGCGGAGGTGCTGCGCCGCCTCGGGCCGGTCGATCAGGCGCTCCGCCATGCCCAGCGAGAACAGCATCTGGCCGCGCTCCTCGGGCTCGAGCTCCTCCTGGACGGCACGTCGCAGGTACGAGCTCGCGGCGTGTGGGTCGCCCTTCGAGACCGCCCGCTCGGCGGCCTTGCGGAGGCACGGAAGGCACGCCTCGACGATCCCCGGCGGTGTCAGCAGCACGTGCGCGGCGATCTGCTCGACGGGCGCGCTCTGCCCTGCGAGCAGGTTCGCCGCCCGCGCGTGCGCGGCCTCGCGCTCCGCCGGGTTGAGGTCTGCGTAGACGGCGGCGCGGACGACCGGGTGCACGAAGCGGAGCGTCCGCTCCATCCGCATCAGCCCGTTCCGGACGAGCGTCGTCGCGGTGTGGGCCGCGACGTCGCGGTCGAGCTCGGCGAGCGCAGCGGCGTGCGAGAGCGAGACGTCGTCGCCGAGCACGGCGACTGCGCGGGAGAGCTGCGTCGCCTCCGCCGGGAGCCGCCCGAGGCGTAGGTGCACCGACCGGGCAACCGCCTCCGGCCCGATCTCGTGGACGACCGGCGCGTTCTTCGCCTTTGGCGCCACTCCGACGTCGCGGAGTGCCTCGAGCAGCGCCCGCAGCAGCAGCGGGTTGCCACCCGTCGTCGCGTGGCACGCGTCGGCGAACTCGACGTCGACGTCGCGGGCGATGAACTCACGGATCAGCTCCGTCGCGGCGAGCACCGTCAGCGCCGGCGGGCGGATGACCACACCGGCGGGATCGGCGACCAGCTCCATCACGAGCGACGGCTCCGAGCTCTGCTCCGCGGGCCGCGTCCCGACGATGATCAGGATCGGCAGCCCCTCCAGCCGCCGCGCGGCGTAGGTGAGCCAGCGGAGCGAGGCTGCATCGGCCCAGTGCAGGTCGTCGACGGTGAGCACGAGCGGCTGGCGAGCGGCGAGGTTCCCGGCGAGCCAGAACAGCCCGTGCAAGGTCGAGAACGAGCTCTCCTCCACGGTGCCACCGTCGCCGAGGCTGCGCTCGTCGAACAGCGGAGCCGAGAGTGCAGCGGCCCCCGAAAGCATCTCCTCGCGGTCGCTCGGGTCGGCGAGCGCGAGCGTCGGCTCGAAGAGCTGCCGGACGACGCCGTACGAGAACTCGTGCTCGAGCTCCCCGCCACGCGCGCTCAGGACGCGGAGGCCCGCGGCGGCGGCGAGCGCTCGAGCCTCGGTGACGAGCCGCGTCTTCCCCATCCCGGCATCGCCTTCGATCACGACGACACGGCCGTTCCCCGTCCGCGCGAGCTCGATCATCGCGCGCAGGGCAGCCAGCTCGGCCTCTCGCTCGAGCAGCGGCGCGACGCCGGGCGCCGCGTGCGTCGCGCTGCGCGTCGCGAGCTCCGGGAAGACCGCGGGCAGCCCGTCGACGACGAGCTGGTGGAGCCGCTCGGGCCGGTCGAGCCCGTCGAGGCGGCTTTCGCCGAGATCGCGGAGTGTCACGCCGCGCGGCAGGTCGTGCTCGATCAGCCCCGCGGTCGTGCTCGAGAGGAGGACCTGGCCGCCGTAGCCGGCGTCGCCGACGCGCGAAGCCTTGTGGACCGCGAAGCCGACGTACCCGTCGTCTCCGTACGAGGCCTCGCCGGTGTGGATGCCCATCCGGACCCGCACCTCGGAGCTGTCGGGCCACTCGGCGGCGGCGAGCGCGCGCTGCCCGTCGATCGCGGCGCTGACCGCTGCCCCGGCGCTCCGGAAGACCGCGAAGAAGGAGTCGCCCTGCCGGTCGATCTCGATCCCGCCGGCGCCGACGAACGCGGCGCGAAGCAGCTCGTTGTGCTTCGCGAGCAGCTCGCCGTAGCGCTCGCGGCCGAGGTCCTTCAGGAGCTGCGTGGAGCCCTGAATGTCCGAAAACAGGAAGGTGACGGTGCCTGTCGGAAGCTCGGCCATGCTCGAAGACCCCTCAAAGGTGGCTCGGAAGAACCGCCTCCAGCGTACGGGACAACCCGCCCCGCGAAAAGACTAGGGAACCCCTTGGGGGGGTGGCACGACGCGACGAGACCCTCCGTGGCCCGACGATGGGCAGGCGAACACGACCAACAGGAGGTTTTCCAGATGTCCGTCGTCGAGCTCCGCGCCGGAGAACGAATCGAAGAGGCCCGAGAGGCGATCGTCACCGCCGAGCGGCTCGTCAAGCGCTACGGCGAGGGCGACACCGCCGTCGACGCGCTGCGCGGCGTCTCGCTCGAGATCGAGCGTGGGCGGCTGACGGCCGTGATGGGGCCGTCCGGCTCCGGCAAGTCCACCTTGATGCACATCCTCGCCGGCCTCGACCGGCCGACGAGCGGAAAGGTCGTCCTCGACGGCGTCGACATCACGGAGCTCAGCGAGCGGAAGCTCACGCTGCTGCGCCGCGACCGGATCGGCTTCGTCTTCCAGTTCTTCAACCTGCTCCCGATGCTCTCGGCGGAGGAGAACGTGCTCCTGCCGCTCGAGATCGCCGGCCAGAAGGTCGACCAGGAGTGGCTCGGAGACCTGCTCGAGACGGTCGGGATCGCCGACCGCCGCAAGCACCGCCCCTCGCAGATGTCGGGCGGCCAGCAGCAGCGCGTCGCGATCGCGCGCGGGCTCGTCTCCCAGCCCGCAGTGCTGTTCGCCGACGAGCCCACCGGGAACCTCGACTCCACGACGTCGAAGGACGTCCTGAGGGTGCTGCGAAACGCGGTCGACGACCTCGGGCAGACGACGGTGATGGTGACGCACGACGCCGGCGCGGCCCAGATGGCGGACCGGATCCTGTTCATCGCAGACGGCCGGATCGTCAAGGACCTCCGAGAGTCGACGGCGCGCGAGGTCATCGCCGCGATGCAGGAGGTCACGGGACGATGATCCGCGCGGCGCTCAAAGGCCTCCTCGGCCGCAAGCTGCGCACGACGCTGACCGCGTTCGCGGTCGTGCTCGGCGTCGCGATGGTGTCTGGGAGCTTCGTCCTGACGGACACGATCTCGAAGGCGTTCGACTCGATCTTCTCGAGCTCGTACGCGAACACGGATGCCGTCGTGAGCGGTCGCTCGCTCGTCGACTGGTCCGACCAGGGCAACGCGCTCGTCCCCGAGCACGTGCTGGCCAACGTTCGAACGCTGCCGACGGTGAGCTCGGCGGCCGGCGAGATCATGGATCTCAACTCGAGCAGCAACCAGGCGAAGCTGATCGACAAGCACGGCAAGGTCGTGACCGGAAACGGCAACCCCACCTTCGGTCTCGGGGTCGATCCCGACCACCCCGAGTTCAACCCGTTGAAGGTCGTCACCGGCGTGCTGGCCGACGGCCCCGGTGAGGTGGCGATCGACGCGAACAGCGCCGAGAAGTACGGCTTCCACGTCGGCGACACGATCAAGGTCGCCGTCGGCGGCCCGATCCGCCCGTTCCAGCTCGTGGGCGTCGTGCGGTACGGCGACGTGGACACGATCGGCGGCGCGACGATCGCCGCCTTCGACATCCACGAGGCGCAAAGGCTGCTCGGCAAGGACGGCTACGACGTCGTCTCCGTCGCCGCGCGCGACGGTGTCTCGGACGACGAGCTGATCCGGTCGATCGAGCCGCTGCTCCCGGCCAACGGGCAAGTGAAGACGGGCGAGCAGCAGGCCGCCGCGGACAAGAAGGGTGTCACCGAGTTCATCGACTTCATCCGCTACGCGCTGCTCGGGTTCGGCGGGCTCGCGCTCTTCGTCGGCGCGTTCGTGATCTTCAACACGCTCTCGATCACGGTCGCGCAGCGGACTCGCGAGCTCGCGACGATGCGCACGCTCGGCGCGACGCGCGCCCAGGTGCTCTGGACGGTGTTCGCCGAATCGATCTTCGTCGCCCTCGTGGCCTCGCTGATCGGGATCGCCGCAGGCGTGGGCCTCGCGAAGGGCCTGACGTCGCTGATGGCGGCAGCCGGGCTCGACCTGCCGCGCTCGTCGATGGTCTTCCAGGCACGGACGCCGCTCGTCGCGCTCGGTCTCGGCCTCGTCGTGACCGTCGCGGCCTCGCTCGCCCCGGCGCTCCGGGCGACGCGCGTCGCGCCGATCGCCGCCGTTCGCGACGGCGCGGTGCCGCCCCGCGGGCGACTCGCGCGGTTCGCGTTCCCGATCGCGGTCGTGCTCGTCGTGATCGCGACCTCCGCGCTCACGTACGGCCTCTTCGCCGATGCAGGGACCGCACCGCGCGTCGTCTCGATCATCGTGGGCACGCTCGGCCTCTTCGTGGGGATCGCGATGGTCTCGACGCGACTCGTGACCCCGCTCGCACGCGTCCTCGGCTGGCCGGCCGCGCGCCTCGGCGGCGTCGCCGGTCGCCTCGCGGGTCGCAACGCGACGCGGATGCCCGGCCGGACTGCTGCGACCGCGGCCGCGTTGATGATCGGCCTCGCGCTCGTCACGTTCGTCACCGTCTTCGGGGAAGGCCTTCGCTCGTCCGAGCGGAGCGCGCTCGAGCGGCAGCTCGCGTCCGACTACGTGCTCGTCTCGCAGAACGGCTGGACGAACCTCCCGAAGGCGGTCGGCGAGCGCGCCCGGAGCGTCGAGGGCGTCTCGCTCGCGACGAGCGTCCGACACGAGCGCGGCCGCGTGCTCGGCAAGGGCGTCGACGTGAGCGGGGTCGATCTCCGCACCGCACGGGAGCTCTACCGCTTCGAATGGGAGAGCGCACCGCCGGCCTCACTCGGAAAATCGCGCGGGCACGCCGACGCGATCGTCCGCAAGTCGTTCTCCGACGAGTTCGGCATCGCGCAGGGCGGGCAGTTCATCGTCCGCACGCCGACCGGGAAGATGATCAACCTGCGCGTCGCCGCGATCTACGACCCGCCGCGCTTCGACTCCCTGCTCGGGGGCGTGATCGTCTCGACGCAGGAGTTCGACCGCTGGTTCCAGCGACCGGGCGACATCCTGACGCTCGTTCGCTCGGATGCGCCGTTCGGCGACCTCCGCGACGCGCTCACGGCGTTCCCGGACGCACGGATCCAGCCGCAGGCGCAGTTCGTCGACGACCGCGTCGGCGAGATCGACGGCGTGCTGAACATGCTCTACGTGCTGCTCGCGCTGTCGGTCGTGGTGAGCCTGTTCGGGATGGTGAACACGCTCGTGCTCGCGGTGTTCGAGCGTACGCGCGAGATCGGGATGCTCCGGGCGGTCGGGCTGTCGCGACGCCAGACGCGTCGGATGATCCGGCACGAGGGCGTCGTCACCGCGTTGATCGGCGCCGCGCTCGGCCTCCCACTCGGGATCGCCCTCGCCGCCGCCGTCACCACCGCGTTGTCCAAGTTCGACCTCGTACTGTCGGTTCCGGTCCTCCCGCTTGTCGTGTTCGCGCTCGTCGCGGTCGGGGCCGGAATCGCTGCGGCCGTCCTTCCGGCGCGCCGCGCGTCTCGGCTGAACGTGCTCGAGGCGCTGCAGTACGAATAGTCGAACGCCGCGTCAGCGGCGGCGGGCCCTGCGCGGAGCCCGCCGCCGCGGATGCGCGAGCACCGGCTCCGGCGGGAGCTGCGGCAGTTGTGGCTCCTGCTCCCACGGATCCACGTGGGCGGCTCGAAGGTCCTCGCTCGTCTCCTCGTCCGGCGAATCGCCCTCCTCGTCCGGCACCGCAGGCGGCTCGAGGTCGGGACCCGGCTGGACCTCCGGTTCGAGCGTCGGAGGTTGCGGCGCCGGCTCGATCGGCGCTCCTTCGCCGACCGGCTCCTCTGCCGTATCCTCACGGACCGACCCGTCGAGCTCCGCGACGTGCTCGGGCCTCGGCTCGCTCGGCTCGACGACGAGCGGTTCAGGTTCAGGTTCCGGCTCGGGCTCGGGCTCGGATTCCGGTTCGGGCTCCGGCTCGCGCTCCGCCGCCGCGGACTCGCCCGCGTCGAGGATCGTCAGCGCCTCCGGACCCTGCTCTTCGACCCACTCCTCGCGCGGCGCCTCGCCCTCGACGAGCTCCGGCGCCTCGTCGAGGACCGGCGGCTGCGCCGGCGCGACCGCGACCGGAATCGCGCGCTCGCGAGACGCCACCCACTCGACGAGCCAGACGATCGCGAGCGCGAGCGCCATCACCAGCACGATGGTCAGGCGGCTCCAGCCTGCGACGCCGACGATCACGCCGACGACGATCAGGAACGCGGCTTCGAGCGCGACCCGGGGGAAGGCGGGCGGAAGCGTCCACTCGCCGATCCCACGCGCGCCGCGCGCAGCGCCGTAGCCGCTCGACCACGAGCCGACCGTCCAGCCCGACCCGCGGATCGTCCGGAGCTCCGCGCGCAACTCTGCGGCCGTGCGATGAAAGACGTCGACGGCTTCGAGCGTGCGCAGCGTCGCGTCGAGTTGGGCCGCGTGGCGGTAGAAGGCGTCGAACGCCTCCTGCACCTTCTCGCGGTCGTACCCTTGCTCCGCGACGGGGAGGTCCTCGACGCGCGGGAGCGGCGACGAGCGCGCGGGGTCGCGCGTGGAGGGCTCGGGTGAGGGCCAGTCGCCGTCGCTCATCCGCGCCGCACCCTACTCATCCTCGGAAACGAGCGGGAGCCCGCTCGCGACGTCGCGCCTGCCGCCGCGTTCGTAGACGAGGTCGACGGTGTCGTTTCGCCGGTACGTCCCGGCGATCCCGAGGAAGAGCGAGAGCCAGCGCCAGAAGCCCAGGCGACCTTCGCGCGCGAGCTCGCGCTCGAACACCAATTCGTCTCCGCGCCGCCGGAAGTCACGCCCCTCCACTTGCCGAACGCCGTTCAGATACACCTCGAACGGACCGGTCAGCTCGGGCGGCACCTTGACCACCGTCCGCCTCGCCACCCTTCGTAGAATGCCCGACGGACGTGCGCCGGTTCTCCACGATCGCCGCGTTGCTGGTCGGCGCACTCGCGCTCGCCGCGCCCGCATTCGCCGACAACGCCGGTCTGACGCCAGTCCAGCCGGAGTCGCCGAGCGCCGAAGGTATCCGCGTCATCTACTGGATCCTCGTCGTCGTGACGGGGATCATCGGACTTCTCGTCGAGGGCGCGCTGCTCGTGTTCGTGCTCCGCTACCGCCGCGGCAGGCGGCCGGTCGCGGCCGAGGGGCCGCAGGTCCACGGCAACACGCGGCTCGAGGTGTTGTGGACGGTCGTCCCGGTGCTGATCGTCGTCTTTCTGGTCGGGATGGTCCTGCTGAAGCTCCCGGAGATCGCGAACGTGCCGGAGGCGCGCGCGGGCGGCGGCGAGAACTTCAAGGTGCAGATCGAGGGTCGGCGGTACTACTGGCAGTACACCTACCCGGACGGGAGCATCACCTACGACACGCTCGTCGTTCAAGTGAGCCGGCCGATCGAGCTCGCGATCTCGGCGCCCGCGTGGGACGTGGTGCACTCGTGGTGGGTCCCGGCGCTGAACGGGAAGATGGACGCGATCCCCGGGATCACGAACCAGTGGTGGTTCGAGGCGAAGCGCGAGGGCGAGTACGAGGGCAACTGCACCGAGTTCTGCGGCCTCCAGCACAGCGCGATGGTGACCAAGGTCCGCGCGGTGCCGGAGGCGCGGCTCGACGCCGAGCTCCGCCGCCTCGCCGGAAACGGCAAGGAACAGTTCGACGCGGCGTGCGCGAAGTGCCACAACGTCGAGGGTCCGAGGCTGGTCGGTCCGACGCTGAAGGGCAGCCCCACGCTCCAGAACCGAGAGTCGCTCCGGACGTTGCTGGAGAACGGCCGGGGGAAGATGCCGCCGGTGGGCCGTGACTGGACCGACGAGCAGTTCGACACGCTGTTCCGGTACGTGAGCAGGATCGCGGGAACCGGTGGCGGTTAACACCGAGACCGTCTACCCGGTCCCGTGGCACCGAGGCCGGTTCGCGAGCTGGGTCGTCACCACCGACCACAAGCGGATCGGAATCCTCTACCTGTGGACAAGCCTCGCGTTCTTCGTTGCGGGCGGAATCCTCGCGCTGATCATGCGCACCGAGTTGACGACGCCGGCGGCGGACGTGGTCAGCCGCGACACCTACGACCAGCTGTTCACGATGCACGGCCTGACGATGGTCTTCCTCGTCGTCGTCCCGATCTTCGCGGGGTTCGGGAACTACGTCGTGCCGCTGATGCTCGGCGCCGCCGACATGGCGTTCCCGCGCCTGAACGCGCTCTCGTACTGGCTCTTCCTGATGGGCGGGATCACGCTCTACAGCTCGTGGTTCTCCGCCGGCGGGCCGGCCGACACCGGCTGGTACCTGTACCCGCCCTACTCGATCACGACGGGCGCGTCGGTCGACATCACGATCCTCTCGCTGCACCTGCTCGCGATCTCGTCGGTCGCCGGGGCGATCAACTTCGTCGTCACCGTCCACTCGATGCGGACGCCGGGCATGACGTGGATGCGCGTACCGCTGTTCGCGTGGGCGATCTACACGTACGCGTGGATGCTGATCGCCGTGCTACCCGCGATCGGCGCGGCGCTGACGATGCTCCTGCTCGACCGGCAGGCCGGAACGCACTTCTTCATCCCGGACGAGGGCGGGAACGCGCTCCTCTACCAGCACATGTTCTGGTTCTTCGGTCATCCCGAGGTCTACATCATGATCCTGCCGGCGTTCGGGATCGTCTCGGAGGTGATCCCCGTCTTCGCGCGCAAGCCGATCTTCGGCTACAACGCGATCGTCTTCTCGACCGTCGGGATCGCGTTCGTCTCGATGACGGTCTGGGCGCACCACATGTTCGCGGTCGGTTTCCCGAACGGCCTGAACGTGTTGTTCATGGTCACGTCGTACCTCGTCGCGGTCCCGACCGGCGTGAAGATCATCAACTGGCTCGCGACGCTGTGGCGAGGGAACCTCAGCTTCACGACACCGATGTTGTTCGCGCTCGGGCTGATCTCGGTGTTCACGCTCGGCGGGCTCTCCGGGATCTTCGTCGCGTCGTTCCCGTTCGATTGGCAGGCGCACGACACGTACTTCGTCGTCGCGCACATGCACTACGTGCTCTTCGGAGGCTCGGTGTTCGGGATCTTCGCCGGCCTCTACTACTGGTGGCCGAAGATCTTCGGGCGGATGCTCGGCGAAGGGCTCGGGAAGCTGAACTTCTGGCTCTTCTTCATCGGGATCAATCTGACCTTCGGTCCGCAGCACTTCCTCGGTCTCCTCGGTATGCCGCGCCGAGTCGCGTCGTACCGCGACGACCCGTGGTGGGACACGTGGAACATCGTCTCTTCGATCGGGTCGTACGTGATGGCGCTCGGCGTGCTCGTGTTCTTCGTGAACGTCGTCCGCTCGCGTCACGGGCGCCGCGTCGGGAACGACCCGTGGCTCGGCGACACGCTCGAGTGGTACACAACGTCGCCGCCGCCCGAGCACAACTTCGACAAGGTCCCGTACATCTCGAGCCCGCGGCCGCTGCGCGATCTTCGCCGGCGGCTGCAGGAGCAGGCGCCGTGAGGCCCGGGCCGGCGCTCCGCCTCTGTGGGATCGCGGCGACGCTCGCGGCTGCGGCGACCGTCGCGAGCGGTTCGCTCGGGGTCGCGCACCGTGCGCTCGCCGCGCTCGCACTGCCACCGCTCGTCGCGATCGCAGTCGCGGCGTGGACGTCGTATCCGCGCCTCCGCGTCTCCGCAACCGCGGCGCTCGGCAGCTTCGTGCTCGCGATCGGGACGTGGTGGGCCGGTCGCGTCCACGTCGCGCTCGCGGCGGTCGCGCTCGTGGTGATCGCCGTCGCGACGACTCAACTCTTCCGCGGCGAGCCGGTCGCGGCGGGATCGTGGCGCGACTACGTGACGCTGACGAAGCCGCGGATCATGTCACTGCTCCTGATCACCGGCGCGTGCGGGATGTTCGCCGGCGCGCAGGGCGTCCCGCCGGTCCGCGATCTCGCCGTGATGCTGGTCGGGCTCGCGGCGGCCTGCGGCGGCGCGAGCGCGCTGAACCACGTGCTCGACCGGGACATCGACCTGCTGATGGGGAAGCGGACGCGGAACCGGCCCGTGGCGCAGGGACGCGTCCCCGCTCCGCGCGCGCTCGAGTTCGGTCTCGCGCTCTCCGCCGCGTCGTTCGTGCTGCTCGCGAGCTTCGCCAACGTGCTGACCGCGACGCTCGCGCTCGTCGGGAACCTCTTCTACGTCCTCGTCTACACGCGCTGGCTCAAGCGCTCGACGCCGCAGAACATCGTCATCGGCGGTGCCGCCGGCGCGGTTCCGCCGCTCGTCGGCTGGGCAGCCGCGACCGGCAACCTGACGTTCCCCGCGCTCGCGCTCTTCGCGATCGTCTTCTTCTGGACGCCGCCGCACTTCTGGGCGCTCGCGCTGCTGATCAAGCGCGACTACGAGAACGCGCACGTGCCGATGCTGCCGGTCGTCCGCGGCGACCGCGAGACCGCGCGGCAGATCGTCGTCTACACGATCGTGCTCGTCGCGGTCACTGCGCTTCCCGTCGCGCTCGGGACGGCCGGCCTGCCGTACCTCGGCGCAGCGCTCGCGCTCGGCGGCGTCTTCCTCTGGCTGGCGCTGCGGCTGCGCGCAGACCTGGTCCCGCGACGCGCTGCGGTGCTCTTCCACTACTCGCTCGCGTACCTCGCGCTGCTCTTCGTCGCGCTCGCGATCGACCCGGTGCTCACGTGATCGACCCCAGGCACGAACGCCGGAACGTCGCGTGGGGCTGGGCGTTGTTCGGGCTCTTCCTGCTCCTCTTCGCCGGCTCCTTCGCGGTCGCACTGCTCTACCTCGCGTTCGACTGAGCGGAGCCCCGGCGCGCCCGGCACTTAGTAACTGACAGTTACTTGCGCCCCGAAGCGCGAACGGCGGTCGCAGTGCAGCCGGAGTTCGGGCCGTTTGGGACTTAGTAACTGACAGTTACTTGCCCTCGCCCTCCGGGCGGCAGCTGCGAAGCACTGGCTCGAGCGCTCAAGGTCGGCACCGCGTGCGCCGATGCGACCCGTGAGATGGCTCGCTCGACTCGCTTCGCGCTGCTCTGCGCGCTGCTCGCGGCCGTATGGGCCCCGTCCGCACAGGCGGCACGACCTGTCCTCCCGGAGACGCTCCAGA
>Ga0126309_10000218_pt1 | contig 19571 bp, 24 predicted proteins | sample Plot56_FD_92541 | JGI IMG/M metagenome (GOLD analysis project Ga0126309, IMG submission 92541) | Serpentine soil microbial communities from UC McLaughlin Reserve, CA, USA - Plot56 | ecosystem: Environmental > Terrestrial > Soil > Grasslands | place: USA: UC McLaughlin Reserve, Lake County...
CTGTACATGTTCTCCGACCAGACGGGGGAAGCGCCCCTGATCTCCGTCGAAGTCGAAGAAGGAGAGGTTCTGGTCGCAGCACTCTTCAGCTCACCCGGGAACGCCAGCGACTTCCGCGAACGGGCCGCCCACCTCGACCTGCCTGACAGCCTCGGGACCATAGAAGACAGTGACGGCCTCAGACGCCACGCGCTAATAGCGCGTGAAGCGGGAGCAACTTACGCCGTCGTGGATCCAGCATCAGGCTCAACCGAGGCGATCCCCGTCGAGGAGTTGATAGAACCTTGAAACCGCTTCTCTGCACCGATCTAGATTCGACTGTCTGGGACACGGGCGCCTGGGTCTGTGCCTCGGTTCTGGAAGTTACGGGCGAGACGTTGGATATGGACAGAATCACCACCTGGACCCACGTCCTCGATACCTACGGAGAGGAGACCACGACCGCCATCTTCGACCGCGTCTTCGACCCCGAGCGCGTTCGGGATCGGGAACCGTATCCGGGCGCCTCAGAGGTGCTGCGCGCATTGCAAGAGAGCTACGGCATAGAGATTCACTTCGTGACCCACAACGATCCCGACATTATGACCCCTCATCTCGAACCCTGGCTCGAGGCGCATTTCGGCCCCGATGTAGGGCTTACGGTCACGACAGGGGATAAGCTCGGCATCCTTGAGGAGCTCAGCGCTTTCGGCCTCATAGACGACAGGCCGGACACCATAGGGCGGGCCGCCGACGCCGGCCTGTGGGCAGCGGCCAAGATACAGCCATGGAACCGGGACCTCCTTGCCAAAAGAAGCGACGTGCACGGCTTCTCCCAATGGCAAGAGGTCCCCGATCTCCTCCCCACGGAGTACAGGACCGGCATCGTTTAGAGGCGATCCGCCCCGGCATCGACCCACCACGAACGAAAGCTGACAAGCTGAAGCCGAAGGCGAAGCGTGCTGACTTGCTGAGATGCTGACAAGCGCCCGACAGGGCGCGTGCTGTACTGTAACCTTCCTTGTGTCGGATGCCAGCTAGGAAGGAGACGCTTTGGAAGGCGAGGGTGCTGAGACCAAGGAGAGCATGCAGGAAGACGCGCCGCGAATCGAGGGTTTTCTGGGCCGCGGGAGCCTGGTCACAGTCTCGGCAAGAACCGGAGTCGACCTCGCGGGCTACGTCTGCGACCAGAACGAGAGCGGCCTGCTACTCGACGCCAGGGACCCGAGCGGGGATCCCACCGGCTACGAGTTCCTTCCCTGGTCGAGCATCGAGCGGGTAAGCGCCGGGTAGAGTCGGCGCTTCTCAGAACGAGGGAGAAGTGATGGCCAACGAACAACGTGCTCGAGCCGTGTCTGGATTGCTAAAGGATCTGGGCGATGGATTGATCCTGCGCCAGGCAAGGCGGGAGGACGTCGAGGCGGTGGCGGCATTCAACGCGAGGGTGCATTACTCCTCCGGCGGGCCGTTCTGGCAGCAAGAGCCCCATCGGGGGATAGCCGCCGGCACGCGCGACCTGATGTCGGGGGCTCATCCCACCTGCGATGCCTCGGCCTTCACCGTGGTCGAGGAGACCCGGACCGGCTCCATAGTCTCCTCGGCGTGCCTGATCGGGCAAAGGTTCTCCTACGAGGGGGTGGAGTTCGACGCCGGGCTGCCCGAGCTCGTGGGCACCCACCCGGACTACCGCCGTCGCGGCCTGGTGAGGGACCAGTTCGAGGTACTACACCGCTGGAGCAAGGAGCGTGGCCACCTGATGCAGGCCATAGCCGGCATACCCCACTACTACCGCCGGTTCGGCTATGAGATGGCCGTGTACATGGGCGAAGGACGTCGGCTCTACGTCCAGGACGTACCAGGCAGGTCCTCGAGCTCTGATGAGGGCGAAGGCTCTCATAGTTACTACCGTCTGCACCCCGTGGCGGCGTCTGACGCCCGGTTTCTCTCGGATCTGGACCGCCGGGGAAGGGAACGGTATCTGCTCACGTCGTTGCGTGATGAGGGGCTGTGGCGCTACGAGGTAGCCGTACGCGACCCCGAGAGCGACGAGTCGCTGGAGGTGAATATCGTCGAGGATGCGACGGGCAGATCCGTGGGATACGTCTGCCACATGCGAGACTTCCGGAGTGGAACCGTGCAGGTGGAAGGCTACGAGCTCGCGAACGGCGTCTCCTGGCTGGAGGCCACCCCCTTCGTGCTGAGCGAGCTGGCAAAGATCGGTCGCGAGCGGGCCTCAGATGGAGGGAAGCCCGCATCCTTGACGTTCGTGCTCGGCGAGCATCATCCCCTCTACGAGGTCGTCCCGGAGCCGCCGCTGTACAGACTCGACCGCCGCGATCACTACTCCTACTACGTGCGCGTGCCCGACCTCCCCGCGTTCCTTCGCCACGTAGCGCCGGTACTCGAAAGTAGGCTTGCGGCTTCGGTGGCCGCCGGGCACACCGGGGAAGTCAAGGTGAGCTTCTACGGTGGGGGCCTCCGCCTCAGGTTGGAGCGCGGACGGCTGAGCGAGGTTCAGGACTGGAGCCCCACGGACGATGAGAGGGGCGACGCGGCCTTTCCGGATCTGACCTTCTTGCAACTCCTCTTCGGGCACCGCTCCCTCGAAGAACTCGACCGCGCTTTCGCCGACTGCAAGCCGGGTGGGGGAGATGCGCAAGTCCTGTTGAGAGCCCTGTTCCCTAGGCGTCCCTCCGACCTATGGCCCGTATGTTGAAGCTGTGGTTTGCTCGTAGGGGCGGTTCGCGAACCGCTCTTGCAACGAACCGCTCTAACCGGCCACCCGCTCCAGGATCTCGAAGAGAAGGTCCACGTCCCTTTCGGTGTTGTACAGGTGCGGTGAGACGCGCACGCTCTCGCCGCGCACGCTTACGAAGACATTGTGGGTCGTGAGCCGGGTGGCGAGGTCGTCAGGGGCGTCCGGACCGAGCATGAGCCCGATCATGTGCCGCACCCGCCTCTCTTTCGGGATCGTCACAATACCATGTTCTTCGGCCTTCTCTTCTATAAGGTCCGTCAACGTGCCGATGGTCTCCGAGACGTTTTCGACGCCCCAGTCGATGAGTTGACGCAGCGCTTCGGCCGCTATGGGGAGCAGGGCGAAGTTGCTCCTCTCACCCACATCGTAGCGTCTGGCGCCAGGTTGGAAGGCGTCCTGGTAATCCACCAGCCCCGAGAAGTCCTGGCTTCCGCGGCGGTTGATCCAGTTGTGCTCTATGGGCTCCCCCTCCCGATACTCCTCCCCGACGTGCATGAACCCGACACCATAGGGTCCGAGCAGCCACTTATACGACGAGGCGATAAGAAAGTCAGGCCGGACCTCCGAGATGTCGAAGGGATGTGCCCCCAGCGACTGTATCCCGTCGACGACCAGCGCCGCCCCCGCTTCACGGGCGCCCTCGCCGACGCGTGCGAGGTCGACGAGAGATCCATCGGTCCAGTGGCAGTTAGGGACGGCGACGACGGCGGTGTCGGCGTCGATCTCCTCGAGCAGGGCACGGGTCCAGTCGAAGTCTTCGGGACGGGGCACTGTGACGAGCCTCGCCCCGCTCTGCTCCGCCAGAGCGCGCCACGCGTAGACGTTGGAGGGAAACTGGTCCTCGAGGATCACGATCTTCTCTCCCTCGCCCACCGATACGTTCGCCGCGGCGACGGAGATCCCGTAGCTGACGGAGGGAACGATCGCGACGCCGTCGGCATCACCGCCGACGAGCCGCGCGAACAGCCCGCGCAACTCTTCTACTTCCTCGAAGAAGTCGTCAGGCGTGATCTCCCAGGGTCGTGACTTGCGCGATACAGCCCTCTCCCCGACCTCCCGAGCCGGGCGTAGCTGCGGCGACATGTACGCGCAGTTCAGATAGACAATGTCTTCAGGTATCTCGAACAGGTCACGCTGGCCTCTGAGGTTCATCCCTAACGTCCTCCTGTCCGCTTCAATCCCCTACTCAACAATAGATCGCAGCATTCTGCCCGTCGAGATCATAGCTCCCCCGAGAACGGCCGGTATGCCACCGCCGGGATGCACCGAAGCCCCGACCCGCCACAGCCACGGACGTCTACGGTCGTTGTAACGGGGCCGGTGCAAAGGTCCGCTTCTCCAGAAGGGACGCACGGCCCCGTATAGCGCCCCGCCCGCACTTCCCCAGGTGCCGAAGTATTCGGGGTCGAGGATCTCGTACTCCCCGAAATAGCTGGTCGCCGGTTCTTGCAGGCCGGCCGCGACGGAGACGCGTTCGATCTCCCGTCTGACGAACGGATCCTCCAGAGAGTATTCCCGCCCGTTCGCCGGCGCCGTTAGCAATACGGCCAGCGTCCCTCCGTCGTTGGGGTAGATCTCGCCCCCGCGATAGTAGTTGAGAAACGCCATCGTCTCCCGAGGCTCTTCACCGGCCTCGAGGCTCTTGTACAGCGCCCCGGGATCGGAAGGCAGCACGACGCTGTGCCCCCCGACCCCTGCAGCCAACTCTTCCCGAAGTGTCGCGTACACAGCCACCCCGGAGCAAGACATCCTCTCCTTTGCGCGTTTCCTTTCGGGTTCAAGCAAGCTCTCCAGCCTGCCTGAGTCGAGGTCGCTAACCACCCTTTCTGCCGTGTACTCTCCCTCCGCCGTCACGACCCTGCCGCGCCCGATCTCGAGCACAGCCTCGCCTGTCTTGACCTCGACACCTGCGTGTTGGGCGAGCCGGTAGAGGGAGAGCACGAGCTCGTAGACGCCGCCCTCGGGCACGAAAACACCATCCACGGCCATGATCGCGGGCATGCTCGCGTAGAGCGCGGGCGTCCGCGTCGGAGCCACCCCGGCGTTGAGCGTGTGGATGGCGAGGATCTCCCTCAACCCCTCAGGCAGCCAGGGAAGGCCGTCCAGGTAAGAACGAGTAGTGAGCTTCGCCCCGTATATCCTGAGCAGACGCGCGAGCGCAGGCAGCGTTCCACGGTCTGCAGGGTCCGCCGTCAGCAGTCGTGTGATCTCGGGCCCGAGCCCGCCGTGTATACCTACGAACCGCTCCCACGCCGCATGCCAGGGATGGCCAGCCTCTACAGGCAGCGACGTCGACTCGCCGCGGTAGTAATAGCGTCCCACCTCGGGCAGTAGTTTCAGCCTCAGCCCTGCGACCTCAGCCGCCTCGCCTGACTCCTCCGCGGCGTCCCAGCGCCGCAACAGCTCGTCCCACACGCTCGGGAAGGTGAGAAGCGAAGGCCCCGTGTCCATTCGCCGGCCCTCTAGCTCGATGCGCCGGCTCTTACCCCCGAGCCAGGTGTTGGCCTCCAGTAGCGTCACCTCATGCCCGGCGCGTCCGATCAGGGCGGCCGAGACCAGGCCCCCGATGCCGCCGCCTACTACGACCACGCGGCTCAAGGGTAGGCCCCCAGAGACAGCGCCGCGACGAGCTGCACGCCGGCGAGCGTCCCGGCGACGTAGGGGAAAGCGATGGAGTACTTGTAGAGCCGATGTCCCGTCTCCGGTGTGGGACTCTTGTAGAGCACGTACAATAGCGTACCCGCTATCGCGGCGTTCACTAGCGCGACGGGCAGGTTCACGAGGGCGAAGCAAACGGTGGCAAGCGCCCAGAGAGCACCGCTCCAGAGGACGACGCCGCCGGGGCCGAGCCGCACCGCGGTCGTGGTGATGCCGGCCTTGCGATCCTCATCCACATCCTGCACGGCGTCGAAGGTGTGCTTGGCCGCGCTCCACGCCATGAGCCCGAGCGCGGCGGGCCAGACCGGTCCCGTGCCGAGATCGAGCGGCATGAAGACGAGGGGAAAGGCGTAGGCCACGTTGCTCAGGGAGTCGAGGTAGGCGCGGGCCTTGAAGCGCGCTGGCGGGACCGAGTAGCCGACGAAGAGCAGCGCGTAGAGAAGCATCCAGGCTGCGGCGGAAGGGGGCACGAACAGGAAAGCGTAGATCAGGAACGGCGCGTTGATAAGGATGACGACGAGCGTGACGGGGCGTACCTCGGAGGGGTCTATCCTGGCCCCTTCCGGTGAGCCTTTACGGGGGTTCCTGGCGTCGGTCTCCTGGTCGAAGACGTCGTTGACGCCGTAGATCAGTAGATTGAATGGTAGTGTGAGCCACAACAAAATCGGCAGCGCCCCCCACGCGAAGAGCTCCCCGGTGAGCCACATCCCGACCGTTGCCGGTCCCACGGTGTTGATCCAGAGCACAGGCCGCGAGATGTGAAACAGACGCAGGATCACAGACCCTAATATATACCAGCGACATCCCCACAGACCCTATAACATTACATGGGTGTTCACGCAGCTCCGCCGCACCACACCACGGCCCCTGATCCTCGGCTGCGCCGTCTCCCTCGCGGCCGCCTACTTCGTCGTCCACTACCCGGACATAGAGGGTGCGAGCGTAGGCGCCTACGTCTCGACCCTCCTGATAGCCCTGCCTTCGGCCGTCGCGCTCTTCCGATACCTCCGACCACGCCGGGCCACGCTCTCCCTGCTCGCCCTCTCTATCTTGGCCTACACCATAGAGGTCCTCGGCGTCGCGACAGGCTTTCCCTACGGCACCTTCTACTATGGCGACGCCCTCGGTCCCAGGCTCGCCGGGATCGTACCTTACCTCCTGCCCCTCTCCTACGCGCCGCTCGTCGTCGGGGCCGTGGCAGCCGCGTGGGGAACCCGTCTACGTGTTCTCCACATCCTCTACGCCACCCTGCTCCTCGTCTGGATAGATGCCATCATCGACCCGGGTGCAGCCTCCCTGGTCTTCTGGGTGTGGCCCGAAGGCGGCGTTTACTATGGCGTACCGCTCAGTAACTACGCCGGCTGGTTGCTCTCCGGAGCCCTAGCCACAACCCTGCTCCTCGCCGCCGGCCGGTGGTCCGAAACACCAAGACCCGCCCTGCTCGACAGTGCGACGCTCGCCACCTCCTTCTGGACCGGAGTGGCCATACTCTCTCAAATGCCCGTCCCGGCCCTGCTCGGAGCACCGCTCCTCGCGTACCTTCTCTTACGCCGCTCGCACCTTCGCGCGGCGAAATAGCACCAATACGCACAACCTTTTCTGTTCGAACGCTTCAGGTACACCATATGTGGCAGTTCTGTAACTTTTGTTCGCTTTTATTAAGGTCAGGCCTTCCATTTGTGAAGACGTTGTGTTTACATGATGCTCGTAAGAGAAACTTGCGCTGGAGGTCTGGGATGATCCGTGAAGAGGCCACTGGGAGGGTGGGGATTCGTCGCGAAGATCCGGCCTACAAAAGTGGCTGGGAGGATGGGCGCTTCGGGCAGACTCAGACCTTCGCGATCAACAACAGCCTGGCTGCGTGGACCGAGTACCCGGACAGGCTCTCCTACTACCGGGGCCACCGCGACGGCCGGCGCATAAGGGAGATGCTGCGGGGCAACGGCCGGGCTGTATGATCCGCATCACCGTCACAGGCTGAACGATCCTACAGACGGCTCCCGCCGGTCTCTTCTCCAGATTCCGCAACCTCTTCAGGAAAGCTGCGTACCAGTAGAGTAGGGCCGACGGCTCCCCCTCCAAGTTCACCGTCGGCCCTCGTGCTATGTTAGCGAAAGTCGCGGGCGAGTTCCATTTCTCCTTCGACGCTCCGTCCGGCGGTAGTCTGCGCGACCCCCTCTGTTGCCGCAAAAACACTTTGCGGCGTCCTCGGGAGCGTTCCTAGCATTCGCCGGGTACGGGCCTACCCGTGTCCTCGGTGATCTTGAACGTCCCTTCGCCGCCTGGGGCCTCCATGCAGTAAGTACTGGCGTCCGCGGCCCCCACGGTCACCACCTGCTCTCCCTGCCTGAAACCGTAGGCTTCGAGGTCTGTTACGGTCCCGGCGTACGCGTTCTGCTGGGCGTAGTAGAGTTGCTGTGACGTTGCTGCGGTGCGCAGTTGCGCCATGGCGGCGGCGTCCTTGGCCTTGTCCTGCTGGCCGATGTAATTGGGTATCGCGATGGCGCTGAGAATCCCGATTATGACGACGACCGCCATCAACTCCATCAGGGTGAAGCCCCCCTCATCCGCCTCGACCAGCTCTTCTATCCTCCATGAGAACCAGGTAAACACCCTTCTCCCGCTCTTTCCGCAAGCCTCTGCCACCGTCGGATATGCGCCCGCTCTACTCACTTCTTCGGCAATACGCACAGCGATCTTTAGCCGGCGTTACAGCGATGGTGTCAGTACCTCGACTTGCACGTGGCGGATCAGACCCAGAGGCGCCTGCCGAACGTGGAGGTGGTTAGATCGGTTTTCAGAACGGTCGGACCGCCAGGATGATACACATCGCCCCCTGATCCGAACGTGTTACCGGAGAACTCCTGAAATGCTGACGAGCTGAATAGCTGACGAGCTGAATAGCTGACAAGCGGAAGCCGAAGGCTGGAGCTTGCTGATTATCCTCCGTACTCCATAGGGGTGTCTAGGTCGGTGAGGATGTCGGCGGGACGCCGGAGGTTTGCGGCGACGACCTCTCCGAGATAGACGGTATGGTCCCCGGCCTCCATCTTGCCGACCACCCGGCACTCCAGGTTGGCGAAAGCCTCGTCGAAGAGCGGGGCCCCCGTCTCTCCCGTAGAGTACGGCGAGCCGGCGAGGGTGTCGTTCTCCGGTTGGAGGGGCTGGGTGAACTTACGGGCCAGGTCTTCCTGCTCGGTGTCGAGGAAGTTCAGGGAGAAGACGCCGCCCTCTTCGATCAGGTCGTGCGTGTGCTGGTCCTTGCGGGCGGCGACGACGACCTGCTGCGGTTCGAAGGAGACCTGCGAGACCCAGCAGGTGGTGAACCCGTTGGCCTCGCCGTCCGAGCCCACGACGCCGGTGACGTAGAAGCCGTAGGGGATGGTCTTGAGGATCTCACTGCGCGTCTGTTCTTCCATGCTCTCGCCTCTCCGTAGAAACCTTCGTTGTGCGCCGACCTTCGTTCGATCACATGGCATTCTACAGACGTCTACAGACGTTTGGGGCGGACGATGTCAGGACATTAGCAAGTCAGCACTTCAGCTTGTCAGCACTTCAGCATTTCAGCTTGTCAGCTTCTTGTTTTCGCTTGTTATCTCTAGGTCGATACTTCTGCTAATCGCTCTAGAGATAATACTGGTGCTCATCTCTGGGCTCGACTTCATGGACGGTGTACCATCATGCGCGTGGACGTGTGAGGGTATCGCTTGCATGCGCGGTAAGGTACAATGCGCTTCAGGATGGGAAGTCAAGCGTCGAAGCTCGTAGTGGTGGCGCTGGTGCTCGTTGCTGGTTTCGTCTTGCGTGCTACTTACGAGCAGCTCGTCTACCCGGTCAAGCCGGCCGCAGCGCAGGCCGACCAGTAAGACTGCGCCAGCTTCGGCTCCCAGGAAGCAGCGCAGGCCACGCTGGACAGCGACCCCAGCGACCCCAACAACCTGGACTCTGACGGCAACGGGCGAGCCTGTGACGACTACCCCTACGGCACGGGCGGCAGCGTGGCGGCCAGCAGCGTAACGCCCAGCACTGCGGCGCCCAGCAGCGCATCGCCGGGCAGGCCTTCGAGTAGCGGGGCATCGAGCAAGGCATCTGCTGCCCCCAGGCCGCAAAAGACCCACAATCTGTTCGCCTCCGGTGGTCCCACAAACGGACCGGTACCGTTGATGGCGGATGGCGGGTGTCCGGTAGAGTTTCCGGTGAAACACAACGGCCTCTGCCACGAGTAGCAATTCAGCCTTCGCGCGTAGGTTCTGGCTGACATGCTGACTAGGCGGCGCAGCCGCCGTGCTGACCGGCTGACAAGCTACACTACAGTCGTCCGGATCTGATGATGCCTATGAGTAGCAGGAGCCCCAGAACCGCGGCGAAGACGAAGCCGATAAGGCCGAACAGGCTCACACCGAGGAACCTGATGCCGCGCTCGACGAAGATCCCCAGCATCGAGGAACCTATGATGAGGGCGGCTATTAGGAGGGCGAAGACCAGGCGGTTGGCGAGGATGTCTACCTTCGATATGAGCTCGTCCAGCCCGGCGTGCCTAAAACGAACCTCGATCTCGCCGTCCTTGAGCTCATCCAGGAGCGCGTGGACCTGGCGCGGGTAGTCCGCGAGAGCGTCGGGCTGGACGACCCTGCGCGCTAGGCGGGCCGCGACGTAGGCCGGGTCCCTGTAGCGCGCGATGAGGACCTCGGCCGCCCCGGCCGCCGTTACCATCCGCGTTTGTCCTTCGCCTCCGAGCCTCTCTGCCTCGACCAGGAAGTCTGCCATCTGGGCGACTTCTACGTGAAGCCGCGCGCCTCCTCTGCGGATGGCTTCGAGCCCCCTGTTCCTGACCTCCTCCAGGGAGTGTTCGCGCCACAGAGGTCCGCCCAACACGCCCAGGGCCTCGCGCAACTCACGCCGCAGGTCCGTATCGTCGTGGGGGACGAAACTCCCCGCCAGGGGCAGCGCGCGCACCACACCGTCCACATCCCCGCGCCGTACTGCGGCCAGGACCTCAGCTACCCCCCGCAGCCTCTCCGGGTCCAGGCCGAACGTCTCCGTCGGGTCGGCGAGCCAGAGTCCTCCTGCTGGAAAGTCGAGGACGAAACGCGTCTGTGCCGGGTCAGCGAGGCAGACTCCCTCCGTCAGCGCGAGCCGCACGAGCGTATTGGAGACCTCCAGGTAGTGCTCTTCTTCCATGGGCGCAGAGTGCGCGGGCGTTTCGAACGTTACGCAGCGGCCCGTCGAGTAGTCCCTGAAGACGTCAGGAACGAGGAGCCGGAAATCCTCTAGCTCGCCCAGGCGACGGGAGATCTGGGCCGCAGAGAACATGTCGCGGCGGTGGGTGACATGCGCGGTGAACTCGGCCACGATCGCGGAGGGATCCAGGGGCAACCGGTCGCCGAGCCTCCGGCGCGTCAGGTCGGCGACCGGCCGCATCGCCAGGAGGTCCCTACGCACTCCCGTGCGAATGACCACCACGAGCGCAGGCCTCCCCCCTGGCAACACGGCGCGATGCGACTGGGTAAACGGACCGACCCGAACAGGGACCTCCTCGAACTCGATGAACAGTCGTTCCAGCGTGTTGCCAAGTTCTCTCTCGATGTAAGCCCGCGTCTCAGCGAAGTCGATCGGCTTCGCTATGACCGTGGCGCGTCCCAACTCGGCGGCGATGTCGGGTGGGATCAGGTCACGGCGGATAGAGAGGAAGCGCCCCAGCTCGGCAAACGTCGGTCCCAACTCTTCGAGGGAGAAGCGTAGCCTCGTGCCAACCCTCCCCGGCTCTTCCCTGCGCCGCCCAGGCAACAGACGACTCCTGAACACGAAACCGAACCCGTAGCGCGCTCCGACACGGGCGATCCTGCCCACCCTGCGGGCCGGGCTCTCAGGCAAATCCCGCGAGACCCTCTCCATGGGTAAAGCTTAACAGCTTGTCAGCACGCTACGCCCTTCGGGCTTCGCTTATCAGCATGTCAGAAAGGGCTTGCGAATGCTAAAGTGCTGACCAGCTGATAGCTAGCGGCTGAAAGGAGCGGCCAATGCAATACGTACACACCTGCTACAGGGTCCTGGATCTCGACCGGAGCATAGATTTCTACCAGAACAAGCTCGGCCTGGAGCTCGCCCGCAAAACGCCTGTCGGCGACGATGCGACCAACGCCTTCTTTGCTGTCCCTGGTGACCCCGAGCCTCGACTCGAGCTCACCCTCAACCACGATCAGGAGGAACCCTACGAACTCGGGACCGGCTACAGTCACGTCGCCTTCACCGTCGAAGACCTCGACGCCCTGGCGGACAGGCTCGAAGAAGCCGGCGGCGTGGACTTCGAGAGCAGGCCGCACGCCATGGGCAGCGGGACCAGGCTCTTTTTCGTCAAAGATCCCGACGGCTACCGAATAGAGTTCATCGAGCGCCAGTAACAAGCCTCTCACGCTCCCGACAGCGCCGTACATAAGGCAAGCACTTCAGCGGACAAGAACTGACTGGCTGAAATGCTGACCAGCGCGGGTTTGGGAAGGGCAATCCTTCCCAAACCCGCTAAAGCACGCGCGAAGCAGCGCCGACAAATATGTCGTGCGCAGGGTACGGTCGAACATTGGACGCGTTTGTGAGGACGAGAGTGGCTACACCCTGCCCGAGATCCTCACGGCCGTATCCATCATGAGCATCATTCTCGCCATCGGCATAATCGTCTTGCTCGCCCTGCTGGAGCGTTGGCGGGTCGAGGCCGCCGCCGACCAGTTCGCCGCCGACCTGCGGCTCGCCCACACCAGGGCCACCGAGCAGCTGACGGACTGGCGGGTGGTGTTCATGCACGACGGCACCCCCCTCAGCCGTTGCTCCTCCGTGGACTACTGCATGATCAAGCTGAACGCCCCTTATGGCGCCGGTGACCCGACTCCCACGCTGGACGACAAGACCCCGCCGGTGCGGCGCGAGTTGCCCGAGTGGACGAAGATCAAGGATGTCACCTTCGATCCTGACTGCTCGCACGGGGACCAGAATGCCGTAGTTCCGCCGAGCTCCTGCGGGTCCGACGCCGCACAGGACGGCGCCACGCGCACTCTCGAGTTCAACTCCAACGGCACGGTCAGGACCCTGAGACCAGGCCAGAGCGGGACTGTGGTGATCAGCTCCGAAGACGGTAGCCCGACGTGCCCGGTCGTCTTCAACGCCCCGACCTCGAGGATAAGGATCGGTGACATCTCCTATCAATAGCACCGCGCAAGAATCGGGCTACTCTCTCGTAGAAGTGTTGGTGGCGATGGTAGTCCTCACCGTCGCCGTCGTACCCATGGTAGGCATGTTCGAAGAGGCCATCAGGGCGGCGAACTCGAGCGGTAAGTACGACGAGGCCCGGACGTGCGCCGTACAGAAGCTGGAACAGGTGAAGAGCCTTCCTTACGAGACCGTCGAGGGAGGCCTACAGGGCGGCGTCTGCGAACCTTCCGGTCTCGGGTACACGATAGCCGCGCAGCCTATCAGCCCCGACCTCGGCGACGGTTCCGGGGAAGAGGGACTGTCGATGATCACCGTTACGGTCGACTGGGACGGTGGGAACTCCTACGACGTTTCGGGGGTCGTGTCCAGATGGTGAGCCGTGCAGGGAGGCACGTGTGGAAGGACGAGACGGGCTTCACGCTCGTTGAGGTACTCGTCTCCGCGATGATGATGTTTGGTGTGCTCTTCGCCCTCTATGCGATCTTCGACGTGAGCGTCAGGGCCTTCGGCTACGGCGGCGACAGGCTAGAGGCCGTCGGGAGCGCCAGGCTCGCCCTTGGCAGGATGGAACGTGAGATCAGGGCCGCCTATCCGTACGACCTCACCTCTGATCCACCCAGGAGATACCTGCTTTTAGACCCGACGGATCCCACAAAGCCGGCGGTGCCTACCGCAACCCGCATCGCCTTCGGCAATGAGACCGGGGGAGACCGCAAAATCGGCGCCACCGAAGTCATAGGCTACTACCTCAGCGGTCATGACTTGAAACGGTCCAAGGGCGGCAGTGCCCAGACGCTCGTGGATTCGGTCCCCACGGACGGACTGCGCTTTACTCCATGCAGGAGTGCGGACGATTGTCCTCCGGCTCTGGCTATCACGGACGAGGCGGAGATCAGGCTCGTGCGCATAGAACTGGCCGTCGACGTCAGGCGCCGGGGTCAAGACCCCACCAGGCAGACGCTCGTGACCGACGTCTACCTGAGGAACCGCGGCGGCGAGCGATGATCCGGCGCCTCCTGCGCGGGGAAAGGGGTATGGCTCTCGGGCTCGCGATCCTCGTCGTGGTGATCGTCGGCGTCATGGGAGCCGGCCTCCTGACCTTCGTCACCACGGACCTGCAGGCAGCCGTGCAAGTCAACAGGGGAGAGCAGGCCTTCGAGCTGGCCGAAGCAGGCATCGAGGTCGCCAAAGCACACCTCGCGAACGACCTGAGCCCAGCTGACTGGGCCTCAGGAGAACTCCACACAGCCGGCATGGTTGAGGGCTCCGTCACCGTTACCGTCGAACACGACGCCAAGAGCGGCTCCTTCGAGGCAGTCTCCTTAGGTCAGTACCGTGAGACGAGGCGCAAGATCGAAGCCACCTTCTCCGTCGAAGAAGGCAAGCCCAAGCTCCTGAGCTGGCGAGAACTCTACGAATAATACGGAATCCGCACGATCACGTTTCCGCAGTGTACGAGCTGCGCGAACGAAACTCCTGCCCCGTTGCTCCCAGCAAGACCGTCATTCCCGCGAAAGCGGGAATCTACTGCACCAGGCGCTCAGTCCCTTCAACCAGAAGCGATCTACTGAATTACGTATAAGGCCAGGAGAGAAAAATTGTCAATAAAGGTTGACAAATCCTATACCGTCAACTACGATTGACGTATGAACGAGAAGACGAAGACACGGGTTGGTGGGCCGGAGGACCCTCGGGAGGGACTCGAAGCGGTCGTTGCCCTGAGGCGGACGCTGGAAGCTTTAGAGGCGACGCAGGTGGAGAATGCCTTCGTCGCGGGATGGTCCTGGGCGAGGATCGCCGAGGTTCTGGGGGTTAGCAAGCAGGCTGTACACAAAAAGCACGCCAGGAGGATCAGGGCCAAATACCCTGGACAACCGCCGGGGAGAAAGGGTAGGGACCTGTGATATTCACCCGCTTCACCGACAGATCCCGTAAGAGCGTGGAGGCTTCTTTTGAAGAAGCCAGGACGCTGGGTCACGACTCGTTGGGCGACGAGGACCTTCTACTTGGCATCCTGCGTGCCGATGAGGGGTTAGCTGCCGAAGCGCTCACCTCACTCGGGGTGACGCTTGAAGGTGCGCGAGAGGAGTCGGAGGAGATGCTCTCTGAGGCCCTCTCTTCGATAGGGATCTCCCTCGAAGAGGTACGCACGGAGGCGGGGGATGCTTTCGAGATGCGCATCCCTGAGGGTCGGCGCATCCCGTTCTCTCCTCGGGCCAAGAAGGCGTTGGTTGAGGCGCGAAAGGAGATGCGAAGGCTGGGAGACAATTGCCTGGGCACCGAGCATGTCCTGCTCGGGATACTGGACAATGAGGATGGTGCTGCCGTCAGGATGCTGGCCCGCATGGGCGTCGCGCCCGAGACGCTGGAGGAGAGGCTCTTCGAGGTGTGCGGTCGGGCAGCCGGCTAAGACTGCTCGCTGTGGATGCAGGCCACAGCTTGTCAGCACGGCGGCTGTGCCGCCGGTCGGCACGCTTCGGCCCTCGCGGTTGACCGGTCAACCCGCACTCACCCACGCAGAGCTGAAATGCTGAAGTGCTGACTAGCTGACATGGGCGGCCTTTGGGCGCCCATGTCAGCTAGAATGCGGGCATGGAGGAGAGAGAAGAGCGTGGTGGGGCCGTAAGGGTCGGGATGATCTGGGGCGGCATCGGCGGGGTGGTAGGCCTGCTGGTATCGTTGCTCGGTTCACTGGTCGGGATCCTGGCCGCCGGCTTTATCGGTTTCTCCTGCGGGAGGCGGGCGGCTGTGGCTGGTAGGCAAGCGGGGGCGCTCTCCGGGCTCGTCGGCGGGGCCGTCGCCGCGCCAGCGTACGTGCTCGGGTCCACGCTCGGGGCGCTCTTCGCGGCGCGCCAGATCGGGGCTGCCGAGATCGCCACGACCCTCTCGGATGTGCTCGGTACACAGATCTCCGCCGATGAGGCCTGGATCTACTTACTTTTTAGCCTCATTCTCTCTGCCATCCTCGAGGCCGTTATCCTGGTCTTGGTCTCATCGGCCGCCGGAGCCTGGACGAACAGGGAGTAAAAAGGGCCTCCCGGCGCGCCGTATGCTTATTGCCTTCTGGCCGCCTCCGCCGCGTGCTCCCCGAAAACGAACTCTCCGTCGTCGGGGCGCGTGACGCCGGCCCTTTCGAGGCGGCGGTCCTTCTGGTACTTCCTGATGGCGGCCTTCAGGGTCCCGAGACCGAGGGTCGCGCACTTGGGGCGGGAGGCGACGACCTGGCGTCCCAGCTGTTCGATCATCTCGTGATAGTCCAGCTCTAGTACCTGATCCATGGTCAGGTCGCCCCTGCGAACATCCTCGAGGAGCATGCTGCTCGCCGCCATGCTGATGGTGCAGCCCTCGCCCTCGTAGGTCGCTGCCTCGATGTGCTCCTGATCGTCGGCCGCCTTGAGGTACACCGTGACCACGTCTCCGCAGCCGGGATTGCCGCCAGGCATAGTCACGTCGGCGTCCTCCAGAGCGCCCCGATGCCGCGGCTTCTCGTAGTGATCCAGAAGCACCTGTATCTGTAACTGCCTGTCCAACACGCAACCTTCCAGTTCTTATCCCATGGACCTTCCAACGACGATTCTATCGCAAGCTCCTCCGTCGTCACGCAAACTTGCTACAGTTTGATACACTCATCCCATGAGAGTGGGTATAGTCGGACTGCCGAACGTCGGCAAGTCCACGGTATTCAACAGCCTTACGCGGGCAGGGGCCGAGGCCCAGAATTACCCCTTTACGACCATTGACCCGAACCTCGGTGTCGCCGTGGTACCGGATGAACGCCTGGTCGCTGTGGCCGGGGTGATGGGCAGCAAACGCGTCGTTCCTGCGACTGTTGACTTCGTGGACATCGCGGGGCTCGTGCGGGGCGCGAGCGCAGGGGAGGGGCTGGGCAACCAGTTCCTCGGGCACATCAGGGAGTGCGACGCAATAGCGCACGTCGTCCGTTGCTTTGAGGACGAAAACGTGATGCACGTCCACGCTAGTGTGGATCCCGAAGGGGACATCGAGACGATCGACACCGAATTGTTGCTCGCGGACCTAGCGAGCGTCGAGCGGCGGCTGGAGCGGGTCGGGCGGGCCGCCAAGGGCGGCGACCCCAGACTCGAGGCCGAGGCGGCCGAGTTGGAAAAGTTACGCGACCATCTCTCTGACGGGAGTCCGGCGCGGGTCTATCCTGCGACAGAGACGCTGTCCGAGACCATAAGTACCCTCATAACGGCCAAGCCGACGCTCTACGTGGCGAACGTGGACGAGGAGTCAGTGGCCGAAGGGAACAGCTACAGCTCGCAGGTCGAGAAGCACAGCAGCACCGAGGGCGCTGAGGCCGTCCGGATCTGTGCGAAACTCGAAGCCGAGGTCGTTGAGCTTCCAGATGACGAGGCCGTGGAGTACCTGGCGATGCTTGGCGTAGGGACGAGGGGCTTCGAGGAGTTCGTGCGGGCGGCGTACCGGCTGCTCGGGCTAGTCACGTTCTTCACCGCGGCGGAGAAGGAGGGCCGGGCCTGGACCATACGCGAGGGCTCGACGGTGCGCCAGGCCGCCGGGCGCATCCACACCGACATGGAACGGGGCTTTATCGCGGCCGAGGTCGGAGACTGGCAGGATATAGTCGCCGCCGGTTCCTGGGCCAGGGCCAAAGAGGAGGCGAAGGTCCGCCTCGAAGGCCGCGACTACGTCGTGAGAGACGGCGACACCGTACTCGTCCGCTTCAACGTGTAAGGGCGTAGCCGGTGCAGCCATTCGCCAAGCCGAAGAAGCCCCTCCATAGATCACGCCTCGCCCTCGTCACCACAGGAGGCGTCCACCTGCCAGGCCAGCCGCGCTTCGACATCGACGACCCTGCCGGCGATTGCTCCTACCGTGAGATCGCCACCAGCGCCCACGACCTCACCTGGACCCACGCCTACTACAGGCCGGACGAAGGCAGCGACCTAAACGCCGTCTTTCCTCTCCAGACCCTCCGCGGACTGGTTCGAGATGGTGAAGTAGGCGAGCTGTCGGGGCGCCACTTCTCCTTTATGGGAGCCATCCACGACCCGACCCCGCTAATAGAGAAGACGGCCCCCGAAGTCGCCGCCAAACTGGTCGAGGACCGGGTGGACGTCGTCCTGCTCACGCCCTCGTGACCCCTATGCCACCGGTCCGTCGGACTGGTCTGCAACGCGATAGAGGAACGGGGCATCCCCAGCGTTACGCTGGCCATGGAACACGGCGTTAGCGCGCCGCGGGTCGGCTTCGTGCCTTTCCCATACAACCTCCCGATGGGCGAACCCCATGATCGCGAGGGACACAGGCGAGTAGCGCTGGCCGCGCTCGCCCTGCTCCACGATCTGGAACAGCCTGGGGAGGTGGATTTATAGCATTTCAGCTTGTCAGCACGACGGCTCCGCCGCCTTTCAGCTAGTCAGGACCTGCGCACACGAAAGCAGAAATGCTGACTGGCTGACAAGCCGTCCGGCGAAGCCGGGCGGCGTGCTTAAATGCTGACAAGCGGAGGCGAAAGCCGGAGCGTGCTGACAAGCTGAGATATACTCTACGTGCGTCTAGACCGAATGCGAAGGTGAGACCGTGGCCCTGTTGCTGGTGTTGTTCATTGCGTTTATCGTGGTTGTGTTCCTGTTCCTGCTGCCGATACTGTTCTCGCTGCAGGCCGTGGGGAGCCTTTTCGTCTATCCGCGGCAGCTACGGGCGGTCTTCGGGAACAGGATCCTGCGCCGCAACCACGCCCTCGAGCATGCGACCATAGTGGTGATGATGGAGAGGGAGCCAGGCCGCAAGCTGAACGGGTTCTCCACTGACGACGGGTTCTTCGTGCAGGGCGTACGCTCCATAGCCGAGGTCGAGAGCGCCGCCAGAGAGGCCATGCGGAGGCTGCAGAACGGGGAGAAGAGGCTCGCCATCCACCGTAACTGTGGTACGACCATAGTGGCCGCGAACCTGCTCGCCGCTATCTTCTTTTTGGTCGCCCTCGGGCTGGGTTTTCTCTATCTCGGCGGGGATTATCTATACCTCTTGATCCTTGGCAGCGTCGTCCTCGCTTTCGCCCTCAGGGTCCCCATGAGCCTCATCCTGCAGAGGTTCGTCACCACCGACGCGGACCTGACGAACGCGGAGGTTGGTTGGGTCGAGCCGGCGCAGCCGGGCGATCTCAAGAGCGGCATCTTCGGGCTCCTGCTCGCCGCATCGACCGTGCAGGTACGCGTCTTCCACACCGACCCTGACGCCGTCGAGATCTTCCGCGACGACGGCGCCATAGTTCGCTAGAAGGCTTCAGGTTTCAGGCAACAGGCATCAGGATTTGCACGGGATAGCTTCCTCTCCGAGGACACCTGCTCTCTGCGGTGTTGTGGCACAGCACATTTTGGGCCAGTCGGTTTACCGAGGTGGAACACCGCCTACCGTCACACCCCTGTAGCCTGAAACCTGTTACCTGAAGCCCGGTTTGCCGCGCAAACCGCTTTATTCGGCTAACAACGCCGGGTCGAGGATCCAACCCTCCTCAGGATCGCACTCAGGTGGAACCCCGTAGTTCTCGTCTCGCCTTGCATGAGCCCACGCCGCCTGGACCGCGCACAGGAGCGAGTCGAGGGCGTCGGCGGAAGGGTCCCGCACGAACTCCTCCCTCCAGCTGGCATCCATCTCTACCGCGAATCCATAGACTTCCCTCAGTACGGCTGACTCAAGACCGCGCAGGAGCGTCTCCCTGGCGGTTCTCCTCTCCGGCGTGTCGGGTACACCGTCCCTCTTGTACCCTGTCCGTCCCAAGAAGCGGCGGGCCACAACGGCGGGATAGGCCTCGACGGCAACCCGGGCGTCCCCATTCCGCCTGCACGGCTCGACACGGACGCCTGAGGCGAGGAGGCGTGGCGCCCCCTGGTAGAACATCTTGCCCACGGGGACCCGGAAGAGCATCATCGCGCTGCTGGATCCGCTCCTGCGGTCGGCGAGCCGGTAGCGCCACTTGCTGCCTGCTGGC
>Ga0126309_10000219_pt1 | contig 19564 bp, 17 predicted proteins | sample Plot56_FD_92541 | JGI IMG/M metagenome (GOLD analysis project Ga0126309, IMG submission 92541) | Serpentine soil microbial communities from UC McLaughlin Reserve, CA, USA - Plot56 | ecosystem: Environmental > Terrestrial > Soil > Grasslands | place: USA: UC McLaughlin Reserve, Lake County...
GAACGCGTTCGGAACCCGTTCGATGTGACTGTCGAGGACGCGCGAGGGCTCTAAAAGCCCAGCAGAAGCCAACTCCTGCAATGCGAGCGATGCCACGTCGCGGTCTGGGATCGACCAGAGAGCAGAGCCTTCGTCGCACCATGCCTCCGCGGCCAAAACGGTGGTGCCGTTTCGCCGTGTCGGCCGCGGGGCCCAGTTCTCGTAGTTTGCGACTCGTCCGAAGCGGAGCTCAGGCGAGTGAAGGTAGAGCCATTGCTCGGCGAAGGGCGGGGGGCCGCCCACCAGCAAATAGGCCAGCACGAGGTTGCGAGCCCGCATCGCGCGCAAGACTGCTTCCGTGTGGGGTGTCGGCGTTACCAGCCGAAGGGCCACGACCGGGAGTGGAAGCGTCACGATGGCCGCCGCGAATCGCTCCGCGTCATAGGTCGTCTCGATTTCGACGCCGCGTGCGGTGAAGCCGAGCCGCCGCACGTGCGCGCCGCAAGTGATCACTCCTCCGCGCTGGCGAACGAGTTTCGCCACCGAATCCATCAGTGCCCCGACGCCACCGTGGGGACGCACGATCAGCGGCGCCCCGCCGCTCGCCCTTCCCAAGCCCCGCCGTGCGGCATGCATCAGCGAGGGATGCCGCTGGAACCCGACGAGCGTCGTCGCGAGCGCGCTGTCGAGCTCCCGAGCCGGAAGCCCGGTGAGCTTCTGAGCGTAGTCCCGGACGAAGAGCTCGAACAACTTCTTGCCGAAACGCCGGACGACCCAGCCTTCAAGGTTCCCCTCGTCCGCCTGCCGATCGAATCGTGCGGCCGCGAAGCTTGCAACGCAGCGTCCCGTCAACAAGGGACCGAGCTGGCGCACAACATCTCGGGGCTCGTACGGGTAGGCATACCGCTTGACTCCCGCCAGCACAGCAGTCCGCCGTGGCACGGCGTCGTAGGCGTCACCAACTGCCGCGTCCCACAGCTGGACTATCCGCTGATCGTTTCGTTGCAGGAGGTGCGCTCCGAGATCGACGGCCTCGTCCCACACGTCGATCGATCGCGCCAGGCCGCCCACTCGCTCGCCGGCTTCGAGCAGGACGGGGCGGATGCCCCGACGAACCAGGCCGTACGCCGCGCCGAGTCCCGCTGGCCCACCGCCTACGACGGCGACAGCCGTGTCTCGGCGCTCAGGCCGGGCGCCCACGGGCCTCGAGGTCCTCGATCGCCTCCTCGCAGGTGACCAGCCTGAAGTTCGCGGCCACGGCGGCAAAGCGTTCGAGCACGGTCTCATGCGCCGCGTTCCTCCAGCTTGCCCGACCGCGTAGGACCAGGCGCTGGCATCGCGAGAGACGCACCCGTCGCGCAACTCCGAGGGGCTGTGGGTCGAACTCGTAGGGGTGCAGGTAAAGGGCTGGAAATCTGCCGGGTCCGGCAATGCTGTGGAGGGCGCGGACGAGTACCTGCGAAGGGATCCAGCGCCAGTAGCTTGCACCGCCGACCGGGATCGACCGCCGGGCGATCTGCACCGAAGCCACGGGCAGCTCCCACATCCCGGAATTGGAGCCAATGCGCCGCGGCGCCATCGAGCGTGGCGACATGCTGCGCGGTACCCACGGGCATGCGCATTCGCTCGAGTCGTACTCGAAGCCAAACTCGGTGAGAACGTCCCGAGCCCACAGGCTGTCACGGTTGATCGAGAAGCAGGGAGCTCGGTAGCCGCGAGCGCGGCGGCCCGTTAGGCGCTCGATGATTCGAAGGCTTCGCTCGAGGTCATGCCGGAATGAGTCCGCCGTCAGGCCATAGACCCGCTCGTGCGCATACCCGTGGCACGCCACGTCGTGCCCCTCCGCCAGAATGGCTTCGACTGCTCGTGGGTTACTCTCCGCTGTGAGGCCCAGGATGAAGAACGTGGCCGGGGCTTCGACTGCCCGGAGTGCTCCCAGGAGTGCGCCCATCTGCCGTTGGAAGGCTTCGCTCGCGCCTTGTCTGACGATTCCGATGCGCCGGAGCACGAGCTGCTCCCAGTCCTCGACGTCGACCGTGAGCAGGAGCGCGGGACGGTTGTCGTCGCGCGTTGCCAGGCAGACATTGTCTCGCAGTCCGCCGCTGTTACCAAGCGCGCGTCAGCGACGAAACTGCAGCTCGTGCCAGCTCGGAACCGGCGCTAGCTCGAGCAGGGCTCGATCGCCGCGCGGATCGCGGTAGCCGAACTCGGGAACGTCCTCGTCCCAGTCCACGTCCAGCAGCCCGAGCTTCACCCGCTGATCGAGCCACGCGCCCCGGAAGACGAGCTTCCGCAGCCAGTACACGAGCGACTCGCCGCCGACTGCCGCCAGGGCCTCCCAGTGACGGACGAGATACCGGCCGAGCTCGCTTCGGGCCTCCGCGATCCGCTGGTCGGCGGTCAGCTCGACGAGGTCGGCGGTCTCGTCCTCGTCGAGGTCGTTGCTGCCGACGAGGCCAAGCTTGACGGCGGCGCCGATCACGCGCTCCTCGAAGTCCTCCGCGTTGAAGGCGAACCGGTAGCCGAGGAACTGGACGACGTAGTCGTCCCCGGACTCGTAGTTCGCCTCGCTCATCGATCTGAGGATACGCAGGGCGGATGTCGTCCGGCGCCCTCCCTACGGTTGACCTCCGCGATGCACGAGGGAACCTGGACGATCACCCCGTGCCCGCACCGGGAGCCGGCGGAGCTGGCTCAAGAGCTGGGGATCAGCGAGACCACTGCTCGAGTGCTCGTCCGGCGCGGGTATGGCGACGCCGCAACTGCGCGGTCGTTCCTGGCCGGGGCCGATCCGGGGCACGATCCCGCCCTGCTCGGCGATATGGATGCGGCGTGCGCACGGATTCGTGCCGCAATCGAGGCGAACAAGCGCATTTGCGTCCACGGCGACTACGACGCCGACGGGATCTGCGCCACCGCGCTCGCCGTCCTCGTGCTGCGCGAGCTCGGCGCCGACGTGTCGTGGCACCTTCCGAGCCGCTTCGAAGAGGGCTACGGCGTCTCCGGAGAGACCCTCGACCGCCTTGCCGGCGAAGGCTGCAGCCTCGTCCTCACGGTCGACTGCGGGATCACCGCCGTTGCCGAGGTTGCCAGGGCCAAAGAGCTGGGCCTGGACGTTGTGGTCACCGACCATCACCGGCCCGGCGACGAGCTGCCGGACTGCCCCATCGCCGCAACGCGGCCGTCGGACTACCCCTTTCCCGAGCTCTGCGGAACGGGAGTCGTCCACAAGCTCGGCCAGGCCCTGCTCGGCGTCGGGGCGGAGGCTCTTGGCCGCCACCTGGATCTCGTTGCCATCGCGACCATCTCCGACGTCGTCCCGCTCGTGGACGAGAACCGCTTCCTCGCCCGCGAAGGCCTGAAGGCACTTGCGAGGACGCAGAAGCCGGGACTGCGGGCGCTCATGCGCTCGGCGGGGGTCGACCCCGCCGCCGTGGACGCGGGAGCCATCGGCTTTCGCCTGGCGCCCCGCATCAACGCCGCGGGAAGGCTCCAGCATCCAGAGGCCGCACTCCAGCTCCTCCTGACCGAGGACGACGCCGAGGCGACCGAGCTCGCCGGCCGGCTCGAGGAGCTGAACCGCGAGCGTCAGGCCGTCGAGGAACGGATCGTCCGCGAGGCGGTGGCGCAGGTCGAGGCGTGGCCCGAGAGCCGCCAGCGGCGGCGCGGCTACGTCGTGGCCGACGCCGGCTGGCACGAGGGCGTGATCGGGATCGTGGCCTCACGACTCGTGGAGCGCTTCCACCGCCCTGTGGTCCTGATCGCGGGCACGGATGGAGACTGGAAGGGCTCGGGCCGTTCGATTCCGTCGTTCGACCTCCATGCGGCGCTCGGCGCCTGTGCGGAGCATCTCTCGCGCTTCGGCGGGCACAGGGCCGCCGCCGGCCTCTCGATCGATCCGGCGCGGGTCGGGGCTTTCGCCGAAGCCTTCGGCGCCCAGGTCGACGCCGAGCTGCCCGAGGAGGAGCTGCAGCCAAGAGTTGCCGTCGATGCCGTCGTCTCCGGCGAGGAGCTGACGCTCGACCTCTCCTCGGAGCTTGCCCACCTGGCGCCGTTCGGGCTCGGGAATCCCGGCGTGACGCTTCTGCTGCCTTCGTGCGATCTGTCCGACGTCGCACAGACGGCCGACGGGAAGCACCTCAGGTTCCGGGTCCGGCAGCGGAACCGCCCGGCGGGCAGCGCGATCGCCTTCGGTCTCGGCCGCCAGGCCGACAGTGCGAGACGCGAAGTTCGCCACGACGTGCTCTTCCGCCTCGAGGCGAACCGGTGGAACGGGACCGTCGCGCCGCAGCTCGTCGTCCGTCAGCTGCTCGAGACGCCGGAGCGCTACGAGAGCCTGCGCGACTGGCTGGCGGCAGAGTTCGAGAAGGACGACACGGCGAGGGACGAGACGGCTCAGGCGATCTTCGCCGAGCTCGGAGTCGAGCGAGGCGGACCGCCGCGCCCGCTTCTCGAGTCGGATACCTTCCGGACGCTGCTGGCGGACGAGCCGGTTCCGGTAGCGGAGGCTGCTTAGGTTCGCCCTGCTGACACGCGGTAGGCCTTGCGGGGCTCCCACGGGCGCTCACGGCGCGCCTCGGACTCCAGTCCGGCTAGCAGCCGGGCGAGGGCGAGTGTCCTGCGTTTCTGACGGCGGCGAAGACGCACGAACCGCGCTTTTTCGCCCTCGAACGGCCATCTCCTACTCGCGGAGTACCATTTGGATATGACGCTTCTCGAGGCTCCGGAACGCCATCCAGACCTGATCAACGAGCTGATCGCTGAGGTCGCCGAGTACAACCCGGACCTCGATCGCGACCTGATCGCTCGTGCGTTCCGATTCGCCGCCGCTGCCCACGACGGTCAGCTGCGGCGCTCCGGCGAGGACTTCATCCACCACCCCTATGCGGTCGCCCGGATCGCCGCCGAGCTCAGGCAGGACGACGAGACGATTGCGGCCTCGCTGCTCCATGACGTCGTCGAGGACACCGACGTCACGCTCGACGACGTCCGCTCGGAGTTCGGCGACGAGGTCGCCCGGCTCGTCGACGGCGTCACCAAGCTGACCCGCGTCCACTTCCAGAGCCGCGAGCAGGCGCAGGCCGAGAACTACCGGAAGATGGTCCTGGCGATGGCGGAGGACCACCGGGTCATCGTCATCAAGCTCGCCGACCGGCTCCACAACCTGCGGACGATCGAATACCTGGGCAAGCAGAAGCAGGTTCAGAAGGCGCGCGAGGCGCTCGAGGTCTACGCGCCGCTCGCGCACCGGCTCGGCATCCACACGATGAAGTGGCAGCTCGAGGACCTCGCGTTCGAGGCCCTCCACCCGCGCAAGTACACGGAGATCAAGGCGATGGTGAGCGAGCGCCGCGCCGACCGCGACGAGCACGTCCGTGAGGCGGCCTACGTCCTCCAGCGGGAGCTCGACAAGGTGGACATCCCCGCCGACATCTCCGGCCGGGCGAAGCACTTCTACTCCATCTACGACAAGATGGCCAAGAAGGGCAAGGAGTTCAACGAGATCTACGACCTCACCGCGATGCGGGTGATCGTGGAGCGCTCGGGGGACGAGGGAACACGCGACTGCTACGGCGCCCTCGGCCTGATCCACTCGCTGTGGAAGCCGATGCCCGGCCGCTTCAAGGACTACATCGCGATGCAGAAGCTCAACGGCTACCGCGCTCTGCACACGACCGTGATCGGGCCCCAGGGCCGCCCGCTCGAGATCCAGGTGCGCACGAGCGACATGCACGAGATGGCCGAGCTGGGCGTGGCCTCCCACTGGCTCTACAAGCGCGGCGGCAAGAAGCGGAAGTCCGACGAGCAGTGGAAGCAGTGGGTCAAGCAGCTCCAGGAGTGGAACGACGAGTCGGACCCTCGTGAATACAAGAAGAACCTCATCGCCGACCTCGTCAGCGACGAGGTCTACGTCTACACGCCGAAGGGCGAGGTCAAGATGCTGCCGGCGGGCTCAACGCCGATCGACTTCGCCTACGCCGTGCACACCGACGTCGGCCACCGGACGGTCGGCGCCCGTGTCAACGGTCGTATCGTCCCCTTGCACTACAACCTCCAGAGCGGCGACTTCGTCGAGGTCCTGACGACGAAAACCGGGCGCGGACCCTCGCGCGACTGGCTCGCGCTCGCCAAGTCCTCCCGCGCCCGCAACAAGATCCGCCAGTGGTTCTCCCGCGAGACGCGCGAGGAGACGGAGCAGAAGGGTCGCGAGGCGCTCGAGCAGGCGCTGAAGGCGCAGAAGCTCCCGTACAAGAAGATCGCCGGGTCGGCGGTGCTCGCAGGCGTGATCCGCGAGGCCGGGTTCAAGAAGGCTGAGGACTTCTACCTCGCGCTCGGCTCCGGGAAGCTCGCTTCCGGCCAGATCGTCAACAAGGTCATCCAGCGGCTGAAGACGACCGAAGTCGCGGAAGAGGAATCCGTCCCGCTCAAGCCGACGCGCTCGGCCGAGACGGTCGGAAGCGACGCGCTCGGGATCAACGTCGAGGGAATCGCCGACGTCCTCGTCCGGCTCGCCAAGTGCTGCACGCCCGTCCCGAGCGACCAGATCGTCGGCTACATCTCGCTCGGCAAGGGCATCACGATCCACCGGGACGACTGCCCGAACGTCAAGGCCCTCAAGCGCAATCCTGAGCGGTTCACGACGGTCAACTGGGACGGAGGCTCGACGAAGAGCTTCCGCGTCCAGATCGCAGTCGACGCCTGGGACCGGCCACGCCTCCTCGAGGATGTCGCCCGGACGTTTGCCGAGCATGGCGCGAACATCGTCTCGTACGGCGGCACCGTCGAGGACCAGCTAGCGAAGAACTGGTACACGGCCGAGGTCGGTGACGTGAAGGCGCTGCGCGGCCTGCTCGGCTCGTTGCGGAACGTCGATTCCGTCTTCGACGCCTACCGGGTTACGCCGAGCTGATCCCTCGTTCGAGGGGTTCCTCGCCTCGATCGAGGGGTTAAACATTGGCAAAACCCCTGCTATCTGTGCAAATCACCCTTCCGGGGGATGATCCCTCGATTGGGCGGGGTACCTCGATCGAGGGATAGACGGCGGGGTCGCTCCGAGTACAACGAGTGCAGGGGGAGAGGCAGGCTGCGGCGCCCATCCGCAGGCGTGGATGGGCCCGCGGCTACGCCAAAAGTCTCTCGAGAGGGAGCCGCCTGAGTCAGAGGGACGCCGCCTAAGAGTTGAGGGCGGCGCCCTCGAACTCGCTGATCCGCTCCCGGTACCAGTCAGGGATCGGGCAGGCCTTTCGCTCGTCCAGGTCGACCAGGACGAGCGTCTGGTTCGCGGTCACCATCAAGACGTCGTCGTCGACGCGGTAGGCGGCGAACTCGTAGGTCACGCTCGTGCGGCCGATCCGCGAGACCCGGATGAAGACCTCGACCAGGTCGTCGAACCGCGCCGGCGCCAGGTACTCGATCGTGCTCGCGCGCATGACGAACTGGCGCTCCTCCTCGGCGCTCGTCCTGAGCAGATCGATGTGGCGGTGAAATTCGACCCGCGCCGTGTCGAAGTAGGGCATATACCGCCCGTAGTAGACGATGCCCTGCGCGTCGGTGTCCGAGAAGCCGACGCGGGTCAGCGCGGAGTACTTGAACGGCGGCTTGCGGTCGGTAACCCGTCCGAGCTCGAGCGTCACGAGCGGATCACGTCGAGCACCTCGTCCCGCTTCTCCTCCATCAGGTCCTCGGAGCGCGCTTCGAGGTTCAGTCGCAGCAGCGGCTCGGTGTTCGAGGGCCGGACGTTGAAATGCCAGTCCTCCCCGGTGACAGAGATCCCGTCCAGGTGTGAGACTTCTCCTTGCGGCCCGAAGCGCTCCTTGAGCTCCTGGAGCTTCAGCGCGACGTCGGGCACGGGTGTGTTCAGCTCCCCGGTGATGAAGTAGCGCTCGCGGAGCGGACGCAGGATCTCCGAAAGCTTCTGTCCACGAAGCGACACGAGCTCGAGCATGAGCAGGAACGGAACGACCCCCGAGTCGGCCTGGCTGAAATCGCGGAAGTAGTAGTGGCCCGAGACCTCGCCGCCGAAGAGGGCGCCCTCCTCGCGCATGCGGTGCTTGATGTAGGCGTGGCCCACGCGGTTGATCAGCGGAATGCCGCCTGCACGCTCGATCGTCTCGGGGACGGCCCAACTGGCGCGGACGTCGTAGATGATCTTCGCGCCGGGGCTCTTCTTCAGGACGAGCTCCGCGAGGAGCGCCGTGACGAAGTCGCCGGGGACGAACTCGCCGGTGTCGTCGACGAAGAAGCAGCGGTCGGCGTCGCCGTCGAACGCGACGCCGAAGTCGGCGCTCTCCACCTTCGTCCGCTCGATGATGAACTCGCGGTTCTCGGGGAGGAGCGGGTTCGGCTCGTGGTTCGGGAAGGTTCCGTCCGGCTCGAAGTAGTAGCGCACGGCCTCGATGGGAAGCCGCTCGAGCACCGGCGGGAGCATCACGCCGGCCATGCCGTTCGCCGCGTCGATCACGACTCGCAGCCGCTTGATCGCGGCCGGGTCTACGAAGGACAGGACACGGTCGACGTACGCCGGCCAGATGTCGTACTTCTGGACCTGTCCCGGGGTCTGACCCCCAGACACGTCCTGAAGGGTCAGCGCGCGATCCCGGATCTCGAGCAGGCCCGACTCGCCGCCAACCGGAAGCGCGCCGCGGCGGACGATCTTCATCCCCGTGTACTCCTTGGGATTGTGCGAGGCGGTGACGGCGATCCCGCCGTCGAGCTCCAGGTCGCCGACGGCGAAGTAGACCATCTCGGTCCCGACGAGCCCGAGGTCGAGCACGTCGCAGCCCGCGTCGGTCACTCCCCGAATCGCCGAGGCCGCCATCGAGGGCGACGAGACGCGCATGTCGTGCCCGAGGGCGATCTTCTTCGGCTCGAACTGCTCGACGTACGCGCGCCCGATCGCGTAGGCCCCGTCCTCGTCGAGCTCTGCGAGGTAGAGCCCGCGAACGTCGTACGCCTTGAAGACCTTGGGCTCGAGCATCGCCCGATGCTACGGAACCTCGGCTTCCTGCGCCTGAGGACGGCCTGGAAACCACTCACATCGCGGGAGTTTCTGCGGCCTCCCATTCGTTCTTACACTTGAGGCGTGGAGCGCAAGCTTGCAACGGTCCTGTTCGCCGACCTCGTCGGTTCGACTGAGCTCCTCACGGGCACGGATCCGGAGGTGGCGCGCCGCCGCGTGCAGCAGTACTTCGACAAGGTTTCCCACTGCGTGGTCACACACGGCGGCATCGTCGAGAAGTTCGCCGGTGACGCAGTTATGGCGGCGTTCGGAATCCCGCAGTCGCACGAAGACGACGCCGAGCGCGCGGTGCGCGCTGCGCTCGGAATCCTCGACTCGGTACGCGAGCTGGGCCTCGAAGCGAGGATCGGTATCGAGTCCGGCGAGGTCGTCGTGGATTCCGCCGAGTCGACGTTCGCCACCGGCGAGGCCGTGAACCTCGCCGCCCGGCTCCAGCAGGCGGCGCCCGTGAACTCGATCCTCATCGGCCCTGGTGCGCACCGCCTCACGCTCGAGCGTTTCGAGGTGGAGGACGAGGGACCGGTCGAGATCAAGGGCCGCGGCGAGCCGATCTGGGCCTGGCGTGTGATCTGCGTCAAGGGCGGGCCGGCAAGGCTCGCAACGCGCCGCGCGCCGCTCGTCGGCCGGGACGCCGAGCTCGAGCTGCTCGAGAACACGTACGAGCGCTCGGTCCGGGACCGCCGTGCCCACCTCTTCACGATCTACGGCGATCCCGGAGTCGGGAAGAGCCGGCTTGCGGCGGAGTTCGTGGGCGGGCTCGAATCCGCGACCGTCCTTTACGGCCGCGCCCTGCCCTACGGGGAAGGCGTGACCTATTCAGCCCTGGCCGACATGGTCAAGACGGCCGCCGGCATCGCGGACGACGATCCGCTCGACGACGCGCTGGAGAAGCTGCGCGAGTGCTGCCCGGACGAGGCTGTCGCGGATCTCCTCGCACTCGCCTCGGGCGTCCTCGAGGCGGTCAAGGCCGAGCGGAACCAGCAGGAGATCTCCTGGGCCGCCCGTGAGTGGGCGGAGAAGCTCGCCGAGCCGCAGCCGCTCGTCCTCGTCTTCGAGGACATCCACTGGGCTGAGGACGCACTGCTCGAGCTGATCGAGCACATGGCGACCTGGGTTCGGAACGTCCCGATCCTCCTCGTCTGCCTTGCCCGTCCGGAGCTGCTCGACCTGAGACCGGGATGGGGCGGGGGCCGGGTGCGGGCGACCGCGATCGAGCTCGAGCCGCTGGGCCGGGCGGACAGCGAGGCGCTGATCGGAGCGCTGCTCGACGGCGAGATGCCCGTCGGCGCACGCCGGGCGCTGCTGGACAAGACCGAAGGCAATCCGCTGTTCGTCGAGGAGACGATCCGGATGCTCTCCGAGGCCGACTCGATGGGCGGCGGGATCGAGCGAATTCCGGACACGTTGCAGGCCTTGATCGCCGCACGGATCGACCACCTCCCGGAGGGCGAGAAGGAGCTCCTTCAGTGCGCCGCGGTCATCGGCCGCGTCTTCTGGAAGGGCGCGCTCGCAGAGCTCGTGCTCGAGGGAACCGACATGGATCCGTTGCTCGCCGACCTCCAGCTGCGCGAGTTCGTGCTGCCCGAGGTGCGCTCCACGATCTCCGGCGAGGAGGCCTTCAAGTTCAAGCACGTGCTGATCCGCGAGGTCGCATACGGCGGACTGACGAAGGCCGCCCGCGCCGGCTATCACCAGCGCTTCGCGGAGTGGCTGCGAAAGCACGCCGGAGAAGAGCTGCTGGAGATCCGCGCGTACCACCTCGACCAGGCGACTTCGCTGCTCGCCGAGCTGGACGGGTCACCGCCCGTGGAGCTCGCGCAGGAAGCGGCGGTTGCGCTGGAGGAGGCCGGTCGCCGAGCGCTCGCGCGTGAGGCGAATGTCACGGCCCGCAAGCTGCTCGTTCGCGCCGTCGAGCTCGAGCCGACGCTCGAGCGTCGCTTCCAGGCCGCGCGGGCCGCCTGGCGCATGAGCGAGTTCCCCGTCGTCTCTCCCGAGATGCAGGAAGTGCTTCGCCTCGCCCGTGAGGCGGGCGACAAGGATCTTCAGGCCCGCGCGCTCACGGCTCTCGCCGAGGTCACCCTCCTCCGTGAGGCCGACGTGGGGCGCGCCGAGGAACTCGCCCGCGAGGCTCTGGGCGTCGCGCAGCACGACGAGAGCCGCGTGGATGCGCTGCGGATGCTCCAGACCGTCGCCTGGTGGCGGGGTGAGCTCAGCGAGTCGGAGGCCTACGCCAACGAGGAGCTCGAGATCGCTCGAAGGCTCGGGCGCCAGGATCTCGAGAGCGAGGCGCTGCTCTCACTCGCGGGCATCTACACGTCCAGGCAGCAGGACGACCGGGCGGAGCCCCTGATCGCGCGTGCCCAGGCGCTCGCCGAGGAAAGCGGCTCGCTGACCGCGAAGGCGCACGCGTTCCATCAGTCCGGAGAGCTGCATGCGTGGCGCGATCGCGACGTGGAGGCGCTAAGCGAGTACTCGAAGGCGAGAGAGCTCTTCGCCGAGGTCGGTGCGGCGACGTATCTCGCCAAGACGATGCTCCGCATCGCGGTGCTCGTGAGAAAGCGCGGCGACCTCGACGAGGCGGAGAAGCTGGCTCGTGAAGCAATCCGGATCCTCAAGCCGCTCGAGGACCGCGGAACGCTCTGCGAGGTCCAGCGGTTCCTCGCCGAGGTGCTCCTGGAGCAGGGCAAGGTCGACGAGGCGGAGATCTACGCACTCCGGGCGATCGAGACGGTAGGGCCGCAGGACGTCAGCTCGCAGGCCTCGACGAAGAAGTCGCTGGCGCTCATCCGCGCCCATCAAGGCCGCGACGAGGAGGCAGAGGCGCTGCTCCGCGAGTCGATCGAGATTCTCGAGCGCAGCGAGTACACGCGGTTCCTGTCCGATCCGCTCGAGGAGATGATCCAGTTCCTGGAGGAGCGCGAGCGCTTCGAAGAGGTCGTCGCCTTCGCGGAGCGGCTGGAAGAGCTCCGCGCCGGCTCGATGCCGGAAGAGAGCGCCGCCAAGATCGCCTGAGGGTCGGCGCGGGTCATACTCCGACGCCTCACGGCACTCGCGTGGGTCGGCGAAAGAGAGGGAGGGACGATGCCGCTCTACCTATCGAGGTTCAGCTACACCCCGGAGACCTGGGCCAGGCTGATCGGAAACCCAGAGGACAGGCGGAAGGCTGCTCGGTCGTACATCGAATCGGTGGGCGGAACGCTCCACGGGTTCTGGTACGCCTTCGGCTCACACGACGGCTACACGCTCTGGGAGGCCCCCGACAACGTGTCCATGGCTGCCGTCGCGCTGGCGATCAGTAGCGGCGGTGCTCTCAGTTCGTTCGAAACGACCATTCTTCTTACCGTCGACGAGACGTTGGACGCCCTCGGCAGGGTCGAGCAGGTGAAGTACCAGGCGCCGGGCGCATAGCGAGCCGGGCTACGAGGCCATGACGGCTGCCCGGATCGCCCGATGCGACTCGTCGTCCGGTGACTCGCTGATCACCGTCGCCGGACGCTCGAACCTGGCAAGCGCTTCGCCGAGCGGGTCGGCGCGCAGCGTTCCCTCGCCGTAGGAGAGGTGCTTCGTCTCGTTGCGATTCGCGTACGCGATGTCGGAGAAGTGGATGTGGAAGGGCGCGTCGGGCTCGATCACCTCGTCCGCCCGCTCCAGGACATCCGCGAACGGCTCGACCTCCGTGAACGCGCCATCGGAGGTGGCGTGCATGTGGGCGAAGTCGAGCACCGGACGGATCCAGGAGATGCGCTCGGAGATCGCCAGCACGTCGTCGATCGTCCCGAGCTCGCGCACTCGGCCCATGACCTCGACCCCGAACGGCACGCCGCGACCTTTCTTCTCGAGACGCTCGCGAAGCTCATCCGCCTGCTCGACCACGTCGTCCAAGGGCTTCTCGCGGGTGCGCTCGAGGAGGAAGCCCGGGTGGAAGACGACGAGCTCTGCCCCGGCGGACACTGCGATCCCAGCGGAGTGGTCGAGCATTCCGATCGCCATGTTCAGCTTTTTCCCGCGTTCGGCATGGCCGACGAAGCCGGCGATCGGTGCGTGGACCGAGAGCACAATTCCGGCGTCACGGGCCAGCTCGCCGAACCGCTCGGCCCAGGGATAGTCCATCCAGAACTTCCCCTCGAAGTCGATCTCGCAGGCCGTGTAACCGCGCTCCTGGAGCAGCGCAACCGCCTCCTCTGGCGACTTGCGCGAAGGCACGCGCGCCGGCCCGAATCGCAGCTGTCCCACGGACCGGACCGTAGCCGAGAGCGTGTCGTCCGATGGCATTCCTACTCTGATTCACATGGCCAAGCGCCCCTCCCGGATCGACCTCCTCGAGCTCGACATCGACCTGCGCCTGACCGACCTCTGGCGTGAGGCCGGCGACGTCGGCGAGTGGAACCTCGAGATCGTCGCCGCCTTCATGCGCGCGGCTTACGGCAAGGGTTATTGCGACGCGCTGACCGAGGACGCACCCGGCAGCTTGTGCGAGGAGCACGGCTACCGGATCCCGGCCCGGCGACGGCCGGCGCCCACCCGCGAAGCCTAAGTACCTCAGGGCTACACTTGAGGCGTGGCCCGGCGCAGCTCTCCTGCCCGTCTCGTCATCGCGCTCTCCGTGGCGGCGATGCTGGCAGTGTTCCTGCTCTACACCTCGATCGCCGGCGGCGGAACGCCCCAGGTCGCGCCGAGTGAGTTGAGGGGCCGGACCGCAGAGGTCTCGCTCGTCGGCCAGGTGGTCGCTCCCGTCCGGAGAAGCGGCCGCACGGCCAGGTTCGAGCTCAAGGACGTCAAGGGCGGCTCCGCAGTGCGCCTGCCGGTCGTCTACACCGGCTCGATCCCCGACCTCTTCAAGGCCGGGCGCGACATCTCGCTGACCGGCCGGCTCCGCGACGGCACGTTCGTGGGCGCGTCCGGGACGCTCGTCACGAAGTGTCCTTCGAAGTACACGGCTAAGAAAGACACGTAATGCCCGAGCTCGGGCGCGCAGCGCTCATCGTCTGCCTCGGCCTGGCCCTCTTTGCTGCCGTCGCCGGGGCGTTCGCGGCCCGGAGCCGAAGGCAGCGTCTCGTCGAATCTGCGGAGAACGCGATCCTCGCGTCGTTCGTGGCCGCCGCCGTTGCCGCCGTCGTCCTGCTCGTAGGGCTCGTCCAGAACGACTTCTCCCTCGTGTACGTCGCCGACCACACGAGCCGGGAGCTGCCGCTCGGGTACACGATCTCAGCGTTCTGGGGCGGCCAGGAGGGCTCGCTGCTCCTGTGGCTCCTGATCCTGACCGGATTCTCCGCGACGGCCGTGCTGCTCGGGCGCCGGTCGGCGAGAAGCTTGCTCGCCTGGACGGTGCCGGTCCTCGGAGGAGTGATCCTCTTCTTCGCCTTCCTGCTCGTCGCCGTCTCCAGCCCGTTCGCGACCCAGGCGGCCCCGGCTGACGGGGCCGGGCTCAACCCGAGTCTCCAGAACCCGTACATGCTCGCCCACCCGCCGATGCTCTATCTCGGCTTCGTCGGGCTGACGATCCCATTCGCCTTCGCGATGGGCGCGCTGCTGGCCCGGCGCAGCGATGAGCTCTGGATCGTCGTCACCCGACGCTGGACGCTCGTAGCCTGGACGTTCCTCGGCTTCGGACAGCTGCTCGGCGCCCACTGGGCGTACGTCGAGGTTGGCTGGGGCGGCTACTTCGCGTGGGACCCCGTCGAGAACGCCGCGCTCATGCCCTGGCTGGCCGCGACGGCGTTCCTGCACTCGGTGATGATCCAGGAGAAGCGCGGGATGCTGAGGATCTGGAACGTCCTGCTGGTCATCGGGGGTTTCGCGCTCGCGCTCTTCGGGACCTTCCTCACGCGCTCGGGGATCATCAGCTCGATCCACTCCTTCACGGAGAGCTCGATCGGGCCTTGGTTCCTCGGCTTCATCGGCATCGTCGTGGCCGCGTCGATCGCCCTCGTGCTCACGCGGCTCCCGCTCCTGCGGTCGAAGACGCGCCTCGAGTCGCCCGTGTCACGCGAGGCGACGTTCCTCTACAACAACCTGCTCCTCGTGGCCTTCTGCCTGACGATCCTCTGGGGCGTCCTCTATCCGATCATCACCGAGGCGCTGCGCGGGGAGGCCGTCACGGTCGGGCCGCCCTACTACAACTTCTTCCTCAAGGCATTCGGGCTTCCGCTCTTGCTGCTGATGGGGATCGGGCCGCTGATCGCCTGGCGCCGGGCGTCGCTGCGCGGGCTCGGTCGGACCTTCGCCTGGCCGGCCGCATTCGCTCTCCTCTGCGGTGCGCTGCTACTCGTCGCGGGGGCGGGGTCGTCGATCCCGGGTCTCGTCGGCTACACGTTCTGCGCCTTCGTCCTCGCCTCGATCACGTTCGAGTTCGCACGCGGGACCCGGGCGCGGCACGCACTGTCCAGCGGCTCGTGGGCCGGCGCCTTTGCCTCGCTGATCGGGCGGAATCGTCGCCGGTACGGCGGCTACGTCGTCCACGCCTCGATCGTCCTGCTTGCCATCGGCGTCGTCGGCTCGAGCGCCTACGACACGGTGGCCGAGAAGCGGCTCCGCCCGGGCGCGACGATGGCGATCGGCGACTACACCCTTCGCTACCGCAACGTCGAGCAACGGCGAGGGCCGAACTCGCAGGAGGTGCGGGCGCTGGTGGACGTCTCGCGGGACGGCAAGCGCCTCGGGACGATGGAGCCGGGCAAGAACCAGTACTTCGCCGAGCAGCAGATCTCCAACGAGGCGGCGATCCGGTCCGACCGGCTGAACGGGGAGGACCTCTTCCTGATCGCCGACCAGATCGATCCCGACGAGACGCTCTTCCTCAAGGCGCTCGTGAAGCCCCTCGTGAACGTGATCTGGATCGCCGGCTTCGTATTCCTCCTCGGCGCAGGGATCGCCCTCTGGCCGGACGCCAGGGAGCAGCGCCGGCTCGCGCTCCGCTACGGCAGCAGCGGGTCGCTCGTCAGAGTGTGAGCCCGGAGCTTCTGCTCGGGGCGGTGCTGGCCGCCGCTGCGGTCGTGTTCGTCGCCGTCCCGTTCCTGCGGGAGAAGGATCCGCCTCGCCCCCTGACGCCGGCCGACGCCGCCCTCGCCACGGCCGAGGAGCGGGATCGCGTCCTCGCCGAGTTGAAGGAGCTCGAGTTCGACCACCGGACCGGGAAAATCACGGACGAGGACTATCGTGCTCAGATCGGGCCACTGCGACGCGCCGCGGTGGCGTTATTGCCATCAGGGACGGCAAAAGAACCTCCCCAGCAGCGTTTTTCTGCGCCGTCCGTTCCATCCAGCCGATCAGACCGCTAGCATTTCGGTCTCGTCGGCTCGGGAGGGAGGTTCTTCCGGCCCGCGAACACGGTCCCTATGGCTCGACGACTCGTCTGCAGCCTCGTCCTCCTTCTGCTCGTAGCGGCTCCGGCCTCGGGCGGCCTTTCCGACCGGAAGCAGCAGCTCGACGATCAGGTGCAGGACCTCCAGTCGAAGGCCGCCGCCGCCCGGGCTCGTGAGGATTCGCTGCGGGTCGAGATCGCGTCGGTTTCCCAACGGATCCAGTCACTCGAGGCCGAGGTGGGCGACGTTTCGACGCGCCTGGCCGTCCTCGAGGAGGACCTGGCGCTCCACCAACGGAAGCTCGACGCCGTCAAGGAGCTCTACGAGATCCAGAGCGAGCGCCTTGCCTACCTGCGCTCGCAGTACGACGTCGCTCTCGGCAACCTCACCGACCGCCTCGTCGCGATCTACGAGGGAGAGGACCCGACGACGCTCGACGTCGTGTTGGAGGCTGAGAGCTTCAGCGATGCGCTCGACCAGATCGACTACCTCGAGTCGATCGCCTCGCAGGACCGGACCGTGGTGCGCCACGTGACCGGCGCGCATGATCACATGAAGGAGTTGAAGACGCGCACCGGCAAGACGAAGGCGCGGGTCGCTGCCATTACCCGGGTCGTTCAGATCCGACGAGACCAGCAGCGCTCCGCCTACAACCGGCTCCTCAGCTCCCGGCAGGGGCTTGCCCAGGCGCGCAGCTCGAAACGCGAGAGTCTCGCCGACGCGCACGAGGACGCCGAGCAATACGAGGGGAAGGCGGAGGATCTCCTCAAGGTGAGCGCCCAGCTCGCCGCCCGCATCAACTCCGCGCAGTCGGGGCCGAGCTACTCGAGCTCAGGCGACTCGACGCCGTCGGCGAGCGGCCTCATCTGGCCGGTGAGCGGGCCGGTCGTCAGCGGCTTCGGCTGGCGGTGGGGGCGGATGCACGAGGGGATCGACATCGCAGCCGGCTACGGGACGCCGATTTACGCCTCAGCCGCCGGCAACGTCATCTACGCCGGCTGGATGGGCGGTTACGGAAACCTGATCATCGTCGACCACGGGGGCGGGGTCGCGACTGCTTACGCGCACCAGTCGAGCTTCGCCGTGGGGGGCGGCTCCGTCTCCCAGGGCCAGGTGATCGGCTACGTGGGCTGCACGGGACACTGCTTCGGGCCGCACCTGCACTACGAGGTTCGGGTCAACGGATCTGCCGTAGATCCGCTCGGATATCTCTGACCGAAGTAAGAAGTCCCCCCTTTTGCAACGAGTGCGCTTATAGTTCTCGCGTCGCAAGCTTTCGCGCGCTTTTTCGCTTGCGGCACTGTCGTCTCCCGACGGCGCCGGCCGCCCTCAGGGCGGCCGGTCGTTTGAGAGCTCTAGACCGCCGGCTTGACGAGGCGCAGGTCCGGGAGGTTGCGCCAGCGACCGTCGAGGTCGAAGCCGTAGCCGACGAAGAACTCGTCCGGAACCGTGAAGCCGACGTAGCGGACGGGGAGATCCTCGACGATCCGCCTGTAGGGCCGATCGAGCAGCGCGACGGCCGTAAGCGAGCGCGGCTCGCTCAGCCCGAGCGTCTTGACGAGGAAGTTGAGCGTCATCCCCGTGTCCACGACGTCCTCGACGAGGAGGACGTCGCGGCCCTTGATGCTCGTTCCCAGATCCTTGAGGAGGCGCACCCGGCCGCCGCCTCCGCCGTTCCCCTCGTACGCCGCCAGCGCGAGGAAGTCGAGGTTGTGCACGATCGGCAGGGCGCGCGACAGGTCTGCGAGGAAGATCACCGCCGTCTTCAGAGACGCGACCAGGACCGGTTCGCGACCGTCGTAGTCGGCGGCGATGTCAGCGCCGAGCTCGCCCACCCGGGCGCGAAGATCCCCGCCGGAGAGGTAGACCTCCCCGATCCGAGGGTCCGCTAGGACGCCAGGTCCAGTCGGTATCGCTGCGCCAGTCGCTCGATGTCACGACGGTAGAACAGCTTCACGTTCACGCCGGGATAGCGCTCACGGAGCTTCCGCAACTTCCGGTTCTTTCGCGTTACGAGGGACTGCTTCATCACCGTCAGCTCGACGTAGAGATTCTGTTCGGGGAGGAAGAAATCGGGCGCGAACGCCTCGACGACGCGACCGTCTGGGCCCTCCTCGAGGACGAACGTATGCGGCTCGTAGTCCCAGGGGATGCCGTAGTAGTCGAGGAGCTTTGCACATTCGAGTTCGACGTCGTGCGCGAAGCTCGGCTGTCCCTCACCACAATACGCCTGGAAATGCGGGACTTTTTCTTCCACGTGAACCGAGAATAGCGCGAGCCTCGGACACCGCCCGTCCCGGCTTGACCCCCTACACTTCGACCATGCCGGGCCGCGACGAGTCGCTGACGATCGCTCACCTCTCGGACATCCACTGCGGCGGACCCGACTTCGTTCCAAGCCTGATGGAGCGCGCGATCTCCGAGATCAACGAGCTGGAGCCGGATCTCGTCATCTGCTCCGGCGACCTCACCACGTTCGGGTTCAAGCAGGAATTCCTGATGGCGCGCGAGTATCTCGATCGCCTGCACTGCGAGCGCATGGTCGTCATCCCGGGTAACCACGACTCGCGGAACGTGGGCTACGTCCATTTCGAGGAGTTCTTCGGCGAGCGCCACTCGGTCCTCCGGATGGGTGCGATAACGGTCGTGGCGGTCGACTCGAGCGAGCCCGACCTCGACCACGGTCAGATCGGCCGGGGTCGCTATGCCTGGATCGAGGAGCAGTTCGACGCCCCCGCCGAGTTCCGGATCTTCGTGATGCACCACCACCTGCTGCCGGTGCCGGGCACCGGACGGGAGCGGAACATCGTCTACGACGCCGGCGACGTGATCGAATGCCTACAGCGGTCCGGGGTCGACCTCGTCCTCTCCGGCCACAAGCACGTGCCTTACGCCTGGCGCCTCGAGGACATGTTCGTCGTCAACACGGGGACCGTGTCCTCGACCCGGCTGAGGGGCAATTCGAGGTCCTGTTACAACGTGATCGAGGTCGTCGGCAATCACGTCGACGTGTGGCGCAAGTACCCGTTCCACGGCCAGGAGCGGATCATCCAGTTCTCGCTCGACACCCGGGCGTTCGAGAAGTACACGGCGCGCATCGAGGGCGAGGTGACGACTCGGTGACCTCGCTCACGTTCCTGGAGCGGCGCTGGCAAGGGAGGCAAGCCCGAGCCGCGCAGGACAGTGCATCGAGGCACGAACAAGCGGCTCGCGCGGAGCATCCCGCCGCCAGCGTCGTCAGCCTTCGGCGGAGCCCGGCTTCGCC
>Ga0126309_10000220_pt1 | contig 19527 bp, 12 predicted proteins | sample Plot56_FD_92541 | JGI IMG/M metagenome (GOLD analysis project Ga0126309, IMG submission 92541) | Serpentine soil microbial communities from UC McLaughlin Reserve, CA, USA - Plot56 | ecosystem: Environmental > Terrestrial > Soil > Grasslands | place: USA: UC McLaughlin Reserve, Lake County...
GAGCCGCCGCGCAGCGGGCTGGAGCGGACGATCGCGGCCATCTGGTGCGAGGTCATCGGGCTCGAGCAGGTCGGAGTGCTGGACAACTTCTTCGATGCCGGAGGCCACTCTCTCCTTCTGGCCCGCGTCCACGCGCGCCTGCAGGAGGCTCTCCGCCGGCCGCTCCTCCTGGTCGACCTCTTCCAGTATCCGACCGTCGCCTCGCTCGCCCGGCATCTCGCCGTTGACGCCGAGGAGCGCTCCCGGCATGCCGCCCGTCCGACGGCGGCCCCGCCAGGGGGCCGGGCCATCGCCGTCGTCGGTTTGGCGGGCCGTTTCCCGGCCGCACGGACCGTTGACGAGCTGTGGCGGAATCTATGTGACGGCGTCGAGTCGATCCGCTTCTTCTCCGACGAGGAGCTGCTCGCCGCGGGCTTCCCGCACCACCTGCTCGCGGACCCGCGCCTGGTCAAGGCGCGCGGCGCCTTGGACGGGCCCGACCTTTTCGACGCCGCGTTCTTCGACGTGCCGCCACGCGAGGCGCAGATCCTGGACCCGCAGCAGCGGCTCTTCCTGGAGTGCGCCTGGGAGGCCCTGGAGCACGCCGGATGGGGCGCCGCCGCGCGCCGGCCGCGCGTCGGAGTCTTCGCGGGCGTGACGGAGAACACCTACGTCCACAACCTGCTGGCCGATCCGGACCTGCTCCGCGCCGTGGGCCGCCAGCAGATCTCGATCGCCAACAATCACGACTACCTCCCCTTGCGCGTCTCCTACAAGCTCGACCTCAAGGGGCCGAGCGTGAACGTGCAGACCGCCTGCTCCACGTCGCTGGTGGCGGTCCACCTCGCCTGCTTGAGCCTGCTCCACGGCGAGTGCGAGATGGCCCTGGCCGGCGGCGCCTCGGTGCAGGCGCGGGAGGTCTCAGGCTATCTCTACCAGGAGGGGGGGATCGCCTCGCCCGACGGCCATACCCGGTCCTTTGACGCCGACGCCCGCGGAGTGGTGGGCGGCAGCGGAGCCGGCGTGGTGGTGCTCAAACGCCTGGAGGACGCCCTCTCCGACGGCGACACGATCCACGCGGTGATCCGCGGCACGGCCAGCAACAACGACGGCGCGGCGAAGGTCGGCTTCACCGCGCCTAGCATCGAAGGGCAGGCCGCTGTGATCCGCGAGGCGCTGCGCGCCGCCGGCCTCGAGCCGGCCGACGTCGACTACGTCGAGGCCCACGGCACGGGCACGTTGCTCGGCGATCCGGTCGAGATGGCCGCCCTGGTCCAGGTCTTCCGGGACGCGGGGCGAGGGCCTGGGCGCGCCAGTCTCCCTGCGATCAAGATCGGCTCGATCAAGAGCAACGTCGGCCATCTGGACGCCGCCTCGGGCGTCACCGGGCTGATCAAGACCGTCCTCGCCGTGCGCGAGGGGATCCTTCCGGCCAGCCTGCATTTCGAGCGGCCCAATCCGGAGATCGATTTCGGCCCCTTCGAAGTCAACGCGCGGACCTCCCCGTGGCTGCCGGGCGAAGGCCGGCTGCGGCGGGCGGGGGTGAGCTCCTTCGGCATCGGCGGGACGAACGCCCACGCGGTGCTGGAGGAGGCGCCCGCCGTCCCGCTGTCCGATCCGCCGCGGCGGAGCGCGCACCTCCTGGTCCTTTCGGCCAGGACGCAGGATGCCCTCGACGCGGCCACGGCCCGGCTGGCAGATCATCTGGAGACCGGGCCGGAGCCGCTGGCGGATGTCGCCTTCACCCTCCAGGCCGGGCGCCAGGCCTTCCGCCACCGCCGCGTCCTGGTCTGCCACAGCCGCCAGGACGCCGTGGCCGCCCTGCGCAGCCGCGATCCGGAGCGGGTGGAGGGGGGCGAGACGGCCGGCGGCGAGCGGACGGTCGCGTTCCTGTTCCCCGGGCAGGGAGCCCAGCACCCGCGCATGGCCGAGGAGCTCTATCGCGTCGAGCCGGCCTTCCACGTGGCCCTCGACGAGTGCTGCGACCGTCTCGCTCCCGAGCTCGGTCTCGACCTCCGCGGCCTCCTCTTCCCGCCGGAGGGGGGCGAGCCGGAAGCCGCACGCCAGCTCGAGCAGACCGCCTGCGCCCAGCCGGCGCTGTTCGCCGTCGAGTACGCCTTCGCCCGGCTCTGGATTGAGTGGGGCGTCCGCCCCGCGGCCCTGCTCGGCCATTCGATCGGCGAGTACACCGCCGCCTGCCTGGCCGGCGTCTTCTCCCTGGAAGACGCCCTGGCGCTGGTCGCAGCGCGCGGCCGGCTGATGCAGGAGATGCCCGCCGGGGCAATGCTAGCCATCGGCCTGCCGGAGGAGGAGGTGCTCGCCCTGGCAGCGGGGCTCGACCTGGCAGCGGTCAATGCGCCGCGAGCCTCTGTGGTTTCGGGCCCGGTCGCGGCGGTCGAGGCGCTGGCGTCCCGGTTGGAGGCCGGCGGGCTGGAGCCCCGGCGGCTCCACACCTCCCACGCCTTCCACTCCGCTCTCATGGAGCCCGCCCTGGAGCCTTTCGCCGCACGGGTCCGGCGCGTGCGGCTCCACCCGCCGCGCATCCCCTTCGTCTCGAACATCACGGGCACCTGGATCCGCCCGGAGGAGGCGACCGATCCCGGCTATTGGGCCCGCCACCTGCGCGCGCCGGTCCGCTTCGCCGACGGCGTTGGCGAGCTGCTCCGCCGGCCGGGGCCGATCCTCCTGGAGGTGGGACCGGGGAAGACGCTGTCGACCCTCGCGCGGCAGCATCCGGAGAAGCAGGCCGCCCGCCGGATCATCCCGTCCCTCGGCGCCGCGTGCGACCGGAAGTCCGACGCGGAGACTGTCCTCGCCGCCCTCGGCCGGCTCTGGCTGGAGTCTGTGGAGGTCGACTGGTCCGCCGTCCACGCGGGCGAGCGCCGCCGGCGCGTCCCGCTGCCCACCTACCCCTTCGAGCGCCGCAGCTTCTGGATCGGCCCGGTGCAGGGAAGACAAGGCAAGGACGTCAAGGACGACAAGGACAATGAGATCCCCGTCCCCGAGGTGTCTTTGACGTCCTTGAAGTCCCTGAAGTCCCTGAAGTCCTTGGAGCCCGCGACATCCTTGACCCCGGTCGAGCAGACGGTCGCCCAAGCCTTCCGCGACCTGCTCGGCGTCGAGGAGGTGCGGGCGCACGACGATTTCTTCGATCTGGGCGGCAGCTCGCTCCTGGCGGTCCAGCTCGGCTCGCGGCTGCGCGAGCTGCTCGCCCTCGACCTCCCCGCCGGCTTCCTGCTGGAGACCTCGACCGTGCGCGCTCTCGCCGCTCTCGTGGAGTCGCGGCGGAGCGGCGCCGCCGCCGCCGGGGACGCCCGCTCTTCCTGCCTCGTCCGGCTCCAGGCCGGCGCTCCGGGCCGGCGTCCGCTCTTCCTGGTTCATCAGGTGGGCGGCCACGTGTTCACCTTCCGCGCTCTGGCCCGCGCCCTCGGACCGGACCAGTCGTTCTACGGCCTGCGCTGCCGCGGTCTCGAAGTGGAGGAGGAGCCGTTCTCGCGGATCGAAGAGATGGCGGCCCACTACCTCGGCCTGGTGCGCGAGGTCCAGCCCCACGGCCCCTACCGGATCGGCGGCGCCTCAATGGGCGGCATGGTCGCCTTCGAGATGGCCCACCGGCTCCGCGCGGCCGGCGAGAAGGTGGAGCTGCTCACGCTCATGGACACTCCCTGCCTCGACCAGATGGCGCCCCGGCCTACCGAGGACGCCGAATTCGTCGCCGCCGTGTTCGCCGGCCGGGTCCGCCTCTCTCCTGAGGATCTGCGCGACCTGCCGGCTGAGGAGCAGCTCGCCCGTGCCTGTGACAAGGCGCGGCAGGCCGACTCGGCCGGCGGGATCGAGCTGGCCGAGGCCCGCCGCCTGTTCCGGGTCCTCCGGGCCAACGTGGGGGCTCTCTACGATTACGTGCCGCGCCCCTATCCCGGGCGCCTCCTCTACTTTCGCGCCGAGCAGCGCCGCCCGAACGATCCGCCGCGGCCGGAGATCCCCTGGATCGAGCTGGCCCAGGGTGGCCTGGAGATCCTGCTGGTGCCGGGCAACCACCAGACCATGCACGAGCCTCCGCACGTGCAGGCCATGGCAGACCGGCTGCGGTGCGCAGGATGAAAAGCAACACGTTCGCTCGATCCGCACCGCGGGCCAATCCCGGCGCACGATGCGTGACGACCTTGCCGCCGCTCCAGCGGACCGGCTGGGGCGGTGACGGCGCGCCCGGCAGCGGCACGCTGCGCGAGTTCGCCACTGGCGCGGTGGTGCAGCACTTCACCAAGGCGCTGGCGCGCTCGCCGGGCTCCGATTTCCGGCTGCCTACCGACGCCGAGCTCGATGCGCTGGAGGCCTTCCAGCTCGCTCTCGGGCGGCAGGACAACCCCAACCTGGCGACCACCCAGCTCAAGAACCCGTTGGCGGCCAAGGGCCTCCTGCAGCACAATGCCCTGAGCGCCCGCTGCTTCATCTGCCACTTGAACGCCGGCGCCAATGCGGCGGCGAACAACAAGAACAACAACTTCGACATCGGCGTCGGCCGCCTGCCCAACATCCGGCCAACCTGATCGATCCGGGCAACCTGAAGCCGGACGGCGGCTTCGGCACCCAGCCGGTCTTCGACCCGGTCACCAATGAGTTCATGGGCTACGGCCTGGCCGGCGAGATCCGCTTCAACAGCCAGCCGGCCATCGAGGCGGTCGACACCGCACCGTTCTTCCACAACAACGCGGTGCAGACCATCGAGGAGGCCGTCGGCTTCTACAACAGCCAGGCGTTCAAGAAGTCCTTCGCCGACGGTCTCGTGCCCATCGCCATGGAGACCACCGAGGTCGAGAACATCGCGGCGTTCCTGCGCGTGATGAATGCGCTGGAGAACATCCGCGGCTCGCTGGAGGTCGACCAGGGCGCGATCGACGAGGGCGACCGGTCCACCTCGCAGCGGCTGGCGCTCCTCGCTTCCTACGACACCGAAGACGCCTATCAGGTGCTGGAGGAGCGGAGCCTCCACTTGCCCGCCGTCCACAAGCTGAAGGTCGCGTACCTCAAAGAGAGGCAGGCCGCGGAGGCGGAAGGCGCACCGGTGCGCCACAACCTCCTCCAGGCCGCGATGCTGCTCAAGCAGCAGGCCCGCGCCGAGATGATCGTGGAGTAGATCCACCGTCCTGGCCGCAAGATTCGGGAGGGGTGGGACGCCCGCGCCGGGCCCCACCCCTTTCCTTTTTGGATAGGATGGACCGATGAGCCTACGTCGAGTCTGGCCGGCCGCCCTCGCTGCGGCCTTCCTGTGTGTCCCGTCCCTTCCCGCGCAGGCCGCACCCCAGCCGGCGGCGCTCCGCGGCCAGGTGCGCGCCTGGCGCACGGCCCATGAGAGGGAGATCGTCCGCGAGCTGGCGGACCTGGTCTCTCTGCCCAACGTCGCCGCCAACCGGGCGGACATCGAGCGCAACGCCGACCACCTGATCGCGATGCTGGGGCGGCGGGGGATCGAGGCCCGGCGGTTGACCGCCGGCGATGCGCCACCCGCGGTCTACGGCGAGCTGCGCGCGCCGGGAGCGACCCGCACCGTGGTCTTCTATGCGCACTACGACGGACAGCCGGCCGATCCCGCCGACTGGGGCGGCGCCGATCCGTGGAAGCCGGTGCTGCGCACCGGTCTCTCCACCCAGGGGGGCCGGGACGTCGACCTCGCCACGGCCCAGACGTTCGACCCGGAGTGGCGGCTCTTCGCCCGCTCGGCGAGCGACGACAAGGGGCCGATCGTGGCGATGCTCGCCGCTCTGGATGCCCTGCGCGCCGCCGGCGTCCAGCCCTCGGTCAACCTCAAGTTCTTCTTCGAAGGCGAGGAGGAGGCCGGCTCGCCGCATCTGACGGACCTCCTGCGCGCCCACCACGACCTGCTCGCGGCCGACGCCTGGATCCTCGGCGACGGGCCGGTCCATCCGACCCGCCGCATGCAGGCGGTCTTCGGCGCGCGCGGCGTGACCTCGGTCGAGATGACCGTCTACGGCCCGGTGCGCGCCCTGCACAGCGGGCACTACGGCAACTGGGCGCCCAATCCGGCGGCCCTGCTCGTCGAGCTGCTCGCCGGGCTGCGGGCGCCGGACGGCACCATCCTCATCCCCGGCATCAACGAGGCGGTCCGTCCGCTGACCGAGAGCGAGCGGCAGGCCGCCGCGGCCATGCCGGCCGTGGAGGCGGACCTGCAGCGCGAGCTGGGCCTGGCGTGGACCGAAGGGAACGGCGGGCGCCTGCAGGACCTCATCATGCGCCCGGCGCTCAACCTGCGCGGCCTGGCGGCGGCGGGAGTGGGGGAGAAGGCGCGCAACGCCATCCCGACCGACGCCGCAGCGTCGATCGACTTCCGGCTGGTCCCCGACCTGACCCCCGAGATCGTCCGGGAGAAGCTGGAGGCCCATCTGCGCCAGAAGGGCTTTTGGGTCGTCCACGAGGAGCCCGATCTGGAGACCCGCCGCGCGCATCCCCGCATCGTCCGCCTGCTCTGGGGAGACGGCTATCCAGGCGCCCGCACCTCCATGGACCTGCCCGCCTCCCGCGCCGTGCTCCAGGTCGTCGGCGAGGCCGTGGACGGGCCTCTGATCCGCGTCCCGATGCTGGGCGGCAGCGTCCCGATGTACCTCTTCACCGACGCCCTGAAGGTGCCGGTGGTCGCGGTCCCGATCGTCAACCACGACAACAACCAGCACGCCGCCAACGAGAACCTGCGCCTGCAGAACCTGTGGGACGGCATCGAGGTCTTCGCGCAACTGTTCGCGCGGCTGGGTCCGGCGTGGCCGTAGGGCGCTCTATTTCCAATCTCCGTAGAGAGCGAACCCCGCCCAGTTGTATGGGTGTGACGTCTCACGTTTTGGCGTGCGGATCAGATCGATCTGCGCGGACCGCAGAGCTTCATCTTTCGTCCTGCCCTGGCGGAGGTAGGTATAGAAACGTTTCATGAGCGTCGCGGTCGAAACGTCGGAGACGCTCCATAACGAGGTGAGGACCGAACGCGCGCCGGCGAGCTGGAAGGCGCGGACGAGGCCGATCAGACCCCTCTCCTCCCATGACCTGGCCGCGCCCTGCCCATTGTCGCGCCCTTCGGCCGGGTGCTCGGGGATCGAGAGGGCCAGGCCGGAATTGAGCGGGAACCGCTCGTCGAGCAGGCCATGGCACGCGAAGTGGAGCCGCCGGGCCTGCGGCGCGAGCGATTTGACCGCCTCTTCGGTGGCGCCGCCGCCCAGGAGGAGCCGCGATGCGGGAAAGAGACCGGAGATCGCCTCGACCTCGCCCCGGGTCGCGGGCAGGGGCTCCAGGTGGAGGCCCCAGCGGAGAGCCGACCGCACCTGCGGGTCCGTCTCCGTCTCGGTGCGGGCCGCGAGCCCCTCGGGATAGAGCGGATCGCCCACCGCAAGCAGCTCCGTGCCCGGAGATGTCTCCGGTCGGAATGCCTTGATCTCCCGGTAGACCGCGGTGGAGGCCACGATATGGATCGGTTTCGATTCGGCCAGATAGCGATCCTGGGCGACCAGCGCCGCGAACGGGAGAGCGTGCAGCGGCCCGTCGGGTGAGATGAGCCAGCGGCCGGCCTGGGCGAGCGCCGGCTCGGCTGGACGGATCAGAAGGTTGTAGAGAGACCGGCCGCGCTCGCGCACCGCCGCGACGGAAGTCTCGGGCCGGCTCGTCAAGCTGCGGAAAGCCTCGACCTCCTTTTTCAGACCTTCGCGGCCGATCGCCAGCGGATACAGGGAGAATCCCGGGCCAGGATCTCCTTCCGCCTGGAGGACGAAAAGATAGCTGCGCGTGTCGCTCACGGCATAGGTGAGGAGCACGGTCCCGGGATCGAGAGCCGCGCGCGCCGTCCGCAGATCGGGAGGGGTGGGGCTTGCGAGAGCTCCGAGGCGCGGCGAGGAGCGCAGGATGTGCGCCTGGACGTCCGCCTGCTCCAGCCGCAGGTCCCGCAGGCGGCCGAGGAGCGCTTCGATCTTTGCCGCGCCCTGCTCCTGCGACCAGTCGGCGAGAGCCTGCTGCGCCCCGTCATACTCCGCGGCCAACCGGCGGCGCTCGGCATTGAGCTCCGCCGGAATCTCGTTCGCGAAGCGCAGATCCCTCTGGGTTAGCATCTCCTGAAAGCCGCGGGCGCGTCCTCGTTCGATCAGGCTCCAGGCTTCCTGCGGCCGGCCGCGCGAGATCTGGTGCTCCGCGGCTTCGAAATAGAGGTCGCCCAGGGTGGAGCCATAGAGCCACTGCGATTCCTGCGCTCCACCGAGGCGCATCCGTTGCGCTTCCAGAGCCTCGATCGCCGCGAGATAGGTCGCCGCGGCTTCGTCGTTCTGGCCTCGCCATGCCTGGAGACGGGCCAGGGCCTGGTACCCCTCGGGCAAGGGCCGGCCCTCCTTCGCGTGAACGCGTATTGCCGTGCGGAGATGAGCTTCGGCGTCCTCGGACTTCCCTTGATCGAGAAGAAGAAGGCCGAGCGTCAGGTGAGCGGAGCCCCTGTGGTGGGCCTCCGGATTGATCGTCTGCCAGATCGCCAGGGCTTGCCGCAGGAGCCCTTCGGCTGCCGCGCTCCGTCCCTGCAACCGGGCCGCCGCCGCGAGGCCGCTCAGGCACAGGGCACTTTTCGGACCTGTCGGATTGATCTTCTGGCTGATGGCGAGGGCGCGCCTCCACCAGTCCTCGGCTTTGTCTCCCCGGCGTTGCCGCAGGGCCACTTCGCCGAGGCCGATCATACTGTCGCGCACCAGAGTGCCGCTCGGATCGATTTTTTCGAAGAGATCCAGCTCCCGTCGAAAAAGGTTTTCAGCCCCCTCGTGGTCTCCACGCTCATACGCGAGCTCGCCGAGGTTGTGCAGCGTGATGGCCAGTGACTGGCTCTCGGGCCGGATCGTTTCGAGGATTCTCTTGGCGCGCAGGAACGCGGCTTCGGCGCCCGCGAAGTCGCCGCGGGCATAGAGCAGATTGCCATAGGTCAGGAGGCTCGGGATGATCCCCTCGCCCGCGGGGGTGAGCTTCTCCCGGATCGCCAGTGCGCGGGCCGCATACTGCTCGGCCTGCGCGAGATCCCCGCGTCTTCCCGTGATCACCGCAAGGTTGTTTATCAGATCGAGCTGCGCGGCCCGCAGGGCTTCATCTTAACTTCACTCCAAATCGATTTGAACGTCGGCGCGCCCGTCTGTGGTCACGGGTAACGCCCATTGGCGCCCGTCGGGAGCCGTCGCAGTGACAACCCAGCTTCCGGCGGGCACGCTTTCGACGATCGCCGTGCCCGCGATCAACTGCCACTGCTGCTCCAAGTTGCCCGCCAGGTCCAGGGTCTGAAAAGCGCTGCCATCGGAACCGACGATCTTGAGGGAGGCAATAGAATCCGTCGTCACCAGAGCGGGAACACGGACGGCGATTCGAGCCGCATCCGGCAGCACGAGATCGATCGTCTCTCCTGGCACTGCAACTTGAGCAGCGGTCAAGGCAGCGTTGGAGCTTGCGGCAAGCAGCACCCAGGAACCGGCAGGCACCGAAGAGAGCCGCACCTTACCGTCGCTTCCAACCGGTCGGATTTCGGTGACGATGGGTGCTCCGGAAGGCGAGATCACTCTCAATCGTAGCAGGCCCGGCGGTCCGCCGGAGGCCCGCCGTACGGAGAGCTCGAGTCCCTGTGCCGACTGAAGCTCCACCTCGAGGCCGGTCAGATCGCGGCCGTCCGGCACCTCGATCTCGCGCTCGGCCGGCGAGTAGCCAGCGTGGTTGATCGTCATACGGTAGTGGCCCGGCGGCACGCGCTCGACCGCGAACGCTCCGGATGCGTCGGTTCCGTCCGCCATGACGAATTCGGGGCCTTCGTCTCCCGCGATGTGACGAAGGGCAACGACCGCAGCGCCCACCGGCTTCCCGCTGGCCGCGTCCGTCACGCTGCCGGCGACCGTTTCGCGTTCGAGCCGGATTGTGAGCTCGCGATCCGTCGTGAGCTCGATCATCTCGTTGTCGGCCACCTGTTCGTGCATCTGACGCAGGCCCAACCAATAGGTATCGGCATCGAGATCCTCGAAGCGGAACTCGCCGTCGGAGCCCGTGGTCACGGAGCGTTCAACGGCGAGATGTTGACCGCGGATCGAAACCTCCGCGTCGCCGAGCGGCTTGTTACGGTAGAGGACCCAGCCCGAAAGCGTCAGACCATCGCCGAACCGGAGGTCTCGCGTCTCCTCACCTCCCGCCGCCAGCAGCACGCGGCCCCGCGCGTGCCGCTGCCCGTCAAGTAGGGAGGCTTGGAGGAGCCAGGCTCCAGCCCGCAGGTCGCGGAGCGCGTAGTTGCCCGCAGCGTCCAGCTCCGCGACTCTCGACTCGCCGGCCTCGTGCATGGCACTTACAGTGACCTGCGGCAGTTCCTCGGTCTCCAGGCCGAGGACGCGGCCAGTGATCGCGCCGCCTTTCCCCAGCACGACTTCGAGACCCTCGACGATCTCACGCTGGACCACCACCTCCTGAGGCAACTCGCCGTCAGTGAAACCGTTGGCACTGGCCCGCAGCCTGTAGCGTCCGGCTGCGACATCCTCCAGCGTGAAGAGGCCATCGGCGTCGGTACGCGCCTGGTATGCGAGCACCTCGTTGCGCTCCACGGTTTCGAGGACTGCGGTCGCCGCAGGCACGGGTTGAGCGCTGCCGTCCACGACCCGGCCGCGGACCGTGGTGCCCGCCGCGAGCTCGATGTCGAGATGGTTGACCTGCTCCTCGATGCGGATGCGCTGCCGGAACCGCTTGTAATGGGGATGGACCGCCTCGACGACGAGAGGTCCGGGGCGCACGCCGTCGACCCGGAAGACCCCATCGTCATCGGACATACCGCTCGCCGCGCCGGCGAGCACCCGCACCCCCGCGACGGGCGCGCCTACGGTCGTCACGACTCTCCCTTCGAGGGTCGAGCCGCGCTGGAGCACAACTTCTTTCTCCTCGCCGGGAGCCTGGGGCAGCACGAGCGGTTGATCTTCGAGAGTGATGAATCCGGCAGCGGAGGCGGTGAGCGTGGCCTTGCCTGCCGGCATCTCGGTGAAGCGGAATTGCCCGTCGCGATTCGTCGAGGCCCGCTTGGACACCGGCCGCCCGGTGGGGATGTCGTCGCGGCCTGGGAGAGTCGGTTGCCAGGTGAGTGCGATCTCTGCGCCAGATACCGGTGCACCCTCGGGATCGACGATGCGACCAGCGAGGTCCGCGCCGGCCGCGAGCTCGATACGGAGCGGAGTTGCTGTCGGTGGATGTATACCTCGCACAGTGACCGGCAGGAACCCCTTGGCAAAAACGAGCAGGTGCGCCGGCTCGCCTTGGCGCAAGTCGGCGAGAGCGAATCTCCCGTCAGATCCGGTTACCGCATCCGGAGCCTGATCCCGCAGACGCTCCACGAGGTCCGAGGGGGGGCGCAGCTCCGCGACGTGGAAGACGCTGGCGCCTACGATCGGTCGGCTCTGTCCATTGATCACAACTCCGCTCAGGAGCACGCCCGGCCGCAAGGTGACGGTGCCCAGATCGACCGGACCATGTCCGAGTGGGATCTTGAAGTTCCGCACCGTGGCCCGCGCGAATCCTTGCTTCGAGACCTCGACGTCGAGCGCCAGAGAGGGGATTTCGGCCACGGTGAAACGGCCCCGGGCGTCCGAAACCGCGTCGGGCCCGCGAGGCGATTCATGCGGCCCGGCCCCGGTTTGCGCGGCGGAAAGGCGAACCTGGGCACCCGCAACGGGGTGCTTTTTCTGGTCCAGAACGCGTCCGAGCGCGGCACGCGCGGGCGCCAGGACAATGGCCAGAGGAGGCCCGCCTTTCCCCGGAACAGGGACAAGGGCTTCGCGTGCGGCCGGGAGAAACGCCGTCTTTGCCGCCTGGAAGGAATACAGCTCACCGGGTTTCAGACCACCCAGGTGAAACGTGCCGTCGGCTCCGGTCAACGCGCTGGCGAGGACAGGTTCCTTCGGCGCTGTGGAAACGGCGCTGACCCAGGCGCCAGCGATTGCATTGCCCGCTGTGTCAACGACCCGGCCGGCCACCGCTCCGGCGCGCGCCAGGGCAAGGGCCGGAGCGCGGTCGACTCCGAGGCGGGCCGGATCGAGAGCTGCCCGTTTCGGCAGACGCTCCGGAGCCTGAGCCTCCAACCAGACTCCCGTCTTCGCTGCCGTGGTGCGATAGCGGCCCTCGCCGTCGGTGAGTTGAAAGTCGCCTGGCTCGGTGATCGACCAGACCAGCGCCCCGGCGAGAGATCTGCCGTCCTCCTCCCGCAGCACGCGACCGGATAGCGGAACGCGATCGGCGAAGGTCACGGTCAAGGTCTCCTCGGTTGAGGCGGTGAGGCGCACCACCGTCTGGCGCCCGTCGGCGTTCACCAGCCGCAGGCGAGGAACACCACCGTCCCGGACGCGTATCGCGATGCGGCCCGCGTCGTCTGTCAGACCGACCGGCCAGGCTGCCTCGCCAAGACGGACCAGGACCCCTGCGATCGGCTGGCCGCGCCCGTCGACGACCCGCAGAATGCGAGCGGTCGAAGGGACAGAAGAGATCCTCAGCTCTCCCCCAACCACATCATCATGGACGTCTTCCGTCGCCTCGCGAGTAAACGAGTGCACCTGAAGCTCTTCCCCATCGAGCCGAGGCAACGTCAGCGAGCCGTCCGGCGCGGTATGGCCCACGCGGGGAGCGATCCGCCAGCCGCCAAGCGACAGCTCTCCCTCTTTGCTCCCGGCAAACACCCAGAGATCCGGCGCCGCGCGGCCTTGGGCCGTCCGGAATAGAAGCTTCGCGCCGGCGTCTTTGGGAGGCACCGCCGGCGGAAGCTCCGTGTCTTCCACGAGGGGCAAGGGATCGAATCTGATCGGAACCTTGCCGGGCGCCGCGACCCGGACGGCAAAGACGCCAGTCTTGCCCCCGCCGACAACGAAACGGCCGAGCGTGTCGGTGACGGTCACCGCGAGAGGGGCGGGATCCCGCCCCTCGAGGCGCCGACGTCCCTGCTCGTAGTTGCGGAGGACCGGTAGCAGCTCGACCTGAGCTCCCGCAAGCGGCCCCCGTGCTCCGTCGAGAACGATGCCGCGCGCCACAGGCTGTGCGGCGGCAGGGGCCGCCACCGCGAGAAGCACGACGAAGGCGATGCGACGCATGGCTCTCGCTCTCATCTTTCAGAAGAAACCGCGGTCAGGATCTCTCGCAGTTCACGGTGACTTCCCCCTCCTGGCACTTGTCGCCTAACGAGCCATTCGATCCACCGTCGAGACTATCGAAGTTGCTCCCGTTGTTGCCGCCATAAAGCTCATCGTCGCCAGCTTCACCGCAGAGGTTGTCGCTCCCCGACCCGCCGAGCAGGACGTCGTTGCCGGTGTAGCCCCAGAGGTTGTCGTTACCGCTGTCCGCCAGGAGGAAGTCATTGCCCGCTCCCCCGTCGAGTAGATCGTTGCCGCCTTCGCCGTACAGGCTGTCATCGCCGTCCCCACCGTTGAGGTAGTCGTCTCCGTTGGCGCCGCCCAAGGTGTCATTGCCACCTTGACCGTAAATACAGTCTCTGCTGGGACCACCATAGAGAGTGTCGTTGCCTGGGCCGCCGATGATGTAGACGTCGCACGAATAGCTGTAGCTGCACGCAGCTTGAGCCGTGGCTGCCCCGGCCAACAGCGCGACGCCGATCATCCCAAGCAGGATCCAGTGCGAGGCTCGGTTCTGGGTCATTGGATCGATTTCCTTTCGATGTCCGCGGCGCCCTTAATGGGCACCGAGAGTCTCCGTTCCTGCAGGAGGGTCTGTGCAAGCTGCAAGCCGGGCGACCAGCGCTCCGTAAATAGCTGAAAATACAGAGTTTTGCTAAAAGGTGGCGGTTGACCCTGTCTCAGAAATGAGACCGCAGCCGTCGCGTTAGGTCTCATTCTTGAGACCGGACTCCTCCGTTCGGCTGCCTCCGGCCGAGATCCCCAAATCTTTCGGTAGCGCATGGTCACGAAGAGCGCACAGGCCCGGGCGAGGTCCCGCACGTGGCCCTGCTGAAGATCTTGACTTCGGCAGCCCAACGCGATACATGTATCGCATGGCGCTTTCCGTGAGACTTCCCGAGGAAGTCGAAGCTCGGCTCGAGGCGCTCTCCCGGAAGACCGGGCGCACGAAGACCTTCTACATCCGGGAGGCGATCCTCGAGCACCTCGATGACCTGGAAGATTACTTCCTTGCGCTGGAGCGGATCCAGAAACCGGAGGGCGACTCCGTTTCTCTCGAGGACGTGATCGCGCGGCTTGGCCTGGACGATTCGGTTTGATCCGCGGGCAGAGCGCGAGCTTGCCAGGCTCGACCGACAGGTCCAGATCCGCGTCCTGCGGTTTCTGCGCGAGCGCATCGCGCCGCTCGCCGACCCAAAGGAGTTGGGAGAGGCGCTTACCGGTCCGTTGCGGTCCTTCTGGAAGTACCGAGTGGGCTCCTACCGCGTGATCGTCGACCTCCAGCACGACGAGCTCGTCATCCTGGTCGTTCGTATCGGGCACCGTGGGTCGGTCTACCGATCTTGAGCCTGGATAACTGTCAGACGGCTCGAACAACGCTCTGCGATCAAATCCTCCGTTCGGCTGCCTCCAGCTGAGACCCCCAGCCCCTTCATGTACCGGTGAAACGTCGCCTTGCTCAACTCCAGGCTCTCCCGCGCCGCCTTGACGCTGCCGCCGTGGCGCTCGAGGCGGGCGAGGAGGAGCTCGCGCTCGAACTGTCGAGTGGCATCGCGGAAGGAGAGGTCGGCCCAGAGCAGCGGGCCGGCTTTGGGATTCGGTGATTCCTGCAGGATCTCCGGCAGGCAGCGCTGGATGAGCGCGAGGTCGATCGGGGCTCCCGGTTGCGCGTGGATCACGAAGAGCGCGCAGGCCCGCGCCAGGTCCCGGACGTTGCCTGGCCAGGAAAAGGAGGCGAGGGTGCGCAAGGCTTCGGGCGTGAAGCCGAGAGTGCGCTTCCGGTGCTTCCGCTCGTAGTGGCGGCGGAAGTGCTCCACGAGGATCGGAATGTCCCAAGAGCGCTCGCGCAGCGGCAGCAGGCGGAGCGCGAGCGTGCGGAATCGATCATAGAAATCGGGCCGCAGCGTGCCGGCCCGCACCGCTTCGTCAAGGTCGCGGTTGGTGGCGAGAATCACTGGCGGCAAGCTCGTCGGTGATCTCAGCGCAGTTGACGACCACGAGCTGCAATAAACAGACAGCGACACCCGGATCGCCAGAGCACCAGGTGCTCCGACCAGACCGTAGTTTGGTCAGATGTTCATCCGCGTAATAGTCTAGCCCTCTGTGCGCGTGCTCTCACGAGGACTCTCTCCAGCGCAACGCAGGGATCGCGTGGTACCCTGCCTCGGAGCGATCCTTCTTGTCGCCACCCTGGTCCGCCTCGCCCTGGGCTTCGTCTACTTCGGTTTTCTCACGGGGGACGACGTCGAGATCCTCCAGGCCGGCTTCCTGTGCGCGCTCGGCGTCCCGGAACAACCGATCCATTGGATGCAGGAGGAAACCATGCGGTACAGCGGAGCGGTATTTCTGATCGCGCTCGGGTTTTGTGGATCTGGCCACGCGCAGCCGGCCGGCCGCGTGGCGGCGGAGGTGGAGCAGGCTTTCGCGGCCGTACGTCCGCATGCGATTCGGGCGCACATGGGCTTTCTGGCCGACGATCTGCTGGAGGGGCGCAGGACCGGAACGCGCGGCTACGACCTGGCTGCGCACTATGTGGCCGCCCAGCTCGAAGCGCTCGGGCTCGAACCGGCCGGGACCGGGGGGAGCTATTTTCAGCCGGTCCCGCTGGTGCAGATCACCGGACGAGCCCGCATGCTCCCTGGCCTTCCTCCGCGACGGCCGGACGACCGAGCTGAGGTATGGATCGGACTACTTCAACACCATTCAGGACACGACCGTGACAGCTCCCATAGTCTTCGTGGGCTTCGGCGTGACCGCTCCGGAGGGATCTTCACGCCGGAGCTGGAGCGGATGTTTCCCTGGGAGCTCATCGCGCAGCAGGCCCGCCAGCCCGCCTTGTTATGGTTGGACGCAGCCGGCCGGCCGTACCGCGCAGGACCCGGAGGCGCGATTCTGAGCCCGAAGGCGGCCGAGGCACTGTTAGTGGGAGCGCCGCACAGCCTCGCGGAGGTCTTCGCGAACGCCGAGTCCGGCCGGGTGCAATCGTTCGAGCTGCCCGTCCAGGCAAGCCTGCGCAGCACGAACCAGCGCGAGCGGATCGAGAGCCCGAACGTGGTGGCAGTGCTGCGCGGCTCCGATCCCCGGCTGCGCGAGGAGTACGCCGTCCTCTTCGCCCACCTCGATCATCTCGGAGTGGGAGATCCGGTCGACGGGGACTCCATCCACAATGGCGCGTACGACAACGCCTCGGGTGTGGCGATCCTCCTGGAAGTGGCGAGCGCGTTCGCCCGCCTCCCCGTGGCGCCCCGCAGGTCCGTGCTCTTCCTCGCCGCCACCGGTGAGGAAGAAGGCTTGAACGGCTCCGGGTTCTTCGCGCACGATCCCCCCGTACCGGCCGGCCGGATCGTCGCCGACATCAATCTCGACATGTTTCTGATGCTCTACCCGCTCCGGGACGTCGTCGCCTTCGGGGCGGAGCATTCGAGCCTGGGCGTGACCGTCGAGGAGGCGGCGCGCGCGCTCGGGGTCGCAGTGAGACCGGACCCTTTCCGGAAGAAGTGATGTTCATCCGCAGTGATCATTACTCATTCGTCCAGCAGGGGATCCCTGCGATCCATCTGGCCGGCGGTTTTGCGACGGGCGATCCTGCCGTCGACGGCCGGGCGATCTGGGACACATGGATGCGGGAGGTCATGCAGCTCGCGAAGCTCAATTTCCTCATCAGCTACCTGGTGGCGCAGAAGGACCAGGCTCCGAGCTGGAATCCCGGCGACTTTTTCGGCGGAATGTTTCACAGCAGCTCCCATGATCAGTCGCCGGCCGGGCCGTCTCGCGAGATCCCCAAACCCTTCAAATACCGGTGAAACGTCGCCTTGCTCAACCCCAGGCTCTCCCGCGCTGCCTTGGCGCTGCCGCCGTGGCGCTCCAGACGCGCGAGGAGGAGCTCGCGCTCGAACTGGCGGACGGCGTCGCGGAACGAGAGGTCCGCCCAGAGTAGCGGGCCGGCCTTGGAGCTTGGATCCCCCCGCAGGACGTCCGGCAGGCAGCGCTGGATGAGCGGGAGGTCGATCGGGGCTCCCGGCTGTGCATGGATCACGAAGAGCGCGCAGGCTCGCGCAAGGTCCCGCACGTTGCCCGGCCAGCCGGCGGAGGCGAGGGCGCGCAGGGCTTCGGGGGTGAAGCCCAGGGTGCGCTTGCGGTGCTTGCGCTCGTGATGGCGGCGGGAGTGCTCCAGGAGGATCGGGATGTCCCAGGGCCGCTCGCGCAGCGGCATCAGGTGGATCGCGAGCGTCCGGAACCGATCATAAAAATCCGCGCGGAGCGTGCCGGCCTGCACCGCTTCCGCAAGATCGCGGTTGGTGGCGAGGATCACCGCCACGTTGACGCGGATTTCGCGGGTCTGCCCGACCGGCGTCACCACGTGGTTTTCGAGCACGCGCAGCAGGTGGGCCTGGGCGCGCAGCGACAGCTCGGCGACTTCATCGAGGAAGAGGACTCCGCCGTCCGCCGCGCGGAAGAAACCGGGCTCATCCGCCAGGGCGCTCGTGAAAGAACCCTTTTTATGGCCGAAGAACCGCGAGGCGGCGAGCTCGTCGGTGATCTCGGCGCAGTTGACGACGACGAGCGGCCTCCTGTGGCGTGCGCTGAACGCATGGAGATAGCGGGCGATCAGGTCCTTGCCCGTCCCCCGCTCGCCGAGGATCAGGATCGGCTCGGGGTTTTCCGCTTCGAGAGCCGGGATGTACGTCTCGTGCAGCGCGCGCCGCAGCGCCTGGGTGTGGGCGGAGTCGCCCAGGATCTCCGGTGCGTCGTCGCTCGCGGCGGCGGCTTCGAGGCGGTCGCGCAGCTCGCGCTCCTGGCGCTCCTTGCGGAAATGGAATCCGAAGACCCGGCCCACGGCGGTGGCGTATCCCTCCAGCCACGTGCGATCGTCCTCTCCGTAGGCCTCGGTCAAGCCGCTGCTCTGGAAGTAGACCACGGCGAGCACCGCCTCGCGGAGCGGATCGCGGATCGGTGCGCAGAGGACGCTGAAGTGCCCCCCTTCCAGGGACGGCGTCTGGGACGCTTCGGCCTGGAGGCGGGGATCCTCGATGAGCTCCGGCTCTCCGGTCTCGATCACCCGATAGATAACCGACGGGCTCACTCCCGGGACCGACTCGCCCCGCTCGCAGGCCCGCACCTGCTCCGGCGCGAGCTTGCCGAGGACGTGGACGGCGCGCAATTGCAGCGGCTCGCGCTCCTCGACGAGCAGGAGGAGCGCCTTCCGCGCGCCGAAGCCGCGGGCGGCGGCCTCGAAGGAGGCGCGCAGCGCCTCCTCCTCGCCGCCGTCGCTCGACAGGACGCCCAGGAGCTCGTTCATGGCCCCGAGGAGCTGGGTGTAGCACCGGCCCTGCGGTTGGAGGATCGCGGCCGTCATGACCCTTACGGTAGCAGAGGCGATAGGATGCGGGGCGGGGAAGGCTCCCCAGGGAGGACTGATGAGCCTACGTCGAGTCTGGCCGGCCGCTCTCGCCGCGGCCTGCTTGTGTGTCACGTCTCTCCAAGCGCAGGCGCCGGCGGATCTCCGCGGCCAGGTGCGCGCCTGGCGCACGGCTCATGAGAAGGAGATCGTCCGCGAGCTGACGGACCTGGTCTCCTTGCGCAACGTCGCCGCGAACCGGGCGGACATCGAACGAAACGCCGACCACCTGATCGCGATGCTGGGGCGGCGGGGCATCCAGGCCCGGCGGCTGACCGCCGGCGAGGCGCCACCCGCGGTGTATGGCGAGCTGCGGACCCCGGGAGCCGCCCGCACCGTCGTTTTCTACGCGCACTATGACGGCCAGCCGGCCGATCCTGCCGATTGGGGCGGCGCCGATCCGTGGAGGCCGGTGCTTCGCACCGGTCTCTCCACGCAGGGGAGCCGCGACGTCGATCTCGCGACGGTCCAGACGTTCGATCCGGAGTGGCGGCTCTATGCCCGCTCGGCGAGCGACGACAAGGGGCCGATCGTGGCCATGCTCTCCGCTCTCGACGCCTTGCGCGCCGCGGGCGTCCAGCCTTCGGTCAACCTCAAGTTCTTCTTCGAGGGCGAGGAGGAGGCCGGCTCGACCCATCTGACCGAGATCCTGCATGCGCACAAAGATCTGCTCGCGGCCGATGCCTGGATCCTGTGCGACGGACCGGTCCATCCGAGCCGGCGCATGCAGGTCGTCTTCGGAGCCCGCGGTGTGTCCTCGGTCGAGATGACCGTCTACGGCCCGGTGCGCGCCCTGCACAGCGGGCACTACGGCAACTGGGCGCCCAATCCCGCAGCCGTGCTCGTCGAGCTGCTCGCCGGGCTGCGGGCGCCCGACGGCACGATCCTCATCCCGGGCACCAACGAGGCGGTCCGGCCACTGACCGAGAGCGAGCGGCAGGCCGCCGCGGCCATGCCGGCCGTGGAGGCGGACCTGCAGCGCGAGCTGGGCCTGGCGTGGAC
>Ga0126309_10000221_pt1 | contig 19508 bp, 22 predicted proteins | sample Plot56_FD_92541 | JGI IMG/M metagenome (GOLD analysis project Ga0126309, IMG submission 92541) | Serpentine soil microbial communities from UC McLaughlin Reserve, CA, USA - Plot56 | ecosystem: Environmental > Terrestrial > Soil > Grasslands | place: USA: UC McLaughlin Reserve, Lake County...
AAGACGGTGCAGGCGCTGGCCGCCCTGGAGGCGGATGGTTCCTTCCCCGCCGCGGTGGTCTGCCCCGCCAGCATGAAGCTGACCTGGGAGCGAGAGAGCCGGCATTGGCTGCCCACACGGGAGGTAAAGGTCCTCGACGGGCGCACCGAGGCCGCCTGGAGCGCCGGAGCCGACCAGGCCGAGATCGTGGTGATCAACTACGACATCCTCGAGGCACACTCGCGAAAGCTCGCTGCACTCGGTCTTCGCGCGCTCGTCCTCGACGAGTCCCATTACGTGAAGAACCCGCGCGCGGCCCGCACGAAGGCCGCGATCGAGCTGGCCGCACAGCTGCCGCCGGACGGTCTGCGGCTGGCTCTGACCGGCACGCCGGTGCTCAACCGGCCGGAGGAGCTCGTCTCTCAGCTGCGCGCCCTAGGACGGCTGGAGGAGTTCGGCAGCGGTGCGCGGCTGGCGCGGCGCTTCCGGTCGGCGGGCAGCGACGACCGCCTTCACTGGAACCTCCGCGCCCACTGCTACGTGCGCCGCACCAAGCAGCAGGTGCTGCCCCAGCTTCCCGCCAAGCGTCATGACACCGTGCCGGTGCTGCTCTCGAACGTGCACGAGTACCGGTTGGCCGAGAAGGACGTGATCGCCTGGCTGCAGTCGCTTCCACTCGACCTGCGCTCCATCGACGCCAAGGTGGCCGCCGCCTTGCGTGCGGAGCAGCTCGTCCGGCTCAACAACCTGCGTCAGCTGGCCGCGCGCGGCAAGCTGCCCACGGCCATGGCATGGATCGCGGACTTTCTCGCGTCGGGGGAGCCGCTCGTGGTGTTCGCCGAACACGTGGCGATCCAGCGGGCCGTGCTCGAGCGCTTCCTCGGGGCCGCTCGCATCCTCGGCGCGGACTCGACGCGCGATCGCCAGCGGGCGGTCGACGCCTTCCAGCGCGAGGACGGCCCTCAGCTGATCGTCTGCTCGATGAAGGCGGCGTCACAGGGACTGACGCTCACGCGGGCGTCGAACGTCGCCTTCCTCGAACTCGACTGGACGCCGGCGCGCCACGATCAGGCCGAGGACCGCCTGCACCGCATCGGCCAGGACAACGCGGTGACGGCCTGGTACCTCCTGGCGCCGGACACGATCGATGAGACCATGGCGGCGCTGCTTCAGCGCAAGCGCAACCTGATCAACGCGGTCACCGACGGGCAGGTGCCCGACGAGGAGCGGCTGGTGGACGCGGTCGTGCGCGAGCTCCGCGAGCGACCCTACCGCCACCTGCGCGTGGTGGCCTAGCGTTCGGTTGGGCGATACTCCCAGCCGCCCGGATCCGCCTGAATCGCCGCTCGGCCTAGCGGCCGAAGAAGAACACGGCGAGCGCCACGATTGCCAGCGCGAACAGCACCGGGTGAACGATCACGCCCCCGGCGATCGCGATCACCAGCAGCACAATGCCCAGAATCAGCCACAGCATTCGGTCTCCCTTCCCTTGGTTGACCAACGCCTTACCCGTCTTGGTCGTGATCGACACCGCCCGCGCCGGGTATGCGAATGCGGGCATGAGGCGAATCCTGCTGCTCACCCTGCTCCTGTCGCTCGCCGCCCCGGCAACCGCGCCTGCGCTTCGCGGCTCGCTCACCGACGCGGCGAATGCCCTGCGTGACGACCCCGTCTACGTCGATCCCTCCGCAGAGCGCAAGCTCAGCGACCGCCAGGCGCAGCAGCTGCGCAGGACCATCGGCGGTGCGACTGGGCCGGTCTATGTGGCGGTGCTGCCCGACGCCGCGCGCAACGAGGCGGGGGGCGATCCCAATGCGGCGCTCAGGGAGATAGCCCGCGGGGTCGGCGAGCCCGGCACCTACGCCGCGGTGATCGGCGACCACTTCCGCGCCGGCGCCACGGCGGGCATCCCGACGCGGGGCTCCGCCGCGCGCTTCGCCTCCGGGGCCCTCGATGCCGAGAAGGGCCGGGGCACGGCTGCCGTGCTCGAGGACTTCGTGGGCCGGGTGGCCGAGGCGCGCGGCGGAAGCCCCGGCTCGGGCGACCACCGGGGCGGCAGTGAGGGCGGCTTCCCGTTCCTGCTCCTGCTGCTCGGCGTGCCCGCCGCCCTGTTCGCCTACCGCGCCTGGCGGCGGCGTCGGCGTGAGCGCGAGGAGCTGGCCCAGGTCAAGGAATTCGCGCGCGACGACCTGGTCGCGCTCGGCGACGACATTCGCGCGCTCGAGCTGGACGTGCAGATGCCCGACGCCCCCCAGGCGGCCAAGGACGACTACGGCAAGGCGGTCGAGTCCTACACGCGCGCCAACGAGCTGTGGGAGGGCGCCCGCAGGGCCCGAGACCTCGAGCCGGTGACCTCGCAGCTGGAGGAGGGGCGCTATGCGCTCACCGCCGTGCGGGCGCGACTCCAGGGGCGCGAGCCGCCGGAGCGGCGGCCACCGTGCTTCTTCGACCCGCGCCACGGCCCGTCCACCACCGACGTCGAGTGGGCGCCCCCCGGCGGCAGCCCGCGGCCGGTCCCGGTCTGCGCGGCCGACGCCCAGCGGATCGACGACGGGCTGGAGCCGGACGCGCGCATGGTGCCGGTCGACGGGCAGCTGGTGCCCTACTGGAACGCCGGCCCCGCGTACCTGCCGTGGGCCGGAGGGTTCTTCGGCGGCGGCCTGCTTCCGGGGCTGTTGGTTGGCTCGATGCTCGGCGGCGGCCTCGGCCTGTTCGGAGGCGGTTTCGGCGGCGATGCCTGGGCCGGTGGGCCCGGCGAGGGCGACTTCGGCGACATCGGAGGAGGCGACTTCGGAGGGGGCGACTTCGGAGGCGGGGGCGACTTCGGCGGGGGCGACTTCTAGAGCCCCACGAGCAGCGGCGCGTGATTCGAGGGCTTCGGCCCCTCCCGGGTCGGGGCCGACGGTAAAGGTTCTCCGCTTCGTGACCGATTACAAACGCAATGCGCTTGACGCGGTACCTGCCGCACGTCGCGGTGGCGACCTTCGCCGTGGTCGGACTGCCCGCGCTGATCGCCTCCGCGGTCCAGGCTCTGCTTGGGCTGGGCGGAGTGCTCTCGGTGGTGCTGGCGATGGCGCTGTCGATCCTCTTCGCTCGGGCCGGCTCGGCGCTCTGGATGCGCCGGCCCGCCTCGCGGGACATCGTCTTCGGCGACCTGATGGTGTGGGGCTGGCTACGTCGCATGCGGGCCGAACGGCGTCTGACGCGAGTGGAGCAGCTGCTGGGACATGGCGAGCTCAGCAGCGTGCGGCGAACGGAGCTGCTGAAGACGCTTGCATCCGGACTGGAAGCGCGCGACTCGTACACGCATGGCCACTCGAAGCGGGTGGCACGACACGCCGAAGCCATCGCTCGCGGCATGGGCCTGTCCCGGGAGCAGGTCGCGAAGATTCGCACGGCGGCCTCCGTGCACGACGTCGGCAAGATCAGGACCCCGCGGGCGATTCTCAGCAAGCCGGGCGCGCTCAGCGATCGTGAGCGCTCCGTCATGGAGCGCCACGTCGCCAAAGGCGCGGAGATGGTGCTCGGGCTCGGCGACGCCGAGATCACCGCGATGGTGAGAAGCCACCACGAGCGGCTCGACCGCTCGGGCTACCCGGACGGGCTGCGCGCCGAGGACATCCCTCTGGGCGCGCGCATCATCGCGGTGGCCGACACCTTCGACTCGATGACTTCCGCCCGGCCCTACCGCCGGGCCTCGTCGCACAAGCACGCGATCGATGTGCTGGCGGCGGAATCAGGGGCCCGTCTCGACCCGCGCGCAGTGGCGGCCTTTCGCAGCTACTACTCAGGCGAGCGCTCGGTGCCCTGGTCGGCGCTGCTGGCCTCCACGCCCCAGCGCATCGGGCAATGGCTGGCGGGCGCGCTCCAGGGCGAGGGCGCGCTGCCGCTCGCGCAGGGGCTGTCGGCACTGGGCTCGGCCGCGCTGCTGGGCGGCTCGATGATCGGCACCGCGGCCAAGGCGGAGGGCGACCGGCCAGCACACGGCCCAGCGAAGGTAACGGCCACCGCGTCCGCGCCGCGAGCCGCCTCGGAGGCCTCGATCCCGCGCGAGCGCGCCGAGCGAGGCCGAGCCCCGGCGGTTCGCCGCCGGGGCGCCGGGACAGGGACGCGCTCTCGCAGGCACGGGGCGGAGCGCAGGGGCACCTCCCTCCGCACCGGCGCCGACGCCCCTAGTGGTGCCGGCGCGCGGCCGGGCGGGTCACCAGCGCAGGCGCCACAGCCGGCGGGCCCCCCGGGCTCCTCCCCTGCCGCCGGAGGCGGGGGCCGGGGCACGCTGAAGGTCACGCCCCAATCGGTCGAGCTGGATGCGAAGGTCGGCCCGGGGGGACTTGGCCCGGTGTCCGTGCCGGGCGTCGGCGTCGGCGTGAAGGTGGAGCCGCCGAAGCTGCAGCAGCCCAAGCCGCAGCCGCCCCGCCTGCAGCCCCCGAAGCTCGGTGGGCCGGTCCTTCCCTGACGCCGCCGGCCCGAGCGAGGTGGATGTGGCCCCGCGGGCGTGGCGTTCAGTTGAGCGAGGGGTCCGACGGCATCGTCGCCAGCAGGCGATAGCCGCCGCCTTTGCGACGCAGCGCATCCGACCAGATGTCGCCGTCGCGGAACGGATCCCCGGGGCTGGCCGCGTCGACGATCCAGGCTCCCTGCTCGACCTCGCCGTCGAGCTGCCCCGCCCCCCAGCCCGCGTAGCCGGCGTACACGCGCACCCGCCTCAGCGACTCGTTTGCCCCGTCGGGGTCGAGTGTGCCGAGACCGCCGATCACCGCAGTCCCAGCCTCCGAGGGATCGCCGAACTCGCCGAGCGCCAGGACCGCCTCGGGGGAAACCGGCCCGCCTACCCTGATCAGGTCGTCGTCCTCTGCCAGCTCGGAGAGCGCCGGAATAGCGTCGGCCACGAGCGCCTCGGAGGCGCGATTGAGGACCACGCCCAGCGCCCCCTCGGGGGTGTGCTCGATGACCAGCACGACCGTGCGGCGAAAGTAGTCGTGCAGCGACGGCGCCGCGATCAGGAGCTGTGCGCGAAGGCTTTCGCCCATCCGCCCATTGTGCCGTCTTCGTCGCGACCGGCCGAGCCGATAGCGTCGTTCCCATGAACCACAAGATCGACGTTGGAAACGTCCTTAAGCGCATCGTCGGTGTCTATGGCGACCAGTTCGGGCTGCTGATCCCGGCGGCACTCGCCATCTTCGTGCCGATCGCGCTCCTCAACGCGCTCGTGTTGGAGGGCGGCGGCATCATCGCCTCGATCGCGGTGGCCGCGATCGGCGTGATCGCCACCTACTGGTTCCAGGGGATGGTGGTCGAGGCCGTGCGCGACATCCTCGACGGCCGCAGGGACCATACGGTCGGCTCGCTGTTCAAGTCCGTGGCACCGGTGGTCGGGGCGCTGATCGGCGCGGGCATCCTGGCGGGCATCGCGATCGGCATCGGCTTCATCCTGCTGATAGTGCCGGGCCTCTTCCTGCTGACGATCTGGGCGGTGCTGGCCCCCGTCATCGTGGTCGAGCGGCCCGGGGTGTTCCCGGCCTTTGGCCGTAGCCGGCAGCTCGTGAAGGGCAACGGCTGGCAGGTGTTCGGCGTCATCGTCGTGCTCTTCCTGATCTCGATAGTGGCCACCACCGTCGTGCAGGCCATACTCGTCGCCGTCGCCGACTCGTTCATCGGCCACTTCGTCGCCGACCTCATCGTGCGGGTGCTGGTGTCGCCGCTGTCGGCGCTCGCGGCGGCGGTGCTCTACTTCGAGCTCAAGCAGGCACACGGCGAGCCCGTCCCCGGCGCTGGCGCCGCGGTCGGCGCCCCAGGGAGCGCTGGGCAGGCACCGCCCGGCCCCGCGCCCGAGCGGCCCGTGCCGTCGTCGGCGCCGCCGCCGCCCGCGCCGACGGAGACCGGGCCGGCGCAGCCGGGGCGCCCGCCGGCCCCGGAGACGGGCCCGCCGGCCAGCCCGGAGCCGCCGGACCGGCCCTAGCCGGCGTTCCCCATACTGGGGGCGTGCGCGTCCTCACCGTCGTCCATCAGCCCGACGCCGGCGCCGGCGAGTTCGGCCGCCAGGCCCAGGCGGACGGCCACGAGCTGATCGAGTGGATCCCGTCGAACGGCGGGCCGCCGGAGCTCGGCGTCGTCGACGCCGCGATGGTGTTCGGCGGCGCCATGCACGTCGACCAGGAGGAGAGCCACCCGTGGTTGCGCCCCGACAAGCAGCTGATCCGCCAACTGCTGTCGCGCCGCACGCCGGTGCTCGGCGTCTGCCTCGGCTCCCAGCTCCTGGCTGAGGCGGCGGGCGCGGCCCCGCACCGCGCCAGCCGTCCGGAGATCGGCTGGTACCGCATCCAGCTGACTGACCACGGGCAGGCCGACCCGCTGCTCGGCGAGCTTCCCCGCGAGTTCGTGGGCTTCGGCTGGCACTCCTACGAGTGGCCGCTGCCACCTGGAGGGACGGCGCTGGCCGCCAGCGACGCCTGCTTGCAGTCCTTCCGGCTGCGCGACGCGCCCGCTTGGGGCCTCCAGTTCCACGCGGAGGTCAGCCGCGATGACCTGTGGGGCTGGCTGGACAAGTACGACGCCGACGAGGACGCCGTGCGGCTGGGCATCGATCCGGAGGCGATCAGGGCGGAGAGCGAGAGCCGCATCGCCGACTGGAACCAGCTTGGCCGCGGCATCGCCGCGCGCTTCCTACGCCAGGCGGGGGACGCTACTCGGGCGTGACGTAGGCCCCGGAGAGGCCGCCGTCCACCAGGAACGTGGAGGCCGTCACATACGAGGAGTCGTCGCTGGCCAGGAAGAGCGCGCCCTGGGCGATCTCACGCGGCTCGGCGAACCGACCCATCGGCAGGTGCACGAGCCGGCGCGCCGCCTGCTCGGCGTCATTCGCGTAGAGCTCCTGCAGCAGCGGCGTGTTCACCGGCCCGGGGCAGAGCGCATTCACCCGCACGCTGCGGCGAGCGAACTCCACGCCGAGCTCGCGCGAGAGCGCCAGCACGCCGCCCTTCGAGGCGGTGTAGGAGATCTGCGACGTTGCCGCGCCCATGGTGGCCACGAACGAGGCGGTGTTGATCACCGAGCCGCCGCCTGCCGCGAGCAGGTGAGGGATGCCGTGCTTGCAGCAGAGGAAGACCGACTTCAGGTTCACGTCCTGCACCCGCTGCCACGCCTCGAGGGAGGTGTCGAGCACGGACCCGTCGTCGTTGGGCGAGATGCCGGCGTTGTTGAAGAGCACGTCGACGCGCCCCAGCTCCTTGCCGGTGCGGGCGTATAGGCCCCGCACCTGCTCGTCGTCGGTCACGTCGGCCTCGATCGCCAGGTCCACGTCGGGGCTCTCGTTCAGGTCCACCCCCACGACGGTGGCGCCCTCGGCCCTGAACAGCCGCCCGGTCTCCGCGCCGATGCCGCCGGCCGCCCCGGTGATCACGCACACCTTGTCGTCCAGCCGACCCATTCAGTCCGTGGCGTAGTAGACGTTCTTGAGGTCGCTGTAGTGCTCGAGCGCATCCGGGCCGAGCTCCCGGCCGACTCCCGACTGCTTGAAGCCCCCGAACGGCGTGGACACCCGCACCGAGGTGTTCGAGTTGATCGACAGCACACCGGTTTCGAGCGCCCGTGCCACTCTCAGCGCCTTGGCGCCGTCGCGCGTCCACACCGAGCCGGAGAGCCCGTAGATCGTGTCGTTCGCGAGCCGCACGGCCTCGGCCTCGTCTCGGAAGGGAACCACCACCGCCACCGGGCCGAAGATCTCCTCGCGCGCGGCGCGGTCGCTGTTCGAGACCGGTGCGAGCACGGTCGGGGGAAACCAGAAGCCGGGTCCTTCCGGTGCGCTGCCGCGGATGGCCACCGGCGCGTCGCCGTCCACATAGGAGGACACCGCCTCGCGCCGCTCCCGGGAGATCAGCGGCCCCATCTGCGTGCTCTCGTCCAACGGGTCGCCCACCCTCAGTGACTCGACGTGTTCCTCGAGCGTCTCCATGAAGCGATCGAGCGCCGAGCGCTCCACGAGGATGCGCGAGCGGGCGCAGCAGTCCTGACCGGCGTTTCCGAACACCGCCATCGGCGCGGACGCGGCGGCACGCTCCAGGTCGGCGTCGGCGAACACCACGTTCGCCGACTTGCCACCGAGCTCGAGCGTGACGCGCTTGATCGTGCCCGCGGCGCCCTCGGCGATCTTGCGCCCCACCTCAGTTGAGCCGGTGAACGCCACCTTCGCCACGTCCGGGTGCTCCACCAGGCGCTGCCCGCATACGCTGCCCGGGCCGGCCACCACGTTGACCACGCCTTCCGGCAGCCCTGCCTCGAGCGCCAGCTGCTCCAGCCTCAGCGCGGTCAGCGGCGTGAGCTCCGCCGGCTTCAGCACCACGGTGTTCCCCGCAGCCAGCGCCGGCGCCACCTTCCAGCAGGCGATCGTAAGCGGGAAGTTCCAGGGCACGATCAGGGCCACCACGCCGAGTGGCTCGCGGAATGTCATGTCCACACCGCCTGCCACCGGGATCGTCTGGCCGAGCAGCCGCTCGGGCGCGCCCGCGTAGTAGCGAAAGGTCTCAACGACCATGTCCATCTCGCCGCGGGCGTCCGCGATCGGCTTGCCGGCGTTACGCGCCTCGGTGGAAGCCAGCTCGCCGAGCGCTCCCTCGAGCGTGTCGGCCAGGCCGCGCAGCAGTGCCGAGCGGGCCGCGGGCGCCACCGCGCGCCACTCGGAGAACGCTGCCTTGGCGCGGGCCACGGCGGCGTCGGTCTCCTCGACGCCCGCCTGCGGCACTTCGGCCATCACCTCGGCGGTAGCCGGCTCGAGCACCCGGATCATCCGGCTGCCACCGCCACGCGCACCTCTTCCACGAGGGTGCCGACCACCTTGCTGCGCTCGTCCTCCTCGGGGTGCCAGAGCACGCCCAGCACGTGGCGGCGCCCGGGATCCTCGACCGCCTCCACCAGGCCGTCGGGCTCGGCCCAGCCGCTGGCCACGAGCCCCTCGCCCAGCTCGCCGAGGCCCTGGTGGTGGTGCGACTTCACCGCCGTGAGCTCTGCACCCACCGCACGAGCGGCCAGCGAGCCGGGCTCGAGGCGCACGTCGTGGTCGGAGAAGTCGCCCGGGTCGTGGCAGTGACGGTCGTGGCCAAGCGCCTCGGGGAGGTGCTGCTCGAGCGTGCCGCCGCGGGCCACGTTCAGGACCTGCATGCCGCGGCAGATCGCCAGCGTCGGCATGTCGCGCTGGGTCGCGCGGTGGGTGAGGCCCAGCTCGAAGCGGTCGCGCTCGGGCCAGCTGGGGCCGGTACGCTCGTGCGGTCGCGCGCCGTATGAGGCCGGGTCGACGTCGGAGCCTCCCGCCAGCAGCAACCCGTCGAGCAGGTCGAGCAGCTGGTCGGGTGACTCCGCGGACACGTCGTCCGGGGGCAGTAGCACCGGAAGCCCGCCGGCGCGCACGATCGCCTCCGAGTAGGTACGCGGAGAGACGTTCGCGAGCACCTCCCACGCCCCCCAGCTGGCCCGCTCGAGGGCGGCACAGACTCCGATGACCGGCCGGGTCACAGGCGCTCGAAGCCCCTGAACTTCTCCCAGTCGGTGACCGCCGCATTGTGGACCTGGATTTCGATTCGCGCCCGGTTCAGATAGTGGACGACGACCTCCTGGCCAAAAGCCTCGCGCGCCACCGCCGAATCGGCGAAGAGATCTCTGGCCTCCTCCATTCTGTCCGGCACGCGAGCCTTTTCGGACTCATAGGCGTTTCCCTGGAAGGGCGGCTCGAGCTCCAGCTCGTTGTCGATGCCGTGCAGGCCGGCCGCGATCATCGAAGCGAGCGCCAGGTACGGATTGACGTCGGCGCCCGGCATGCGGTTCTCGACGCGCAGCGACTGGCCGTGGCCCACCACGCGCATCGAGCAGGTGCGGTTGTCCTCGCCCCAGGCCACAGCGGTGGGCGCGAATGAACCCTCCACGAAGCGCTTGTAGGAGTTGATCTGGGGGGCGAAGAAGAGCGTCAGCTCCCGCAGGCACGCGAGCTGGCCCGCCACGAAGCGATGGAACCGGGTCTCGTCGCCGGCGAACAGGTTGGCGCCGTCCTCGCCTGCGAGCGAGCAGTGGATGTGGCAGGAGTTGCCCTCGCGCTCGTCCCACTTCGCCATGAAGGTGATCGCGTGGCCCTCCTGGTCGGCGATCTCCTTGGCCCCGTTCTTGTAGATCGCGTGGTTGTCCGCAGTGGCCAGCGCGTCGGTGTAGCGGAAGTTGATCTCGTGTTGGCCGAGGTTGCATTCGCCCTTCGAGTTCTCGACGCTCATCTCGGCGGCCATCATCGAGTTGCGGATGCGGCGAATCAGCGGCTCGACCCTGCTGGTGCCGAGCATCGAGTAGTCGACGTTGTAGAGGTTCGCCGGGTCGAGCCCGCGGTAGCCGCGCCGCCAGGCCTCCTCGTAGGTGTTGCGAAAGACGATGAACTCGAGCTCGGTGCCAGCGCTCGCCGTCCAACCGCGCTCGGCGAGCCGCGCAAGCTGGCGGCGCAGGATCTGCCGCGGGGAGGCTACGACCTCGGTGCCGTCGTGCCACTCCAGATCCGCCATGACCAGGGCTGTGGCCGGATGCCAGGGGATCAGCCGCAGCGTGTCCATGTCCGGACGCATGGCGAAGTCGCCGTAGCCGCGCGACCACGACGACATCTCATAGCCCTCCACGGTGTCCATGTCGACATCCACCGCGAGCAGGTAGTTGCACCCCTCGGCGCCTTCCTCGGCTACGACGTTCAGGAAGTGGCGGCCGGTCAGGCGCTTGCCCTGCAGGCGGCCCTCCATGTCCGCGATCGTGAGCAGGACGGTGTCGACCGTCCCGTCCTCAACGGCCTGCTTCAGATCGTCGAGCGTCACCCTTCGAGGATGGCACGCGGACCGCTAGTCACGGGTGACCACGTCCTCCTCGAGCGTGCGCACGGGCCCGGAGTAGCGGTTCTTCGCGCCGGCGACCCACCAGACGGCGACGATCAACCCGACGAGGATCACGAACGGCGTGTAGTTGAGCGCCGTGGCGTCGAAGTCGTCGTTCCATGGGACCGCCGCGTGCGTGAACGGGAGGTTCAGCGAGACCACCGTGACGATCACGAAGAAGATCGCGCCGACGTTGATCCAGCGGTACTTGCGGCCGAGATGCCACGGCCCGCGCTGGAAGCTCTCGCCCTGCCGCAGCCTCAGGAAGACGGGCAGGATGTAGGCGATGTAGAGCCCGACGGTGCAGATCCCGGTGAGCGCGAAGAAGGCGAACGGGAAGCCCGACTCGTTGCCCCACAGCGCCGGGATCGTGATGAGGCACGAGGCCGCCGACACTCCGAGCACGGAGTAGAGCGGGACGCGGCTGGCGTTGACGCGCCGGAACAGCGTCCAGCCGGGCATGCCGCGGTCGCGCGAGAAGGCGTACCACGTGCGCGACGCGCTGGTGAGGCCCGCCATCACGCAGAACAGCTGGCCGACCGTGCAGATCAGGATCACGGCCTTCGCGGCGCCCGAGCTGAGCGCGCTCTCGATGATCGGGATCGAGCCGCCACCGCCGTCGTTGATCTCCTTGACGTTGTTGGCCGCGAACAGCAGCGCCAGCAACACGAACCAGCCGATCACCGCCGACCAGAAGACCGCGCGCCACACGCCCTGGGCGGCGGCGATCGCGGCCCCGCGGGTCTCCTCGGACGCGTGGGCGGAGGCGTCGTAGCCCGTCTGGGTGTACATCGTCAACAGGAACCCGACCGGCATGACCAGGAACCAGAACGGGAAGCCGCCGGTGTCGCCGCCCGCGAAGTCGGTGTTGTTCAGCCTGTGTCCGAAGACGAAGCCGGCGTCCTGGTGATTGTCTGGCCCGAACACCAGCAGCGCGATGATCACGGCCACGCCCAGCACGTGCCATCCGACAGAGATGTTGTTGAACAGCCCGAGCAGCTGGTCGGAGAAGATGTTGATGGCGGTCACGAGCGCCAGGATGATCAGGAACAGAGCAAAGGTCTCGACGAGCACGTGCTTGTCGTCGCCGAAGTCCACGCCGAAGATGTTCAGGCCGTAGAGGCCGAACAGCGCATAGAGAAAGCCTGCGGCGCCGTAGCCGACCGAGGCCACGATGCCGACGAGCCCGACGATGTTGAACCAGCCGGTGAACCAGCTCCAGCCGGCGCCGCCCAGGCGCGCCGCCCACCAGTAGGGCCCGCCCGCGGTGGGGAAGGCGGACGTCAACTCCGACATCGACACGGCCACCATGAACACGAACACGCAGATGACAGGCCAGCCGATCGAGATCGCGACCGGGCCACCGGCGTTCCACGCCTGGCCGAACGTCGTGAAGGTGCCCGCGAGGACCGAGATGATCGTGAACGAGATCGCGAAGTTGGTGAATCCGCTCCAGACTCGTGTGAGCTCCTGCTTGTAGCCGAGCTGCGCTAGCTGTCGCTCGTCTTGGCCGGCCGAGGCCTCAGGCGTCGCCACTCGTCTTCCTCCTCCACTCGCGCGGCCGGGCCGCATGCGCCAGAATGGTTCGGTGGCCCGACCTATGGACAGGGCGACCATAAGCCGCCGGTCCGCCGTTTGTCAACCGTCAGCCGCCCTTGGACGAGGCTGACGTAGCGGTGGTGGGCGCCGGCGTCGTGGGCTCGGCCACCGCGCTGGCTCTGGCTCGCCGCGGCGCCTCGGTCACGCTGCTGGAAGCCGAGGCGGAGCCAGGCCTGGCGGCGAGCGGGACCAACTCGGGCATCCTCCACACGGGCTTTGACTCCGTCCCGGGCGAGCTCGAGACGCAAATGATCCTCCGCTCGGCGGCGCTGCGAGATCCTCTGCTCACGGAGCTCGGCGTGCCGCGGGCCCGCTGCGGCGGCGTGGTGCGCGCGCTGCGGCGGGGACAGCGCGCGGAGGTGTCGACGCTGGCCCGCAACGCGCGGGCCAACGGCGTCGAAGCGGAGCTGCGCGAAGACGGGTCGCTGCTGGTGCCGGGCGAGTCGGTCACGGATCCGGTGGCGTTCACGCTCGCCCTGGCGGGCGCGGCGCAGCGCCATGGCGCCGAGTTGCGGACCGGCTTTCGGGTTGGCTCGCTGCGGTCACGCGGCGGGCGGATGGAGCTGGCCGCCTCGGACGGGGCCCGCCTGGATTCCCGGCTGGTGGTGAACTGTGCGGGACTCGAGGCCGACCGCGTCGCGCGGATGGCGGGCGACGACTCGTTCGAGGTGTATGCGCGGAAGGGGGAGTTCATCGTGCTCGAGCCTCCCGATGGAGCGCGGCTGGAGAGCATCCTCCTGCCCACCCCCGCCAAGCGCACCAAGGGCGTCCTGGTGTTCCCGACGCTCGACGGCAAGGTGGTGGCCGGCCCGACGGCGATCGACCAGGAAGACAAGGGCGACTGGAGCGTTCGCCCCGAGGCAGCGGGCGAGATTCTGCCGCAGGCGAGCGCGATGTGGGAGCCGCTCGGAGCAGCGCACGCCGTCGCAGCCTATGCGGGCCTGCGGCCGGCAGGCCGCGGAGTGAACTACCTGATCGGGCGCTCGCGTGCGAGCCGCTCGCTCGTCAACGTCGCGGCCATCCGCTCCACGGGTCTCACGGCCTCGCTTGGCATCGCCGAACGGGTCTGCGCGATCGTGGGCGAGCTGGGGCTCGAGCTCGAGCCCGAGCAGCCGCTGCGCGGCGGCCCGCCGCCGGCCCCACGCGTCCCCTGGTGGCGACGGAGCGCCGAGTACCGCGGGCTGTGACGCTGCTGCTCGGCGTGGACGAGGGCACCTCGGCGGTGAAGGCAGCGCTGTTCGATTCGGAGCTGCGCCCCGTCGCCGAGGCTCGGCGAGACAAGCCGTTGCAGCATCCGCGCTCGGGATGGGTCGAGCAGGCGCCGGAGGACGTGCTGTCGGCTGTCGTTGGCGCCGTCGGCGAGCTGCTCGAGGGCGATCACGGCGACGTGGCGGCCTGTGGGCTGGACCACCAGGGCGAGTCGGTGCTGGCTTGGGACGCCGAGGGCGGCGCCCCGCTCACCCCGATCGTCACGTGGCAGGACAAGCGCTCCCAGGAGGTGCTCGACAGGCTGGCGGCGGACGGCCGCTCGGAGCGGGTGGTCCAGCGCAGCGGCCTGCCGCTCGACCCCTACTTCTCCGCCGGCAAGCTCGCCTGGCTGCTCGAACGCGAGCCTGCGCTGGAGCAGTCACGCGCCCGCGGGACACTGCGCCTGGGCACGGTCGACGCCTGGCTCTGCGACGTGTTGGGGGCGGGCTTCACCACCGACCCCTCGACGGCGTCTCGAACCCAGCTCTGCATTCCGGGCGAGCCGGACTGGGATCGACAGCTGCTCGACGAGTTCGGCGTCCCGGGCGACGCGCTCCCCGAGATCGTGGACAGCGCCGGCCAGCTCGGCATGTTGAGCCATCCGGACTGGCCGGTCCCGCTGCGGCTGACCGCGCGCGTCGTGGACCAGCAGGCCGCCCTCGCGGGCGCGGGCTGTGTCGAGGCGGGCCGCGTCAAGGCGACCTACGGAACGGGTGTCTTCGTACTCGCAAACGCGGGCGCGGAGCGTCCCCGAGCGCCCGAGGGGCTGCTGCCGACCGTCGCCTGGCGTGTGGACGGCCGCGTCGAGTACGCCCTCGACGGTGGCGTGTTCACCGCCGGCGCGCTGTTGGAGTGGCTGAGCCGGGACCTCGGCCTGGCGCGCGATCCCGCGGCCCTTGTCGCGCTGGCGGAGCAGGCGCCCGACTCCGGCGGAGTGCGCCTCCTGCCCGCGCTGGCCGGGCTCGGCGCGCCGTGGTGGCGGCCCGAGGCGCGCGCGCTGGCCGCCGGGCTCTCGGGCGGCACGCGCGCACCGCACATCGCCAGGGCGGCGCTCGAGGCTGTGGCCTGGCGCGTCGCGGACATCGTCGAGGCGGTGAGCCACAACGCGCCGGTGGACGTGCTGAGGGTCGACGGCGGCCTCACCCGCAGCGGGTTGCTCCTCCAGCTTCAGGCGGACGCGGCCGGCGTGCCGGTCGAGCGCGGTGCGGTGGACGCGACGGTGGCGGGCGCCGCCGCGCTGGCGGCCGTGGGCGCGGGGCTGTGGGCCTCGACCACCGAGATCGCGGCGCACGTTCCCACCGGCGAGCGCTTCGAGCCCAGGCGCGGCGACCGGTGGCGGAGCGAGCAGCACGCGCTGTGGCGGGCGTTCGTGGAGCAGGCGAGTGCCATCGGCTGAGGCCGGCGAGCCCGCAGGCTCAAGGCCAACTGGGTGCCGGCCGGCTAATCCGGGCGGTCGGGCATCAGGCCGGCCAGGATGTGCTCGGTGCCCTCGATGTGCCGGCGCATGAGTTGCACAGCCCGCCCGGCGTCGCGCTTGCGAAGGCAGTTCACGAGCCGGCGGTGCTGAGCGTTGGAGCGCGTGAGCACCTCCTCCGGGTGGGGTATGCGCGCGATCAGGTCGCTCATCTGTCCCTGCACCTCGGTCATGGCCGTGATCAGCCGCGGCGAACGCGCCGCTTCGGCCACTCCAATGTGGAAGCGCACGTCCGCCCGGCGGTAGTCCTTGAACGTGGCCGGCTCGCTCATGCGGGCCACCAGCTGGTCGAGCCGCTTCACGTCCTCCTGGTCCGCGCGCTCGACGGCCAGGACGGTCGCCCCGGTCTCGATGGCCACCCGCATGTCCAGAACCGCGCGCGCGTCGCCGCCTAGCGGCTCGTCGGGGCCCTCCGACAGCGGCGGAGCCTCTACCACGAAGGTGCCGCCGGAGCGCCCGCGCACGGACGTCAGGTGCCCGCTCTGCACCAGCGTGGTGAGCGCCTGCCGCAGGGTGGAGCGCGAGATGCTGAGCTGCTCCGCGAGCTCCCGCTCGGCAGGCAGCCTGCTGCCGGGCGACAGCACCCCCAGGCGGATGGCCGTGCCGAGCCGCTCGACGGTCTCCTCGAAGGTGGTCGGAGGCTGGACCGGCTTGAAGACCGCTTCCAGGGCGGTCGTGCGCCGATTCGCCCTACCCTGCTCCACCACTCAAAAGGTACACCGGCCCACCCTTTGCGTCTGCGGCTAGCATCCCGCGGCTCATGGACCTGCGGCAGGAGCAGGTGGTGGTCGAGACCGATCGCTACCGCATCGAGGGGCGCCTCACGCTTCCCAGCGAGGGCTATCGCAGTCGCCTCTCCGACCACGTGAACCGCCGCGACCAGGAGTTCTTCACGATCCAGGAGGCCCGCCTGACGGCTATCGACGGCTCCGGCCGCGACTGGGAGGCGCCCGTGCTGATGCTGGCCCGCCGCCACATCCGCATGATCGTGCCCGCGTCCGACGGCGCTTGAGTCTCGTTCCGTCCGGGGGCCCGCCCAGCATGGCTGTGTGCTCTACGCGATCCTCATCTGCTCCGACCCCGACTGCGCCGAGGAGTTCGAGTCCTGGGGCGACACCACCGACTTCGAGCGCCTCGCCTGCGACTGCGGCTGCACGCTCGAGGCCATCGCCTTCTGCGAAGCCCAGCCTGCCGAGATCAGCCCGCGGGGGCCGCGGCTGGAGCTCACCCAGGCGGCCTAGCTGTCAGGAGCTACACCTAGCGCCGTCAGAGACCCCCGCGCTTAGCGGAGAGGGTGGGATTCGAACCCACGAGGCAGCGTTAACCGCCCACGCGATTTCCAGTCGCGCACCTTAAGCCACTCGGTCACCTCTCCAGGGCGGCCTAAGGCTAGCCCTAGAGCCCGAGCTCGCGGACGCCGGGCTCATTCCAGCCCAGGTGGTGCGCCAGCTCGTGGCGCAAGGTGCGCTCGACCTGCGCACGCAGGACGTCCGGGTCGTGGCCAAAGTCCCGCTCGAGGGTGTCCTGGTAGATCACGATCCGGTCGGGATAGTTGTCGCGCGCCACGGTGTCGCCGTAGTAGCGGCCGTAGGCGCGGTATTCCGAGCCGCGCTGCGAAACCACCACCGGCACCTGCTCGAGCAGCTCCCGGAACTCCGGCGGCAGGGCATCAATCGCTTCAGCCACGAGGAGCTCGAACTCCGTGGCTGCGGCCGCCAGCGACGGCGAGCGCGCCAGCTCTTCGCTGCGGCGCACGATGCGGTCGAAGTCCGGCTCGCTGATCGCGTCGCGCCCCGTCAACGCCACGGCGGCCCACGCCGTCAGGAACAGCAGCGCGAGACCGCCCGCCAGGAAGGCCAGCAGGCCCTCCGCGCCGGACAGCGACGGCGGGTTTAGGAGGAACAGCAACGTCCCCACGGTGAAGGCCGCCAGCCCGGCGGCCTTAATCGGGCCTCTGAGCGCTTCCCTCACACGGCCGAGGGTACGCGCCGGCTGGGCCTAGCCGGACTGCTCCGGGTCGCTGCTGCCGGCGGCGTCGGGGTTGCCGGTGGCCTGCTCGTCGTCGCCGGGCACGCCCGCGTTCTCGTCGGCCTGGTCAGCGCCGTCGTCGTCGGGCACCTGACTCTCGGGGCCCTCCTCGGGCAGCTGGTCCGATTCCTCTCGCTCCGTGGGGCTCATTCGTCGTCCTCCTCTTCTTGCTCGGCCTTCCGCTCGATCTGCTCGCGCTCTTCGCGCTCCTCCTCGATCTCCTGCCGCACCTCCCCCTCGACGTCGGGCTGCGCGCCCGGCACCGTCTGGTCGCCTTCCTTCGACTCCCAGTCGCCACGGGTCTGGTCGATCTTGCCGCCGACGCGCTCCGACTCCTGCTCCATGCGGTCGGCTTCGCGCTCCATCTGGTCGGCCCGCTCCTCGTGCTCCACCTCTACCCTCCTCGCTCTTGGACGAGCAGCCTAACCCGAGCGTGCCCGGGTACGAGCCCGGGAACCGCCCACCAGGAGGAACACCAGTTGGCATCGCTGATATCCCGAGTCTCCGAGTTCGCCCGCAGCCGGCAGGGCCGGCGCCTAATGAACCGCGCCAAGCAGGCAGCGCGCGACCCTCGCACCAGACGCCAGATCGAGCAGGCGCGCGCCCGATTGGCGGGAAGGCGCTAGTCGCGCAAGGGGTTGCTGCGGCCTAGTCGTAGGGGTCCAACGCCCCGACGCCGCCTCGCCGTTCCTGCCCCTGGGCCTCGAGCACCCATGCGTACAGCCACAGGGCCGCCTCCCGCTCGGCGTCATGGCCCGGCTCCAGCAGCCCCCAGGCGTAGCGGCAGAGGTCGACTCGCTCCTCCGGCGGATACTGGTCGATCTCCGCGGTGAGGGTCGGGACATCGCTGCCGCCGGCGATCAACGCGGCAAGTCGACGGACTCCCTCATCCCCCATGCTCGCGGAGTACCGCTATTTGGGGTGACCGTCAACGAATGGGGACGAATATATGACGCAGTTTGCGGTTTTTTGATCCCAGGGGCAATGGGCCCACGGACGGACGTCAGGGTATGCCGGGCTCAGGCCACGCCGAGCATGCGCGCTGCCTGAAGCGTGTCGGTGAGGATCTGCAGGCGGCAGGCCTTGTCACCTTCGAAGCGCCAGATGTGGACCACCGGCACTTCCGCGGACTGCTCTCCTTTCTTGACGTTGGAGTGGCCGAGCACGACGATCGTGTCGCCGTCCGCGTAGAACTCGTCGGCACTCAGCTGGAACTCGTCCCAGGCGCCGACCGCCTTCTGGAGCACCTGCAGGGCCTCCTCCTTGCCGTGGTGCTCGCCGCCCCCCGGCAGCTCCGTGGCGTTGGAGCCCTGCCACGTGAAGTCGTCCGTCCAGTTGCCGGTAGCCGCCTCGATGTCGCCCTTCGAGAACGCCTCGTAGCCCTGCTTGAGCTGCTCCAGATTGCCGGCCATGCATCTCCTCCGCGTCGTTGTCCCGGTCGATCGCAGCTTACGCTGCGCTCGGCAACGAGATCAAGTCCGGCCGCCTCGGGCATGTGGGCCCTCGCGGCGCGGCTCCTGCCTCCGCGCGCGAGGGCCGGCACCTAGAGGGCGCAACCTCCAGTGCCACTACTTACAACGATCCAGGCGGGGCGAGGTTCGCCTGTAGCTTTGCGTTTAGCTCCGGGCCGCATTTGGATAAGAGCTCGCCGAGGGCGCAGCCTCCGCTGAACCGCGGCCCGCACGGGCCAGACCCAAGGAGGTGAGGGAATCATTTCGCTGGTCGCCGCTTCGGCAGCGCTGAGCGACCAGCCCCAGCGCTTCCCCCCGGACAAGCCGGACCCGCAGTCGTGCGATGGGCGCGCGCCGTCGACGCCCGGCGCGACCTATTTCGCCGTCAGCTCCAGGAACGATGGCGACGGCTGCCGACTGCTCGTACGCGGCGACCTCGTGCGCGCGACGGTGCGGACGCTGATCGACCGGCTGCGGGCCGCCGAGCAATCCAACATCTCTTCCCTCACCGTCGACCTCGCCCACTGCGACTTCATCGACCGCGTGGGAGCGTGTGTCCTGCTTGACGCCGGCCGCCGAGCCAGACGCGACGGGTGGCATTTCGCGGTGGCCAATCCGTCGCCGCCGGCCATGCGGCTGTTCGGCCTGCTCGGTCTGCATAAAACGGTCGAGCTGGAATTCCGCGGCGACGGCGCCTGAGTCGTCGGAGCCGCACTGACCCGAGCCGGCCTTACGGACCGATGGTGCGGGCGCCCGCCTCGAGGGTCGGGAGGGTGAGCTTCACCCCGGCGGGGAACTGGATCGAGCTCGGCACGTTGCTCGGCCGGAAGGTCGGCTGGTCCA
>Ga0126309_10000222_pt1 | contig 19498 bp, 21 predicted proteins | sample Plot56_FD_92541 | JGI IMG/M metagenome (GOLD analysis project Ga0126309, IMG submission 92541) | Serpentine soil microbial communities from UC McLaughlin Reserve, CA, USA - Plot56 | ecosystem: Environmental > Terrestrial > Soil > Grasslands | place: USA: UC McLaughlin Reserve, Lake County...
ACTGCTGGAGCGTGCGGGCCACCCGTGAGCGCTCCGCGTACAGGCGGGCGTTGTCGAACGCCATCGCGGCGCGGCCGGCCAGGTCCTCCAGCAACGCGAGGTCGTCCGGGTCGTAGCGCCGGTCGTTGTCGACGTGCAGCAGCGAGATCGTGCCCAGCAGCCGACCCCGGGCGACCATCGGCACGACCGCGGCGGAGTGGTAATCCGCTCGACGCATGAACTCGAGGTGCTCGTCGCTCTGGGCCACGTCGGCCTGGATCTCCGGGGCGGTCAGGTCGCGCAGGACCATCGAGTGCCCCGTGCGCAGCACCTGGGCGACCGGATGGCGGGCGGCGGGATCGAGCGGAAACCGCCGGCGCAGGCCCTCCAGCTCCCGGGCGATCGCCGCGTCGGTGGCTCGGGCCACCGCCCCACCGATGGATCCGTCGTCGCGCAGCAGGTCGATGATGCACAGCTCGGCGAGCTGCGGCACCGTGGTCCCGGCGATCGTGCGCAGCGTCTCCACCGGATCCAGGGAGGCGTCGAGAGCCGCGCTGGCGTTGGCCAGCAGCTGCTGGGCCTGGGCGGCCCGGTTGCGCGCCGTGATGTCCCGGGCGATGACCGACGCCCCGATCACGCCCTCGTCGCCGGCGACGATCGGCGACACCGTGAGCGATACCTCCACGCGGGTGCCGTCGGCGCGGATCCGCTCGGTCTCGTAGGTCTCGATCCGCTCGCCGGTCATCGCGCGGGCCAGGATGCGCGCCTCCTCGCCCCGGTGGTCGGACGGCACCAGGAACGAGACGTGGCGCCCGATCGCCTCCTCGACGCTGTAGCCGTACAGCCGCTCGGCGCCCGGGTTCCAGCTGGTGACGATTCCCCGCGAGTCCTTGCTGAGGACGGCGTCGTCGGTCGACTCTACGATCGCCGCGAGGTGCAGGTGGGTGAAGTCGACCGCGCGGCGGCGGCTCAGGTCCCGCAGGTACACCCCGAACAGCGGCGGATCGAACGTCGCCAGCCGCGCGATGCTCAGCTCGACCCGCAGGCGGGAGCCGTCCGCGCGCACGGCCGGGACCTCGACCGGGCGGTCGAACAGGGAGGCCTCGCCCCCGGCGGCGCCGCGGCGCAGGGCGATCCGGACCCGCTCGCGGACCTCCGGGGCCAGGAGCAGTCCGGGCATCTCGCGGCCCACGGCATCCTCCCGCCGGTAGCCCAGGATGCTCTCGGCGGCGGGATTGAACTCGGTTATCAGCCCTTCGTCGTCGACGATCACCAGCGCGTCGACCGAGGACCTGATCAGCGCCGAGCCGAGGTCCTCGATTCCGAGGACCGAGATGACCTCCTCATCTGACACGCGCGCCACGATCTTCCTCCTGCCGGAGACTAGCCAAGAGGGCCCGGCTGAGCGGGCGGGCCGCACGTCCCTGTCGGCGTGCTCCAGGGCTCGGCTCCTCTCGATGGTCGCGGGGCGGGTCAGGCTATCCGGCGTCCCGCCAGTGCAGCGCCGGTTGTCGCCTGCACCAGGATCCGCATACGACGTTTGCCGGCTCCCAGGCCGGGGAGGCAACAGGCGAGCGACGACAAGGAGTTGATGCGTTCATGGCCACGCAGACAGCCACAAAGCGCAGCGCGGCCGCACGCAAGGCGGCCGCCACGCGCAAGCGCAACGCGGCCCGGCGCGATGCGCGCCACACGGCGCGGCTCACCGGGCTCGAGGGTATCCAGCGGCACGCCGAGCGGGCCTTGCTGATCCCGGTGGGCGCGACGCTGGCGGCTCGCGATGCCATCGTCGACGCGGTGACCACGCGGTCCCGCTTCCGCCGACAGCTGAGCCGGTTCGAACGTCGCGGCGCCACCGCGATGCGGCGCGGCCGCGGGCGGATCGAGCGCCGAGCTCGCGCCACTCGCAGGGACACCCGACGCAGTGTGGGAGCGCTGCAGTCGGACGTGGAGCGGCTGGTCGACCGCGTACAGCGCCTGTCGGCCTCGCGCTGACGTCCAGCCAGGGGATCGCCGCTAGGGGACCCAGCGGTCTCCGGCCGGGGTGATGACCAGCTCGTGGGTCATCCCCCGGCGCCCCTGCTGGGCCAGGTACTCCACCGCGGCCGCCACGTCGGCCATGTCGGCCAGGGCGTCGCGCGGGACCTCCTCGGTGAAGGGAGCCGTCTTGGGGGACTCGATGGTGGCGTCCACCACCAGCAGGGCCACATGGATTCCCTCCCCCCGCAGCTCCTGGGCGGCGGCCTGAACCACCGCCCGGGTCGCGAACGCGCCCGCCGCCCATGGCCCCCGGCCCGGGATGGCCCGCCGCGACGACCCTCCGGTGATCTGGATCAGGGTGCCTCCGCCGGTCCGGCGCAGCGCGCGGGCGCCCGCCGAGAGGAAGGTGAAGCTCTGCTCGGCCACCGCGCTGGCCCACCCCCGGAAAGCCTCCAGCCTGGCGTCGGCCACCGGGCCGCCGCCGAACGGGCCCTCGCCGGGCGGGCGGGCGGCGCTCACCGCGTTGACCGCGAGACGCACTGGGCCCAGCTCGTCCTGGGTGCGCTCCAGGGCGCGGCTCAGGTCGTCGGGGTCGGCGGCGTCGGCGCTGAGTGCCAGAGCGCCCGCGTCGCGCATCCGCGCCAGGGAGTCCTCGCTGCGGGCCAGGGCCGCCACCCGCCAGCCGTTGCCCAGCAGGCGCTCGGCGATCGCGCCGCCGAGGTTGCGGGCGCCAAGGACCAGCGCCACGCGGTCAGCACCGGCGGCGGTCATCGAACGCCTGCCGGCGGACGGCCTGGGCTGCCGAGGCCTAGACGTGCCACTGCACCGCCCCGAGGCCCGGGAAGCCCAGCGCGGCGGCGGTGGCGCCGGTGAAGTCCCACTCGCGTCCCGCGATGTAGGGCCCCCGATCGATGACGGGCACCCGGATCCCCCGGTTGCCGTAGCGGAAGGTGACCATGGTTCCGCAGGGAGCAGTCTTGTGGGCCACGCCGAGCTGGTCCGGCTTGAGCACGCCGCCGCAGGCCAGGCCGTGGCCGTAGTCGTAGAAGGTGGAGGCGATGCTCTGCTGCCAGCCCCCGGTGGGGAGGGCGTCGAACGGGATCAGCCTGCCCGAGAAGTCCAGCTGGTCGAAGTGGTAGCGCCGCGACACCGCCTGCAGGCGGGCCAGTTCGCGGCGCACCTGGGCATCCGAAGGAGCCCCGCGCGACGGTCCCCCTCGACCGGTCGAGCCCCTCGGCGGGATCTCCTCCGGTGCCGGGACGTCGGCCACCTGGCCGGCCACCGGCTCCACCACCTGGGGCCGATGCCGGCGCGGGACCAGCATGGGATCGAAGCGCCGATCGGCGCTGGTCTGCAGCTGCTGCTCGGCCGAAGCCGGGCGCAGGAGGGCGCTCCAGAGCGCATACCCGGCGCCGGCGAGCGCGAGCATGGCCGCCACGGTGATCGCCGCGAGGCGGCCTGCGCGCCAGGAGCGCTCCGGGCTGGGGGCCGCGGTCATGGCGGCAGTATCGCGAGCCGGGCCGTCGCCGGGGGCGCCGCGCGCTTGGCGCCTCGGTTGGGGCAGTCGGTTCGCACGCCACTCACAGGTACGCCATCGGATTGACCACCCGACCGCGGACGCGCACCTCGAAGTGCAGGTGGGGCCCGAAGCACAGGCCCGTGCAGCCGACCGCCCCGATCACCTGGCCGCGCATCACCACCTGCCCCGGCACGACCAGGATCCGCGACTGGTGGCCGTAGCAGGTCGACAACGTCGCCGAGTGGGCGATGCAGGTGAGGTTGCCGTAGCCCCCCTGGGGGCCGGCCAGCACCACCTGGCCGGTATCGGCGGCCCGGATCGCCGTGCCGGCGGCCACCCCGATGTCGATGCCGGGATGGCAGCCCTCCCACGCCCGGCGCTCGCAGAACGGCGAGGTGATCGGCCCGAACACGGGCCAGATGAAGCGCCCCGATCCCTGGCGGATCGGAGCCGAGCCGTCGAGGATCGCCCCCTGGATCTTCGACTGCTCGCGCTGCAGCGCCTCGAGCTCGGCCCGGACCTGCGCATCGGTGGGGGCGCCGGCCGAGACCCGATGGCCCTTGCCGGCGCGCGGCACGTCGGTCGCCTCGGGCGGCGCGGGGACCTGCGACACCCCGCTGGGCTCTCCCGCCACCGGCTCGACGGCTCGAGGATGGAAGCGGGGCAGCGGGCGCCCACTGTCCGCCGCCTCGCGGGACGAACCGCCGGAGCCGCTGACCACGCCGCTCGCCAGCGCAAGCCCGAGCGCCGCCAGCGCTGCCGCGACGACGGCGGCCAGGACCGGCAGCGTGCGCCGGTGGCGCAGCATCCGGGGAGTATCGGGGGTTGGCCGCGCCGGCGCTACAGTCGCGACCCGCCACCCCGCCGCCCGTAAGCTCCCGGCATCGCCACTCCGGGTCAATCCATCGCGCAGGCTCCCGATCCCGATCTGGCGGTGGTCGAGTGGGACCTCGACCCGCTGGTCGACGGCGAGGGTGAGGCGGGCGTCGAGCGCCTGCTCGACTGGGCGTCCGAGCGCGCCCGCGGCTTCTCCGAGCGCTACGCCGGGCGAGCGGGCGCGCTGGCGACGCCGGCCGAGCTGGCCGAGGCGATGCGCGAGCTGGTGGAGATCAACCAGGCCGTCGGTCGGGCCGCGTCCTACGCCATGCTGCGCTTCGCGACCGACACCGCCGACCCGGCCCGCGGCGCGCTCCTGCAGCGGGTCCAGGAGCGCGGCACCGAGATAGAGACCCGGGTGCTGTTCTTCGACCTGGAATGGGCCGGGCTGGAAGACGCTCGGGCCGAGGAGCTGCTCGCGGGCGAGGAGCTGGAGTTCTGCCGCCATCACCTGCGCACCCAGCGCCGGTATCGGCCCCACCTGCTCTCCGAGCCGGAGGAGCGGGTGATGGCCGAGAAGGCGGTCACCGGCCGCAGCGCCTGGGGTCGGCTGTTCGCCGAGCTGTCCTCGGCCATCCGGGTCCAGCTCCCGGGCGAGGAGCCGGTGGCCCTCGACGTGGCGCTGGCCCGGCTGGTGTCGCCCCACCGCCAGGAGAGGCGCGCGGTGGCCGAAGGTGTCACCGCGGCGCTAGAGCCCGGCCTGCGGACGCGGGGCTTCGTCCTCAACACGGTGCTGCACGACAAGGCGGTCGACGACCGCCTGCGCTCCTACCCGCACTGGCTCGCCAGCCGCAACCTGGCCAATGAGGCGTCGGACGAGTCGGTGGCCGCTCTGGTCGCGGCCGTGCGCGGACGCTACGAGCTGCCACGCCGCTGGTACCGGCTCAAGGCCCGGCTCCTCGGCATAGAGCGGCTCGCCGACTACGACCGTGCCGCCGCGGTGACCGACGCGGATCCGGAGGTGGCCTGGAGCCAGGCCCGCGACCTGGTGCTCGACTCCTACGACTCCTTCTCGCCCGAGCTCGGCCGGCTCGTCGGGCGCTTCTTCGCCGAGCGCTGGATCGACGCCCCGGTGCGACCCAACAAGCGAGGCGGCGCATTCTGCTCCTACACCGTGCCCTCTGTGCACCCGTACGTGATGCTCAACTACACCCACAAGCGCCGCGACGTATTGGTGCTCGCCCACGAGCTCGGGCACGGCGTCCACGCGGCGCTGGCCGCGCCCCGGGGCCTACTGCACCAGCACACGCCCCTGACCCTGGCCGAGACCGCCTCCGTGTTCGGCGAGACGGTCGTCTTCGGGCGGCTGCTGGAGTCGGCGCAGGGCCCGGAGTCGCGCCTGGCGCTGCTGGCCGAGAGCATCGAGGGCTCGATCGCCACCGTCTTCCGCCAGATCGCCATGAACCGCTTCGAGGATCGCGCACACACCGCCCGGCGCGAGGAGGGGGAGCTCTCGCTCGCCCGGTTCGGCGACCTCTGGATCGAGACCCAGGCGGAGATGTTCGGCGACGCCGTCGAGATCAGCGACGGCTACCGCTCATGGTGGTCGTATATCCCGCACTTCATCGACACCCCGGGCTACGTCTACGCGTACGCGTACGGCCAGCTGCTCGCGCTCTCGGTCTACCGCCGGTACCTGGACGAGGGCGATGAATTCGTGCCCCGCTACCTCGAGCTCCTGGCCTCGGGCGGCTCCAGGCCGCCCGAGGAGGTCGGGCGCCTGGTCGGGGTGGACCTCGCCGACCCCGGCTTCTGGGACTCGGGGCTCGATCTCGTGGACGAGCAGCTCGGCCAGGCCGAAGCGGCCGCCCACGAGGTGCTGGCGGCCCGCGCCGCCTAGAAGCCCTCGCCCTGCTCGGCTCCGGTCTGGTCGCTGGTGTCCTGGTCGGGCGGGCTGTCGGCTTCGTCGGCGCCCCCGCCGGCGTCGGCCTCGGACTCGTCGTACCCCCCCTGCTCGGCCTCCTCGCGCACATCGTCCGGAGATCGCTCTGGGCTCTCCATCGGCTCCTCCCGGGGTGGATGTCTCGAGCCAGCGCTACCCGCCACGCCGCGCGGCGAATCTCCGGGCCGCGACGTCCCGAGGGCGCCCGGTCCAACGGCGCGGAAGGAGACGGCGCGAAGAGGGCGAAATTCACCCTTGACGTCTGCCGTGCCGCTATATACTGCCGCGCTGCAAGAAGTCTTGCCGAATCCATCGGCTTGCCATGTACAAGCCGATGGAACGGGGGAACCGGTCGGCGCCCGTACGGGCGTCGGGGGCGAATCCAGGACATGGCTCCTGGTAGCGCTGCCCTTTCAGCGCGAGCCCGTCAGCTAACCCCGTAGGCCTGAGCAAAGGGAAGACCGCACGTGAAACGTGCTGGGAGGGGCAAACGGAATAGCCGGACACTGGCCGCGGCATTCGCCCTGACCCTCGCTTGCGCGCTGGCCCCGGCTGTCCCGGCCGCCGCGAAGGGAGGCGACTCGGGCGGCGACTCCTCGCCGAACTCCGCGAAGGGAGGCCAGTCGGGCGGCGCGACCAGCGCCGGCGGCTCGGGCGTGTACGGCGGCACCCAGTTCGCCCAGCGCCCGGTGATCACCGGAATCTCGTGTCTGTCCCGCTGCGCCGGCAGGGCGGCCTCGACTGGCAACCGGTCGATCAGCGTGCGCGACTCGGCGCGCCTGAAGGTGCGTGGGCGCAACCTCTCGGCGGTCCGCTCGGTGATCTTCACCGGCGGCGCGGGCACCCGCGACGACGTCCGGGTCTCTCCCGACGGGGTCGGCCGCCTGAGCGTGGACGTCACCGTGCCCAAGCGCGCCAGCAGCGGGCGCGTCGTCCTGGCCGCCGCGGTCGCCTCGCTGCCCAGTCCGGCGGCCCTCGTGATGGTGCACAAGGACCAGCAGGCGATCGACGAGGGCCACCGGGCGCCGTCGTCTTCGCAGGGGCTGATCTGGCCGGTGCCCGGCCGCACCATCACCGGTCCGTTCGGCGAGAATCGCGGTGACCACTACCACTCCGGGCTCGACATCGCCACGCCCAGCGGGACGTCGGTGCACGCCGCCGCCGCCGGGCGGGTGCTCTTCGTCGGGCCCGAGGGCGGGTATGGCAACTTCGTCTGCATCGCCCACTCGACGATCAGCACCTGCTACGCGCACCTTTCCGAGTTCCTGACCACGGTCGGCTCGCGCGTGAGCCAGGGCCAGGTGATCGGGCGCAGCGGGTGCACCGGCAACTGCTCCGGGCCGCATCTGCACTTCGAAGTCCGCACCGGCACGGCGATGTGGGCGACCGCGGTCAACCCGATGAACTACCTGCCCGGGGGCTCCGCCCGCGCGTCGGCGGCCAGCTACCACGCTCCGCTCGACTACGACCTCCCGGTCAACGGCCCCTAGAGCCGCTCACCAGGCGTTGACAGACTGACGCCATGCGCGTCGCGGTGGTCGGCCACGTCGAGTGGATCCAGTTCGCGCGCGTGGAGCGGGTCCCGCGCCCCGGTGAGATCGTGCATGCCCTCGAGGCCTGGGACGAGGTGGGAGGCGGCGGGGCCGTCGCCGCGGTCCAGCTGGCCAAGCTGGCGGGCGCGGCGGACTTCTACACCGCCCTGGGCGACGACGAGCTGGGCCGGCGCTCGGCTGCCGAGCTCGCCGGGCATGGTGTCCGCCCGCACGTGGCCTGGAGGCCGCCACCCCAGCGGCGCGGGTTTACCTTCACCGACCGCGACGGCGAGCGGACGATCACGGTCGTCGGCGAGCGAGTGGTGCCGATCGGGTCCGACCCGCTGCCGTGGGGAGAGCTCGCGGCGGCGGACGCCGTGTACTTCACCGGGGGCGACGCCGCCGCGCTGAGGGCGGCGCGAGCCGCTCGGGTGCTGGTCGCGACACCCCGCGCGCGTGAGGCCCTCTCGGGCGCCGGCGTGACGCTCGACGCGCTGGTCATGAGCGAGAGCGACTCCGGCGAGCGCGTCGGCGCCGGGGAGATCGAGCCGCCGCCTCGCCTGGTCGTCTCCACCGCCGGTTCGCGGGGCGGCCACTACACCGCCGCGGAGGAGCAGACCAGCAGCTTCCGGGCGGCTCCCCTGCCCGGACCGGTCGTCGACGCCTACGGCTGCGGAGACTCGTTCGCCGCCGGGCTCACCTTCGGGCTGGCCGCCGATCGCGGCGTCGAGCACGCGCTCGAGCTCGCCGCCCCCTGCGGCGCCGCCTGCCTGACCGGGCGGGGGCCGTACGCCGGCCAGCTCCGGCTGTCGCCGACTATCGGCTAGTCTCGCCGCCCGCATGCCCCGAACCGCAGACGCGTGATGTCGGTGCTCACTCACCTGGTGGCGGCGGGCGAGCCCAGCAAGGTGCCCTTCTACCTGGCCGGGGCACTGCTGGCGGCCTGGGCCGTCGTCCTGGCCGCCATCGGGCTGTCGCGACCCGACTTCCCGGGGTCGACGCAGCGGGCGCGGGGCGTGATGGCGCTCAGCGCCATCCTGGTGGTGGCCACCATGGCCACCGCCGTGGCCACGGCGAGCAAGCCGACCAGGGGGGAGGGCCGCGAGCAGCCCTCGACCACGACGAGCCCGACCCAGGGGTCCCCGCCCCAGGGCCAGGTCGGCGGTGCGTCGGGGGGAGGGCCGCCACCCGCGAAGACCGGAGGCGCGGCCGGTGGCAGCGTGCAGGTGGCGGCCGATCCGTCCGGCCAGATCGCCTACCAGCAGAAGTCGCTGAGCGCGCGAGCCGGCAAGGTGACGATCCAGTTCACCAACCAGGCGCCGGTGCCCCACGACGTGACGATTGCGCAGGGTGCGCGCCGGATCGGCGGGACGAGCCAGATCACCGGGTCCAAGACCACCGCCACGGTCAGCCTGCGGCCCGGGAAGTACACGTTCTACTGCTCGGTGGACGCCCATCGCCAGGCCGGCATGCAGGGCACCCTGACCGTCTCCTAGCCCGGCGCCCTCTCGGGTTGGCCGCGCGCGGCGGCCGGGGCGGGCGCCCCAGAGAGGTCGATCTCGCGACGCTCGGTGCCATCTCCAGGCAGCTGGGATCGCCCCCCAGGCTCTCCCAGCGCTGGGCGGCGGCGCCGCACAGGGCGTCGAGCCGGTCGTCGGAATGGAGCGGGTCGTGATGGAAAAGCAGCGTGCGGCGGGCCTCGACCCGGCGCGCGAAGGTCAGCGCGTCGCTGAGGCCGGAATGCCCCCAGCCGACGTGTTCGAGGTACTCGTCGTCGGCGTACTGGCAGTCGTGAACCAGAAGCGACGCGCCGAGGGCCAGGTCGTAGCCGGAGATCCACTCCGGCTCGAGCTGGGACAGGTCCGCTCCCAGGGCGGGCTCGTGATCGGGGATGTAGGCCAGCGACTGGTCGCCGTCGGTGATCCGGTAGCCCAGGGTGGGACCCCGGTGCGAGACGGAGGCGGCCTGGATCCGCGCCGGCCCGATCTCCCATTCGCTGGCCGGCGCCTCGCGGAACGAGACGTCGCAGGGCAGCTCCCGAACCTCCACCGGCGACAGGGGCGCCGAGATGTATCGGGCGATCCGGTCTTCCAGCGAGGCCTCGGGGGACGCCGGCCCCCAGATGACGATCTCCGACTTCGGCCGGAAGCAGGGGGCGAAGAACATCAGGCCCTGGATGTGATCCATGTGAAGGTGGGTGAGCAGGATGTGCAGGCGGGGCTCCGAGCCGGCCAGCATCAGCCCCAGGTTGCGGATTCCGGTGCCCGCGTCCAGGACCAGCGTGGAGCCGTCGCTGAGCGTCACCTGCAGGCAAGAGGTGTTCCCGCCGTAGCGGTTGGTCTCCGGCCCCGGGGAGGGAATCGAGCCCCGGGCGCCCCAGACCTTGACCCTCATCCCCGGCCCCTCTGGCCCACCGGCCAGAAGATGGCCAGCGCGCCCCGGAAGCCGCCGCTGGCCGCCACCAGGGGCAGGGCGCTCACCTCGACCTCCCGGCGGTCGCCCTGGACCGACTGCAGGGTCAGTGTGTCGTGCACCGGGCAGCCCTCGCGCAGGGCGATGGTCAGCGGCAGCTCATCGAGATCCATCGGCTCGCCCCCGCGGTCGTAGGGCCCGAACGCGCGGCTCCACTCGTCGGGTCCCATCTTCCCGGTCTCCTCGAAGTGCCTGCCCAGCAGCGCACCGGCCGCCTCGTTGAAGAACACCAGCATGCCGTCCTTGTCGACCAGGAAGCCGGGAGTGGAGATGCTCGACAGGAGATTGCGGGCCAGGATCAGCTCGAGCGGCTGCTGCTCGCCCGCGGTCTCGAGCTCGGCGTGCACGTTCCCAACCCTAACGAGCGCCGGTGGGCCGGCGGCCGGCGCGCACGCGGCAACCACGGGCGAGATCGCCTAGCAGCCCAGGCGCGCCAGTCGGGCGCGGTAACGAGTCATCGCCGGGCGCGCCATGTCGCCGTGGGTCTGGTTGCGCAGGCGGGCGATGCGCTCGCGGTGGTAGGGCGACGACAACGCCTCGGCGTGCCCGATGACGTCGCGTACCGGGATGCCGTACAGGCAGCGCAGCCAGCGCGTCAGCCGCAGTGAGGCGGCGAGCTGGCGGCCGTCGCCCATCACCTGGCCGTCCGAGAAGCCGACATGCTCGATGCCGACCGCAGTGTGGTTGAGGCCGACCGCGTGGCGGCACATCGTCCCCAGCGGCACCAGTTGGAAGATCGTCCCGTCGCGCGCGACCACGAAGTGCGCGCACGTGTTCGGGCGCTCGTGCAGCTCTGGGTCAGGATGGTCCGGTGCGAACGTGTTGTAAACCGCCGAGGCGGTCGCGGTGGCGGAGTAGTGCTCGACGATCACCCTCGGGTCGACCAGCCGCCAGGTCGAGAGCCCGTAGTGGCGGCGGGCATAGGCCGCCATCTCGGCTCGGCGCCGCGGCCCGAACGGGATGAACCGCCGGCGGATGCCCGGACGCAGCGACCGGCCGGGCGGCTGCGCGCCGGGCGGGGCGGTCACGACCGCCACGCGGGATGGTGGCGTCGGCGCGGCGAGGGCGAGCACCGCCGCGGCATGCCGCGCGACGGCCGATGGCGACAGGTGCCCGGCGGGAAGCTCGACCACGAATGCGGTCGAGCCGCGCAGCCGGCCGTCCTGCCAGCCGGTGACACTGCCGGGGTAGCGCGCCAGCCGGCGCAGCGGCAGCCCGACCCGCTCGGCGTAGCGCCGCTCGACCGCCGGGTCGCCACCCGACTGGTCGACCAGGCGCATGTGCTGGTGGTACCAGACCGTCACATCGGGGCGCAGGCGCAGGATCAGGCTCTGCAGCGCCCGGGACTCGGGCTCGGACAGCGGCCCTGGGCCCGACCAGTACAGGCCGCCCCGGCGGTCCAGACGCCTCCAGCGGAAGGGGAAATTGCGATTGAGATCCACGCCGCGGGCGTTCTGCCGGCGCCGAAGTCGCGCCCCGTCGGGATTGGCCTCGTCCACCAGCCAGAGGTCGGTGTCCCGGCGGGCGGGCATCGCCGCCAGCCGGCGGACCACCGCCCGTCCGGCGCACTCGTCGCCGTGGATGCATCCGACCACGAGGATCCGCCGGGCGGCCGCCGGGTTGCCGCGCTCGCGGGCGACCAGCGCTCTTGCCTGGACGGAGTGCCCGAACACCACGGTGCGGCTCACCGGAGCCGCCGCCGGGCGGGGACGGTGGGCGGGAAGCGCCGCGATCGCGGCCGCGCCCCCCGCCGCTCCGGTGAGCGCCAGGGCGGCGATGGCCAGTCTGGACGGCATGCTCATCGGCTCAGGTTCGGCGGATGAGGACGCCGAGACCGACCCCCGCCACGCCGATCAGCACGCCGCCCACATAGATGAGCAACCCGACCACGCTGGTCGCCCCGCTCAGGACCGCCAGCGCCGTGACCATCCCCACCCACAGGACCGCCACCACGATGACCGCTGTGCCGACCAGCCTGGTCAGCCGTTCCAGCCTCGTGGGCGGCTCGAGTCCCAGGTCGGCGGCCGCGGCCTGGTTCCCGGCATCGGGCCGCCGGGATCGGCGGGCTAGGCGCGGTCGCTGGGCGGCGCGCATCCGCCGCTGGGTGTCGCGCGCCCGCTGCTGCGCGGCGCGCATGCCCTCCTGGGCGCCCCGCAGGGTCTCGCGGGCGCTCCCCATTCGCTCCCGGGTGGTTCGCACTCGTCCCCGCACGCTCTCCAGCCGCGAAACCCGCGGCTGCGGGGGGGCATCGAACCGGGCGGCCTCCGACTCGGCGCCGACCGCCGGCGCCGGCGGGACCGGCGGCTCCTCGCGGGGAGCGACGGGCGGCTCGGGCTCCAGCGCCGGCTTGGCCGCGGGCGCCGCCTCGGGGGCGGGCGTCGCCTCGGGCTCCGGCGCGAGCATGGGCTCGGGACCTGGATCCGGCGCCGCCGACTGCAGCGCCGTCGCCGCCGGATCGGGCGGGGAAGCAGGCGGCGGTGGCGCCGGCTGTCGGCGCAGGCGCATGCTGATGTCCCACGCGTCGTCGGCCATGCCCGCGCTCACGTCGAAGGCGTGGAACTCGAGTCGGGTCCGCCGCTCGTCGTGCGCGTTGCGCCAGGCCGCTTCCCGCTCTGCTTCCTCGCGTCGCATCTCGCGCCGGCTCCGGGCCGGCGTCGGCACTCTAGTCAGCAGCCGGCGATCGGTCGCGTCCCACGGCGTCCGGCGACCGTGGAACCGGCGCGTTGCCGGCGGTACGCCGATGGTCCGGATGGGGTAGTAACTCTCCGTGCCCGTCGCGTCCGATCCCCAACCGCCGTGCGTGAGCCGCTCGACCGGGCGCCCGCGAGCGAGAGCGGTCGCGACGAGACCGACGTCGACCGGGCCGACCGCAACAGCAGGACAAGAACCGCCTGGTGGTCGTGGCCAATCGGCTGGCGCTGGCGCGCCTGCCGGCTTTGGCGGTGTCGATGACAGGGGTGATCCTGCTGGTCACCGACGTCCTGTTCTCGACGCTGACCAAGGGCATCGCCACCGTGCTGGCCGCCACGATGTTCGGTGGGCTGTGGTTCGTCGCCCCGGCCAGGCGCAGGCTGGCTCTGAGCCGCGAGCGCTCGAGGCGGCCGCGGCAGCCCTCATCGCGGCCGCGGAGCTGAGACGAAGCCGTTGAGCCGCGCCGGACGGCCGGCGGCGAGTCAGCGGCGCGCACGCTCGAGCGCCTGCTCGACCGTGGGGCAGATCTCGAACGTGGCGTCGGTGCGGGTGACGTGGAAGATCCGCAGCACGGTGGGGTTGGCGCAGGCCACGAGCAGCCGGCTGCCGGCGCGCGAGAGGTCGCGCAGCGCCACCAGCATGGCCGCGAGGCCCGAGGAGTCCATGAAGGTCAGGCGGGTGAGGTCGGCGACCACGGCCGTCGCGCGCCCCTGGATCGCCTCGCGCACCGCGGTGCGAAAGCGATCCACGGTGCCGACGTCGAGCTCGCCGGTCAGGGCGATGACCTGCGTTCGTCCGTTCGCCGCGCGCCTCTCGACCTCCAGCTGCGGCGCGGTGGAGTGGTCGTCTTCGGGCACCGCGCCGACTATCTCACCCCGCTGCGGCATGTCAACCGGGCCGGCGCGCACCGGCGGCGCGGCGCCGCGACTGCGAGGCTAGGCGAGTGATGCACGCGATCGGCCGCGGGGTGAAGCGGTTCTACTGGAAGGCCTACGAGGACAACCTCACCGGGCTGTCGGGCATGGTCGCCTACAACCTGCTGCTGTCGATCCTCCCCCTGGCCCTGGTCGCCCTGTTCATCGCGGGCGGCGTCCTGCAGAGCGTGGACCTTCAGGAGAGCGTCCTGAGCGACCTGCGCCGGGTGTTTCCCAGCGCCACCGAGGCGACGCTGAGCGGCGCGCTGGAGCGTGTCCAGAGCTATTCCGGGCAGATCGGGATCGCTGCCCTGATCGCCAGCGTGTGGATCGGGTCCTCCTTCTGGGGGGCCCTGGACACCGCCTTCTGCCGCATCTACCACGTCGAGTGCCGCAGTTGGCTGCGTCAGAAGCGCTTCTCGCTAGGGATGCTGGTGGTCGTCCTGGTGTTCATGGCCGCCACCGTGGCGGTCCCGACCCTGCAGAGCATCCTGGTGGCCGGCGCGGCGCGGCTTCCCTTCGGCCTGGCCAACGTGGAGGGCGTCGTATTCCTCCTCACGCTGGGCGCCGGGCTGCTGCTGCTGTTCGGGATCCTGTGCCTCATCTACTGGACCGTGCCCAACGAGCAGGTCCCGTGGGGCGCGGTATGGCCCGGCGCGCTGGGCGCCACGTTGGTCATCGGCGCGATCGACTACGCGTTTCCGTTCTACCTGTCGAACATCAACACGCTGTCGCGCGTGGGCACGACCCTGGTGTTCATCCTGATCGTGCTGATCTGGTTCTACGCGCTGGCGATCATCCTGCTCGGCGGCGGGACGATCAACGCGATGCGCTTCGAGCATCTCGACCGCCGCGCCGAGACCGCGGAGTCGCCGGCGCCGGCCGAGATGGCTCGGCCCTAGGCGACCGATCCCACGAACCCGCGCATGGGGCTGCGGACACCGACGATCTAGTCGCCCCAACCAAAGCCGGTCGCGGCCGGAGCCGGGGACAGGGGGCTGGTCTGCAGGCCGGGCGGCGGGGAGACGTCGTTGAAGCCCGTCGGCGCGACGTCGTTGGGCGAGTCGGGATGGAAGAGCGAGGCCAGGTACTGGATCTGCCCGCGACCGGCGCCCAGCTCGAACTGGCCGCCGCCGTAGGCGCCGATGCCGCGCTCGCGGCAGTGGTCGTACGCCCGACAAAGCTCCCGGAGCCCGCCGAGGCGCGAGGGCTTGAGGTTGACCATGCGTGGCGGGAAGGGAAGCGCCTCGATGTCGGCCACCGAGTGGATGGGCGCGTCCCAGGTGATTCGGTCGCGGCTGCGGTGGAGCACGGCGTCGATCTCCGGCCGGGAGAGGTCCGGGTCCTCGATCCACGCGTCCGGGAAGGCTTCCACGACGCGCCGGTACAGGTCGGGACCGCCGGTCTGATCCACGGAGGAGCCTCGGTAGTGGCCCTTGAAGTCCACCGCCTCCACGGCCCCGGTGGCAGCGAGGGCATGGATCAGCTCCGAGTCCCAGGACCCGGTGGGGTCGAGCTTGAACCGCAGGTCGGGATACAGGCTCAGACGCGCACGCAGCGGGGCCAGCGACGGCGGCTCGCCCAGCCGCAGGGAGACCACGAACCTGACCGGCTCTGGCTCGCGGCCCACCGCGGCCGCCAGCGAGCGGCCGGTCTGGCGCAGCGCCAGGTCGAGCGCGGCGCTCTCGAACGCCCAGCGCCGGTAACGGCGCGAGACCTCGCGCACGGGCTCGACCGGGAACAGCTCGAGGTCGTCCAGTCGCCGGAAGAACGAGTCCAGCGTGTGGGAACCGGCGAGCGGCAGCGATGGGCCGGCGTCGCGAAGCGCGACCTGGTCGAGGCCGTCGTAGGTCACGTCCTCGCCGATCCCCTCCTCGCCGGCGCCGCGCAGGCGGACGAGGGTGGAAAGCCGCACGAAGTCGGACGAGACCTCGCGCTCGAGCCCGTCGAGCGCATAGCCCTCGACCTCGAGCGGAAGGCCGGCCAGGAGCTCGTACGTGCTCACCGCGACGTCGTTGGGGGGCTCGCCTGGGACGGGCGCATCCTCACCGCTGGGCCCGGGCCGCGTAGGCGACGATGGACGTGTCGATCAGCCACTCGACCGGCGCCCGGTCGTCGGTGAACACGGTGCCACCGCCCAGCCGCGGCGCCAAGCGCCGGGCGGCGCCGGCCGAGAGGGCGCCCAGCGGCGCGGGCAGCGAGGCGCCGCTCGATCGCATGAGCCCCGGGCGCGGCGCGGCCGTGGACCCGACCACCAGGGTGTTGGTCGGCTCGACCGGGTCGCGGAGGACGTGGGGGAAGGCGGCCGCCATCGTCGCGCCGAGCACCCGCTCGAGCCTGGTCGACCCCGCGGGATGCCCGACGTTGACGATGACCATCCCGCCGGGAGCCAGCTTGCGGCGGGCCAGGGTGAAGAACTCCCGCGTGGTCAGGTAGAAGGGGATGTAGGGCTGGCGGTAGGCGTCGACGAAGATGGCGTCGTACCCGCCCGGGCTGGCTCGCAGGAAGGGCCTGGCGTCGGCGGTCACGGTGTGAAGGCGCGGGCCGCGCAGGTCGAAGAAGCGACGGCCGATGCCGGTCAGGGCGCCGTCGATGTCGACCCCGGTTACGGCCGTCCCGGGGAAGAAGTGGCCGTAGGCGCGGGCGACCGTCCCGGCGGCGTTGCCCAGCATGGCGATCCGGGCCGGCGGACGTCCGCGCGTGGCCAGCGGGAGGACCAGGAAGTCGTCCCAGTAGTTGCCCGTCAGGTAGCTGTGGGGGCGGTAGAGCGAGTGGACGGCTAGGCCCTCGTTGAGCTCCAGGCGCCGTGAGCCGTCGGACGCCTGGACCACCCGCGCGTACTGGTAGGGGGTCTCGGTCTCGTACAGGACGCGCTCGCCCGGCTCGGCCGCCTTGACCCGGCCGGCCGGAAGGGCGATGAGACCGGCCACCGCCAGCGGGACGATCAGCCACCACCGGGCCAGCCCCAGTGCGCCCACCGCGGTCAGGGCGAACGCGAAGCCCAGGAAGGTGCGGTGCGTGCCGGCGGCCGGGATGAGCACCAGCGCCGAGGCGAAGGTCCCCACCAGCGACCCGGCGGTCGAGATCGCGTAGAGGCGGCCCGCCACCGGGCCCGATTCCTCCACCCGCCGAACGGTCAGCTGCACCGCGTAGGGGGCCACCGCGCCCAGCAGGAACACCGGCCCGGCCACCAGTACCAGAACCGCCAGCAGCGAGCCGACGAAGGCGCCGGCGGAGATCGAGGCCAGTGCGCCGACCGAGGCCTCCAGGAAGGGCCGGGCGACCAGCGGAACCAGGGCCAGCGCGATGCCGGCCCCCAGGACCAGCCGGAACAGGCCGCGCGCGTTCGCGTCGCGGCTGGCCAGCCGCCCGCCCGCCCAGTACCCGACCGACAGCGCCACCAGCACGATCGCGATCGTGTTCGCCCAGACGATCGTGGAAGCGCCGAAGTAGGGCGCCAGCAGGCGCGCGGCGGCGATCTCGGCGCCGAGGCTCGCCGCTCCGACCACGAACACTACCAGGCCGATCGGCGGCGTCGAGGTCGGCCGCCGCAGCGCCTGCAGCGGCCCTCCGCCACGCGTGGGCCGGGTGACGGCCGCCACGCTCAGCGCCACCCGGTCAGCGCGAGAGCATCCGGCCGACCGCGGCCATGACCTCGTCTGCCTGGGCGTCGCCCGACGCGCGGCCGCCGCCGGGACCGAGCAGGCAGTGGCGCGTGTGGCCGTCCAACAGCCCGAGCGCGATCTGGTCCAGCGCCCCCCGCGCCGCGTTGATCTGGGTCATGACCTCGATGCAGTGCCGGTCCTCCTCGACCATCCGAGACACGCCTCGGACCTGCCCCTCGACCCGGGCCAGGCGCTTGAGCAGCTCGTCCTTGGAGGCGGTGTATCCCCGCGGCCGGTCCATCCCTTGTCACTATACCCCCCCACCGTATAGGCTGTCGAGGGCGATGGGCGACGTGGTCTCCACGATCGGCGAGGGGCTGTGGCAGGCCTTCCTGATGGCCTACCAGGTCTGGTGGGCCCTGGTCCTGGGCTTCGCCATTTCCGCCGTGGTGCAGGTCTGGGTGCCACGAGAGCGGATCCAGGCCAGCCTGGCGGGCGGCGGGGTGAGGCCGGTGGCCAGGGCGACGGTGCTGGGGGCCGCATCGTCGTCGTGCTCGTACGCCGCCATCGCCATCGCGAAGTCGCTGTTCCAGAAGGGCGCCTCGGCGGTGTCCGCACTGGCGTTCCAGTTCGCCTCGACCAACCTGGTGTGGGAGCTGGGCCTGGTCCTGTGGGTGCTGCTCGGCTGGCAGTTCACGCTGGCCGAGTTCCTCGGCGGGATCGTGATGATCGCCCTGATGGGCATGGCGCTGCGGTTGTTCGTGTCCCGCCGGGTCGAGAAGGAGGCGCGGGAGCACGCGCAGCGAGCCCAGGAGGGCCATCACCACCACCACGGCGACGGCGGGGAGTTGAGCTGGCGCGAGCGGCTGGCCTCGCTGGAGGCGTGGTCCGATGTGGCGGACAACTTCCGCAGCGACTGGCGCATGCTCTGGAAGGAGATCACGGTCGGCTTCCTGCTGGCGGGCTTCATCGGCCTGCTGGGCGACGACTTCTTCAACGCCCTGTTCCTCAAGGATGCCTCGGGGCCGGTGAAGACGCTCGAGAACGTCATCGCGGGGCCGATGATCGCGGTGCTCAGCTTCGTCTGCTCGATCGGGAACGTCCCGCTGGCCGCGGTCCTGTGGTCGGGCGGGATCTCGTTCGCGGGGGTGATGGCGTTCATCTTCGCCGACCTGATCGTGCTGCCGATCATCGCCGCCTACCGCAAGTACTACGGCTGGCCGTTCACGGTGCGAATCACCGCGCTCATGTTCCTGACCATGGTCGTCGCCGCGTTGATCGTGGACCTGGTGTTCGGCGTCGCGAACCTCATCCCGCCCACGCGGCCGTCGCGGGCGGACATCTTCGGGTCGGTCCAGCCCGACTACAAGCTGGCGCTCAACGTGGTCGCCGCGGCCGTGTTCGCCGGCTTGATGTACCTCACGGTCCGCCGGGCCGCCCACGACCGCGCCCGCCCCGTCCCGGCGAGCTGACCGGCGCCGCGCTACGGTCCGCCACGTGCCCCGGTCGGACCTCGACCGCCTGCCCGACTGGCGACCGGGCACCGTCGCCGTCCTGTGCACGGTCGACGGGTCCGGGGTGCCCCATGCCATCCCGGTCTCCACGGCGCTGCGGGTGGGCGGTCGGCGGGTGCTGCTGGCGCTCGCCGCGACCCGCGGCTCCCTGGCGCGCCTGCGAACCGACCCCCGCGCCGCGCTCGCCGTGCTGGCCGCCGACGACGTGGCGATGACCGCCCACGGGCGCGCGCGGGTGCTGGACGAGCCGCTCGCCGCGCCGGGGGACATCGTCGCGGTGGTCCTGGAGGTGGAGTCGATCCGCGACCATCGCCAGCCGACGTTCACCATCGCGGCCGGGGTGCGCTGGCAGTGGACCGACCCCGAGGCGGGCGAGCGCGACGAGCGGGTGCGGACGGCGCTGGCCCGCATCGCCGAGTCGCTGGACTAGGTTCCCACCGTGCGCTTGGCCACGTTCCAACCACCCGACCACGCCGCCCCGCTAGCCGGCGAGGTCCGCGACGGGATGGTCGCGGCGGTCGCCCGGACGCCGCG
>Ga0126309_10000223_pt1 | contig 19439 bp, 16 predicted proteins | sample Plot56_FD_92541 | JGI IMG/M metagenome (GOLD analysis project Ga0126309, IMG submission 92541) | Serpentine soil microbial communities from UC McLaughlin Reserve, CA, USA - Plot56 | ecosystem: Environmental > Terrestrial > Soil > Grasslands | place: USA: UC McLaughlin Reserve, Lake County...
AGCACCGTGTCTGCGACCGGCACGCCCTCGAGATGCTCGTCTCTCGTCTCGAACGACTCGAGCACGCTCTCGGCGGCGAGGATGTAGCCCGGCCGATCTTCCGCAGCGAGCATGGAGAGCGCGTCGGCGACGTCGCGCGGAAAATCGTCGCGCTCGCGCAGCGACGATGCCAAAGGCCTGGCCTGCTCGTCCTCTCCCAGGACGAGGTATGCGAGCAGCGCTGCGTAGCGGCCGATCGCGGAGTCGGAGTCGCCCGCGCCCGCGTCGAGCGCCCAGCGGGCCGCGTCTTCGGCCCCGGCCTCGTCGCCCGCCAGCAGGCGTGCCTTGATCGCGCCGATCGGCCGGCCCCAGCTTTCCGGCGGAGCGTCGGCGAAGCTCTCGCGCCACCGGTCGGCGGCATGCGCGAACCACTTGGCCGCCTCGTCGGAGCGGCGCTGCATCAGCAGCGCGAGGCCGGCTCCGTACGCGGCGTTGCCCATGCGCGTGAGCTGCCGCTGCCGCGGGTCGGCCTCGGCGGGCAGGCGCGCCTCGCCGTCGTGGTAGCGGCCGATCTCCCGCTCGACTATCTCGTCCCAGTCGACGGCCACGCGAGGAGTATGTCTCCCGCCGTTGACCGATCAGTCAATCAGTCGGGCTAAGATCGGCCGCCATGGCTCGGGACCTGCGTGAGGTCGTCTTCGTCGACGGTGTGCGGACGGCGTTCGGACGCGCCGGCCCCAAGGGCGTCTTCTGGAAGACGCGCGCCGACGACATGGGCGCGAAGGTCGTGCGAGAGCTGCTGCGCCGGAACCCGTCCCTGCCGCCCGAGCGCGTCGACGACGTGATCTACGCGGCGACCGCGCAGGTCGGCGACCAGGGGCTGACGCTCGGGCGGGACGTCGGGCTGCTCGCGGGATTGCCGCAGTCGGTGCCCGGCTACGCGGTCGACCGGATGTGCGCCGGCGCGCTCACCGCCGTGACGGCCGGCGCCGGCCAGATCGCCTACGGCGCCTCGGACGTCGTTGTCGCCGGGGGTGTCGAGCACATGGGCCACCACCCCATGGCCGAGGAGGTCGACTTCAACCCGCGCTTCCTGACCGAACGGCTCGTGGACGGCTCCGCGGTGACGATGGGCGCGACCGCCGAGAACTTGCACGACCGCTTCCCGGCGCTGACGAAGGAGGACGCGGACACCTTCGCGGTCCGCTCGCAGCAGCGTGCGACCGCAGCCTGGCAAGACGGCGTGATGCGCGACACCGTGGTGCCGATGAGCGTCTTCACCGACAGCGGCTGGGCCGTCGCGGATCGCGACGAGTTCCTCCGCCCGGACACGTCGATGCAGGGCTTGGCCGACTTGCCGACGCCGTTCCGGCCGGGCGGACGGGTGACGGCCGGGAACTCCGCCGGGCTGACCGACGGCGCGACGGCCGCGCTCCTCGCGTCGGAGAACGTAGCCGACGAGCTCGGGCTGGAGCCGCGCATACGCCTCGTCGGGTTCGCGTTCGCCGGCGTCGAGCCGGAGCTGATGGGGATCGGGCCCATCCCCGCGACCAAGCGCGTGCTCGACCAGGCCCGGATCACGATCGACGAGGTGGGTCTCTTCGAGCTCAACGAGCCGTTCGCCGTGCAGGTACTGACCTGGTGCGACGGCATGGGCGTCGACCCCGACGACGAGCGCCTCAACCCGTACGGCGGCGCGATCGCCTGCGGCCATCCGCTCGCGGCGACGGGCGTGCGGCTGATCGCGCAGCTGGCCTACGGCATGCGCGAACGACCCGACGTTCGGTACGGCCTCACCGCGCTCTGCATCGGGATGGGCATGGGCGCCGCGGTTCTCTGGGAACGTGCCTGACACCCAGTTCCACCTGAGGCGGGTCGAGACCGAGGCGGGCCCGCTGGCGCTGGTCACGATCGACAACGGCGCCGACCACACGAAGCCGACCGTCTTCGGCCGGTCCGCGTTCGAGTCGGCCCAGCGCCTGCTCGCCGAGCTCGAGGACGGCGACTGGGTCGCCATGGTGCTGACCGGCAAGCCGTTCGTCTTCGCCGTCGGGGCCGACATGACCGAGTTCCCGAAGATCGGCTCGCGCCAGGAGGCGATCGACGGCAGCCGCGCCGGACACGACGCCTTCGGGCGAATCGCCGCGCTCCCGTACCCCACCGTGGCCGCGATCAACGGCGCCTGCCTGGGCGGCGGCCTCGAGATCGCGCTCCATTGCGACGCGCGCACGATCGCGAGCTCCGTCCGTCACTGCGGCGTGCCCGAGGTCTTCCTCGGGATCTTCCCCGCCTGGGGCGGGACGCAGCTGATCCCGCGCCTCGTCGATCCCAAGACGGCGGTCAAGGTCGTCGTCCAGAACCCGATGCGGCAGAACAAGCTGCTGAAGGCGGCAGAGGCGGTCGAGGCGGGTCTGGCGGACAGGCTGCTCGCGCCCGTCGAGTTCCTCGACGAGTCGATCGCCTTCGCGCTGGAGTTGGTCGAGAGTCCGCTCGAGCGGACTCCTCCCGACACCGCGGATCTCGCCGACGTGATCCGGCGCGCGCGCAACCAGATCGACGACGCGGTCCACGGCGCAGCGCCCGCGCCCTACCGTGCGCTCGACCTGATCGAGGGCTCGCAGGCGTGGAGTATCGAGGAGGGCTACCGCGCCGAGGAGGAGGCGATCGCCGACCTGATGCTCTCGCCGCAGGCGAGGGCGTCGCTGTACGCGTTCGACCTCGTCGAGCGGCGCGCAAAGCAGGACACCGGCCGGCCGGACGCCGAGGCCCGCAAGGTGAAGAAGGTCGGCATCGTGGGCGCGGGGCTGATGGCGACCCAGCTTGCCGGGCTTTTCCTCCAACGGCTCGAGGTGCCGGTCGTGCTGCGCGACGTCGACCAGGCGATCGTCGACCGTGCGCTCGACTCGATCCGCGACGAGCTGGCGGGCGGACGTCACGGCGAGGGGAAGGCGCGCTTCCTCGGCTCGCTGGTCGGCGGCTCGACGGGCTACGACGGCTTCGCGGACTGCGATCTCGTGCTCGAGGCCGTGTTCGAGGAGCTCGGCGTCAAACGCGCGGTCTTCGGCGAGCTCGAGCGCGTCGTCTCGCCCGAGTGCGTTCTCGCCACGAACACCTCGTCGCTGTCGATCGCGGAGATGGCGTCCGAGCTCGACCATCCAGAGCGGGTCGCTGGAATGCATTTCTTCAATCCGGTCGCGGTGCTGCCGCTGGTCGAGGTAATCCGCGCACCCGAGACGGACGACGCCACGGTCGCGACCGTCTGGGACACGGCCAAGGCGCTCCGCAAGCGGCCCGTCCTTTCGGCCGACGCGCCGGCGTTCATCGTCAACCGCGTCCTCACCCGCATGACAACCGTGCTGATGGACGCGCTCGAGAACGGCAACACGGTCGACGAGACGGACGAGGCGATCCTGCGGCTCGGCCTCCCGATGGCGCCGTCGGTGCTCCTGCAGATGGTCGGCCCGCGCGTCGCCTACCACGTGCTGGAGACGCTGAACGACGCCTATCCCGACCGCTTCCCGCTGTCCGAGACGCTCCGGAACTACGCCGAGGGACGCGAGGAGGTCGTCGTGCGGGGAGACGCGAGGCGGACGGTCGACGAGATCCAGCGCGACGTGCTCGAAGCCATTGCGGACGAGGTCCGCCACATGCTCGACGAGGGCGTCGTCACCGAGGCGAAGGACGTCGACACCGCGCTGATCCTCGGCGCGGGCTGGCCGTTCTTCCTCGGCGGGGTCACGAAGCACCTCGACCAGACCGGGATCTCGGAACGCGTGACCGGCGGGACCTTGGCCGACGCTCGTGGCCCTGTACACGCCTGAGGAGCGCGACCAGGTCGCCGAGCGGCGCCTCGCGCTCCTGCGTAGGGACGAGCGCGTGGAGCGGGCGGAGCTGGCCGGTTCGGGCACCAGCGGGTACGCCGACCACTTCGCGATCGCCTTCGGCGAGCACGACGTCCGGGGGTTCCTGCTCGAGAGCCACGTCCGCGTTCCGCGGGGAGCTCCGAGCCCAAGAACCGGACCTGGCTGAACGACTGGAGTCGCCCCTGTCGTCCTTCCTGGACGAGACCGCCTAGCCCCCCGAAATCGGCTATGCTTCGACAGACGCCCGCACGGGGGACTGGCGGGCGGATCTCTACAGGTTGCGACGGACGCAGCGTCGCGCGCATGTCAAACACGACCGAGCACCCGACCATAGCGCCGGAGGCACCGGACGCTCTCTCCGACTCCGCTACCCGCGCCGAGGCGTGGGCGGGCGAGCCGATCCTCCATTCGGAGGAGGATCCTGCGATCGTGCTCGCGCCGGGCACGTCGCGCCGCCGCGCGCTCGACGAGGCGCTCGTGGAGATCGAGGCAGGCCGCAAAGAGCCGTCCCCGGAATGGAAGGTTCGCTTCGGCCTCATGCTCGGCCTCGAGCGCGTGCTCAGCGAACGCCCGCCCCACCTCGCGTCGGGCACCGAGCTGCGGCGCCACCAGGTGGACGCGCTCGCGGGGATGCTCACCGAGCTGATCGCCGCGAACCAGCGCGAGGACGACGACCTGAACGGCAACGGGAACGGCTACGCGGAGGCGGCGGCCGAGCCCGACGAGGACGAGGACGAGGACATGACCGCCGAGGGCGAGGCCGAGGTCGTCGATCTCAAGCGCGACCCCGGCGCCGTCCGCCGCTTCCGCTTCCGCCATCCGACCGCGTCGGGCAAGACGATCGCGGCGGGAGGCTTCGTCGAGGCGGCCCGCACGCTCGGCGTGCTGATCCTCACGCACCGGCGCCTGCTCGTCTCGCAGTTCACGCGCGACCTCACCGACGAGGGCTACGGCGACCGCCTGGAGCCCATCGTCGAGAAGGGCAAGAAGCCGAAGAATAGGAACCCGATCACGATCCAGACGTACGCCTGGTTCGCGCGGCACGTGAAGTCGATCGACCGCGACGCGTACCAGCTCGTCATCGCCGACGAGGCGCACACCGCCCTCGGCGAAAAGACGAGCGCGGCGATCCGGAGCTTCCCCGAGCCGCTCTACGTCGGCATGACGGCGACCGAGCAGCTGATCGCGAAGCAGGTCTCCGACGTCTTCCCGGCCTCGGTCGACGACCTGCCGCTCCAGGACGCCGCGCGACGGGGGCTGATCGCGCCGCTCCGCGACCTGCGCGTCCCACCGGCCGCTGCGATCTCGTCGGTGCCGATCGTCGGCGGCGACTTCGAGGAACGCGCGCTCGCCGCCGTCCTCGACCACCAGGCGCTGAACCAGGCGGCCGCGAGCCTCTACCGCGACCGCTTCGACAACACGCCCGGGATCGTCTACGCGGCCGGCGTCGACCACGCCTACAACCTCGCCAAGGAGTTCCGCGCCGCCGGGCTCAAGGCGGAGGCCGTCAGCGGCCGCACGCCGCCGGTGCGCCTAGCCGAGACGCTCGCGGCCTACGAGCGCGGCGAGATCAACATCCTGATCAACGCGCAGCTGCTCGCCGAGGGCTGGAACTCGCCGCGAGCCACCGTCTGCATGCACCTCGCGCCGACCGCGAGCCGCCGCGTCTACCAGCAGCGGATCGGCCGGATCATGCGCCTCCACCCGCGCAAGGAGGCCGGAATCGTGGTCGACTTCGTGAACAAGGGCGCGACCCACAGCGAGCGCGTCGTCTCCCTCCACAGCCTGCTCGACGCCGACTTCTACCGCGAGGGCGCACGCGTCACACCGGCCCCCCGGCGGAGGCCGAACCGCCGGGCCCGCCGCAAGCTCGCGCCGGCGCCGTGGCTCGTCCCCGTGACGCCGGACGTCAAGCGCCGCCTCAACGTGATCGCACGCGAATGGCAGCGGGTCGACCCGCGCTTCCTCGACGAGGACGAGCAGCGCTTCTGGGCGACGATCGCCGGCCGCCAGGTGCGGTTCGACGAGCGGACCGAGTTCGTCAAGAAGCTGACCGACGGGCGCGCGAGCCGCGGGTGCCTCGAGCAGTTCCTGTTCACCTGCGCGGCCGAGAACCCGAACCGGCGCCTCCGGCTGATCGCGCTCGCCGACCGCGTCTCGATGCAGGTCGAGCGCGCGGACTTCGACGACCTCGTCACGCTCGTCACCCAGGCGCCGACGTGGGAGAAGGACCGTGTCCAGGGCGTCAGGACGCTTCTACGTGCGCTCGGTGAGGGCAAGGCAGACGCGCCGGAGCAGATCCTCGGCCGCTGGACCTGGAAGCTCGCCCGCGCCACTCGCAAGGCGCAGGATCGGCGGGCGAGCGCGGAGTTTCCGGAGGCGAAGCGCCTGCTGGGTGCGCTTGCGAATTCGCGCGGACACCGGCACGAGGAGAACGCCGCCCGGCTGGTGAACGCGTCCCTCGAGCAGCCGCTGCAGGTCGGCGTCGCGCTGCTTGCGTCGGCCGAGGGCTACACGCCGCGCGCCAACCAGCTGATCGACGCCGCCCGCGAGCGGGTCGCGCCGATCAACGAGATCGCCAACGCGCTCGCCGACAACCTGCCCGCGCCGAAGGCGCACCCCGGTCGCTCGCGTCGGCGCCGCCGCCGCAAGCGCGCGAAGCACCAGGCGCAGGCGCCGCAGCAGAACAAGCAACAGGCGCAGGACGGTAACGTCGAGTCGCTGCCCGCCCCCGCCGCCGACGAGAAACAGGCGGCGCCCGAGCCCGCACGCGCGGCCGAGGGCTAGCCTCAGAGACATGCTCGTCCTCGTCGCCGTCGGCTTTGCCGCCGGTCTGATCACGGCCCTCTCGCCGTGCGTCCTCCCGGTGCTGCCGATCCTGCTCGCCGGCGGAGCGACGGGCGGCCGAAGGAAGCCGTACGCGATCATCGCCGGCCTGGTCGCGAGCTTCACCGCGTTCACGCTCGCCGGCGTCTGGCTGCTCGACGCCCTCGGGCTCCCGAAGGATGTGCTGAGGAACATCGCGATCGTCCTCCTCTTCGTCGTCGCGGCCTCACTGCTCTTCCCCCGGCTCGGCCTCGCGCTCGAGCAGCGTCTGGCGCGACTCGGACGAGGGCCGGGCGGCGACCTCGGCGGCGGGCTGCTGCTCGGCGCGGCGCTCGGTCTCGTCTTCGTGCCGTGCGCCGGGCCGGTGCTCGCGGCCGTCACCGTCGTCGCGGCGAGCCGCGACGTCGGCGTCGACGTGGTCGTCCTCACGCTCGCCTACGCGCTCGGCGCCGCAGGCCCGATGCTCCTCGTCGCGGCCGGCGGTCGCTGGGCCGCCGGGATGGGCGCCGTTCGCGCCCACGGGACCACGGTCCGGCGCGCGCTCGGTGCCGTCGTCGTCGTGACAGCGCTTGCGATCGCGCTCGGCGTCGACAGCCGCTTCCAGACGGCGGTTCCCGGCTACACCGAGTCGCTGCAGAAGCGGGTCGAGCGGAGCTCCGCCGCCGAGCGCCGGCTCCAGGCGCTCACCGGCCACGAGACCCCCGCCGGAGGTCTCCGCGACTTCGGTCCGGCGCCCGAGTTCACGGACATCTCGGACTGGCTCAACTCGCGGCCGCTGACGATGTCGGGGCTGCGTGGCAAGGTCGTGCTCGTCGACTTCTGGACGTACTCGTGCGTCAACTGCCTCCGAACGCTGCCGTTCGTGCGCGCCTGGGACAAGGCCTACAGAGGCGACGGCCTGCAGATCGTCGGCGTCCACACGCCGGAGTTCGCGTTCGAGCACGAGGTGCGCAACGTCCGCGGCGCAGTGAAGCGGCTCGGCGTGCGGTACGCCGTCGCGATCGACAACGACTACGGAACCTGGAACGCGTTCGGCAACCAGTACTGGCCGGCCAAGTACCTCATCGACCGGGAGGGTCACGTGCGGTTCGTGCACTTCGGCGAGGGCGGGTACGCCGAGACCGAGCGCGTGATGCGCCGCCTCCTGGCGGAGCGGTCCGCGAGGTCGCTCGTCTCGGCCGCGATCGCCGAGGCGATGCCGAGCCGCGACGCCACGCCCGAGACCTACCTCGGCTACCAGCGGCTGATGGGCCTCGCGAATCCCGCCGTCGCTCCGGATCGAGACGCGCCCTACCGGCTCCCGGCGCGGCTCGCCGAGAACCGGCTCGCGTACGGCGGCCGCTGGCACGTCGAGGCGGAGCGCGCCGTGGCAGGTCGGAACGCCCGACTTCGCCTCCGCTTCCGGGCGAAGGAGGTCAATCTCGTTCTCGGCGGCGACGGTCGCGTGCGCGTGCTCCTCGACGGCCGCCCGGTTCGAAGGGTGGTCGTCCACGGGAGCCGGCTCTACAACCTGCTCAGGCTCCCGCGTCTTCGCAGCGGCCTGCTCGAGCTCCGCGTCGACCGCGGAGTCGCGGGTTACGCGTTCACGTTCGGTTGATTTAGCTTCTAGGAGCTGGGCCCGGGGGTTCCGTCGCCGCGCTCGCGGTCGCGGAGGAACCGCGTCAGCTCGGCGGCGAGTGCGTCACCGGACGGGATCTGGATCTCGTCGGGCATCTCGTCGGTGCGCTGCTCGAGCTCCTCGACGTAGGCCTGGGTCTCTTCGTCGGTCGCGACCGCGGCGCTGACCTGCTCGGCGTAGGCCTCGCCGGCCTGGCGCAGCTCCTCGGTGTCGATGTCGACGTCTAGCAGGTTGCCCAGCCGGTCGCAGAGAGCCTGCGCGGCGCGCGGGCTCGGCGCCAGCGAGACGTAGTGCGGCACCGCGGCCCACAGGCTCGCAGACGCGATCCCGGCCGTGCGGCACGCGTCGTGGAGCACGCCGACGATTCCCGTCGGCCCCTCGTAGCGCGACGTCTCGAGGCCGAGGCGCTCGACGAGCTCGGCGTCGCTCGCGCTGCCTGTCACGGGCGCCGGCCGCGTGTGCGGGACGTCGGCGAGCAGCGACCCCAACGTCACCACGAGCTCGACGTCGAGCTCCCGGACGAGCTCGACGACGAGGCCCGTGAACGTCTTCCAGCGGACATTCGGCTCGTTGCCGGTCAGCAGGACGGCGTCACGCTCGGTCGCGGGCAGGCTCGCGTGCCGGAACGCAGTCTCCGGCCAGTCCACCTTCCGCGTCACGCCGTCGACGAGCGAGACGGTCGGACGTGTCACCTGGAAGTCGAAGAACCCCTCGGGGTCGATCTCGGCGAACTCCTGCGCGTTCCAGAGCTTGGCGAGGTAGCCCGCAGCCAGCGACGCGGCCTGGCCGCCGTCGTTCCAGCCGCGGAAGGCGGCGACGAGCACGGGGCTGCGAAGCTCCGGCCTCCGGTGGACGATCAGCTCGTCGGTCATGCCTCTTTCAGTCTAGGTGCGCGCCACATCAACGTCACCAGGGCGACCGTCACCGACCAGATCGCGGCTGCGAGCGAGACGTGCACCAGCACGAGCCACCAGGGCAGCTCGTTGCGGTACTGGATCTCGCCGACAGCCATCTGCACGAGCAGCAAGGCGAGGAGCGCGGCGGAGACCTTGAGGAGGGCGTTCGTACCCGGCCGGTGGCGCACGAAGTACGCGAGCCCCACGAGGAAGCCGACGCCGAAGGCCGCGCTCGCTCGGACATGGACCCAGATCGCGTCGGGCAGCTCCCAGATTCGATCGACCACGTCGGGGTCGCCCGCGTGCGGGCCGGCCGCCGTGACGAGCGTCCCCGTGAAGACCAGCACGAGGCAGACGGCGACGAGCGCAAGGCCGCCGAGACGGAGCCACTCGGGCACGACGGGCTCCGCAGCCCCGCGCTCCAGGACGCGAGCCTCGATCGCGACGACGACCGCGCCGCCAACGGCCAGGATCGCCAGCAGGAAGTGCGACATGACGGCGATCGGATCGAGGTCGAGGCGGATCGTGATCAGCCCGAGCGGCGCCTGGAAGATCGTCGCCGCCGCCACCGCGAAGGCCAGCCACCGCACTCCGGTTGCGACCCGTCGGAGTCGCCAGGCGGCCAGCCACGTCAGCACCGAAAGCGCGAGCGGCAGGATCGCAACGACGCGGTTGCCGAACTCGACCGCCTGATGGTGGTCCTTTTCGGGAAAGAGGCGCCCCTCGCCGCACCCCGGCCAGCCCTCGCAGCCGAGGCCCGAGCCGGTGAGGCGCACTGTCGCGCCGCTGACGATGATCAGGTAGAGCGCGACGGCCGACCACAGCGCCACCCTCGCGAACAGCGCCGGGGTCAGCTCGAACCGGCGCGCGCGGACGACCGCTCTGGAGTCGACGCTCACGAATCGAGGCTAGCGCCTCGCAGCGGCTCGAGAAGCGACGGATAGCCGTCGGCGCCGGCGAATGGCGTCGGCCGCGAGCCCGCGAAGAGCGGCCGGTCGGCCGCGTTGAGCAGGACCGGCATCACGTCCTCCCCGCGCAGCTGCCCGAGGATGCCGGCGGCGCACTCCAGCTCGCCGAAGCTCTCGACGCCGTCGGCGCGGACGCCGGGCCCGCTGAGCAGGAAGGGAACGGGGTCGCCGGAGTGGATGACCTCCGGATAGGTCGGCGTGGCGTGGTCGCCGGTCACAGCGACGATCGCCTCCTCCGTCGGCAGCGCGCCGAGCTCGGCGTCGAGCGCCTCGATCGTCGCGCGCTTCACCGCCGGGTCCTTCGTGTGACCGGCCTCGTCGGTGGCCTTGAGGTGGACGAAGACGAAGTCGTCGCCTGCAGCGAGCCGTTCCACGATCCGCTCGACGCGACGGCGGAGGTCTGCTGCCGGGTCGTCGCTCTCGGGCTCCTCGATCGCATCCAACCCGACCAAGCGCGCGAGCCCGCGCAGGAAGGCAGACTCGCCCACGAACGTCCCCCGCAGCCCGTGTCGCTGCTCGAAGGTCGGGACGGGCCGCGGCCGTCCCCACCACTTGAGCGTGATCACGTTGAAGCGCTCACCGCGAAGCCGCTCGATCACGGCGCGCGTCCACTGCTCGGCCGCGCGCGCGGTTCGCTCGGCCTCGGGAACGAGCGGCTGCGGGCGCAACACGGGATGACGGTCGCGGAAGAACGCGTCCGTGTCGGTCACGCGGTCGTCGGCATCGCCCTCGACCCGCAGGACGGCCTCCCCGCGCCGCGTGTGCGCGAGCCGGAAGCGGAGGCCGTCGATCTCGACGCCGTCGCAGGCCTCGACGAGAGCACGCGCCTCCTCCTCGTCCCTGCCGTGCCGCGGCCGGCCGGTGAGCCACAGCTCGCCGTCCCGCACCTCCGCGGGACGCAGGGCGGCGTACGCGTAGACGTGATCGGCATCGATCTCCTGCCCGGCCCCGAGCGCCTCGAACACGGCCCGGCCCGGAAACTCCTCCGGCCGGTAGCCCAGGATCGACCAGTGCGCGAGCTCGCTCGAGGGCGCGCGCCCCGGCCCGAGCGAGAACAGCACACCGTTGGAGCCGCCCCCCGCCAAGCGGTCGAGGTTCGGCGTCTTCGCGACCTCGTTGGCCGTGCGCCCGCCCAGCGAGTCGTGCGCGCGGTCGGCGAGCCCGTCGAGGAGGACGACGACGATCGGGTGCATGCGGGGAGGCTAAGCTGCTTGAGGAAGTCGAGTGCCGCCTCCTCCGACAGTCTCGCGAGGGCGAGCCGCTGGGCCCTCGCGTTCGTCGGTCGGCTCCTGCGGCGGCTTCTGTGCCCCGAGGTCGATGAGGAAGGTCAGCCACGCCCGCGGTCGAGCGAGCGGATCACCCGGGCGACGCCCGCCGGCACCAGCGTCTCCCAGTCGCCGCCGGCGCGGATCGCCTCACGCACGTTCGCGCCCGACACGGCCTTCTCCTCGCCCTCGTCGAGCACGACCACGTCGTACCCGGCCTCACGCATGCGATCGAGCTTCGTCCCGCCCCACTCCGAGAAGAGGCGGATGTACTGGGTGACGCCGTCCGGCACGTACGCCGGCCACAGCTCGGGCTCGTTCACCGGGAACGGGATGACGTGCACGCGCGCGAGGTCGAGGCCCGCGTCGCGCGCGGCGGCTTTGACCATCACGAGGCGGTCGGCGTACGTCCACGGGTTCGACTCGGGCAGGTGGCGGAGCAAATCGCTCGCCTCAGGCTTGATCCGCGTGGGATCCGGGTTCGTAACTCCGACGAAGACCTCGTGCGAGCGCTCGTACGCGCCGCAGAGATACTCGAGGTGGCCGTTGTGAAAGGGCTGGAAGCGCCCGTGGATCATCCCCCGGCTCACCGAACGACGACCCCGGCACCCTCCTCGACGATCCCGACGCGCCGCACGAACAGCTTCGCCGCCTCGAACTCGGCCTCGAGCGCCGGGCCGCGCTCGGCGGGGATGGAGACGAGCAGCCCGCCGGCGGTCTGAGGGTCGTAGCCCAGCGCCGCAAGCGTTTCCGGGACACCGTCTCTCATTTCGACCCGCCCGGCGACGAACTCCCGGTTGCGCGGATCACCGCTGGTCCGCACGTCCTTGCGCGCGAGGTCGAGCGCACCGTCGAGCGCCGGGAAGCGCTCCGACTCGAGCACGATCTGCACGCCGCTACGGTCGGCCATCTCGTGTGCGTGGCCGAAGAGCCCGAAGCCCGTCACGTCGGTGACGGCGTTCGGGGCCAGGCGCCGCAGGAGATCGGCCGCGCCCGCGTTCAGCGTGCGCATCCAGCGCACGGCGCGCTCGAGCTGTTGCGAGCCGGCGAGCCCGCTGCGCACGCCGGTCATGATCAGGCCGGTTCCGAGGGGCTTGGTCACGTAGACGGCGTCGCCGGCCCGCGCCGTGTTCTTCTGCCAGATCGCGTCGGGGCTGGCCGTGCCGATCACGGCGAGGCCGTACTTCGGCTCCTCGTCGCGAATCGTGTGGCCGCCCGCGAGCAGCCCGCCCGCCGCCCGCACCTGGGCATCGGCCGCGGCGAAGATCGCGCCGAGCACGGCCGTCGGCAGGCTCTCGGGAAAGGCCGCGATCGACAGCGCGAGCAGCGGCGTGCCGCCCATCGCGAACACGTCGTTCAGGGCGTTCGTCGCCGCGATCGCCCCGTAGTCGGCCGCGTCGTCCACAATCGGTGGGAAGAAGTCGAGCGTGAAGATCAGCGCCCGCTCGTCGTCGAGCTTGTACACCGCCGCGTCGTCCGCGGGCGCGAGCCCGACGAGCAAATTCTCGGCCTCCACGGGCACGAACCCCCGCAGCAGCTCCTCGAGCCGCGCCGCCGAGTACTTGGCGGCACAACCTCCGCAGGAAGCGAGCTCGGTGAGCCTGGTCGTTCCGGCCTCGGCGTTCATGGCGACACCCCCTCGTTCGGGTCCGCGGACTGTAACCACCGCCCGCGGACCCTGACAACGAGGCTGCGGCGCCGTCGATTCCCGGTCGCGCGCATGCGGCGGCGGGAGTCGCCGCCGCATGTCAGGGGAGAGGAGGAGCCGGTCGCGCGCGTCCCAGCGCGCAAATCGCTGCGCCGGGATTCGCGACGGACCGCTACGACCCTTTCTCGATCGGGACGTCTACCAAGTTCCCCCACTCCGTCCACGAGCCGTCGTAGTTCTTGACGTCGCCGTAGCCGAGCAGCTCTCGGAGGACGAACCAGGTGTGCGCGCTCCGCTCGCCGATGCGGCAGTAAGCGACAACGGACTTGTCGGGCGTGACGCCCTTCGCGCCGTACAGGTCGCGCAGCTCGTCGGCGGGCTTGAACGTGCCGTCGTCCCGAACCGCCTGGGCCCACGGGATCGACTTCGCGGTCGGGATATGGCCCGCTCGTTGGGCGCCCTCCTGCTCGTAGCCGGGCGGCGAGACCAGCTCGCCGGAGAACTCCTGCGGGCTGCGCACGTCGACGAGCTCGCCGGGACCGCCGATCGACGCTCGTACCTCGTCGCGGTAGATCCTGATCGACTCGTCGCGATCCTCGGCCGTGTAGCCGTCGGCTTGGACGGTCGGGACGTCCGTGGAGAGCTCCCGGTTCTCGTCGATCCACTTCTGCCGGCCACCGTCGAGAATGCGAACGTCACCGTGCCCGTAGATCTTGAGGTACCAGTAGGCGTACGCGGCGAACCAGTTGTTGCGGTCGCCGTAGAGCACGACCGCGGTGTCGTTGGAGATCCCCGAGCGGCCCATCAGCTGCTCGAACGCCTGCTTGTCGACCAGGTCGCGCTCGACGGGGTCCTGCAGGTCCGCCCGCCAGTGCAGCTTGATCGCACCCGGGATGTGGCCCTCGTCGTACAGGTCGGGGTTCTCGTCGACCTCGGCAACGACGAGCCCCTCGTCGCCGAGGCGCTCCGCAAGCCACTCCGTCGTGACGAGGACGGGCTTCGCATAGCCGTCTCCAGCCATCGTGTCTCCTCCTGAGCTCGCTTCGGTGTTGAGACGCTACAGATCGCCCGGGGTCCTGAGGATCTTCCAGAACCAATACAGCGCGATCAGTCCCGAGACGACGTAGCCGACGAGCGAGACGGCGTCGTTGACCTGGGCCATGAGGGCGGACGAAACGAGCAGGCCGGCGATGATCAGGGCCGCTCCGAGGCGGTTCGCCGTCGAGCGGAGCAGGCGCTCGAGCCCGCCGAGGTCGGTGGGGGCAATCCCCACCTTCAGCGTGCCGGTCTCGAGGCGCTCGACGACCTGGCTGAGGCGCCTGGGCAGCCGCGCGGCCGGCGCGACCTGTGTGAACAGGTAGGCGAAGAGCTGGTTCGGCTCGAGCCGGCGCTCCGCCTCGCGCAGCATCAGCTCGGTTCCCTCCTCGTCGAGCAGCCGGACGGGGTCGAGCTCCGGATCGAGCGTGCGGGCGATCGAGTCGGCCTGCGCAAGCGTCTTGCCGACGAGGGCGAAGCTCGTCGGCAGCCGTACGTTGTGCAGCACGGCGATTCGCTGCAGGTCGGCGAGTGCCTCGCCCGCCCGGATGCCCGACAGGCGACGCCCGTGGTAGCGCGGGAGCTTGCGCCGGAGCTCGTGCACGAAGCCCGGCTCGTCCGTCGAGAAGTCCGTGAGCGACACCTCGAGGATCAGCGCGGCGACGTCGTCGGCGCGATTCTGCGCGATCGCCAGCAGGAGCAACGCGATCGTCCGCCTGGTGTCGTCGTCGAGCCGGCCGAGCAGCCCGAAGTCGAGCAGCGCCAGGCGCCCGTCGGGCATCAGCAGGATGTTCCCGCGGTGAGGGTCGGCGTGGTAGAGGCCCTCGGCTGCGATCTGGCGTACGTACGCGGAGAAGAGCTGCCGCGCGAGGTCCTGCCCGCGCTCCGGGTCGACGGCGAGGCCGTGCGCGATCTTCTCGCCGTACACGCGCTCCTGCACGAGCACGTCTTCGCGCACGTGCGGATGGATGACGGCAGGTACGTGGAGCGCGTCGTAGTCGGCGACGAGGCGGGCGATCAGGTCCGCGTTGTTGGCCTCGTCGACGAAGTTGAGCTCGGCCAGCAGGTGCGACTCGAGCTCGTCGGCGAGCGCTCCCAGCTGGAGGAGGCGCGCCGTCTCCGATCGCCCCTCGAGAAGCCCGACGGTGCGGTGAAGCAACTCGAGGTCGAGTTTGACCTGCTCGAGGACACCCGGCCGCCGAACCTTGACCACCACCTCGCGGCCGTCCGTCAGCAGCGCCGCATGGATCTGCGCGATCGAGGCGGCCGCGAGCGGCTCCGGATCGATCCGTACGAAGACGTCCAGGCCGAGCGAACGCTCGATCACCGGCTCGATCTCGTTGAACGGGAGCGGCGGCACCTCGTCGACGAGCTTTCCGAGCTCGTCGACGTAGACATCCGGGAGCAGATCGGGCCGCGACGAGAGCAGCTGTCCGAGCTTCACGAACGTCGTCCCAAGCTCTTCCAGTGCGAGCCGGAACTCGCGTGCGCTCTCCGGAGACGCTTCGCGCGATCCGCGGACGCCGATCTCGCGGACGACGCGTAGCAGACGCGTCCGGCGGGCGACGCTGGTCACCTCGAGCGCGCGCCTGAGTTGCTCCTTTCGCCTGGCCACCGGCCAGCATCTTGCGGCACGGCGACGACACCGTGTCTCAGACGGTGTCGATCGGGGAGGAAACGGCGCCGGCTCCCCCCGCGGGAAGACGCCAAAAACTCCTGCCTCGCGACCGCTCAGGTCAAGCGAGGCGGCTGTCCTCGGAGGTCCGGCCCCATGGAACCTCGGGCGGGCCGGCCCGAGCTCCCTGCCTGGATAGGCGGACGAGTCCCAGAGCTGGACTCGCCCGTCCTACCACTCGGCGATGTGCCCATCGAAGAAGCCGCCACCCGTCACGGCCGCCATGACGGCGAGCGCGATGAGAAGCAGGATCCTGGCGTTGTGGTAGTGCCTCAAGCTGGTCACCTCCTTCCCTGGGTTAGAAGCGGACGTCCTGGAGCGCCTCGGCCGCACGCCTGTACAGGCCGGCCGCTGCGCGGTCGTCACCGCGGCGGGTCGCGAGGTCTCCCTGCGCGATCCAGGCTGCGGCTCGGTGGCTGAGGCTCGAAAGCTGTTCGAAGCTCGATTCGGCCGCGCGGAAGGCGGAATCCGCCTCGTCGAGGCGGTCCTGCTCGAGCAGCGCCCGCCCGAGGACGAGCTGCGCGTTGCCGATCTCGTCGAGGTGGTCGACGCGGCCCTTGAGGAGCTCGAGGGCCTGGCGCGCCTGCTCCTCGGCAGGCCGGACGTCGCCCGAGCGGAGGTGCACTTGCGCGAGCGAGTTGACCGCGCGCGCTGCGTCCTCCTCGGTGCCGTGCTCGAGCAGCACCTTGAACGCGTCCTTGAGGTACGTGACCGCCTCGTCGGGCTTGCCGAGCAGGAAGTTGAGGCCGCCGAGGTTGTTGAGCAGCTTGCCGACGTTCGCGCGGTCGGCGATCTCCTCGTACTGGGCTTTCGCGCGCTCGGCGTAGGAGCGGGCGAGCACCCAGTGCCCGTCGCGCTCGGCGACGAGCGACGCCTGGAAGTAGACGTGTGCGACGGTGCGCTGGTCGTTGAGACCCTCCGCGAGCTCGAGCGCGCGCTCCACGTCCTCGCGCGCGGCTTCGAAGTCACGCTGGCGGCGGTAGCAGCGCGAGCGCCAACCGAGGATGTTCGAGCGGAGCAGGTCGCAGGGCATCCCCGAGCGCTCCGCGAGCGTCAGCGACTCGTTGAAGAGGCCGAGCGCCGTCGAGACGCTCTGAAGCTTGTAGCGGCAGACGCCGAGGCGGAACAGCACGTCCGCCCGGTCGACGTCGGAGAAGCCGGGGTTCTCGGAGAGCTGGCGCGCGCGGTCGAGCAGGTCGCCCGCCTCGCGCAGCTCGCCTTCCTGCATGCGTGCCCACGCCTCGCCGCCGAGGGCCCGGACCTCGAGCTCGGGCGCCGCGATCCCCTGGATCGAGCCGCCGATCTTCTCGTACTCGCCGAGCGCCTCGTCGTAGCGGTGGTCCTCGGCCAGCGCCTCCGCGCGTGTCAGGACGGTCTCGATGCGGCCGCGCTCGTTCGCGGAGACGCCGTTCGCGAGAAAGCCCGCGTCGACGCCCAGGCGGGCGGCGAGCCACTCGATCGTCTCCTTCGTGGGGCGCGTCTTGCCGCGCTCGATCTGGCTGACGTACTCCTTCGAGAAGCGATCGCCGGCGAGCTCGGTCTGCGTCAGCCCCGCCGACATCCGCAACTGGCGAACGCGCTCGCCGAGCTTCAGGCCCGTGCTACGCGGCGCTGTGCGGGTGGGAGCGGGGAGGTCGGTGGTTCGAGGCATAGGGACTGACGCGCATGGTAGTCAAGCGCACACTTCACTCTCCTGCAAGTGCTAAAAGCGGTCATCCCCCAAAAGGGGCATGTCCATGCGGTTTACGCAGTCAACCACGTGTTCTACGAATCACTTGACCGAGGTACTTGACGACCGAGGACAAGGCCTCTATAGTCAGTCCACCTTGCAGCTCGCTCCGACGCCAGAGCGGAGGTGCAAGGGGCGCGCCACAGAGATGGCGACACACGGGTCGGAGGCCTTGGCTGGGCCGCAGAGCCAAAAGCCTCCGACCTGTCGCCACCACACATACAGGCGGCTTCTCGTCGCCGCACATACGAGCCCCCGGAGCCGCAGCCGGGGGCTTTTTTTTGCGCGAAGTGCCGCACACATCGGGGGACCGCGGCTCACGGTGCGCCCTCTGGAGGCGTGACGGCGACTCGCTTGCGGTGGTTCACCGTTTGCTTCACCGAGGCGGCTGTGCCGCGACGTCGGGTCAGAATCGTCGAATGCGAATCGAAGTTGTGGACTCCGTTTCGTCCGAGCTCGTCGACGCCGTCGCCGGGCTTCTCCCCCAGTTGTCTTCCGCTTCACCGCCTTCTCGCGACGAGCTTCAGACGATCGTCGACTCTACGGCGACGTCGCTCCTCGTCGCCCGCGACGGGGACTCGGTGCTCGGGACGCTGACGCTCGCCGTGTTTCGGATTCCATCCGGGGTTCGCGCCTGGATCGAGGATGTCGTCGTGGACGAGTCCGCCCGCGGGCGTGGGATCGGTGAGGCGCTCACCATGCGGGCCGTCGAGATCGCCCGCGACGCGGGCGCGCGGTCGGTGGAGCTCACGTCGCGGCCCACGCGCGAGGCCGCGAATCGCCTCTATCGCCGCCTGGGCTTCGAGGAGCGCGAGACGAACGTCCTGCGCCTGACGCTCGAGCCGGTGGATACTTGATGACGCTTCCTTGACCATGCCTGGCACCAAGAAAAAGGCGCGGGTCACGGCCGGCGCGGGCAGTGACACGCCCGGAAACATCCGTTGGTGTGCCCGCTCCGGCGCCGTTCTCGTGGACGATCCGTGACGGTCTTCTGACGGTGCCTGGCACCGAGAAAACGCTCGCCGCGCGCCGCGGCCCGTCCTAAGCGGGCTCGTCTGCGCGACGGCCGGTCAGCCACTCGCGGCGCGCGCCCATGATCCGCGGGAAGTCGTCGCCCACCACCCCGCCAAGGCGCCGGCCCACCGTTCCGAGCAGGCCCAGGGAGACGAAGACCCACGCTTCGGCATCGACGTCGCGCTCGGGAAGGACCCCGCCGGCGTCCTGGGAGCGCCGCATCACATCCGCGACATAGCGGTGCACGTCCTGGAGCTGGCGCCGCACGAACTTGCGGATCTCCGGGTCGTCGCTCACCTCCGCGAGCGCCTGGAGCCAGAGATGGGCGAGCTGCCCGCGCCGGTCCTTGGTGGTGAGGTACGCGCTTCCCATCGCGATCAGCCACCGCGTCGAGTCGGGCTCCTCGGCGACCGCGTTGTCCCAGAGCTGACGCGTGTCGCGCCAGGCCTCCTCGAGGCAGGCGATGTAGAGGTCGCGCTTGGAGCTGAAATGGCGATAGAGAACCGGCTCGGTGACGCCGGCGTGCTTCGCGATATCCGCCGTCGTCGTGCTGCGGTACGTGCCGCGGCAGAAGATCGTGCAGGCCGCCTCCAGCACCGCTGCGCGGCGCTCCTCCGCGGGAAGACGGACTCGCTGGGCACTCACGCGGCGAGCTCGGAGACAGGCTCGGCCGCTTCGGCCCGCCGGGGCGCGCGAACCACGAGGATCGCGAGACCGGCGCCGGCGAGAGCGATCAGCGACGCCACGACGAGGGCGGTCGAAAAGCCGTCCACGAATGCCTGGGGCGTACGCCGGCTACCCGCCTCGTGCGCGATGATCGCCCCGATCAGGGCGATCCCGACCGATCCGCCGACCTGCCGCGCGGAGTTCAGGACCGCGGACCCGACACCCGCCTTGTCGATCGGGACGCCGCTCATCGCGGC
>Ga0126309_10000224_pt1 | contig 19363 bp, 20 predicted proteins | sample Plot56_FD_92541 | JGI IMG/M metagenome (GOLD analysis project Ga0126309, IMG submission 92541) | Serpentine soil microbial communities from UC McLaughlin Reserve, CA, USA - Plot56 | ecosystem: Environmental > Terrestrial > Soil > Grasslands | place: USA: UC McLaughlin Reserve, Lake County...
ACCGGCGGATCGCGCGGCGGCGCGCGACGCTCCTGCGGCGGCGTTTGCAGGGACTGTCCCGGCAGCGCGCGACGCGGCGTCGCGAGCGCGCGCGGAACGAGACGCCGACCGTCGCGCTCGCCGGCTACACGAACGTCGGCAAGTCGACGCTCTTGAACGCGCTCACCGGTGCGGGTGTGTCGGTCCAGAACCGGCTGTTCGAGACGCTCGATCCGACGACGCGCGCGTTCGAGTACGACGGCCGCCGCTATCTCGTCACCGACACCGTCGGCTTCATCCGGCGGCTGCCGCACCACCTCGTCGAAGGCTTCGCTGCGACGCTTGAAGAGACGCTCGTCGCGGACGTCGTGCTCCACGTCCTCGATGCGACGGCGACCGAGGACCGGCTCGCGGAGATGCACCGCGCGGTCGAGTCGGTACTCGCGGAGATCGGCGCCGGCGCGCTGCCGCGCGAGCTCGTGCTGAACAAGATCGACGCGGTCGACCTTCGTCAGCGGCGCCGGCTGACGGCGCGGTATCCGGATGCGCTACAGGTGTCGGCGCTTACCGGCGAGGGGTTGGACGAGCTCCGTGCGCGCATCGCCTCGCGGTTCCGCGAGCGGTTCGAGCCGGTGCGGCTGCTCGTCCCGTACGAGGACGGAGCGCAGCTCGCGGAGCTGTACGCGCTCGGGACGCCCGTCGACGAGCGCGAGGACACGCCCGACGGCGTGCTGGTGCGCGCGCGGCTTCCGCACCGGGAGGTCAGGCGGTTCGCCCGTTACCTCGTGGCCGAAGCCGACGTGAGCGCGCGCGAGGCGGGGTGATCGAGCTCCCGTTCCGCCGGCTGCGCCCCGACGCGCGGCTGCCGCGCCGAGCGTATGCGGGGGACGCGGGCGTCGATCTGAGCGCGTGCGAGCGCGTCGAGCTCGCACCGGGCGAGCGCGCCGTCGTTTCGACCGGCCTTGCGGTCGCGATCCCCGAGGGGTACGCGGGCTACGTCCAGCCCCGCTCGGGCCTCGCGGCCAAGCACGGGATCTCGATCGTCAACGCGCCGGGGCTCATCGACTCGGGCTATCGCGGCGAGCTGCTCGTCAACCTCCTGAACACGGACCTGCGCGAGCCGTTCGTCGTCGAGCCGGGGATGCGGATCGCGCAGCTGGTCGTGCTCGAGGTCCCGGAGGTCGACCCGCTCGAGGTCGACGAGCTGCCCGAGAGCGAGCGCGGCGTGCGCGGCCACGGCTCCTCGGCCCACTGATGGAACCGCGCATCCGCGTCTCGGCGCTGCTCCGGTGGGAGGACCGACTCCTGCTCTGCCGCCACGAAAAACCGGGCAAGGAGTACTGGCTGCTCCCCGGCGGCGGCGTCAACTCGGGCGAGAGCCTCGTCGACGCGCTGCACCGCGAGCTGAACGAGGAGGTCGGGATCGGCGACGAGCTTCCGCTCGAAGGCCCGATCGCGATCGCGGATTCGATCGCACCGCAGCGGACGTCCGCCGCGAAGCACGTGGTCCACATCATCTTCGCCGGTGACCTCTCCGGCCGGTCGCTCGAGCTCGTCACGTCGACGGACGCCGCAGTCCGCGGGCATCGCCTGTTCCGCGTCGACGAGGTCGAGGACGTCGTCCTCCATCCGCCGATCCAGCGCTTCCTCCGACGCTGGCGGCCGGGCGACCCCGTCGTGTACCTCGGCGCGCTCTGGGCGCCCTAGGGGACCCAGGGCAGCCGATCCCAGTACGACGGCCGTTCCCGCCGTGAGGGTTCGAAGGTCCCGATGTAGGCCTCGTCGGGATCGGCGGTTTCGGCAGTCGCGCTCGCGCCGTAGCGGGCCGCGAGGTCCGACACGGGGTAGAGCACCTGCCAGTCCCCCGAGCGGCTCCCGGCCATCAGGATCACGCAGGGCGATTCGCCCGCGCCGACGAAGATGTGCTCGGTGCCGGCGGGACTGTGGAAGAAGTCCCACGGCCCGAGCGCGCGCTCCTCGCCTTCGACGAGCAGCGTGCACTCGCCCGAGAGCACGAGAAAGGCCTCCTGCTCCGACTCGCGGTGGTAGAGGCCGTTCCGCTCGCCGGGCTGCAGCACGTGCAGTCGGATCCCGAGCTGTGAAAACGGTGCCTTGCCGCTCTCGAACGGGCACTCCGCCCCCGACGTACGCAACGGCCCCGACGTCTCCGACGTCAGCCACTGCGCGTCCCGCGCGTTCACCGTGAACCACCCGTCCTCGACGGGCGCGAGGCCGGAGCCGAAGTCTTCGAGCCGTGCCTCGCGGACCACGGCGCGAGCCTACCGCGACCTCAGAAACGGCCGCCGCGGGCGCGCGCCCGCGCGGCGGCGACCGCGTGCGCCTCGCGCTCGAGAGCGTCCGCCATCGGCTCGAAGCGGGGTGGCTCCTCACCGGTCGCGTGCGCCAGCGCCTGCGCGAGGATCCAGTCCGCGAGCCATGGATTCCGCGGGAGCAGGGGGCCGTGGAGGTAGGTGCCGATCGCCCGCCCGACGCGGCAGCCTTCGTAGCCGCTCGTCCCGTCGTTGCCGAACCCGGAGACGACGCGGCCGAGCGGCTGCGCGCCCGCGTCCAGGTACGTGCGGCCGGCGTGGTTCTCGAATCCCGCGAGCGTCCGGCGCTCGGCCGGGACGAGCTCGCACTCGAGCAGGATGTCGCCGATCATCCGACGCTCGCCGGCGACGGTGTGCAGCGGAAACAGGCCGACGCCCGGGAGCTCGTCGGCACCGAGGCGATAGAAGCGTCCGAGCAGCTGGTAGCCGCCGCAGACGGCGACGATCACGACGCCGCGCGCGGCCGCCTCGTGCACCGAATCCGCCTTCGCGACGAGGTTCCGTGCCACGAGCCCCTGCTCGCGGTCCTGACCGCCTCCGACGTAGAGGACGTCGTGTGCGTCGGGCTCGACCGCGTCGTCCATCGAAAGACCCCGGACTTCGAGCTCGTGCCCTCGCCACGCGGCCCGGCGCGTGAGCACGGCGATATTCCCGCGGTCGGCGTAGATGTTCAGGTAGTCCGGGTAGAGGTGCCCGACCCGGATCTTCATGCGGCGCGATCCCAGTACTGCGCGACGTGCCCCCGGTCGGCCACGATCCGCCGCAGCGCGAGCATCGCCGTGTACGTGGGGAGGACGACGAGCTCGTCGCCTGGGTCGGTCAGCTCGAGCCCCCGGTCGAGCGCGCGCTCGAGCGACGGCACGACGTCGATTCGCTCGTCGTCGAAGCCCCCGTAGCGGAAGCGGAGCGCGAGCTCGGCGGCACGCTCACCGGTCACGACGACGCGCTCCAGCCCGTCGAGGAGCGGCTCGAAGTCGACGTCCCAGATCCACGAGACGTCCTTGCCGTCGGCGATCGCGTCGTTGAGTGCGACGACTGCGAGCCGCGGCGCGGCGCCGTCGACGATCGTCCGGATCGCCTCGTTCGCGCCCGCGGGGTTCTTGATCAAGAGCATCAGGAGCCGGCGGCCGCCGATCGGGATCCGCTCGAACCGTCCGAACGCGCCGTCGAACCGTTCCAGGCCAAGCGTGATCTCCGCGGGCGTCGCGCCGAGCGCGCGTGAGAGTGCGGCCGCCGCGAGCGCGTTGTAGACGTTGTACAGGCCCGGCAGCCGCAGCGTCACGCGCTCCGTCGCCTCCGGGAGCACCAGGTCGAACGCGGCCGAGTCGAGGCCGCGCAGCTCGATGTTCCGCGCGACGATCGCGAGCTCGGGGCGCGTGTGACCGCAGTTCGGGCACTCGTAGTCGCCGAGGTGCCCCACGTAGGCGGCGTGGAAGCGGTACGGCGTGCCGCAGCGCACGCAGTACTTGGAGTCCGCTGCGTGCTGGAGGTCGCGGCGCGCGTGCCGCGGGTCGTCGACCCCGAACACGGTCGCCGGTCGCACGCGCACGAGGTCGCCGAGTTGCGGATCGTCGCCGTTGACGACGAGGGCAGCGTCCGCGGGCAGCTCCGCGACGAGCCGCCGCCACCGGCCGGCGACCAGCTCGAGCTCGCCGTAGCGATCCAGCTGGTCACGGAACAGGTTGCCGAGACAGAGCGCCCGTGGCCGGACGAGCCGTGCGACGTGGGGGAGGGCAGCCTCGTCGACCTCGAACAGCCCGAGCTGCGCTCCGTTCGACGCGAGCAGCGTCGAGGCGACGCCCGAAACGAGGTTCGCGCCGGAGCGGTTGTGCGCGAGCACGAAGCGGTGGCCGAGGATCTCGGCGGTCATCGCCGCGGTCGTCGTCTTGCCATTCGTGGCCGAGAGCACGGCCGACCCAGCCGGAAGCCGCGCGGCGAGTCGCGCGACCGCGCCGGGGTCGAGCTTCGAGAGCAGCTTCCCGGGGAGCGTCGTCCCGCCGCCCGTCCCCGCGAGCCGGGAAAGCGAGCCTGCGGCACGCCCCGCGAGCACCAGCGCCGGAAGCGGGAGCGGCACGCGCATCGCGCCGAGCCTAGCGCTCCCTCGAACGAGGGAATCGCCCAGCGCTCACCCGGCCGGGGGACGTTCGGCCGGCGCGACCGCCCTACGTTGCGACGCGGAAAGGCGGCTTCCTGCCCCATTTCCTTGCGGCAATCGCGGCCTACGGGCCGCCGACGGAAAGGGACAACACAACTTTATGCGGCACGAACGAGGTAGTACCGGACAGGTTCGTTCGAGTGCGCTCTGGGGACGCGGAGGCCGCGAAACCCGATCGAGTGCGCTCTGGGGACGCGGTGGGCGCAGCATGGTCGCCGTCCTGGCGCTCGCCGTGAGCATCATCATCCCGGCTGCGGGCATCGCAGGTGGGACCCCGACGGCGGCGCTCGTGCCCGCGGATCTTCTCGCGGCGGCGCAGGCAAATCCGACGCAGATGTTCGACGTGATCGTCCAGGGCACCAAGGGACGCTCGAGCGACGACGTCGCGGCGGACGTCAGGAACGAGCAGGCCTCCCCGAACCGGGCGTTCCGCTCCGTTGCGGGCGTCTCCGTTTCCGTCAGCGGCGAGCAGCTGGTCAAGCTGGCGCGTCATCCGAACGTGGCGTCGATCACCCCGAACGCGAAGGTCGCGCTGACGGCGTACGAGTCGGCCGAAATGTGGCGGCCGTCGGGCGGGTTCAACAAGCTGTACGGAGGCCCGCAGACGCCCGCGATCGCGATCATCGACTCCGGCGTGGATGCGACGAAGGCGCTCGACTTCGGCTCTCGCGTCGTCGCGAGCGTGAACTTCTCGAGCCTCGCACCGGGTATTCCCGGTGATCAGCTCGGTCACGGCACGATGGTCGCCGGGCTCGCGGCGGGCAGCGGCGGCCCGGTCTCGAAGTACCGCGGCGCGGCTCCGACCTCGCCGATCGTCGACCTGAAGGTCACCGACTCGCAGGGACAGGCGCTCACCACGGACGTGCTCGCGGCGATCGACTGGATCCTGGCGAACAAGGGCAAGTACAACATCAAGGTCGCGAACTTCTCGCTCGTCGGGAACACCGAGGCCTCGTTCATGTACGACCCCCTCAACAAGGCGGTCGAGACGCTCTGGTTCAACGGTGTCGTCGTCGTTGCCGCAGTCGGCAACAACGGCACGGCGACTGCTCCGAGCAAGATCGGCGCACCGGCGAACGATCCGTTCGTGATCACCGTCGGCGCAACCGACATCGAGAGCTCGAGCAGCCAGCCGGACGACGTCCGCGCGACGTGGTCTGCGTACGGGTACACGGCCGACGGGTTCGCGAAGCCGGACGTCTCCGCTCCGGGCCGCTACCTGATCGGGCCCGTGCCGGCCGCCTCGGTGTTCACGGCGACCAAGCCCGACCGGATCGTGGAACCGGGCTACATGTGGATGAGCGGCACGTCGTTCGCGGCCCCGGTCGTCGCCGGAGCAGCGGCGCAGATCCTCGCCCGCAACTCCGGCTGGTCGCCAGACCAGGTGAAGGGCGCGCTGATGCTGACGGCGACCTACATCTCGTCGCAGGGCTTCGCGCTCGGCGTCGGCGAGATCAGGGCCGACGCGGCGTCGACGGTCTCGTCGCCGCCGAACCCGAACGAGAACCTCTACAAGTTCGTGTCGAGCAACGCGTTCGACGCGAATGCGTGGGCCTCGTACGTGTCGGTCAACTCCAACTGGACGGCCTCGAACTGGACGGCCTCCAACTGGACAGCGGCGAACTGGACGGCCTCGAACTGGACGGCGTCCAACTGGACCGCCTCCAACTGGACGTCCTCGAACTGGACGTCGTCAAACTGGACTGCTTCGAACTGGACCGTCTCGCTCTGGGACGAGTAAGCAGCCTCGACGAATCACGCGAACGGCGGCCTTCAGGCCGCCGTTCGTCGTTTCACCCGAAAAGGTGAACGGGGCGGTGCTCCCTCGCGCGGGGGATGCCCGCCCCTCGTTCGGGCCGTACGTTCTCAATGAACCCGAGTCTCTGTCGGCGTAAAGGCGATGCGCGCGGCCGCCGAAGAACTGGGTGAGAACGGAACTGTGGCCGAGCGACAGACCATCCTCCCACGCACGGCGAAGCTCTATCTCGGGGCTGTCGTCGCGATCGCCGTCGCGCTGACCCTCCCGAGCCTGCAGCTCGTCTCGACGGAGACGGACGGCTGGTTGATCTTCTTCATCTTCGGGACCGCGGCTGCGGTCGCACAGCTCTTCCCGGTGCACACGCCGAAGAACAACGCGTTCACGCCGGCGATCATCTTCATGCTCCCGACCGCGTTCCTGCTGCCGCCGGAGCTCCTCGCGCTGATGCCGATCGTGATGCATCTGCCCGAGTGGCTGAAGGTGCGCTACCCGTGGTTCATGCAGACGTTCAACATCTCGAACCACACGATCGCGCTCTTCGCGGCTTGGGGGAGCAGCAGGCTCGTGCTCGAGCGGCTCCCGGGGCCGGAGGAGCAGGTGTGGGCGATCGCGGGCGTGACCGCCGCGCTCTCGTACATCCTGCTGAACCACACGATCCTCGCCGTCATGCTTCGCCTCGCGCGCGGGATGCGCTGGCGCGAGACCGGCCTGCTCTCGTTCCAGAGCCTGTCCAACGAGCTCGTCGTCTCGCTGCTCGGCTTCGCGCTCGTCAGCTTCTGGCGCACGAATCCCTGGCTGATCCCGGTCGGGATCGCGCCGATGCTCCTGATCCACCGCTCGCTGGCGGTGCCTGCCCTCGAGGAGGAGGCGCGCGTCGATCCGAAGACCGGCCTGTTCAACGCCCGGTACTTCGCGTCCGCGCTCAGCGAGGAGCTTGGCCGCGCGGTCCGGTTCGACCGGCCGATGTCGCTGATCATGGCCGACCTCGATCTCCTGCGCGACATCAACAACACGTACGGGCACCTCGCCGGTGACGCGGTCCTGAAGGGGATCGCGCAGATCTTCCGCAGCCAGTTGCGGCACTACGACGTGCCCGCGCGGTTCGGCGGGGAAGAGTTCTCGATCCTGCTCCCCGAGACACCGCCGGAAGAGGCGCTGGAGATCGCAGAGCGGATCCGCCGCGCGGTCGCCGAGAGCGCATTCGAGGTGGAGACGTCGAGCGATCCGATCACCGCGACGGTGTCGATCGGCGTGGCCGGCTTCCCGCGCGACGCGACCGACGCGAACGAGCTGATCCACCAGGCCGACCTCGCGGTCTACCGCGCGAAGCTCCAGGGCCGGAACCGCGTCCTCGGGGCGAGCACTGAGCCGCTGCTGATGACCCAGAGCCGCTCGCAGCGGCTCGTCTCCGTTGTCCCTGAGGGCGGCGACCACGTCGCGCCGCTCCCGCGGGTCCCCGACTCCGGCCGGACGGACGACCGGCGGTCGCAGTCGCACCCGAAGCCGCACGCGGTTCAGGGCCCGCGCTTCCTGACGCTCTCGAACCGTCTCGGCGCGCTCGTCGGCCTGGTCAGCTTCGCGGGGATCGTCGCCGGCGGCGCGGGAATCGTGTTCGGGACGTCGACGGACATCGTCGGCCTGCTGGCGCTCGTCGCCCTCGTCGGCGTGGGACAGGCGCTCGCGCTGACCGTCAGCGACGACAGCTCGATCTCGGTCAGTGCCGTGGGTGCGATCGCGGGCGCGGCGCTGATCGGCCCGCGCGCGGCGCTCGCGATCGCGCTATCGATCGCGATCGTCGAGTGGAGCGCGCAGCGGCAGTGGACGCACCAGGTCCTGTTCAACATCGGCGCCCTCACGCTCGCATCCGTCTCCGCCGCCGGAGTGTTCTCCGCTATGGCCACGTTCGAGCTCGTCGGCACGCCGGCCAAGATCGTCACGATCGCCGGCGGTCTCGCCGCGGGCCTCGCCTACTTTGCGGTCAACATGGGTCTCGTCGCGACGGCACTCGCACTCGAGGGACACGAGCGCTGGCTCGCGGTCTTCAAGGAGCGCTTCGCGTGGCTCTGGCTGCACTACGTCGTGTACGGGTTCGTCGCCGGTGTGATGGCCGTCGCGTACGGCGCCGCCGGCCTCTGGGGCCTCGCGGTCTTCGCGGTTCCCCTCTTGCTCATGCGCAAGACCCAGGAGGCGTATCTCGCGCACACGCAGCGGTCGGCGCAGAAGCTGCGCGAGGCCGCCGAGACGATCCAGACGCAGAACATCTCGCTCGAACAGGCGAACCGCCTGCTCAGGGAGCGCTCGACCGCCGCGATGGAGTCGCTCTCGGCAACAGTCGACGCACGCGACTCGTACACCGCGGGCCATTCGCGGCGGGTGCAGCAGCTGTCGCTCGCGATCGGCCGCGAGGTGGGGCTGTCGCAGGCGGAGCTCGACCTGCTCGGGCACGCCGCCCTTTTCCACGACATCGGAAAGCTCGCGATCCCGGACGCGATCCTGCTCAAGCCCGCGTCGCTGACGAGCGAGGAGTGGGCGCTGATGCAGCGGCACGCGGAGGAGGGCGCGCGGATCATCGACCGCCTCGGCTTCCTCGGGGATGCCGTTCCCGCGATCCGGCACCACCACGAGCGCTTCGACGGAACCGGGTATCCGGACCGGCTGAAGGCGGACGAGATCCCGCTCGGCGCGCGGATCATCCACGTCGCCGACGCGCTGGACTCGATGCTCACGACGCGGATCTATCGCTCCGCGCGACCGCCGGCCGAGGCGCTCGCCGAGCTCAGGCGGGCCTCCGGCTCGCAGTTCTGCCCCCGCTGCGTCGCCGCGCTGGAGCGGATCCTCCCGATCGACTCGGTCGACCCCGACATGTCGCCGAAGCTCCTCGCCGCCGTGTCGTAGCGGGGGGCGCTGATCGGGCGCTATTGCGCCTCGGCCAACTTGCTCTAGTATTCTTGCCATGGCCCGGAAGCGGGGCTTCGACGCCGTCGACGGGATCGACCCCGACCGGCTGGCGTCGTTCCAGGCAGGCATTCGGCGCCGCTACGCCGACGACGAGCTGCTCGCGGAGCTCCAGGCGTCTGCCGAGCGGCTCGGGCGCTCGCCGACGATGCGCGAGTTCGCGGCGGACCCCGAGACGACCGTCCACCCGCAGACGGTGATCGAGCATTTCGGGTCGTGGAACGCGGCGAAGCGCGAAGCCGGCCTTCTGCCGCGGCGCTACGCGACGCGCGAGGAGCTCCTCAAGGTGCTCCGCGACCTCGGCGACGAGCTGGGGCGGACGCCGACGGCGCGCGACCTCGAAGAGCGCCGTCGGTCGCTGCCCTCGAAGTCGCTCTACTGGCACACCTTCGGGTCGCTGACGAGCGCGCTGCGCGAGGCCGGCTTCGACGTTCCGGTCGGCGAGGAGCGGCTCGAGCGCGCGGTCGAGCAGGGCGTCGCGCTCGCACGCCGCCTGAAGCGCCTGCCGAAGTTCGCGGACTGGGCCGAGGCTCGCCGGCGCGACGCGTCGCTGCTGACCGAGTGGCAGGTGTACCGCATGTTCGACTCGCGGCGTGGAGCGTGGTCGACGTTCCAGTTCTTGATTGCCGAGCACCTGGGCGAGGACGGAATCGTCGTGCGTCCGGGAGGGAAGCTCTGACCTGCCCGAGTTGCGGCGCGGAGAACGTCCCGGGCGCGCGCTTCTGCAGCACCTGCGGGACGGCGCTCCAGCAGACGTGTCCCTCGTGCGGCACCGAACAGGCCGCCGGCGCGGCATTCTGCTCGAACTGCGGGTTCGCCCTCGGCGCGACGACCCGGCGCGCGGCCGCCGCGGACGACCGCGAGGAGCGGCGGGTCGTGACAGTCGTCTTCGCCGACCTCGCCGGCTCGACCGCGCTCGGCGAGCGGGTCGACGCCGAGGACCTGCGCGCGGTCCAGGCGCAGCTCGTCCGCGTGGTCGAGACGAGCAACTGCAGGCGCTGCCGCCGGAGCGCCGCCGCTGGCGCGTCGCCGTCACCGCAGACATCGCGCGCGCACTCGTTGCAGTGGCGGGCGGCAGCGCCGAGGACGCTGCCGATCGACTCGCGGCGGTCGTCGCGGCCGAGCAGGCGCTCGGACGGACGTACGAAAAGGCTGCGCTCGAGCTCGACCTCGCACGGGCGCTCGACGCCGCCGGCCGTCCGGGGGAGGGAGATGCGACGCGCACGCGGGCGCAGGCGTACCTCGACTCGCTCGGCTGCGTGAACCCGTACTAGGGCGCTAGGCGGCTGCGAGCGCGGCGAGCCGCGCGAGGCAGTCCGCGCCTTCGTTCGGCGCGCGGACGGCCGGCAGGACGTCCTCCTCGACGAACGATGAATCGGGGCGGAACCGCTCGCTCCACGCGACGCGGCCGTCGGCCAGCGCAACCATCGTCCCGTCGTCGAGCTCGCGCTTCTGGAGCTTCAGCTCCGCGTACTGCTCGACGACGTCGAGCGCGACGCGGGTCGACGCGAAGAACGTCTCGCGCGCGCCGCGGCCGATCCAGAGCGGCCGGCCGACGCCGCGTGCGAGGAACAGCAGTCCGGGCCGGCGCTCGTCGAGCCATGCAGTCGCCATCGCCCCGCGCAGCTCCTCGAGCGACTCCGCGTGGTTGTTCGTCAGCTCGGCGAGCGCGAAGATCGCTTCGGAATCGACGGTCATCGCGGGGGCCGCGCGCTTGAAGTCGTGCCGCGCGAAGATCTCCTCGTCGTTCGCGATGATCCCGTTGTGGATCCCGACCATCGCGCCGTGCCGAACGGGATGGTTGTTCGCCTCGATCGAGGGATGGCCCTTGGTGTAGTCACGCACGTGTACGAGCGCCTCGGTCGCGTCCACGGGAACGCGCAGGCGGTCGAGCAGCTCGCTCGCGCCTGAGCGCTGCTTCGTGACCTCGATCCGCGTTCTCGGGGAGCGGTGCGCGTAGCCGACGGCGTCGGCGCCGCGCTCGGCGATCCCTGCAAGGAGCGACTGCGCCGCCAGCGTTCGGTCGACGCCGCTCGTCGTGCTGAGGCTGAATCCTGCGATTCCACACATACGTTGATCCTTCCAACAAGACGTATCGGCACTGGTAGGGGTTAGGTAAGAAGTCTGTGAGGCGCTCCATCCCTCGTTCGGGTGGAGGGCGATTTTCAAGCGCGTCCCCCGGAAGGCCGATATGCGGGACATGGAATCGCGCCTGCTGCCCGAGCCACCGCTCAACGAGCCCGAGCCGACGGAGCCGCACCTCGAGCTTCTTCCGGCGCTCGACCCAGTCGACGAGGTCGCGGTCGAGACGGAGGACGCGGACGATGCACCCGAGCTCGACGCCACGCCGGCTCCGACGCAGGACCCGCTCAAGCTCTACGTGCGCCAGATCGGCGACGGCCGCCTCTTGACCCCGACGGAGGAGCGCGAGCTCGCGCGGCGCAAGGACGAGGGCGACGAGTGGGCGAAGCGGAAGCTGATCGAGTCGAACCTGCGCCTCGTGATGTCGATCACGCGGAACTACACGAAGTCAGGCGTCCCCCTGCTCGACCTGATCCAGGAGGGGAACCTCGGGCTGATCCGCGCGGTCGAGAAGTTCGACTACAAGATGGGCTACAAGCTCTCGACGTACGCGACCTGGTGGATCCGCCAGTCGATCACGCGCGCGCTCGCCGATCAGGGTCGGATCATTCGGCTGCCGGTGCACGTCGCGGACCAGGTGCGCCGGCTGATGCGCACGCGGCGCAGCCTCGCGCAGAAGCTGAACCGCGAGCCGACGCTCGCCGAGCTGGCGAGGGAGTCGCAGCTGCCCGAGCGCAAGATCAAGGATTTGCTGGAGCTCGTCGAGGATCCGGTGTCGCTGGAGACGCCCGTCGGAGACGGCGAGTCGAACTACGCCGACCTGATCGAGGACACGAAGACGGAGCGCCCCGAGCTGACGACCGCCGTATCGATGCGCCACCGCGAGCTCGCCCGCGCGCTCGCAACCCTGAACCCGCGCATGCGCCGCGTCCTCGCGCTTCGCTTCGGGCTCGACGGCGAGCGCCCGCAGACGCTCGAGGAGGTCGGCGCGGGGCTCGGGATCACACGTGAGCGCGTGCGGCAGCTGGAATCGCGCGCGCTGCGCGAGCTGCGGGCGGTCGCGCCCGACCTCGAGCTGTACCTCCAGCCCGAGTAGCGGGCAGGCTCCGGGTACCCTCGGAGCAATGGCCTTTCTCGTCGACGTCCACTCGCACGTGATCCCGTCCGGCGACGACGGCGCGCAGACGGTTCAGGAAGGCCGCATGCTCTGCCGGCGCGCAGCGGAGCACGGAACGGCGATCCTGTACGGGACGCCGCACGTCTGGCCGTACCTGGTCCTGACGGAGGAACGCGAGCGGGAGGTCCGCGCGGCGTACGCGGAGCAGGTGAACGGCGCGGGACTCGAGCTCCGGCTCGGATTCGAGCTCACGCCGACCTGGCGGCTCGTGGACGAGGACCTGCGCCGGTATCTGCTCGAGGGCACGAACGCGATCCTCGTCGAGGTGCCGTTCACGGGCTCGGCCGACGTCCTCTTCGCGGTCGCCGAGCACGCCGACGAACTCGGGCTCGACGTCGTGATCGCGCACCCCGAGCGGACGGAAGCGGTGCTCACGCGGCCCTCGCTCGCGCGGGAGCTCGCCGAGCGCGGCTGGCTCCTGCAGGTGAACGGCAGCTCGCTGCTCGGGCGCCACGGCGCGGAGAGCGAGGCGCTCGCCTGGGAGCTCGTCGACGGCGGCATCGTCTCGCTCGTCGGCTCGGACGGTCATCGGCCGACGCGGCCTCCGCACCTCGACGAGGCGTACGCGGCCGTCGTCGCGCGCGTGGGGGAGACGCGTGCGCGGTCACTCTTCGACGGGTCCGCGATCGGCGCGACTGCCGCATCACCCGCAGCCGACGCAGCCGCAGGGTAAAGCGAGGGGCGAGGCGTCCAGCGGCGGCGCACGCGGCCGCGCTTCAGGGGTTCTCGCGCGGCCGGATCCGCAACGGATCCGGGCGCTGCGGACAAATCAGCCGGCGACCGCTTCCATCTCGCGCAGCTGCGCGAGGTGCTTGAGCGACTCGAGCTCGATCTGCCGGACGCGCTCGCGGGTCAGGCCGAGCCGCCGACCGATCTCCTCGAGCGTCTTCGGCTCGGCGTCCTCGAGCCCGTAACGGAGCACGAGAACCTTGCGGTCGCGGTCCGGGAGCGCCTGGAGGGCGGCGTTCAGGGCCTGGCTGCGCAGGCTCACCTCGACCTCTTCTTCGGGGAGCGGCGCGTCGCCGGAGACGAAGTCGCCGAAGACGGCGTCGTCCTCCTCGCCGACGGGCTGGTCGAGGCTGGTCGACGCGCGCGCAGCCGCCCGCACTTCCTTCGCCTGGTGCACCGGCAGGTTCGCCTCGTCGGCGATCTCCTCGAGCGTCGGCTCCCGCACGAGATCAATCCAGAGCGTCCGTTCGGCGCGATTCATCTTCTGCAGCCGCTCGACGATGTGGACGGGCATCCGGATCGTCCGTGCCTTGTCCGCGAGGGCGCGGGCGACCGCCTGCCGGATCCACCACGTCGCGTACGTCGAGAACTTGTACCCGCGGCGCCAGTCGAACTTCTCGACCGCGCGGATCAGCCCCAGCGTCCCTTCCTGGATCAGATCCAGGAACGGGAGACCCTGGTTGCGATAGTTCTTTGCGATCGAGACGACGAGCCGCAGGTTGGACTGGATCATCCGCTGCTTCGCAGCGAGGTCGCCGCGCTCGATCTTCTTCGCGAGCTCGACCTCCTGGGCCGCGGTCAGCAGCTGGTGGCGGCCGGCTTCGCGCAGGAAGAGCTGGAGCGCGTCGGTCGTCGTCTCGTACGCGATGGGCGGCGGCTCCTTCGGCTTCTCGACCTTCTCGACTTTCTCCGGCTCTTCGTCGAGGAGCTCGAAGCCGCGCGCCTCGAGCTCGCGCTCGAGCTCTTCGAGATCGAGCGGATGGAGCTCGAGCGGCTCGAGCAGCTCGTACAGCTCGAGGCGGCGGATCGTGCCGCTCGTTTCGGCCGCTTCGAGCAACGGCCTCAGCTCGTCAGCGACGAGCAGTGATTCGACGACGTCGACGGGCACGACTGCGTTCGCTTCTGCCGCAGACACACACGCCGCAAACGTCGTCTTAACGATTGCCGCCCCGGCGCCACTCGACCTCGACCCTCGAAACCTCGATCCTCCAGCCATGCACGCTAACCACCGTTATGTCAACTCGAGACAACTCGCAGGTGCGGCGGCGCTCCTCTCCCTCCTCGCGGCAGCCCTTCCGGCGACGGCGCGAGCAGAGCTCGCGGTGCCGCGCGCGCGGGCCGGCGTGCTGGCGGCGACGGGCGAAGCGCGGGTCGCGTACACGGACGGCCGGAGCCTGCGGATCGCCGCACGCCTCGCCGGCTGGCGAGCCGAGCAGGTCGCCGCGCTTCCGAGCGCCGAGGCGCGCGTGGCCGGATTCGCAGGCGCCGCGATCCTCGTCGAGAGCACGCGAGGCTCGTGGATCCGGCTCGCGGTCCGCCGCGGGTCTCGCTGGAGGCTCCTGCGCGTCGCCGATGCGCCGAAGGGCGGCGTGCTCGGGAGCTCGGGCCTCGCGCTCGACGCGGCCGGCCGGCCCGCCGTCGCGTACGCGCTCCGCAGCGGCGACGACCGCACCGCGCTCTTCCTGCGCCGTCTGGGCGCGAACGCGCGCCTGACGACGACGCAGATCACGAAGCGGGGGTTCCCGAGAAGCGTCGTCCCGCCCGCCGCTGCGCCCGTCCTGATGCCCAACCGCTCGATCCGCGTCGTCGAGACCGCCACCTCCCGCGGCGCGACGGCGCTCCTGTGGCGCCGCGAAGGCGCCCGCTGGTGGGGCCGCGTCCTGTTCGCCTCGACGCTCGGAGGCTCACAGGAGCCCCTGTACGCCGCCGTCTCGCGGGACGGCGTGTTCGTCGCGTGGACGGTCGTCTACCCGACGTTCGGGACGAGCCACGTGATCCTCTCGGCCCGGACGACGCGCTCGGTGTCGACGGTCGCCGCCGAGGGTGCGGTCGCCGCCGCGCTCGTCCTCGGGCCGAGCGGGCCTGAGATCGCCGCGAACATGCTCGTCGACGGGCTCGTCGCCGGCACGATCCTCGGCGCCGCGTCGACGGAGCTCGACGGCGCCGTCCTCGGCTACCGGGCGACCCCGAGCGGCCGCGAGCTCCTGATCGCGCGAGCCACCGGGCTGGAATGGTTCGCGCTCCCGGGCGTGCCGGCGACGCACGTCGCCGTGAGTGCGGCCGACGCGAGCGGAGTGAGCGGCCGCGTCGAGCGCGCGGCCGGCGGCGCGGTCGAGCTCTACCTGGAGACGCCGAACGCGCCCCGCTCCCTCGTCGCGCGCGCCGAGCTCGGCGCCGACGGCTCGTTCAACTTCGCCGCTCCGCCGGGCGCCGGCCGCTACCGCGTCGTCTGGACCGACCCCGCGAACGATGTCCCCTACGCCGCGCTCGTCCGTTAGAACGTCGCGTCGCGGACGCCCGTCGCGATGATCAGCACGACGACCGCCGCGAGCACCAGCCGGTAGACGACGAACAGCGTGTAGTCGTGCCGCCGGAGGTAGCCGAGCAGCAGGTCGATCGCGAGCAGCCCACTGCCTGCAGCGGCGAGGGTGCCGACGAGGAACGGTCCCTCCCACCCCGGCGGCAGCGTCCCGAGCAGGACGTCCTGGACACCCTTCAGCAGCACCGCTCCGAGCACGATCGGGGTCAGCAGGAGGAACGAGAACCGCGCCGCCTGGTCGCGCGTGAGACCGAGGTAGCGGCTCGCGGTGATCGTGACGCCGGCACGCGACACGCCCGGCATCAGCGCGAGCGTCTGGGCCGCGCCGATCGCGAACGCGCGCGGCAGGCTCAGCTCCGTCATCTCGAGCCGCTCCGGACGCCGGTCCGCGAGCCACAGGAGCGCCGCGAAGAGCGCGAGGAAGATCGCGATCTGCCATGGCTCGCCGAGGTGGTTCGCGATCGGGTCCTCCAGCGCAGCGCCGACGACCGCGGCCGGGATCGTGGCGACGACAACCCCCCACGCCAGCCGCTCCTCGGGCGAGCGGATCGCGCGGTGCGCGAGGCTGCGGAAGAACGCGACGAGCAGCGCCGTCATCTCTCGCCGGAAATACGCGACGACGGCGACGAGCGTGCCGAGGTGGAGCGCGACGTCGAACGTCTGGTTGAACGCGTCGTGCTCCTCCAGGTACTTCCAGTCGCCGAGCCACGGCACGAGGATCAGGTGACCCGACGACGAGATCGGCAGCAGCTCCGTCACTCCCTGCGCGATCCCGAGGACGAAGGCCTGCCAGTCCGGCAGCGCCCCCGCCCGGTCGCCTACGCCGAGGAGCGTGAGGCCGGCGGCAAGCGCGAGCAGCAGCGTGGCCGCGACGACGGTCGTGACGCGCCGCATGCACGGACGAATCTAGCGAGCTAGAGTGCGCCGTCCGCTGTCCACAGGTTCCTCCACACGTTGGAAGATTGGCTGTGGAACTGTGGACAATTGAATTGTCCGCAAATTGCGGCGGCGACGTTTTCCGACCTCTTGCCGCAGGCCGCGTCTCCGTCTACGTTGCCTCTTGCGCCGAGCACGGAGCGTGAGTAGGTCGAAACCGCTCCTGGTGGCAGTAGCCGGAAGGCGAAGGCCAGCAGGGACGGTGGACGAAAGCGAAACCGGCTCGGCGAATCCTTTTGGGGAGGCCTTCGGGCCTCCCTAAATGGTTCTGCGACTAGGATCGCGCCGTGCACCTGAGGCAGCCGTCGATCGACAAGGGCGTCACGAGCTTCCTCTGGACGCTGCTCTTCTTCTTCGTGATCTGGCTCGGCGCGGTCTCCGTGGGTGTCAGCGTCGCGACGGCCTTCCTGATCGCGGTCGTCGCCGCGTTCGGGATCTTCTTCTTCGTGCGGCTGAACGGCGAGGAGCGCCCTCGCCGCGACGATCTTCCGCGCTAGCCGCGCCGGCGCCGCGCCGAGAGCGCCCCGATCAGCAGCTGGGCGAGCTGGCCGCCGAGGATGCGCTCGAGCCGCTCGCGGGCGGGGCGGCGCTGTCGGTCGTGATCGGGTGCGGTCACGTGCTCCAGCAGAAGCTCGGGCCCCCGCGCCGACCGGTGGGGCTCGGTGGCGTTCATCTCACGGTCGCTATCGGCCGGCGCGGAACGAGCGCCGATCCCTCAGTCCGGGCTATAGCGCGAGGCGGCGGCCGTCGAACTCGCCCGACCCGAGGAAGCTCCGGAACTCGTCGACCAGCGGCTCGACGTCGGACGTGAAGACGTGACGGACGACGCCGATCTCTGCGTCGTTGTGGAACGGCAGGTCGACGTGCGTCTGCGAGACGAGGTTCACGGAGACGCCCGAGCACGCCGGGCAGCGGACCGCGATTCCGACCGAACGGTCCGCCGCGGCGAGCAGGAAGAACGACGACGGAAAGACGGGCCGCGGCCGCTCCTCGGGATAGCAGAAGAAGCTCCACGGCCACGCGCCGCTCTGGATCTTCCGTGCGGCGAGGTCACCGAGCTCGAGCGAGAGCTCCTGGAGTTGCGAGGTCATCAGGTTGAGGAACGACCCGCCCTCGAGGCCGAGCGGAGCCCAGTCCAGCTCGTCGTGCGTGACGAGCCCGTCGTGCTCCTCGCCACACCCGCATGCGAAGACGACCCGGTAGACGGCCGGGTGCGACGCGCCCGGCAGTTGCTCGATCGCCCGGAATGCAGACAGCGTGACCGAGCTCTCGCCCCGCGCCGGGCACGAGAAGGTGTACCGGCTGGTCAATGCGTCGTACATCGACGTGCCCACATTGTTGTCGGCAGATCGGACGGGAAACTTGCGCGTCCTCGCGAAAACCTACGAGCCGTCGCACGGCAACGGCTCGTGCCGTCAGTACGAGATCAGCGAATACAGCTCGTGGCCGGACAGGCGCTCGCGGCCCCCGAGGAACGTCAGCTCGATGATGAAGCAGACGCCGGTGACCTGCCCCCCGAGCTGCTCGACGAGCCCGGCGATCGCCTCGACCGTCCCGCCGGTGGCGAGCACGTCGTCATGGATCACGACGCGCGTTCCGTCGCCGACCGAGTCCGCGTTCAGCTCGAGCGAGTTCTTCCCGTACTCGAGCGCGTAGGTCGCGCTCACGGTCTCGGGCGGCATCTTCCCCGGCCGCCGCGCGGGAATGAAGCCGCACGCGATCTCCTTCGCGATCGCCGCGCCGAGCCAGAAGCCGCGCGCCTCGGCGCCGAGGACGACGTCGGGCGCCTGCGCGCGTGTCCAGCCCGCAAGGTCGTCGATCGCCTGCGCGAGGGCGGCCGGGTCGCGGAGGAGCGGCGAGACGTCCTTGAAGCCGACGCCCGGCGTCGGCCAGTCGGGTACCTCGCGGACCTTCGACCTCAGGTCGATCGCAGCCATCAGCGAGCGGCGAACTCTCGCACATCGCGCCAGAACAAGAGCTGCGAGAGCTCCTGGGCCGCCTCGGCGAGCGATTCGAGCTCGCGCAGGCCTTCCTGGCGTCGCTCCGGGTTCCGCGAGCGGAGCGCAGGCGCGACGAGCGCCTCGAGCAGGCTCGACTCGCGGTCCGCCCCGGTCCGGAACGTGCGCAGGTGACGCGCCGAGATCCCGTACTGCGCCAGTCGCGCGCACGCCGCCGCGACGTCCGCATCGGTCACGGCGTACCGGCGCTCGCCGCCGACGATCCGCGGCGCGATCAGCCCGAACTCCTCCAGCTCGTGCGCCAGGTCGTGTCCGATCCCCGCCCGCTCGCAGAGCTCCGCGAGATCGAGGTCCTCCTGGGGGTCGGCGAGCGTCGTTCCGCGCTTCCGGCGCCGCGCCTGCCCGGACGGGCGCGCCAGCTCCTGGCGGATCACCCGGAGCGGCAGGAACTCGTCGCGCTGGAGCTCGAGGATGCGTCGCAGGCGCTCCACGTCGTCCTCGCTGAACAGGCGGTACCCGCCGCGCGTCCGGCGCGGCGCGAGCAGCCCCTGGTCCTCGAGGTAGCGGATCTTCGAGATCGAGATCTCGGGGAACTCGTCCTTCAGGCGCTCGCAGACCGCACCGATCGTCAGGCGCTGCGCCTCGGCGCTGGTCTCGGTCGGAGACAACTTCTACTCGCCCGCCACGGTCTCGATCGCTGTCGGTGACACCGTCACGTGGCGCAACAACGGGCAGGCGCAGCACTCGGCCACGGCCAACGACGG
>Ga0126309_10000225_pt1 | contig 19333 bp, 15 predicted proteins | sample Plot56_FD_92541 | JGI IMG/M metagenome (GOLD analysis project Ga0126309, IMG submission 92541) | Serpentine soil microbial communities from UC McLaughlin Reserve, CA, USA - Plot56 | ecosystem: Environmental > Terrestrial > Soil > Grasslands | place: USA: UC McLaughlin Reserve, Lake County...
AATGCCTGGCTCGTGGTTGCGGGCGGCGTGCGATGCAGCGCCCGAGCTCGCCAGAAATTGACAGCGATATCTATCAAGAGAACTACAAACGGAACCGCCGAGATGGTGGGGGGCGGTACGCCGTCGCGCAGACGACTGTATGATTCCACCAGAATGCCGCCGGCCAGTACATACAGCAGGGCGATGACGCCGAGGGCGGAAATACTCTCGAGCTTGCCGTGCCCGTAATGATGCTCCTCGTCCGCGGGTCGGTCTGAAACCCGGACCACCATCCAGGTGATGATGGTGGCGACCACATCGACCGAGCTGTGCAGCGCCTCCGAGATCAGGGCGAGGCTGCCGATCGCGATACCGACCACGAATTTCGCGGCCGCCATTCCCGCGCTGGCGAAGATCGAGATCGCGGCGACGCCGGATTTCACGTTGTGAACGGGGGTGCTCATGTCGCGGGTTTAGCAGCCCGCCAACCAACATCAAAGCGCCGATCGGATCAGCAATGCAGGAGCTTTTTGCGAATTGTTCCGACTAAGAATTGTCCGGTGCTAAATCGACGCCAATAGGAGCGTTGATGGTCGCACCAATTTAGATTGGTTGAATAGCTAGCTAAGCGTCACGACAATCTTGCCGAGGTGGCGGTTGGCTTCCATGTGCTCGAACGCCTTGCCGATCTCGTCGAAGGCAAACACCTTGTCGATCGGCAATTGCAACTTGCGCGACTCCACGGCCGGCCAGATATCTTTACGAACCTCGCTGAAAATCTCGCGGATTTCCTCGATGGAGCGGGTACGGAAGGTAACGCCGATGTAGTGGATGCGGCGCGCGGCGTGCAGGTCGAAATTGAAATCGGCGTGCGTGCCGCCGAGCCTGCCCACATTGACGATGCGGCCCTTGACCTTGGTGGCCGCGAGGTTTTGCTTTGCGACCTTACCGGAGACCTGATCGACGATCAGGTCCACGCCTTCACCGCCCGTGGCCTTCAGCACCTGATCGACCCATCCAGGATCGCTGGAATCCACCGCCAGATCGGCGCCGAATTCCTTCAGCCGCGCGCGGCGTGTGGCGTCCGTCGAGGACCCGATCACGAGTTTCGCACCCTTCAGCTTTGCTATTTGCAGCGCCATCAGGCCGACGCCGGAACTCGCGCCTTGAATCAAGACGGCCTGGCCTCGCTGCAATAAGCCATTGGTGACGACCGCGTTGTGCATGGTCGCCAGCGCGACGGGCAGGGTGGCCGCCTCCTCGAAATTCATGTTTGAGGGGGTGCGAAACAGGCGGCCATGATCGGCCAGCGTATACTCTGCGAACGCGGCCGTGCCCGAACCCATCACCTTGTCGCCGACGTTGACGCCTTTGGCTTCCGGTCCGACTTCGGCGATCTCGCCTGCCCATTCCATTCCCAGCACCGTCCCGGCTCCGCCAGCGCTGCCATGCACGTGGCCCTTGGTCATGCCGAGGTCGGCACGGTTGAGGCCACAGGCGCGCACCCGAACGAGCACCTGCGTGCCTTTCGGGGCGGGCTTGGAGACATCGGTGATTGCGGCCCCGTTGGCGCCGTAAACATAAGCCTTCATGGGATCATTCTTTGTTGGTGGGAAACTGAATCCGGCTATTCCGCCGCTTGACGCCGAACCCCGGACATCATGCCTTCGAGGCGGCTTCGAATAATTGATTCCGCCTCGCGCATGATCCGCGAAACCAATTCTCCGCAGCTGGGGATATCGTGGATCAGTCCCTGGACCTGGCCGGCGGACCAGATCCCTTCATCCGCGTCGCCAGTCGCATACACCATCTTGCCGCGGGCGCCGGCCACGAGTTCTCGGACCTGTTCGAAGGTGGCGCCTTCCTTTTCCATGGCGACGACTTTGGTGCTGACCGCGTTTTTGGCAACCCGCGAGGTGTTGCGCATGGTGCGGAAAATCAATTCGGTTTCGCGTTCGTCGTTGGCGACGATTTTTTCCTTGATCAAATGGTGGATCGGGCTCTCCTTGGTGCACATGAAGCGCGTGCCCATGTTGATGCCCTCGGCCCCGAGCGCGAGCGCTGCCACAAGGCCGCGCGCGTCGCCGAAACCGCCGGAAGCGATGATTGGAATCTTCACCTTGTCGGCCGCAACAGGGATCAGAATGAGCCCGGGGGTATCGTCCTCGCCGGGATGACCAGCGCATTCGAAGCCATCAATGGAGATCGCGTCAACTCCCATACGCTCCGCTGATAACGCGTGACGGACGCTGGTGCATTTGTGCACGACGACGACGCCATGCTTTTTGAATTCGGTGACGTGTTCCTGCGGCTTGTTGCCGGCCGTCTCGACGATCTTGATGCCGCTCTCGATGATGGCCTGCCGATATTCGGCATAGGGCGGTGGCTTGATCGAGGGAAGAATGGTCAAATTGACGCCAAACGGCTTGTCGGTCAGGCCGCGGCAGCGGGCGATTTCCTTGGTCAGATCCTCCGGGGTCGGCTGCGTCAGCGCCGTGATGAAGCCGAGTGCGCCGGCATTGGCCACCGCTGCGACCAGCTCGGCCCGGCCAACCCACTGCATTCCGCCCTGGACGATCGGGTGGTCGACGCCGACCAGTTCGGTAAATCGTGTGCTGATCATCTTGGCCCTGACTCTTTCCTACCCATCGTGCCACGCACGGCCCTCATCTTGGGGTTTTCAGAGGCAGGATGCCGTCGCGGCCGGCAAATGTCCACCGGCCGCCGGCGAGGGGCATGACAACCGTTCATGCAAAAACGCGGGACTTTACCTCGACATTCCGGTGGTCGCCTTACAAGCCGGCGAGCGTTGCGCGTTGCGCGACCAGCGCGAGCACCTCATCGAGCGTGGGGGTTGGTGTCCCGGTCAATCGTCTCATCTCTTGAACGACCCTCACAAGCCGGTCGAGGCTGGCTGACAGCTCAGCCAGTGTGAATTGCCGTTTCGCAATGAATGATCAAGCCGAAAGGGATTGCGCCTGGCCCCTGGCCTCCTCGTCGAAGGCGCTCGAGATATCGCGGATGCTGACGACGCCGACCAAGCTGTGCTCGTCGATCACAGGCAGATGGCGGATATGATTTCTGTTCATCAGGTGACGAACGTGTTCGAGCGTGTCGGTCGAACTGCAAGAGACCAGTTGCTGCACCGAGATCAACTGCGAGACTTTCAGGTTGACGCCGGCGGCGCCGTGTTCGGCAATGGCGCGGACGACGTCGCGTTCGGTGAACATGCCGACCGCAGTGTTGCCTTCGGTCCGGACCACATCCTTGACTACGAGCGCGCTGATGTTGCTGGCCCGCATAAGCTGGGCGGCAATGCCGACGGTTTCATTCATGCGAACCGTCGCTACGCGGGCTGTTTTCTTTCGCAGGATGTCTCCGACTTGCATGGCAACCTCCCTCAGGTGAGCCGCAGGACGTCTTGGCCAAGCAGATTGGTATACAATATGCCAACTGTCAACGTTATGCCTCAAAGAAGAGGCGAATAAAGCGGCAGGAATGCTGACGTTACCCCCGGCAACCGTCGATGCGCGCGATGGTGAATAGGCGCGGGTATGTTGTATTCCAACCCGGTCGGCTGACCCTGGTTCACCGCCACATGCAAAAAAGCGCGCTCCTCCCGCAGGAGGGCGCGCTTTTGACAGGGGTCCCGTGGGCGACTTAGGAAACCTGCGACTGGGCGACCACCCTCTTGCGCCACGGCTTGAGCACTGCGATCGCGAGCAGAGAGGCCAGAATATTAGCGCCGGCCGCGATGACAAACACCCGGTCCCAGTTTCCCGAACTCTGCTGCATGTAATTCGCCACCGGGACCAGCAGGGCTGCGGTACCTTTTGCCGTATAGAGCAATCCAGCATTGGTGGTGGCGAATTCCACGCCGAACGTGTCGGTGCACGTCGATGGGAAAAGTGAGTAGATCTCACCCCAGGCGAAGAACACCAAACCAGACAGCAGCACGAACCAGACGGGGTCGTGTCCCAGCATGTAAAGCGCCCAGATACCAACGCCCTCGATCCCGAAGGCGATGAACATCGTGTTCTCGCGGCCGATCATGTCCGAGATCCAGCCAAAGAAAGGCCGCGTCAAACCGTTCAGGATACGATCGATGGTCGCCGCGAACGTCACCGCGGTCATTGTCATCGCCATCAGTGTGACCGGAACATTGTCGACTTTCCAATCGACGGCGATCGGTTTGAGATTTGCGGTAACCATCAGCCCCCCGGCGCCCACAATCACGAACATGAAATACATCAGCCAGAAGATCGGATGGCGAATTACCTGAAGCGGCCCATAATTGCGCCTAGTCTGGATCACGTTGGCATTCTGAGTCACGGCGGGGACTTGCCCTGCCTTGGGTGCGAACAGGAAGAAGGCAAGGATGACAATGATGATGCCTTGACCAAGTCCGAAATACAGGAAGGTTGTTTGGAAGCCGGAATCCTTGATCATCGCCTGAATCGGGGCAACCGTCAGTGCTGAACCAGCCCCAAATCCCGCCGCCGTGATGCCCGCGGCGAGGCCGCGCTTGTCCGGAAACCACTTAAGCGCGTTGCCTACGCAGGTGCCGTAGACCCCGCCGGCGCCGATGCCCGCCACGATCATCCCAAGATAGTAGCCGTTCAGCGTCGTCGCTTCGGCGTTGATGGCCCATCCGATGGCGCAGAGAATGCCGCCAACCAGGACGACCACGCGCGGACCGTATTTGTCGACAAACCAGCCTTCGATCGGTACCAACCAGGTTTCGAATAGAACGAAGAGCGTGAATGCCCACTGGATCGATGCACGATCCCATCCAAATTTTTTCTCGATGTCAGGGACAAAGAACGTCCACCCATATTGGTAATTGGCGATCATCACCATCGCAGCTACCCCGATGGCCAATTGCGTCCAGCGATATGCATCGCTGACCCGAGCGTCGGCCGAGGCGGCTCCGCGTACCATCTCTGTCATTGGTGTTTCCCTGGTACACGCTCTGGTTGAATCGGGCGCGCATTACTGACCGCATATTGCTAAGCGATATGCCAGTAGACAAGCGGAATGTTGACAAAGTGTCGCACCCATGGCCGTTGAGAGCACGGACGGCGCCGTCTGACGCTGGTGCCAGTTAACGATGGGATTGTTAGTGGTCAGGCCACCGCAGTTCGCAAGCGGGTATAGCCTTCCTGGATCGCCGACCAGAACAGCGCGATCAATCCCAAGATCATGATCGAACTGACGAGTGAGTTGGAGAAGAAGATGCTGAGGGATCCTTGCGATCCGAGCAGCGATTGCCGGAATGCTTCTTCCGCCTTGTCGCCGAGCACAATCGCGAGCACCAGCGGGGCCAAGGGGTAATTGCACTTCTTGAGCAGGTACCCAGCTACACCGAACACCAACATCAGCATCACATCGAAGGTGCTGCTGTGAACCGAATAAGCGCCGATCGCGCAGAGCACCAGAATCAGCGGCGCGATTATGCTGAACGGGACCCGCAGAATGGCCGCGAAGATCGGCACGCAAGTGAGAACGACAAGCAGGCCAACCAGATTGCCGAGATACATCGAGGCGATGAGCCCCCAGACAAATTCTTTCTGCTCGACAAAGAGCATGGGCCCGGGCTGCAGGCCCCAGATCAGCAGTCCGCCGAGAAGGACGGCAGCGGTCGGCGAGCCGGGCACGCCGAGCGATAGCATCGGCAACAACGCCGCGGTGCCCGCCGCATGTGCCGCGGTTTCCGGCGCAATCACGCCTTCGATCTCACCGTTGCCGAAATTCCTGCCGTTCTTCGAGACCCGCTTGGCGATGCCATAACTCATAAACGATGCTGGCGTTGCGCCTGCAGGGGTAATCCCCATCCAGCAGCCGATCGCGCAAGAGCGCAGCGATGTCGTCCAGTACGCAGGCAGCCCCTTCCAGGTTTGGAGGACCACCCGCAGATTGATCTTGGCGGTGCCGCCGCGGAAACTCAGTCCCTCTTCCATCGTCAGCAGGATCTCGCCGATACCGAACAGGCCGATCACCGCGATCAAGAAATCGAAGCCATTGAGCAATTCCGTGGCCCCGAAGGTGAGCCGCAATTGGCCGGTGATAGAATCGAGTCCCACGGCCGCAAGAGCAAAGCCCATCATCATCGCGGCGATCGTTTTGAAGGGTGGTTCCTTGCTCAAGCCGACGAAACTGCAAAACGCAAGAAAATACACGGCGAACTTTTCTGCTGGACCAAATTGCAGGGCGAAGCTCGCGACTAGCGGCGCCACCAGCGTGATCATGATCACGGCGAACAACGCACCGACGAACGACGAAGTGAACGCGGCCGTCAGCGCTTCCCCGGCCTTGCCCTGCTGGGCCATCGGGTAACCGTCAAATGTCGTCGCCACCGACCACGGTTCGCCGGGTATGTTGAAGAGGATCGAGGTGATCGCGCCACCGAACAATGCGCCCCAATAGATGCAAGACAGCATGATGATGGCGGAAGTCGGCGGCATGCTAAATGTCAGGGGCAGCAGGATCGCGACGCCGTTCGCGCCGCCGAGACCCGGAAGCACGCCGATGATGACGCCGAGAACAACGCCGACGACCATCACCATCATATTGAAAGGCTGCAGGGCCACGGCGAAGCCCTGAAACAGATTGGCGATTTCTTCCATCTTGCTAGTCCTGAATCGGTGGGAACGAAAGCGACGAAGCTACAGGCCGAGCCAATCCTCGACCGGCCCTTTAGGAAGCGGAACCAGGAACCAGCGTTCGAAAATGAAGTAGGTGACGATCGGCATGCCAAACGCTACGCCGAGGACAGTCAGCCAGCTATATTTGCCAAGCCATCGCATGAACCAGCCGATGAATACGATAGACGCGACATACAGGCCGGTGAACGGCATCGAGCCGACATAGATTGCGGTGGGAATCACGACGCTCATGACCTGACGCAACTGTCCCCATTCGGCGAAAAGCGCGTCGTTGTCCTCACGCAGTCCGTTCCAGAGATTCACGGCGCTGGAGGCCAGGATGAAAATTCCGACGTAGAAGGGAAAGAATCCGGCGCGCGGTCCTTCGGCGCCCCAGTTGATCCCTGCCTTCAGGCTGCCGATAATCACGATCGCTCCAAACAAGGCGATCAATAGCGTGACACCGGCTTCCACGGCCTTGTGCGCTGGGCCGGTACCGTTCGAACTGTTAGTGCTCATGAAAGCTCCACGCGAAATCGGATACCTTGAAATCCGAAGCGGCCTCTGGGTTGCGCACTCGATTGATAACCCTGGATCAGTTTCCGCTGTTGAGGAAACCGGCCTCTTTCATAAGGACTTCGTGGCGCTTTTCCTCCCCCTCGACCCACTTGGCATAATCAGCCCCAGTCAAGAACGTGGTGTTGAATGCACCGCTTTTCATGAAGTCTTGCCATTCGGGAGTGGCGCGTACCTTGTTGAAAAGATCCACGTAATATTCGACCTGATCCTTGGTGGCCCTTGGAGACATGAAGATGCCTCGCAGCATCAGATATTCCGCGTCGAGCCCCTGAGATTTGCAGGTCGGAATGTCTTTCCAGGCTTTGCCGTCCGCAATCTGTTCGTCATAGGCCATCTGTTTGGAATCGAAGACACAGAGCGGCCGGAGTTTGCCGCCGCGCCATTGTGCGACCGCCTCGATCGGATTGTTGACTGTTGAGTCCACGTGGTTCCCGACAAGCTGCACTGCGACTTCGCCGCCGCCCTTGTAGGGGATGTAGGTGAATTTCGCGCCGGTCGCTTTTTCGATGGCGACCGTAATGATCTGGTCTTCCTGTTTCGATCCGGTACCGCCCATCTTCATGCTGCCCGCAGGGGCTTTCTTGACGGCCTCGACGTAGTCCTTGACAGTATTGTATGGCTTCTCGGCATTGACCCAGAGCACAAACTCATCAAGCGCGAGCATCGCGACCGGAGTGAGATCTTTCCAGCTGAAGGGAATTCCGGTCGCAAGCGGGGTGGTGAAGAGGTTCGATAGGGTGATGATGATCTTGTGCGGATTGCCGGGCGATGTCTTCAGATCAAGAAAGCCTTCGCCGCCGGCGCCGCCGGCTTTGTTGATGACAACCATCGGCTGCTTCATCAGATTGTGTTTGGTGACGATGCCCTGGATTGTGCGGGCCATCTGATCTGCGCCGCCGCCGGTACCGGCGGGCACGATGAATTCAACTGGACGAACGGGCTCCCATGCAGCCGAAGCCGCGAGGCCGCTCGCGCAAAGTGCAGCACCCGCCAGCAGCGCAACATGCAGGACAGAATTTCGCATTTCGTCTTCTCCCGGTCTAATTGAACCCGCCGGTCTTGGCCGGCTTCACTCGCGCTAACTAAATGCCTACCGTCTTGCTGGTCTTTGATTACCTAACGTTCAGCCAGCACGACCTGAAATTTGTTCCAGAACCGATTGTATGAGGGAGTTCCTGCCGCGGCATCCACTCCTTTCGGACCATTTTCAGTTTCGAAAGTCCTGCAACCAAGCTGCCTGACGGCGCCAGGCACCGCCGGCCGCTCGCTTCGTTGAACCCAAGACCACATTCGTTCCCATTTTGGTATGCGTTATGCCAAGGTGCAAACATTAGTCTCCCGGAATCGTTGATAGGGCTAATTTGCCGCAGACCCAAGGCGTACGCTTATGTCCGGAAATGCCCTCCGCGCCCCCTCGCGGTGGCTACGCAAGCCAGTTTGGCATCCCCCGCGCGAGCTGGGATACTACATGCCAGCGCGCCGCACGAAGCAGGCGTCCGAGTCAACGAGAAAAGGCCGCCGGAACTCTCGGCGGCCTTCGAGCCAGATTGAGTATGACTCGCGTTTACTCCGCGGCGACTTTGCGCGGCGGATCGAGCGCGCCGGAATCATGGATCTCCGCCACCTGATGATCGCTGAAGCCGAGAACCTGCCGCAGGATTTCGTCGGTATGTTCGCCGAGCAGCGGGGAGCGGGTCACCTCGGACGGGCTGTCTGACATTTTGATCGGATTGCCGACCGACAGATACTTGCCGCGCTCCGGATGATCGACTTCAACCACGGTGCCGGTCGCGCGCAGCGACTGATCTTCCGCCAGCTCCTTCATGGAGAGAATCGGACCGCAGGGAATGTCGTCCTTGTTGAGAATTTCCATCGCCTCGAACTTGGTCATGGTCATGGTCCACTGCTCGATGCGCGAGAAAATCTCGTTGAGGCGCGGCAGCCGGGCAGGGGGCTTGGCGTAATCGGGATGGGTTTTCCAGCCGGGCTCGCCGATGACGTCGCAGATCTTCTCCCAAACTGGCGCCTGGGTGATGAAGTAGATGTAGGCGTTGGGATCCTTCTCCCAGCCCTTGCACTTCAATATGCGGCCGGGCTGGCCGCCACCGGAGTCGTTACCGGCGCGCGGAACCGCATCGCCGAACGGAATGCCTTCGCCGTACTGGCTGTATTCGGTGAGCGGACCGTGGGCAAGCCGCTGCTGGTCGCGCAGCTTCACGCGTGCCAGGTTCAGCACGCCGTCCTGCATGGCGGCCATGACCCGCTGTCCCCGCCCGGTCATGGTGCGCTGGTAGAGCGCGGCGACGATGCCGAGCGCCAGATGCAGCCCGGTGCCGCTGTCACCGATCTGCGCACCGGTGACCAGGGGCAGTCCATCGCGGAAGCCGGTCGTCGATGCCGAGCCGCCGGTGCATTGCGCGACGTTCTCATACACCTTGCAGTCTTCGTAAGGGCCTGGGCCGAAACCCTTGATCGAGGCCACGATCATTTTGGGATTGATGCTTTGAATCTTCTCCCAGGGAAATCCCATACGGTCGAGCACGCCCGGACCGAAATTTTCCACCAGCACGTCGCATTTCTTGATTAGCTCGGTAAGGACTTCCTTGCCCTTTGGATTTTTGGTGTCGAGCGTAATCGAGCGCTTGTTGTGGTTAAGCATCGTGAAATACAGGCTGTCGACATTCGGCTTATCCCGCAATTGGCCGCGCGTGATATCGCCCATGCCGGGGCGCTCAACCTTGACCACATCGGCGCCGAACCACGCCAGCAGCTGCGTGCAGGTCGGTCCTGACTGGACGTGGGTGAAATCGAGAATCCGAACGCCGCTCAGCGCCTTGGTCATCGTCTTGCTCCGTATCGTATCTGCTGCTGCGGGCAGGAACTCTCTCTGCCCGCATGTGACTGAGTTATTTTTTGCGAAGTACACTTTGCGGATTGAGGTTGCCGATGCGGCCGCTCTCGGAGCCAGCCGCCGGATCGATCACCGCATTGATGAGGGTCGGCTTGCCGGAGTCCATCGCCTGGTCGACCGCGCGTTTCAATTCGTCCGGGCTGGTCGCATTGATGCCAACGCCACCGAATGCTTCCATCATCTTGTCGTAGCGCGAGTCCTTGACGAAAACCGTCGGCGCGGCATCCGGGCCGCCGGTCGGATTGACGTCGGTGCCGCGATAGATGCCGTTGTTGTTGAAGATAACGACGCAGACCGGCAGGTTGTAGCGGCAGATGGTTTCGACTTCCATGCCGGAAAAGCCAAACGCGCTGTCACCTTCGACCGCGAGCACGGGTTTGCCGGTCTCGATGGCTGCGCCGATGGCGAAGCCCATGCCGATGCCCATGACGCCCCAGGTGCCGACGTCGAGCCGCTTGCGAGGCTTGTACATATCGATCACGCCACGCGCGAGATCGAGGGTGTTGGCACCTTCGTTTACGAGGATCGCATCCGGTCGCTCCTTGATGACCGTGCGCAATGCACCGAGTGCGCCGTGATAATCCATCGGCGATTTATTGTTCATCAGCCGCGGCGCCATTTTCGCGATGTTCTCTTCCCGCTTTGAATTCACGGCGCTGACCCAGTCAGCCGGAGCCGGCCAGTTGCCGCCCATGCCGGCGAGAAGCGCCGACACGCAGGACCCGATATCGCCGACCACGGGAGCCGCTATCTCGACGTTGGAGTCCATTTCCTTGGGTTCGATGTCGATCTGGATGAACTTCTTCGGCGCCTCTCCCCAGGTCTTGCCCTTGCCGTGCGACAAAAGCCAATTGAGGCGGGCGCCGATCAACATCACGACGTCGGCGTCCTTGAGCACCGTCGAACGCGCCGCTCCGGCGCACTGCGGGTGTGTGTCGGGCAACAATCCCTTCGCCATGCTCATAGGCAGGAACGGAATGCCGCTCTTTTCGATCAGTGCGCGGATGTCGTCATCGGCCTGCGCATAAGCTGCGCCCTTGCCCAGGATGATCAGGGGACGTTTTGCATTCTTGAGTAGGTCGAGCGCGCGCTTGACGGCGTTCGGCGCTGGGATTTGGGCAGGCGCCGGGTCGATCACCTTGACCAGCGACTTGGCTCCAGCGTCGGCGTTGATGACTTGAGAGAAAAGTTTGGCTGGCAAATCGAGATAGACCCCGCCCGGCCGGCCCGATACTGCAGCCCGGATGGCGCGCGCCAGACCGATTCCAATGTCGGCAGCATGCAGCACCCGGAACGCCGCCTTGCAAAGCGGCTTGGCGATCGCGAGCTGATCCATCTCTTCATAGTCGCCCTGCTGCAGGTCAACGATCTCGCGCTCGGACGAGCCGGAGATAAGGATCATCGGGAAGCAGTTGGTGGTGGCGTTGGCTAGGGCGGTCAGGCCATTGAGAAAGCCGGGTGCCGATACTGTGAGGCAGACGCCAGGCTTCTTGGTGAGATAGCCCGCGATAGCCGCTGCGTTGCCGGCGTTCTGCTCGTGGCGGAACGAGATGACGCGAATGCCGGCAGCCTGTGCCATACGCCCGAGGTCCGTGATCGGGATGCCGGGTACGCCGTAGACCGTGTTGATACCGTTGAGCTTGAGCGCATCGATGACGAGATGAAAACCGTCCGTCAGCTCCTGCTGGGCCTCCGTCGCCTCGGTCTTGCTCGCGGTGTTCAGCATCGCCTTCTCCCTGATCGTTTCTTTGGCGAGACGAGGCTGCCTCGTCCCAAGTGTTGGCCCTACTTAAAGGGCTTATTGCCTAGAAGAGTTCCTGCCCGTGGGCTTCCACATAAGCCGCAAGGCCAAGCGTATGATCGCGCGCGCGCTTCTCGGCGAGCTCGGTGTTCCGTTCTTCGAGCGCCTCGATCATGCCCATGTGTTCCGGCAGCGATACCGCGGTGCGGTCCTGGCGTCCGATCGTCAGTTGCCGGTAGCCGCGAACGTGCAGCAGGATGTCGTTTGTCATATCGATCAGCACCGGCGACTCGCTGAGCGAGATCAGCGCCTGGTGAAAAGCGATGTTGGCTTTCGAATATTCCTCGACGTGATCCTGGGGCAGCCGATCCCTACCAAAATTCTTGAAGAAGTCGCGCAGTGCTGAAATGTCCTTTTTTCGCGCGGTAGTCGTGATCAATCGTGCGGCCATGCTTTCCAGCGCAGCCCACGCCCGGATCATGTCGACGATCTCGGCCTTGGTACGGCGCACCACTACGATGCCGCGGCGTGGCACGGTCTTCACGAAGCCATCCTGCTCCAGCATCGCAATTGCTTCGCGAATCGGGGTGCGGCTTACCCCCAGCCGCTCGGACAGAGCGCGCTCGTCAAGCATGACGGGTTCCGGCGTCGCGTAGATGTCCATTTTGAGGATGGCTTCCTTCAAGGCTTCATAGGCCTTGTTTTTGAAGCTGGTCTCAGGCGCGATGCGGACGATTGCAATCTCTGCCTCGGCCATGATGGGCGTCGCCTTGGTTGGTTTCCGTAGGGACACGACTGATCTCCTCCAAAGGAGAAGGCTCGTGATCAGAATGGATTTATTTTTGGCATACCAAATGCCAGGCGTCAAGTTGGCCCGGTTTCGGGGCCTTATGCGTTGTCGCGGCTTGACAAGTTAATCTCTGGCATACCAAATGCCATACCGTCCATCGGGAGCTGCGATGAAACATTGCGGCTAGCCGGCCCGCCTGTGCCAATTGCCGGGAACACGCAATCCAGAGCCACGTCAACGATCCATGCGGCGTGTTTCGCCGCGAACCAAAAATTAGACGTCAAGGAGGAAGCCAATGTCGAATTCCAAGGATGCAGTCCGCAAAGTACTCGATGTGGTCAAGGCGGACAAACGCACGAGCCTGACGGCGCCGGAAGGCAAAGTGGTGTGCGACGCCTATGGCATTCCGGTTCCGAAGGAGGGCGTGGCCAAATCCGCAGCCGAGGCCGCGAAGATCGCGACCGACATGGGCTTCCCCGTCGTAATGAAGATCGTCTCGCCGGATATTCTGCACAAAACCGAAGCGGGTGGCGTGATCGTCGGAGTGAAAACCGCCGCGGACGCTGAAAAGAGTTACGCGACCATTCTGGCCAGTGCGAAAAAATACAAATCCGACGCGAAGATCGAAGGAATTCAGGTCCAGCAGATGCTGCTGGGCGGACAAGAAGTCATCATCGGCGCGGTCACCGATGGATCATTCGGCAAGCTCGTTGCATTCGGACTCGGCGGCGTGCTGGTAGAGGTTCTGAAGGACATCACGTTCCGGCTGGCGCCCGCCACCAAGCAGGACGCGCTCTCGATGCTGGACGGCATCCAGGCCCATGAGATGCTCAAGGGCGTGCGCGGCAGCGATCCGGTCAATCGCGATGCGATTGCCGACATCATCGTCAACGTCTCGCGGCTGATTAGCGATTTCCCCGAGATCGCCGAGATGGACCTCAACCCGGTGTTCGCGACCAAAACCAACTCGATCGCCGCCGACGTGCGCATCGTTGTTGATTTCGCGCCGAAGCCGCCGCGTCCGCGTCCCAACCATGACGACATCGTCCGCCAGATGAACCGGATCATGAAACCGAAGTCGGTTGCGGTGATCGGCGCCTCGGCCGAGAACGGCAAGATCGGTAACTCGGTGATGAAGAATCTTATCAACGGCGGTTACAAGGGCGAGATCTACCCAATTCATCCGAAGGCCGATGAGATCCTGGGCAAGAAGGTGTATAAATCGGTCAAGGATATACCCGGTGAGGTCGACATCGCCGTGTTTGCCATACCGGCTAGTCTCGTCGCCGGCGCCCTGATCGAATGTGGCGAGAAGAAAGTGGTTGGCGCGATCCTGATTCCGTCCGGCTATGCCGAGACCGGCAATATGCAAGGTCAGGAAGAAATTCAGGCGATCGGCCAGAAATATGGCATTCGCCTGATGGGCCCGAATATCTACGGCTTCTATTACACCCATGCCAATCTGTGCGCCACGTTCTGCACCGCCTACGATGTCAAAGGTTCGGCGGCGCTGTCCTCGCAGTCCGGCGGCATCGGCATGGCGATCATCGGCTTTTCGCGCTCGGCCAAAATGGGGGTGTCCGCGATCGTCGGCCTCGGCAACAAGTCCGACATCGACGAAGACGATCTGTTGACGTTCTTCGAGCAGGACGACAACACCCAGATCATCGCCCAGCACTGCGAAGACTTGAAGGACGGCCGTGCGTTCGCTGAGGTCGCCAAGCGCGTGTCGAAGAAAAAGCCGATCGTAGTTTTGAAGGCCGGCCGGACATCAGCCGGCGCCAAGGCAGCGAGCTCGCATACCGGCGCGCTTGCTGGCAACGACAAGATCTACGAGGACGTCTTTAACCAATCGGGCGTGATCCGCGCCCGCTCACTGCGCGACATGCTCGAATTCGCCCGCGGCATTCCGGTGTTGCCGACGCCGAAGGGAGAAAATATCGTGATCATCACCGGAGCGGGCGGCTCCGGGGTGCTGTTGTCGGACGCCTGCATCGACAACAAACTTTCGTTAATGACGATTCCGCCGGATCTTGATGCTGCGTTCCGCAAATTCATTCCGCCGTTCGGCGCTGCTGGCAACCCGGTCGATATCACCGGTGGCGAGCCGCCGATCACCTACGTCAACACGGTGAAACTGGGGCTTGAAGATCCGCGCATCCACGCGCTCATCCTCGGCTACTGGCACACCATCGTGACGCCGCCGATGGTGTTCGCGAAAAACATGGTCGAAGTGAAGAATGAAATGAAAGCAAAAGGCATCGAAAAGCCGATCGTGGCGTCGCTGGCCGGCGATATCGAAGTCGAGGAGGCCGCTGACTACCTCTACCAGAACGGCATCGTCGCCTACGCGTATTCGACGGAAATTCCAGTCGCGGTGCTCGGCGCCAAGTACAAATGGGCTCGCGGCGCGGGCTTGCTGTAATAAGCTTTGATCTAACGGACAAAGAGGATGCCGTCCGGATCTCCGGGCGGCATTTCTATTACGATTTAAGCATGACGAGCGGCGCATATCACGAGGGCTTGGTGCTCCAACGCAGCCGCTGTCTTGTCCAATCCAGTCCAGCAGTGACGGCCAGGCCGATGCAGGCTGCCAGCGCATCGACCGCGAAATCCTTCAGCCTTGCATGCCGTCCCGGTACCCAGAGCTGCAGGATTTCGAGAACGCCAATCGCTACCACTGATATCGCCAAGGTAAGCAGCCGTTGCCGTGAGTAGGCCACCCCGAACGCCAGTCCGACAAGAATGAAGGCGAGCGCATGCTCGCCACTCTGGCCGAGCTCGGAATGTGGCCGCAGCGTCGCCGGCCCTAGTGTGGCGAATGTAACGGCAGCGGCCAGCAGCCAGGCGAGCATTCTCAGAACAGTGGTCACTGGTCCCGGATAACACAATTCTCGAGCAATAGGCCATCAATATGCTTGCGATAATCCTGTGTTAATGGAACTCACAACGCTTGGCGCACCCCTAGACCCAGCATGAAACGTTCCCTGATCTGCACCGGGTCCCTGCGCGTTGCCCCGACGCCTGGCTTGTCATCGATGCGCACCCCGATCAGCGTCGGTTCGGAAGCTGACAGGGATTGATCCACCAGTCGCTCAAAATCCTGTTCGTCGGCAGCCCAGGCGCTTTTCGAAAGGCCGCAGCCGACGGCGACAGCGACCAAATCGGATACCGCTGCGGCCGGGGTCTGTTGCGCGCCGGTGATCTGGTAGAGACCGTTATCCATCACGATCATGCAGAGGTTGTTGGGCTTGAGCGTCGCGATGGTCGACAGGCAACCCATCTGCATCAGGAGCGAGCCGTCTCCCTCCAGCGCGAACACGCGGCGCTTCGGTTGGGCGAGCGCCACGCCGAGCGCGATCGGGAATGCGAGCCCCATGCTGCCCAGCATGTAGAAATTCTGCGGTCGATGGCCCGCGGCCCACAGATCGAAGTTGGTATTGCCAATGCCGCCAACCACGGCTTCCTCGTTTTTGAGCTTCGCAACCAGCCGGGAAGTCAGATCGAACCGGTTCATCACCTTGGTGTTGCGGGCGGCGGTGTTGCGGGCAGTAGCATCGGTTGCCGGGCTCATGCGGTCGCTCACTTCTCGAACACTTTGCCGCCGGTCAACAGCGGCGAGAGGATCAGCGCTACGGGCGCCTGAGTGGCAATGGCCTGCTTGATCGATCGATCGACGATGAACTCGAATTCGTCGAGCCGGGTTGCGGTGTGGTGTTCCATCGCCAGCGAGTCGAGCACCGGTCTCATAGTGCGGCAAACCAGTGATTGCCCGTAGTTGAATTCACCAAGCGTGCCGCGTTCGGACACGAACATGATCAGGGGAATCTGATACGGAATCGCGAGCGAAGCGAGCACATTGGCAAGCGTAGCGAAACCGGAGGTCTGCATCAGCACGGCCCCGCGCATGCCGCCCATCCACGCGCCGGAAACGATGCCGACGGCTTCCTCCTCGCGCGCGGTGGGGAATGTGATGAAGAACGGGTCGGCGTGAATGTTCTTGATCAGCGTCGTCAGCACGCGGTCCGGAACATAAGGTACAAGGCGGATGTCGTTGGCCTTGAGCGTTTGCAGCACCACCTCGTGCCAAGCCTTCCCATGAGAGGGCTGTTGCGAGATTTGTTCACGCGCGGCCGCCATCGAAATTCTCCTGTTGCGATGACCGGAGTTCGCGATACGCCCGCGACGGTCTTGCAAGCGGCCGAAACTTGACGCGATCTCCGGGATTGTCAACATGCGCTGCGGTTTACAACACCGAACCAAGCCGAAATTCCGCCTACGATGTCCGTCAACAATAAGCGCGTGTTTTATGTCAAGTACCTCGCCAATGAGATCTATGCGGATATCCTGCGCGCCCGGCCCGACGTGCGGCTCGACCGGCTCGAGAACGAAAGCACCGAGCAGGTTTCGGCGCCGATCCTGGCGGCAGCGCACGCGTACCAGGTTGGGGCGGCGCGCGATGAGCTCGCAAGCCATTTCCACGTGGATGAAAGCCTTCTGCGGCGCGCGCCGAACCTGTTGATCGTCTCGAGCAATGGCGCTGGCTACGATCCCGTCGATGTCGAAGCCTGCACGGCGGCGGGCGTGCTGGTCGTCAACCAGTCCGGCGGCAATGCCCACTCGGTGGCCGAACACGCGCTTGCAATGCTGCTGACGCTTTCGAAGCGCATCATCCAGGCCGACCGCGCGTTACGAAGACAGCCCGATGTCAACCGCAACGACCTGATCGGCGCCGAAGCGCAGGGCAAGACGATCGGCATCGTGGGGCTTGGCAATGTAGGGCGGCGCATCGCCGCGCTTTGCCGAGGGCTGCTGGGAATGAATGTGCTTGCCTATGACCCTTATCTGGCCGCCACCGAGATGGCGGAGCGCGGTGGCGAGAAGGTGAAGCTGGAGGAGTTGCTCGGCCGCTCGGACTATGTGTCGATCTCCTGTCCGCTCACCAAAGAAAGCCGGGGCATGATCGGCGCACGTGAGTTCGCGCTGATGCAGCCGCACGCTTACTTCATCACGACGGCGCGGGGCTTCATCCATGATGAAGCCGCGCTTGTCGAGGCGTTGAAAAAGAAACTCATTGCCGGCGCCGGTCTTGATGTCTGGGCTAAAGAGCCGCCGCCTCCGGAGCACCCGCTGCTGCAGTTCGACAATGTGCTTGCAAGCCCACATACGGCTGGAGTGACCCGGGAAGCGCGGGAGAACATGGGCAGGATCGCCGCCGAGCAGATGCTTGACGCGCTCGACGGCAAGCGGCCGCCACGGATCATCAACCCGGAGGTGTGGCCCGCTTACGCCAAGCGTTTCGAACGGACGTTCGGATTCACGCCGGCTTAGGCGCTACTGAGCATCACGGCGCTGACTATCACGCCAGAAACCCACATAGAAGAATTCGGCCGCTGTAGGCTCCATCCCGGCATTAAATTCACTGTCGGCTCTAGGGCAGGCGACAGGCGCGTTGCTTTTTTCGCCGCGCCCTCGACATGGTTGTCTGGCGCTATCATTTTCACTCCGCGCCCCTTGTTGGCGGATTCGTTTCCGCTGGCGCGGAAGGACCTGCGACATGCGATCACTGCGTTCATTGCTTGGCTCGACGCCATCCCGGATCGGCCGCCGCCTTGCGCAAATCGTCGCCATCGCGGCCGCAAGCCTGTCCTCCGCCGGCGCATAGGCCGGTCTCCGCTAGCAGCCAGTTACGTCAGCGTTGCCGCTGCCGCTTCCGCGTCCGGAACAACGTCGTGGTCATAAAGCCGCTTGCGGAATGCAGCGTGTGCGGTGATCTCCGCATCTCTGATGCCAAGATCAGAATAGGCGGAATCATACCTCAGCCCGTTCTCGCGAGCACCGCGTTGAACTTGCGCGACGCGCTCGCGGCGAACCCGCTCGTAGGCGATGAGGGCCTGGGGCGCGGTCTCACGATCCACATGCGTCAGAATGGTTGCAAGCGCCATGCCGTCTTCGATCGACTGATTGGCGCCCTGTCCCAGATGTGGCAGCATCGGGTGCGCGGCATCCCCAAGCAGCGTGAGCCTTTGCCTGGTCCAGACCGGCAACGGCTCGCGATCATATAGCGCCCATCGGAACGTCAGCTGAACCTCGTTCAACAACTGGTGGATGCGTGGGTCCCAACCCGCAAAAGCCCGCCGAAGAACATCGGGATCTCCGGGCGCGGTCCACGACTCCTTCATCTCCTCATCGGTCGGTACGAAGCCGACATAATTTATCAGCTTTCCGGCGCGGACAGGGAACGCGAGGAAATGCCTGCCTTTGCCGAGCCACATCTGCCAGCGCTCAGTCGGCCAGTCCGGAACGCGCTCATGCGGCACGAGGCCCCGATACGCGACCGATCCTGAAAACACCGGTTCGGATGAAGGATAGACATACGGCCGAAGCTCGGAATGGATGCCATCGGCAGCGATGACGAGATCGGCTTCGGCCGAAGCTCCATTGGCAAACGACACCCGGGCCTTCTTGCCGTCCTGTTCGAACCCGGTGCAACGATGCCCTGTGTTGAGCACACCGGCAGGCAGTGCCTCGGCCAGCATCTCGACCAAGTCGGCGCGGTGCATTCCGAACGTCGCATTCCAGCCCGAGGAGTCGGTCACCTGGACCGGCGCAATGGGCGCTCCGTCGTGGCGGAAATACCGGGAATTCAATCCGACCCGCGCGCCCCACTTTTCGACCGCTGGTTCCAG
>Ga0126309_10000226_pt1 | contig 19250 bp, 19 predicted proteins | sample Plot56_FD_92541 | JGI IMG/M metagenome (GOLD analysis project Ga0126309, IMG submission 92541) | Serpentine soil microbial communities from UC McLaughlin Reserve, CA, USA - Plot56 | ecosystem: Environmental > Terrestrial > Soil > Grasslands | place: USA: UC McLaughlin Reserve, Lake County...
CAGGCAGTGGAAGTTCTCGCTCATGGCGATGCGGGATAGTACGCCGCCGTGACTCCCACCGGCATCGACCGCCTCAGCGTCGACACGATCCGGACGCTGGCCATGGACGCCGTCGAGGCTGCCGGCTCGGGCCATCCCGGCATGCCGATGGCCATGGCGCCGGTGGCCTACGTCCTCTATGCCCGAGTGCTCCGCCACAACCCGGCCGATCCGTCGTGGCCCGATCGCGACCGCTTCGTCCTCTCCGCCGGGCACGGGTCGATGCTGCTCTACGCCGCGCTGCACCTGTGCGGCTACGACCTGTCGCTGGACGACCTGCGCGCGTTTCGCACCTGGGGCTCGCGCACGCCGGGGCACCCCGAGCGCGACCGCGCCGGCGGCACCCCGGGCGTGGAGACGACCACCGGTCCGCTGGGCCAGGGCTTCGGCAACGCGGTCGGCATGGCCATGGCCGAGCGTTTCCTACGCGAGCGCTACGGCGTCGACGTCTGCGACCACCGGGTCTTCGGGCTGTGCTCGGACGGCGACCTCATGGAGGGGTGTCCGCCGAGGCCGCCTCCCTGGCCGGCCACCTGCGCCTGGGGCGCCTGATCTGCCTCTACGACGACAACCGCATAACCATCGACGGCGACACCGGCCTGGCGTTCGCCGGCGAGGACGTGGCGGCGCGTTTCAGGGCGTATGGCTGGCGGGTGGCGGCGACGGTCGAGGCCGACGACCTGGAGGCGGTGGAGATGGCCCTGCGGGAGGCCTGCGACCAGGATCGGCGGCCCACGCTCATCCCGGTCCGTTCGGTGATCGGGTATCCGGCCCCCAGCAAGCAGGGCACACCGGCGGCCCACGGGGCCGCGCTCGGCAAGGACGAGGTCCGGGCCACCAAGCGGGTCCTGGGCTGGGAGCCCGACCTCAGCTTCCACGTGCCCGACCAGGTGTATGCGCGCTTCGCGTCCGCGGCCGTCCGGGGCGCCCGGCTGCAGGCCGCCTGGCAGGTGCGCTTCGAGCGCTGGAGGGAGCGGGAACCCGCACGCGCGGAGGAGTGGGACCGCGCGTGGTCCGGTCGCACGGAGCCGGGAGTGGCGGCCGCGCTGCCGAGCTTCGAGCCGACCGACGGAGCCAAGCTGGCCACCCGGGCGGCGGGAGGGCGGGCGATGCAGGCCCTGGCGCCCTTCGCCCCGACCATGGTCGGCGGCTCGGCCGACCTCACCGAGTCGGTGAAGACGACGTTCGAGCGGGAGACGTCGTACTCCCCGACCGCTCCCGGGCGCAACGTGTTCTGGGGCGTGCGGGAGCACGCGATGGCGTCCGCGGTCAACGGCCTGGCGCTGCACGGCGGCATCGTCCGGCCGTACGGCTCGACGTTCCTGGTCTTCTCGGACTACATGCGCCCGGCGATCCGCCTGTCCGCGCTGATGGGGCTGCCCGTGGCCTGGGTCTTCTCCCACGACTCGCTCGGCCTGGGTGAGGATGGGCCGACCCATCAGCCCGTCGAGCAGCTGGCGTCGCTGCGCGCGATCCCGGGCCTGACCGTGATCCGTCCCGCCGATGCGGCCGAGACCGCCGAGGCCTGGCGCGTGATCGTGGAGGAGCTCGAAGGCCCCGCCTGCCTGGTGCTGACCCGCCAGGGCGTCCCGCTTCTGGACCGGCAGCGCCTGGCCTCGGCCGTCGGCCTGTCCCGCGGAGCGTACGTGCTGGCCGGTGGCGGAGAGCAGGCCGAGGCCGTCCTCGTCGCGACCGGGTCCGAGGTCGCGGTGGCGCTGGCTGCCCGCGACCTCCTGGCGACGGACGGCGTGCGGGCCCGGGTCGTCTCCATGCCCAGCTGGGAGCTGTTCGCGGCCCAGGGCCGGAGGTACCGCGAGTCGGTGCTGCCCCCCGGCGTGCCCAGCGCCTCGATCGAGGCGGCGACGACCATGGGATGGGAGCGCTGGGTGGACCGGCCGGTCGGCGTGGACCGCTTCGGGGCTTCCGCCCCGGGGCCCGAGGTGCTCGTCCGCCTGGGCATCACCCCTCAGGCGGCGGCCGACGCGGTCCGCGGCCTGCTCCAGACCGGCTAGCCGCCGGGGCGCGCCACCAGGTCGCCGGCCTCCCGCGCCACCGTGACGTGGATCGCCGCGGGCTCGCGGACCCAGGCGATCAGATCCAGGGCCTGAAGGCGGTCGAGCATGAACTGCAGCGCCCACGCCTGGGCGCGGTTGCCATAGCGACGCAGGATGTCGAAGGCGAATCCGGTGGTGTGCAGCGAGTAGGCGTGGGTGGCCTCGGGGTTGCTGAGGCCGAGCAGCTGCTGGTAGCGCTGGTCGCGCACCGCGCTGGTCACGGTGAGCGGCTGGGTCACCCCGCTGATCCGCCTCACCCCCGCCGCGATGTAGCGGGCGGCGCGAACCGTCTCCGGGCGGGCGGCGAAATACATGGAGGGCCGCTGCTCCAGCCGCGGTGCCAGCTCGCCCATCCGGGGGTCGCGTCTCATCCCCAGCGAGGCTGGCGGCGGAAGCGCCACCAGCGTGCCGTCGTCTCGCGCCTGGGCTATGGCGTCCGGGTCGGCGAACACCTGCGTCTGCGGGCCCGGGTGGAGCACCTCCTCACCCGATCCCTTGGCGGTCTGCAGCCGCGCGAGCCGAGTCAGCTCGGCGGGATCCTCGCGATGCAGGCGCATGATCTCCATGGCTGCGAGCACGCGCCAGTAGTACGTCGAGGAGTCGTCCCCTAAGCGAGAAAGCCGCGCCCAGGCGGCGGCGTGGCGCACCGGCGTGGAGTCGAAGTACAGGCGCGCGTAGCTGGGTCGGGCCTCGCCGAACGCCGCCAGGACGCCCTCCAGGTTGCCGATGCCCATGTGGTACGAGACCGTGGCCAGGTCGTCGCGCCCGAAGCGCCGCCTGGCCAGCGAGAGATAGCGCACCGTCGCGGCCAGAGCCTGGGCGGGCACGAAGCGATCGTCCACGCGCCGGCGCGCCGCCAGCGCTCGTGCGGCGGTGGCCGGGTGGTCCCGCCGCAGCGCCTGGAGGTAGCGCCGCGCCAACCTGCGCGACGCGGCCAGGTCGATGTGCATGCTCAGGAGGCTCTGACCGGTCTCGGCCACGATCTGGGTCAGACCGGCGGCGTTGGCGGGGTCGCCGCCCGCGATGGCGTCCGGGCGCCCGCCGCTCTCCAGGAACCCGATCGCCTCCAGCAGGTCCGGGTCCACGTCGCCCCCCGCGGCTGTCTCGATGGCGGCCCGGTAGCGGTCGACGCGGCGCGCCGTCGCCTCTACGCCGCCGGGGCTCTTGGCGAACAGGATGTGGCTCTCGCCGGCGGCGGCCCGGCGGCCGTAGCCGTCATCGTCCCCGGGGCGGTAGAAGAGCGGATCAACGGTCCCGGGGCGCACGGCCGAGGAGGGGCGCAGGGTCGAGCCGGTCCGGTGAGACAGGAGCGCCACCATCATGGCCAGCGCCGCCAGGAGGACGAGCCCGAGCGGAAGCGCACGGCGCAGCGCCCGAGAGCGTCTCGACACAGGATGGCCGGGGCCGGTCATGCGGCTCGACACGCTGCCAGAGCGGCGGGTGCGACGCCAGCCGCAGGCGCAGGCCGCCCCCGAGGCGCAGGCGTCTCCGGCCGCCTGCCCCGCTACCGTCGCCCGGTGAGGATCATGGGCGGGCGCGATCTCGCCCGCGGCCCGATCGCCCTCGACGACGACCTCCTGATCGAGGCCGACAACGCCGCGGTGCTGCCCCTGCTGCCGGCGGGCCGATTCGACCTGATCTACATCGACCCGCCGTTCAACACCGGCGCGCCGCGCCGGCGGCGTACGCTCGAGACCCGGGCCGACCCCGACGGCGAGCGCGGCGGGTTCGGCGGCCGGCGCTACCGCTCCCGGCTGCTGCGCTCGCTGGCCTACGACGACGAGTTCGCGGACTACCTCGGCTTCCTGGAGCCGCGGCTACGGCAGGCTCGCCGCCTGCTCGCCCGCCACGGGACGCTCTACTTCCACATCGACTACCGCGAGGCCCACTACTGCAAGCTGCTGCTGGACGAGCTGTTCGGCCGCGACTGCTTCCTCAACGAGATCATCTGGGCCTACGACTACGGGGGCAAGCCCCGGCGACGCTGGCCGGCCAAGCACGACACGATCCTGGTCTACGTGCGTGAGGCCGGCGGGCACTGGTTCGACGCCGACGCGGTGGAGCGAGAGCCGTACATGGCGCCCGGCCTGGTCGACGCGGACAAGGCGGCGCGCGGCAAGCGCCCCACCGACGTGTTCTGGCACACGATCGTCCCCACCGTGGGCGCTGAGAAGACCGGCTATCCCACCCAGAAGCCGGAGGGGGTGGTGCGCCGCCTGGTCGCCGCGTCCTCGCGCCCGGGCGGATGGTGCCTGGACTTCTTCGCCGGCTCGGGCACCCTGGGCGCGGTCTGCGCCGGGCTCGGGCGGCGGTTCGTGCTGGTGGACAGCAACCCGCGCGCGGTCGAGGTCGCCTCCCGCCGCCTGCGCGGCGCGGATCAGCCCGACGGCAGGGAGGCCTGCGCGGGCGGGTAGGTGATCCTGGGGCCGTGCGGCACGGCGAACGGCGTCAGCTCGTGCGTCGTCAAGCCGCCGTCGGGCGAGATGTGCTCGACCTCCCAGCCCCGGACGACCAGGGCATCCGCCACCAGGCGCCGGTGGCAGCGCCACCACACGCCCTCCGCGCACATGATCGCGGTCGGCCACTGGCGCGCCATCTCCTGCAGGTGGTCCACCCCGGCCTGGAATTCGGCGGAGGCCATGTGGTCGGCGTAGCCCCGGAACGCCTCGACCCGCCATCCCTGGTTGGGCCCGTCGGGAATCGGCCGTCGCCGGCCGCCGAGCTCGGGGATGTGGCGGTACACGACGCCCTCGCCGTCGAGCTCGCGCGCGAGCGCATCGCGGTTGAAGCGCGGCATCCGCCGCGAGCCGGGATGCGCCCGCACGTCGGCGATCGCTCCCACACCGCGCGCGCGCAGGAGCTCGAGCAGCCGCCGCAGCTCGTGAGTCGAGTGGCCGACGGTGAAGATCCGCGGCCGGGCGTTCAGCGCGCGCTACCCCGGGATGGTCACCGGCACCGGCTTCGAGCGCCCCGCCTTGCCGGCACGCATAACCAGGCTGTAGCGGCCGGGGTCGAGCTTGTGGCCGGAGACCTTGAGGTCCCAGGGGATCACCGAGCGTCCGGCTGGCTTGTTGCCCAGCTTGACCTTGCCCACCTTGGTGGTGTTGGCGCCGGTCGTCTTGTTGACCCGCATGAGCAGCGGCTCGGAGGTCTTGAGCATCACGGTCAGCTCAGCGCGATCGCCGTTGACCACCTTGACCGAGAACGACTCGACCGCTCCGCCGCGCGGGGCCTTGGGCCCGGGCTTGCGCGCCGTGGTGCCGGTCTCCTTCTTGCTGGTCGACGTGTTGCCCTGCTGCCCGCCGCCCCCGCCTCCGCAGCCGGCGGTCGCCGGGATCAGGAGTGCCAGGACGGCCAGGCCGGCCGCCAGACGACGCGGGGCGTGGACCGGTCTGGAGTGGGTGGTGGATCGGGAACGCATTGCTCCGTTTCTGGTCGCGGTCGGAACGAGCGAGCCGGACCCTGGCCGCCGTCGAGACGCGGGGAGCAGGCCAAGAGGCCTCGCTTCAGGAGCCGGAGCCGCGGCATGATACAGAGCCATGCCGCGCGGCTAGGGCTCGGCAGGCGCGCCGCTGGAGGCGACCGGCGCCGGCCTCTCGGGCAGCAGGCAGAAGCCGCCGTCGGCAAACCCCATCTCTCGCACCCCCAAGGCGCGGTTGAGCCGGGCGCGGTGGTTCTCCCAGGCGATGGCGGACGCGAGCTCGGCGAGCTGCCCCGGCGTGAGCTCTGCCAGCAGGCGCTCGCGCAGGTCCTCCCCCACCTCGGCGGGCGAGCGGGTCATCGCCACCGCCAGGTCCAGCGCCGCCTTCTCGAGCGCGGTGAAGCGGTCGCTGCTCTCGTGACGCGGCAGGTCGGCCAGCGTCTCCTCATCGATGTCGAGCGCTCTGCACACGGCAGAGCCGATGTCCAGTCAGAACGGGCAGCCGACTATGCCCGACGCCCTCAGCGTGGCCAGGTACTTGAGCCGCAGCTCCACCCGGTTGCTGACCAGCGCCGCGCCCTCGTAGCCGCCGATCGCCGCCAGCAGGGCCGGTCGCCGGACCAGGAAGCGCAGGGCGTCAGTCCGGTTGCGTCGTCCGCGCGGAGCGATCGCCCGGTAGGCGCGGAGACGGCGAAGCAGTCGCATCGCGTGTCACCTCCGTCGTTCGATCAGTTGTCGGTGCCAGGATCGCGGCCGCGACCAGGGCTGCCGCGATCAGCGAGAGGACGAGCGGGTCGCTGGCGTGGCCGCCCAGGTTCCGGTCCGCGAAATGGGACCCGGCGTGGAGCACGGCCGCGAATGCGGCCGCCCACAGCGCCACCCGGCGGCCCGGCCAGCCGGCGAGCCCGAGCGCCAGCGCAGCCCCGATGCCCAGGTTGAAGGCACCCACGTCGTGCAGGAAGTGGCGGTTGTAGGGCGGGAAGGTGGCCACCTGCGCGTAGAACGACGCCGGGTCGATCAGCGCCCAGGCGCCGATGAGCAGGAAGAAGGCGGCTCCCGCCACCAGCACGCCCCTGACGATCCGCTCAGCCACCACCGCGCATGTTCGCCCAATCGGCGAGCCCGTAGCGTGCCGGGGTGAGCGCTGGCACTCGGTGCTCGTCCCGGCTAGTCGCGGGGCCGGGCCTCCTCGTGGCGCTCGAGCCCGTCGTCGGGGACGGGCTCCCAGGGTGCCGCGTACGCGACGTAGGCGCGCCACCTGGGCCGGACACCGGGGTCGCCGTCGAACGCCCCCATGCGGATGCTCATCTCGGTCGGGTCGTCGGGGTTGCGGCTGAACAGGTGCGCGCCGCACTCACGGCAGAAGCACTTCTCGAAGCCGCCGTCCGGGTGGCGCCAGGCCTTGACCAGATCGTCACCCCGGACGAGCCGGAAGGTGCGCCCGTCGATCCGCGCCTGCGCCGACGAGGCCGTGCCGGTGCGCCGTTGACAGCGCGTGCAGTGGCAGTAGCCCGCCGCCGGCGCCGGCTGGCTGAGCTCGAAGCGCACACCCCCGCACAGGCAGCCTCCGGTCAGCGACGGCTCGGCCAAGACGCGATCAGGCGGTGGTCCGGCTTCCGCGCAGCGCCGAGCGCAACCCGTCGATCGTCTGTTCGGCGATCCGGCGCAGGTAGCGCTTGCCCAGGGCTCCGAAGAACACCCGGTACTGGAGCGCGGTGGGATCGATGCCGATTTCGACGTCGGCGAACGTGGAGGACTGGGCGTCGGTGAGGACCCAGCGGGAGTAGTAGCCGCTCTTGGTGCAGCGCAGCTTGATCTCGTGCAGGTCGTCCAGCTCCTCGATCCGGAAGGTGGTCTCCTCCGTCTTGCCGACGGGCGTCCGGGTGGTCTGGCGGAACTCGGCGCCCTCCTCCACCTCGGCCAGGCCGGTGACGGTGATGACGTTGTGCGCCCACTCGGGGAAGCGGGCCGGGTCGCCGACGTAGCTCCAAACCTCCTGCACCGGAGCGTCGATCAACGCCTGCTGGCGCCAGCTCGGCATGAGTGGACACTACCGCGCCGGTGGGCGCCCAGCGTACGCCCGGGTGGAACCCCGGGCCCCACGTCACGTCCGGTAGCTTGCAGGCGAGTGGGTCCGCCCGATCACCAGCACCCGGATCCGATCAGACGCCCGGACGTGCTGGTCCTGGGCGCCGGCGGCGCCCTCGGCCGGGCCTGGATGAGCGGTCTCTTGGCCGGCATCGAGGGCGTGTCGGAAGCCGACTTCCGGCGATCTCGCAGCTTCGTGGGCACTTCGGCGGGCTCGATCGTGGCGGCGGCGCTCCACGCCGGGGTCCGTCCCCGCGGGCCGGCCCGACCCGGGGGCTCGACCGACCAGGCCGCCAACGGCGCCGGCGCGGGGGACCCCTCCGTCCCGGGGGCCGAGCGACTGCTCGCGCCGGTGGCGCCGCTCGCGGCGGCCGCCCTGCGGGTGACCGCGCCGGCCGGAGCCTTCGTCCGCGCCGCGATGCTGGCCCGCGTCCCCACCGGCCGGGAGGACCCGTACGGCCTGGGTGAGCGAATCGGCGATCTGGGCGGGCGCTTCGACGGTCGCCTGTTCGTGGTGGCGGTGGAGCGAGCCAGCGGCCGGCGCGTGGTCTTCGGCACGCCCGAGGCTCCTCGGGCGAGCGTGCCGGAGGCGGTGAAGGCCTCGTGCGCCATACCCGGCGTGTTCAGGTCGGTGACGATCGACGGGCGCGACTACGCCGACGGCGGCGCCTGGAGCCTGACGAACATCGACGTGGCCCCGGTCGAGCGCGGCGACAGCGTGCTGTGCCTCAACCCATGCGGCGGATCACTGGCCGCCGCACGGGGGCTGGCGGACGGCCTGGCCGCCTGGGCGCGCGCCCGGGCGGCGCTGGAGGCGCAGGCGGTCCGCGGCCACGCCGCCGCCGTTCGCATCATCGGCCCCGACCGCCAGGCCACGCGCGCGCTGGGGCCCAACCTGATGGACCGCCGCCGCACCGGGGACGCCGTCGCGGCGGGCTACCGCCAGGGCCAGCGGCTGGACGGGGCACGGTGACCGCGTCGCCGCCCGGGGCCCGCGAGCGCCGAGGGAGCTGACCCGCGGGCATCGGATCTGGAGGCTGAGCGATGGAGACCTCGAACCTGCGTGGTAGCACGGTGCTGGTCACCGGGGCGGGCAGCGGCATCGGCCGTGAGCTGGCGCTTTTGGCGGCCCGGCGCGGGGCCGACCTGGTGATCTGCGACGTCGACGAGCCGGGCCTGGCCGAGGTCGAGACCGCCGTGCGGGATCGTGGCGGCCGCGTCCTCGCCCGGCGGGTCGACGTCGCCTCTCGCGATCAGATGCGCGACTTCGCCGAGGCGGTGCAGGCCGAGGCTGGGCCGGTCGACCTCCTGGTCAACAACGCCGGCGTCGGGCTGGGAGCCGGATTCCTGGACACCGAGCTCGAGGACTGGGACTGGGTTCTGGCCGTGAACCTGCTGGGGGTGGTGCACGGATGCCACTTCTTCGTGCCGAGGATGGTCGAGCGAGGCGCCGGCGGGCACGTGGTCAACCTCTCATCGATGGCCGGCTTCTTCGCGAGCCCGTCCCTGGCCGCCTACTCGACGAGCAAGTTCGCCGTGCTGGGGCTCAGCGAGGCGCTGCGCGAGGAGCTGCGGCCGCACGGCATCGGGGTCACGGCGATCTGCCCGGGGATGATCAACACGCCGATCACCCGCAACGCGCCAGCCCGGGGGTTGCTCGCCGATCCGGCAGCGCGGGAACGGGTGGTGTCGCTCTACCGCCGGCGAAACTACGGGGCCGACCGGGTCGCCCGCAACATCCTCCGGGCCGTCGATCGAGACCGCACCGTGTCCCCGGTGGCCGCCGAGGCCTGGATCGCCTATGCGATCAAGCGGATCTCGCCCCGGCTCGCCGGTTGGGCGGCGCGGCGCCTGGCCGCCGCGACGGACTGACGCGGTCGGCCAAAAAGTCCCGCACGAGCGACGCCAGTCGGTCGGGCTGGTCCTCGGGGATGAACGTCCTGCTGTCGGGGACCGTGACGAAGGATCCCTGCGGCAGCAGCTCTGCGAGCCGCCGGCCGTGCTCCAGCGGGAAGAGCCGGTCCTCGGCGGCCCAGGCCACCATGGCGGGCCGGTCGAAGGCGCGCAGCGCCTCCGCGGCCTGGTACGTGTAGCGGGTGTCGACGGCGCGCAGCAGTCGCGCCAGGTCGCGGCGGACCCCCGGGATCGTGCGAACCGGGTCCGTGTAGGAACGCATGATCGCCGTGTCGATCGCGCTGCGGGTCGTCCAGCCATACGCGGTCGGCAGGCGCTGCACGGGCTTGAACCGAACCGACCAGGCCACGAGACGCATGAGCGGCCGATAGCGAGCGGCCACCTCCAGATACCGCTGCGGCGTGGGCGGGAACTTCTCGAAGGCGTCGCACGAGGTGAGCACCAGCGCCGCGATCCGCTCCGGATGGTGGCCCACCAGCCACTGGGCCACGGCCCCGCCGGTGTCGTTCGCGACGACCGCGACATCCTCGAGGCCGAGGGTCTCGATGAAGTCGGCGACCACCCGGGCCAGGCCCGGCAGGGAGAGGTCGGCATCCGGGCGCAGGGGTTGCGAATGCGATCCGAACGGGAGATCCGGAACGATGCAGCGCCGCTCGTCGGTGAGCGGCGGGACGACCCGGCGCCAGAGGTTGCCGTTGACCCCGACCCCGTGGACGAAGACGATCGGTGGCCCGCTGCCGGCCTCGCGGTACTCGATCGTCCCGGCCGGGATTCTCGCCGCTCGCCGTTTGCTGAGCACCTCCATCGGGACGAGCATAGGTCGCCGCCTGGCTTGAACCCACAACGCGTCCACCAGTAGGGTCGCCGCGCGTGTTGAGATCGATCCCGAGGCCTAACGAGGAGGGCACATGAAGTCTCTTCGGCGTGCAGTCACCGGCGCGGCGGTGGCCGCCTGCGCAGCGGGAGCCCTGGCCCCGGCCGCCCAGGCCCACAGCGCCCGCGCCGCCATCGGCTCGGCCACCGCCCGCTGCGTGGGCAGCGAGCACCTGTGCGGGGTGTCCTTCAGCCTGGTCGGCGGGGCCTCCAACAAGCGCCTGACCGCCAATCTGCCCGGGACCAACATGCACGTGCTCAACATCTTCCCCATCCCCGGCACCCTGCGCGGCGCCTACCGTCTGAGCGCCCCGCGCTTCAGCCTGGGCGGCTCGGTCTACAGCGTGACCCTCAACGCCGTCTCCTCGATTCGGGTCGGGCGCCTGGCCTTCGTGTTCGGCGACCCCACCACCACCCGGCGTTGCTCCACCCCGCCCGGGGCGGTGTCGTCGCTGTCGGTGAGCATCCGCATCACCGGCTACGTGCGCTCGGCCTTCACGTGCACCCAGGCCGGCGCGCTGGGCCAGGCGTTCTCTGCGCGGTTCAACCAGCACATGAGCGTGGCGACGCTCGTGGCGAACGGCGTCACCTACCACTGCGCGCTGGTACCGACGGTCCCGCAAAACTACGCCTGCCTGGGAGGGGGCACGCTGGTGCGCTTCGCCGGCCCGACCGGCTGACCTACGCAAGCTGGAGCGACGGGCCGGCCCGGCACGTGGCAGGGCGGCTGATTGTGCCCGCCGGCCGGTGACCGGCGCAGCCCCGGAGCCGCCGCGCCGGCGGATGACACCCGACGAGCGCGGCCAGGGAGTCGCGTCCGGAGACCAGCTGGTCCGGGAGCTGTCGCACCGCCAGAGCCAGCTGATGGCGATCCGCGTCGGCCACGAGCGATCGTAGTCCCTGCCGCAGTCCTCAGTTTTCAGCCACGGCTAGGACCAGCTTGCCGGTGTTCTCACCCCGGAACAGCTTCAGCAGTGTGTCGGGGAAGGTCTCGAAGCCTTCGACGATGTCCTCCCGTGTCCTGAGCTTGCCGCCCCCCAGCCAGCCGGCCATCTCCTTCCCCGCATCCCCCCAGCGGTCGATGTAGTCGGAGACGACGAACCCGGTCATGGTCGCGTGGTTGACCAGGAGCGACATGTAGTTGGCCGGACCCCTCATGCCGTCGGTGGCGTTGTATTGCGAGATGGCGCCGCAGATCACGACCCGGGCTCGACGCGCCAGCCGTGCCAGCGCTGCATCGAGGATCTCGCCTCCGACGTTGTCGAAGTAGATGTCGATGCCATCCGGGCAGTGCTTCTCGAGGGCCTCGCCGACGTCCTCGCTCTTGTAGTCGATCGCGGCGTCGAAGCCGAGGTCGTCCACCACGTAGCGGCACTTCTCGGGCCCTCCGGCGATGCCGACCGCGCGACAGTCCTTCAGCTTGGCGATCTGTCCCACCATCTGGCCGACGGCACCGGCCGCCCCGGAGACCACGACGGTATCGCCCGGCTCGGGACGCCCGATGTCGAGCAGCCCGAAATAGGCTGTCATTCCGGGCATGCCGAGCGCGCTGAGATAGACCGGCAGCGGCACGCGCTCGGGGTCGACCTTGGTCAGGCCGTCGCCACTCGAGACCGCGTACTCCTGAACCCCCAGGACCCCGGTGACGTGCTCGCCCACCTCGAAGTCGGGGTGGCGCGATTCGACCACCCGCCCCGCCGCGAGCGCCCGCATGACCTCTCCGATCCCGACGGGGGGAATGTAGGAGGGCGTGTTGGTCATCCACCCCCGCATGGCGGGATCCAGCGAGATGAACAGGACCTTGACCAGGATCTCGCCTTCGCCGGGTTCGCCCACGGGCTCCTCGGTGTAGTCCCAGTTCTCCGCCGTCGGCAGCCCGACGGGTCGAGACGCGAGTCGGAAGGCGTGGTTGACATTCTCCATGTGACCTCCTGGATTGCGATCGAGGTTGGCGTTGCGGCAGTTCTGACTTGACTGACTTGACTACGGTGAGGCCGCTCCGCCGCGGGCTCAGATCGACGAATCGTCCAGGCCCAGCCATATGTACGTCTTCGCGATGGAGCCAGGGGGACTCGAACCCCCGACCTCCTGGATGCGATAGAGCGAAGAGCAGCTTACTCCCGCTCTAACGGATTGCTCGGGCTGCTGTCCTGCCCTGCAAATGAGCGTGATTGAGCCGGCCAACTCGGCGCGGAGTTGCGCGGCGGTAGCACGTGCACGTATCCCGTGTATCCGTTTGGTACCCCCGCCCACCCCCTCTGCGCTTTTGGCTTGGCTACGACCTAGACCTTCCTCTACGTCCAGCTTTCACCACGGGTGGAGAGCCCGCACAGGCATCGGCGGGCGGGAACATCGACGCCGTGGGGCCAAGAGCACGTGCAGTCGGCCCAGTCGGAGCCGGTGCGGATCCGGGCCCGGTTGGCTCTAGCGCCTGCAAAGAAACCGCACAAAGCCGTACAGGGTGGCCCTGACGGCGTGCTCTGGCCCTGGCCGGACCGGGACAATGACGTCGCATGTCAAGCTCGACGCTTGTGCCCCCCGACCTCGAGCGCTGGCTGTCCGACCCCATCTTGCGCGTCTCCCACCGCCGGGAGGCCGACGCCACGCCGCAGGCGTTGTGGCAGGCAGCCGCCACCGTGCGCCTCGAGGACTGCCGGCTGCTCGGGCGGCTGGTGCGGTGGCGCATCCCCGGCCTGCCGAGCCAGCTGACCTATCGCGAGCTGTTTCGGCGCGAGCCCTTCGTCGCCCTCGAGGAGAGCGACTGCTCGTCGCTATCGGGGCTGTGCGGACGCATCTGGACGCTGCGGCGCGACTACCCGAAACTGAAGCGGCCTGAGGAGTTCACGCAGTGGCATGAGCCGGGCACCGCGCGCGTCCTGTTTGCCCACTGGGCCGAGCCCGCCGGACGCGGTCGGGCCGCGCTGGTCAGCCAGACCCACATCACCGCCGACGACCGCGGCGCTCGCCGCGGCATCGCCCTCGTACGGCCGCTCATCTCGGCGTTCGAGCAGCTGATCGACCGCGAGCCCCTGGCGATCGCGGCGCGGCGGGCCGAGAGATGACACCTCGTCTGACGGATGTGAGAAAGCGGTCGGGACGATCGTCCAGAGATCGCTGGCTCGCCCGCGAGTACAGCATGATGTAGACGTGCCCACTCCTCCCAACACCCGTAGCGTCAAGATCTCCGACGACGAGCGGGGCGGATGGTCCTCGGATCGCCCCCGTAAGGCGGGAGCCCCGAAGCGCCCGGCCGATCTCTCGGTGCGCTCCCAGGTGCTCCGTCCGGCTGACCGGTTGCGCTACTCGCCGGGGAGCCTGCTTGTCATCGTGTCGGCCTCGGCGGCGGAGGCCAACGGCTTTGCCCAACGGGTCGTAGAACGCTCGGGTTTGGTGCTCTCGCGCCACAAGGTCCGTGGCCTGCTGGCCGGGCGGGTACCCGACGAAGACCTGGAGGCGCGGGCAGCCGCGCTCCTAGACGGCGCCGTCCTCAAGCGCCTGGAAGCGAGCGAGACCGTCGTCATCGTGCCCGAGAGCCTCGATGCCGGCGAGCGCGAGCGCTACGTGCGCATGGCCGCGGGCTTGAAGCGCCCATGTCATCTGATCCTGCTCGAGACGCGCCCGAATCAGGTCCCCGAGGAGCTTCGTGCGCCGCTAAATGAACTGCGCCGTCGTCTGGACGCCGGCGAGCTCGGCGCCGACGGGTTCCAGACTGCCCTTCGCCTGGGCGGGGCGTCGCTCTCGGAGTTCAAGCGGATCGTCTTTCAGCCGCCGCCGCGCGACGAATAGCCGGATCCGCTCCGGTCACCCACGGTTCCGGAGCGCTCAAACCCGGTGCGGCGGATGTAGCGGCCGTAGCGTTGGGCTAGCCGAGGAAACCGCACGAAGCCGTTCATGAGGGGCTTCTCAGACATCGCTGCAAAGCCGTAGCTTCGGCTGATTCGACGTGGGCTAGGCTGGGCTTAGTCGTTAGACCGCGATCAGACGGCAGGAGAGCCATGAAGATCACCGTGCTGGGCCGAGGAAACGTTGGTGGCGGCCTGGCCAGGCTGTGGGAGCAGGCCGGCCATGACGTCACCGCGCTGGGCAGCGAGGGCGGCGACGCGTCCGATGCCGAGGTCGTCGTGGTGGCGGTCCCCTCGGACGCGGTCGAGGAGGCGCTGTCCGAGGTAGGCGGGATCGAGGGTAAGGTGACGATCGATGCCACCAACGCCCTGAGCGACCGACCACAGGGCTTCGAGTCGCTGGCCCACCAGGTCAAGTCGATCGTCGGCGGCCCGACGGCCAAGGCCTTCAACCTCAACTTCGCCGCGCTTTACGACCAGATTCCCGAGCAGCGCACCAGACCGAGCAACCTCTATGCCGCCGAGGATGGCGCCCGGGAGGTGACCGAGCAGCTGATCCGCGACGCCGGCTATGACCCCGTTTCGGTTGGGGGCTTGGACCAAGCGCCTGCACTCGAGGACCACATCGGTCTGATGTTCGCCATCAACCAGGCCGGATTGGGTCAGTTCTTCTATCGGATGGCCAGACCGGGCGAGCTGTAGCGCCACAGCTCCCAGCGATATCGCTGAGCACCCCGCCCGGTTGATGCGCGTGCGCTGATCGGCCGGACTCCCCCCTTCGGCATGACCCTGATCCCGCAGCTCCGCCCGCTCTGGTACAGGCGCTCGACGACTTCAGGACCGATCGTGAAATCGAATGGGTTGACGCCGAGGCTGTCCACTTCAGTAGAGCGATCCCGCACTCGGGTGTGAGACACGTGCCGCCCCTAGCCACCCTCGCCAAACGCCTGACGCGAGCGAACCGATGGACGCTGCGTTTGGCGGTGCCCGCGCTGGCGGTGATACTGGCCCCGCCCGCGATCGCCGCAAGACGCGTGGTCTCGGTCCGGTCCACGTCGATCGCCTACAACCAGGGCGCGTCCTACGACCCGCGCCTCGGGAGCTTCTTCTTCGCGGGAGTTACCTCGCTAGACAACTCCGGGCTGTTTCGCACCGACTCCCGGCTGCGCCGGACTGCCAGCCGGTACGCAGCCATCCCGGCCAACCCCCAGCGCTTCAACCACATCGGCGACCTGAGCGTCGACTCGGTTCGGCGGCGGCTGCTGGTTCCGCTGGAGTGCTACTACCCGCTACGAGGCGGCAACACCTGCCGTCGGGCCGCGATCGGCGTGGCCGACCCGCGCACCCTGGCCCTGCGCTACCGCGTCCTCCTCGATGCCGCGCAGATCGCCAAGGCCAGCTGGGCCGAGTGCTCGCCGGACGGGCGCTGGATCTGGACCTCGGCCGGCACCCACCTCCTGGCCTATCGAGCCGGTGAGGTGAGCGTCGTGACGGCTGCGCGCCAGCGGGCGGGGACCGCGCCGGGCCTGGTGGGTCGCGACCTCGGCCCGGTACTTCCGACCTCCGGGATCACGGGAGCCGCCGTGCAGGCGTCATCACGGTTGGGTGGCTATCGCCTGCTGCTATCGCTGAATCGCGGGGCGCTCTTCCAGCTGGTCTCGTACGACGTCACCACGACGCCCGACGGGTCACCCGCCATCGCCGGCACCGCGCCACGCATCGAAGTAAGCGTGCGCCGGTCGACGCTCAACCACGAACCCGAGGGGCTGGCCGTGACGGCCAAGCGCGCAGGCGCCTATCCCCTGGGCGCGCCGCTGCACTGGCAGATGCTTCCGGCCTCCCCTGTCCACATCCGGGTGTTGAGCTACTCCTAGGACTCAGGCCACGAACCGGGTTCCGAGCGCCGACGTCGAGCACGCCGAGACTGACCCGGTGAGGTGGTCCCGATCGTCCGCGTCAGCCAAGAGACGAGTAGCCGGCTCAGGAGGGGATGTCGTACCCGCGAGTTCTTCAAAGGCAGTTCTAGCCCAAGGGCGGAAGAACAAGCAACCACGCGATTAGCAGGGCAACTTGAGGAATGGAGCTAGGGGGACTCGAACCCCCGGCCTCCGGGTGCGATAGAGCGGAGAGGAGCTTACGCTCGCTCGATAAGAGTCGCTCGCGCTGCAGTCTGCGCTGCAAATGAGCGGGATTGAGCCAGCTGGCTCGGCGCGGAGTTGCGCGGAGGTGAGCATGTGGAAGTACCGCGATGTACCCGTTCGGTACCGCCCACCCCCTCCGAGCTAGTCGGAGTCTCGCTGTTGCTGGGACTCCGGTCCGCTCACACGCTGCCGTCGGTAGACGCAGTCGGCGGACAGGGCTGCGGCGCGGCGAACCGCACCCTTTTGCCTTGGCTAGGACCTAGACCTTCCTCAACGTCCAGCTTTGACACCGGCGGCGGCATCGCCATCCCGCCCTTGGTGGTGGAGGTCGCCTAGCTAGGGCGCTGAGGCCACCGCTTCCGTGATTCGCGTCACGGCGGGCGTTGTGTCCGGAAGCTATTCGCCCAGGCTGCGACCACGGACGGCTCGAGCACCGAGCCATGCCAGGACCGTGGCGATGGCAAGCCCCCCGATGGGGTCTGCCCACCACCATCCGACAACGCGCTGGAGCACGAGCGCGGTGAGGGCCATCGCCGCGAGCACGACGCCGGACCAGCTCAACAGGCTGTCTGCGCGAAGCGCTCGGCTACCCAGCCGCCCTGACATCGACGAGCTGGAGGACGCCCCGCGCACGGGCGCGGAGGCCGCGATTCGGGCCGCGCGGGAGGCGCATGTACCCGTTTCGTACCCGCGAGTCCTTCAAAGGCAGCCGCGATTAGCAGGGCAACTTGAGGAATGGAGCTAGGGGGACTCGAACCCCCGACCTCCTGGGTGCGATCCAGGCGCTCTCCCAACTGAGCTATAGCCCCGGGCAGACCCCGGCGCAGGCGCGATGGCGGGGCGGCAAACGAAAAGTTTAGCCGGGAGCGACCGGGCCGCGGCGCCCAACGGCGGTGGCCAAGGGGCCGGCCAGGCTTTAGTCGCCGCGGCCGACGGCCGATAACCGGAGTGTGGAAGGTTGGGGTCCCAAGCACGGGACGCGGCGGCGCGCGCCCGCCGAGGGCAGCGCAGCCGTGACGCCGGCCGCCGGGACGGCCAGGTTGTCGGCCTTGCCGTCGCGCGTTTTCCTGGTCGTCGGCGTCGCGGCGCCCGGCATTTACTTTCTGCTGCCCGCCGGGGTCCAGAACTTCGGCTACGACGCGTTCGGCCTGGCCTGCGTGGGGGCGATCGTGGTGGGGCTGCGGTGCAACCGGCCGGCGCGGCCGGTGGTGTGGTGGCTGTTCGCGGGCGGCGTGCTGCTGTTCGTGGCGGGCGACGCCCTGCTGAGCGCCTACCAGTCCATCTACGGCGACCAGCCCTTCCCCTCGCCGGCGGACGCGCTCTACCTGGCGGGCTACGTTCTGCTGGCGGTCGGACTCGGGGTCCTCATCCGGGCCCGGGGCGAGGGCGCTGACCGCGCCGCGATGATCGACGCCCTGATCATCGCCATCGGGGTGGGCGTCCTGGCCTGGACATTCTGGATGCACCGGTACACCAGCGACCCCTCGCTGTCCCTGTCCGCCCAGCTGATCTCACTGGCGTATCCGATGATGGACGTGGTCCTGCTGGCGAGCGTGGTACGCCTGGCCATGGGTCCGGGCCAACGCGTGGGCGCCTTCTACCTCCTGGGCCTGAGCCTCTCCGTTCTGCTGGCCGCCGACGTGGTCTATGGGCTGACCAGCCTGGCCGGCACGTACGACGTGGGCAGCCCCGTCGACGGCGCGTACGCGCTCTCCTACGTGCTGTGGGGAGCGGCGGCGCTGCATCCCTCCATGCGCCTGATGTCCGAGCCGGCGCCGGTACGACGGGAGACGCTGACCCGCGGGCGGACGCTCGGACTGGCGGCGGCGGCGCTGATCGGCCCGGTGGCGATGGGAATCGAGTCGCTGCGCGGGCATCCGATCGACGTCGCGGTGATCGTGGTCGCCTCGGCGCTGACGTTCCTGCTGGTACTGGCTCGCATGTGGGAGCTGGTGCGGCGCCTGGCCGACACCGCGCAGCGCCAGGCGAGTGAGCGCGCCCGGCTCGAGCATGCGATCCGGCGGATCGGCGAGACCTTCGCCGCCAACCTAGATCGCGACGGCCTGCTCGAGATCGTCGTGCGGACCGCGGCCGACGCGGTCAACGCCGACTATGGCCGCGCGGCCGCGCGGGTCGGCCTCGACGGCCCGGTGCTGGAGCGCGCCTCCGCCGGTCGTCTCGGTTCCCTCGGTGACACCGTCGCCGCCGCCGAGGCGGTGGCCCACCGATCGCGCCGCTCGGAGCAGGTGACCCGGGGCCGTCGGCGGGCGCTCGCGGTTCCCCTCGCGACCCCCGGCGGCGCCCTGGACGTCTTCCTCTCGGTGGCGCGCGACGGGGCTCCGTTCTCGGGCGCCGAGCGCGAGCTGTTCGACTATCTGGCCAGGGAGGCCGCGGTGTCGCTCGAGAACGTGGACCTGCACGAGTTGGTCCAGCGCCAGGCGCTGACCGACGAGCTGACCGGGCTGTCGAACCACCGTCGCTTCCAGGAGGTCATCGGAAACGAGCTCGAGCGGGCTTCCCGGTTTGGGCACAGCGTGGGGTTGATCATGTTCGACCTGGACGACTTCAAGCGGGTCAACGACACCTTCGGCCACCAGCAGGGAGACCGGGTCCTGCGCGAGGTGGGCCGGGTGGTGCGCCACAACTGCCGCGAGGTCGACGAGCCCGCCCGCTACGGTGGCGAGGAGCTGGCGATCGCGCTGCCCGCCACCGATCTGGAGGGGGCCTTCCGCCTGGCGGAGCGCATCCGCCGGGCCCTGGCCGCGCTGGAGATCCCGCTCCCGGACGGCCGGGGCGCCCTGCGCATCAGCGCGTCGTTCGGCGTGGCGGCGCTGCCGGCGTGCGCGTCCGACCGGGCCGGTCTGGTGGCCGCTGCCGA
>Ga0126309_10000227_pt1 | contig 19225 bp, 20 predicted proteins | sample Plot56_FD_92541 | JGI IMG/M metagenome (GOLD analysis project Ga0126309, IMG submission 92541) | Serpentine soil microbial communities from UC McLaughlin Reserve, CA, USA - Plot56 | ecosystem: Environmental > Terrestrial > Soil > Grasslands | place: USA: UC McLaughlin Reserve, Lake County...
CGACCGGGACGACCTGCCACTGCCAGGCGCCTGGCTTGACCCACGAGAACCGCTTGTAATCGAACGGCAGGTAGCCCACCTGCGAAGCCGTCGAGTCGACGAAGCGCCCGGTAAGCCGATGGACGAGGTAGCCCGACAGCAGCAGGTAGTGGCCGATCCGCCGCCACACCTCCGGCTCGTGACTCCGGATCCAGTTCGCCTCCGTATCAGCCTGGAAGGCGGCGACGGTGTCGGCGACGCGAAGCGCACGAAAGCCGAGCCCGGTCACGCCGCCGATCCGCGGCAGTCCCTCGGTTCGGCGCTGGTCGAGCCACACCATCGCCGGCCGCAGGGGCCGCCCTTCGGCGTCGGTGACGACGACCGTGCCGCGCTGCGTCGTCAGCGCGACGCCGGCTACCTGCTCCGGTGAGATGCCGGGGAGCGCCCACAGCCCGCGACACGCCTCACCGATCGCGCGCCAGTACAGGTCGGCGTCGTTCTCAGCCCAACCCGGCTGCGGTGATACGTACGGCTGGATCGGGATGCGGACGCGCCCCAGCTGCTCGCCCCTGGCATCGAACAGCAGGGCGCGGACGCTCTGCGTCCCGACGTCGAGGGCGAGAAGTCGATCGGCTGCCACCGCCGTCGCCGCGCTCACGACCGCACCGCTACGCCGTCGTCGGTCGCCAGGAGGACGCCTGGGTTCATCACGCCGTCCGGGTCGAGGCGGACCTTGACGGCCTCGATCAGCTCCATCCCGAGCGCTCCCTTCTCGTGCTCGAGGTACGGCGCGTGGTCGCGCCCGACGCCGTGCTGGTGACTGATCGTCGCGCCGTGACGGACGATCTCGTCGCTCGCCGCGCCCTTCAGCGCACGCCACCTCGCGAGGTTCTCGTCGGGGTCGGCCGCGAGCCGGAAGACGTACGTCGTGTAGAGGCTCGAGCCCGACGGATAGACGTGGGACAGGTGGCTGAACGCATGGACCCGCTCGCCGTAAGCGGCGAGACCGTCGCGCAGCGCGGCCTCTGCCGCGGCGGCGAGCTCCGGGAGCGTCGCCCAGTCGACGGCGGTCTCGAGCGTGTCGATGCCGTACCCGCGTGACCAGAGGGCGTCGCGGAGCTGCGCGGACCGGAAGCGGCCACGGAGCCAGCGTCCGCCCAGATCGGCAACCGTCCCGACGCCACCCGCGGCATGGACGATCGAGCCGGCCGCGACCAGGGTCGCCGCGACGACGCTCCGGCGCCCCTGCGTGGCGACGATCAACAGGGACGGCGACGGCCCGACGCCGCGCGCCGCCAGGTACCGGTCGAGCGGTCCCGCGAGGCGTGACGGTCGCCCGAGCGCACGGAACGTCGACGTCTCCGCCGGCGTCGAGAGCCGGACCATCGACAGCGGAACGCCGGCCCTTGCGAGCGATCGCGCTGCTTCGAGGCCCGCTTCCCAGCTCGGCAGGAACCACGATCGGATCGCCTCCGTGTCCGGCGGCGGCATCGCACGGACGGTGACATCCGTGATGATGCCGAACCGGCCCTCGGATCCGAGGATGAGTTGGCGGAGGTCCGGCCCGGCGGCCGACGCCGGATGCGGCGGCAGGTCCACCGCTCCTCCGGGCGCTTCGACGTGTCCGCCCGCGAAGAGATCCTCGATCCGGCCGACGCCCATGGACGCGTGGCCCGCCGACCGCGTCGCGACCCAGCCGCCGAGGGTCGAGCGATGGAACGACTGCGGCGAGTGGCCGAGCGTCAACCCGTGCGCGCGAAGTGTCCGTTCGAGGTCCGGCCCGGTCGTCCCGGCACCGAACGTCGCCAGGCCACTCGCCCGGTCGATCGCGCGCAGCCCGACGAGCGCCTCGAGGGCGACCGTCAGCGTCGGCCGCGCGGGGTCGGCGGGCGTGACGCCACCGACGACGCTAGTCCCGCCGCCGTACGGGACGACGACCGCGCCGGAGCGCCCGGCGAGCTCGAGCAGCTCCCGGACCGCTGTCGCGGCCGTCGGCCTGGCGACGCCGTCGGGGAAGGCGACGTACCGGCCCGAGCGCATCGCAACCCAGTCGGAGAACGACTGGCCGGTGGCATGACGGATGCGGTCGACGGCTTCGGTGGCGATGTACGCGTGGGGCACGAGCCGCGATGGCGGCACACGCGCCACCACGGATTCGAGCGCAACGTCGCGCGAAGGCGACCCAGGGCCGACGAGGCGGGCGAGCAGCGTCAGTGCCGCTTCGGGCACCGCGACGTCGGGTCCCTCCTCCGCCCAGCCGTTCCACCGCCGCACGCCGTCCCTCCCTCGGTGCCATCGTGCCGCATCGGCGGCGTCGCGTGAAGGCGCCAACACGCCCGTCGAACCCCACGCCGGGTGCACGCCTCGGAGCAGTCGCCGAAAATGGACGAATGAAAACCGACGAGGACGGCAAGGCTCCGAGGCGCCGGGACCCGCTCAGCGCCGAGCACCCGGGACACGAGCTGGGCGCGGACCACGGTGGCGCCGCCGAGCCGTCCGGCGGCGCCGAGCGACTGTCGCGTCGCGTCCATGCGCCCGAGCCCGTCGTTCGTGCCGCGTCCGCCGTCGACGGCGTCGTCGAGGCAGCGACCGGTGCGGTGGGGGCCGCCGCCGGAGCGGCGACGCGCTTCGTCCCCGGCGCCCAACCCGTCGCCCGCGTCGCGTCCGTCGTCGGTGACACCGTCGAGGCCGCCGTCGGTGCCGCGGGGCGACGCTGGGACGAGCGGCCGGGCGCCCGTGTTCGGCGGCTGCGCCGCGCGGCTCGTCACCCGCTGCCCTACCTCTACGACGTCCACCCCGAGGCGAGGCGGGCGATCCCGAAGGAGCTCGGCGTGCGCTCGATCGACGTCGAGGAGGTCGTCGGTACGGCGGTCGGCGGCGCGACCCAGCGCGGCGGCGACTTCCTGCCGTTGCGCTCGTTCCGGTCACGCAACTGGGCGGGCCGGTGGCAGCGCCTGCTCCGCGCCGTCGAGCAGCTGACCATCCTGCCGCCGATCGACGTGTTCCTCTATGCCGACGGGTACTGGGTTCTCGATGGGCACAACCGCGTCGCCGCGGCCGCGTACTCGGGGCAGATCTCGATCGACGCGAACGTGACGGAGCTCGTGCCGCCCGGCGGAACGTCCACGGAGCGTCCGGGCCTCCTCGCGTCGACGATCGTCGGCGGCCGCGCCGTCCGCACCGCGGCGAGCGGACACCCCGTCGGACGCATCGTCGAGGACGTCAGGCTGGGGGACAGCGGCGACATGGACGAGAAGTGATCCGACGCGTCCGCGTCGAATGGCCGGACGGTCGGCCGTTCGAGGATCGTGACGGTCGGCCGATCCGGATCCTTGCCGCCTCGGACGAGCGCGACGCCGCGCTCGAGCACGAGTCAAACCGCGCCGCGATCGCACCGCTGGACGCGGTCGTGGGGTGCGGCGACCTCGACCCCGAGTGGCTGGCGTTCCTCGGCGACGCCTTTGGCGCCCCGCTAGCCTACGTCCGCGGGAACCACGACCGCGGCGGTGGATGGGAGGAGGAGCCCTTCAACGCGCCGCTGCCGCTCCCGACCGGGCGGATCGTGGAGATCGCCGGCCTCCCGGTCGCGTGCCTGGAGTGGCCCGGGGTGAGGAGGTCCGGCAACGGCCGTCACCCGGGCCTTGCGTGGCGCGACGTCCTCGGCATCGCGCGGAGGGCGCTCGTCGCGCGGCTGACGCGGGGCGCGCGGCCGCTCCTCGTCATCAGCCACGCGCCGCCGGAGGGGGCGGGGGACGCGCCCGCCGACCCGTACCACGTCGGGTTCGGGGCGTACCGCTGGCTCCTCGACAGCCTTCGGCCGCCACTATGGCTCCACGGCCACACGACGATGGCGACCGTGCCATCGCTCCTCGTCCACGAAGGCCCCACGACCCTCGTGAACGTCACCGGCGCCGTCCTCGTCGAGATCATGCCGCCGGGCAGTGGCGACGGGCGCGGCGATGCGGATCCAGATGCCACCGCGAACTCCTCCGCGACTCGCTGACGTCAGCGCTTTTTCGAGCCGCTCCCGGAGCCCTTCGTCTCGCCCGATTCCGTGCGTGCCTTGTTGACGGTTCGGGCCGCGAGCTCCTCCGCCTTGTCCTCCGGCCTGCCGCGCTCCTCGTACGAGTCCTTGATGTGCTCGTACTGCCGTTCGCGCTTGTCGCTCCAGCTCCTCGGCATCGATGCGTGCCTCCGCGCGACTTCCAATGTGCCGGAGACTGGACCGGCTGGGCCGGTGATCGCCACGCGAGCCACGGTGCGAGGCGTTGCGACTGCGTGTCGCGCCGACGGTTCCGGTGACTCCGCGCGCCGCCTCAGAACGGCGGCCACGGCACGGCCGGCCAGTTGGCCGACGGCCTGGGGAATCGCCGCGTCTCGAGCAGGCGGTCCGCGCGGCGGACGGTGGCCGCGACCTCGACCGGGGCCAGGAGCTCGAGGAGCCGGTTCCGCAGGTCCCCGTCGAGCTGGTCGCGGACTCGTTCGACGACCACCAGCTCCGATGGATCGAGCGGCTCGCCGCGCCAGCCCCACAGCACGGTACGCAGCTTCGGTACCGGCGAGAAGCAGACCCCATGGTCGACCCCGAAGACGTGGCCGCCGGGGGTCGGCAGCAGGTGGCCGCCCTTGCGATCGGTGTTGTTGACGATCGCGTCGAACACCGCGATCCGCCGGAGCCGAGGGTCGTCGTCGACGACGAGCGCGACGACGTCGACGCCATCGTCGACCTCGATCCAGAGCTGGAGCGCGCCCTCGCCGAACGGGCCGTCGCGGAGGATGGTCGGCGGGACGATCCCCCAGCCCGTTGCCTCCGACACGTGCCACGCCGCGACCTCGCGGCGGCTCAACGTCTCGTCCGGGAAGTCGTCGAGCGGCCGCTCGCCGGCCACCGGCTTGTAGACCGCATCGACCGCGATCGACGGCTCGGGACCGGGGCAGGGGAGCGTCACCCGGCAGAGCATCGCGTGGTTCGTCGACGCGACGAGCCGCCCGACGAGGTCGATCTCGCCGCGCGTCAGGACGTCGAGGACCGTCGCCGCGTCGAACGGCACGGCCGGCGAACGGCCGGGCGGCGGATCAGTTGACGTAGTGGCCGTTCCGGCGCGGGCAGATGTGACCCTGCGGGTCGAGCGGCTCGCCACACAGCGGGCACGGCGGCCGACCCGACGCGACGACGCGGGCCGCGCGCTGGACGAAGGCGCGCGCCGCGGGCGCCGTCAACCGAACGCGGAAGATGTCGGGGCCTTCCGGGGCGTCGTCGTCCTCCGCGAGCTCAGCCTCGACCGCCTCGTCGTCTTCGTCCTCCTCGGCCCGGGCGCGTGCCTCAACGAGGATCCGATCCGTGTCGCCGTCCCAGCCGAGCGTCAGCGTGCCTGCCCGAAACGCTTCGACGATCGGCTCGTCCAGCGGTGCGACGTCCGCCGCCCCGACGTCGGGCGTCACGGGAGGCGCGGTCACGCCGCGCTGCTCGAGCTCGTCGAGCAGGCGGTTCAACCGGTCGGCGAGGACCGCGACCTGGACCTTCTCGAGGACGACGCTCGTGATCCGGCCGCCGTCGCGGGCCTGGAGGAAGAACGTCCTGTCGCCGGGCTCGCCCACGGTGCCGGCGACGAAGCGCTCCGGTGGGTCGTAGATGTAGCGGCGTCGAGGCATGGCCCGACTCTACCCGTTCTCCCTTGCGTGAGCCCTCGAGCAGGTTGCCGCGCCATGCGGTTTCTGCCATTTGCGCAGCACGTGCGCGCGAGACGAGGCGTCGCGCGGCGTCGCGGGTCAGCCGACGTTGACGGTCACCGTGTGGTAGCCGCGCGCACCGTCGGGCGCGGGTTGCGATTGGTCGGCCGTCTGGACCTCGCCGCGTCCATCGGTTGCGCGGACCGCAAGCACGTGTGCGCCCGACGTCGCCTGCCAGTCCGTCCGCCACTGGACCCAGGTGGCGTCGCTGATCGCCGCGGAGATCGTCGCGTCGCGCCACTCGCCGTCGACGGCGACCTCGACCCGCGACACGCCACGGTCCGGCGCCCACGCGACGCCCGCGACCGTGACAGCGCCCGGCGCGACGCTGGGGCCCGGGACGTCGATCCGCGACTGGGTGAGGATCGGTGCCTTCTTGGACCAGCCGAGCGGCACCCAGTAGGCGTCGAACGCCTCGAGCGTCGTCAGCTCGAGCTCCTTCAGCCACTTCGTCGCCGACACGTAGCCGTACAGCCCGGGAACGATGAGCCGCGCGGGGAAGCCGTGTATTGCGGGCAGCGGCTCGTCGTTCATCTCGACGGCGATCATCGGCTCACGTGCGTTGTCCATCACCCACGGCGTCGGCATCCCGGCGGTCCAGCCGTCGACCGAGCGGCCCACCAGCTGCGTCGCCTCGGGCCGCACCCCGGCGATGGCGAGGACGTCGCGGAGCTTTACCCCGGTCCACTTGGCGTTGCCGACGAGGTCGCCGCCGACCAGGTTCGAGACGCACGCGATCGTGACGTATTGCTCGAACGTGCCGAGCTCGACCAGCTGCCTGAACGTCAGGGTCGTCTCGCGATCGACCAGGCCGTGGATCCGGAGCTGCCACGAATTGACGTCGACGTTCGGGACGAGGAGGGCGGTGTCGATCCGGTAGAAGCGGCCGTTCGGGACGACGATCGGGGTGATCCCGTCGACCGGCAGCGTTGCACCGGGCGGGAGGGTCGCGAGGCGCGTCGGGTGCGGAATGAGCGTCTTCGCGGCGCCGACAGAGCTGCGCTGGCCATCGACCAGCGCGCGGCCACCGATGCCGGCACCCACGGCAACGGCCGACAACGCACCTGCCTTCGTGAGGAATGCGCGACGCGACCAGTCGGGAGTCGTCGCGGTCGTGCGGGCGCTGTTCGTCGCCGTCATTCGCGACGTCGTGGCGGCGACGAGCCAGGAGAGTGCCTGCAGGCCGACCGCGGTCGCGACGGCCGCTGCGATGAACGTGAGCAGCGGGTCGTTGCGCGGGTCGCGCAGCGCTGCCGCAGCACCGGCGATCCCGGCGAGGACGAACACGAGCGCGGCGATGCCAAAGCGGCGCCGCGCGACGACCCCGACTCCCGCGGCGATCCCGAGTGCGACCACGACGATGACGATCTCGAGCGCGAGCTTGTCGTTGGTCCCGAACAGGCCGACGACGAGATCCTTGGCCCCCGGGGGCTGGAGGTCGATGACGGCCTGGCCGATTGCGACGACGAGCGACGGCGCGCCGGGCAGGAACCCTGCCAGAAGCTGCGACGCGCCGATTGCGACGCCCGCGGCAACCGCTCCCGCGATCGCGGCCGCGGTCCGGGGTCCCAGGGTCAACGGCGGCGCGGACGGACTCGTCGAGGAACCGCGAGCGGTGCGACCAGGGACGGACGGTGCGCGCTCGCCGGGGATGTCGGTCATCGCGAGGATCGTCGCACAGGTCCGCGACGAGGGGAGCGCGCCGCGACCGCGTCAGCTCGCGGACGCCGGCTCGCCGGACTCGTCCGCTCGCAGGCCCGCAGGCAGGCGGCCCTTGATCGTCAACGCGGCTCGCGCGCGAGCGCGAAGCCCCAGCGCCACCCGAGCGATCCGCCCGAACTCGTCCTCGCTCATCCGGACGAGCGACGGCGCCTCCGGTCGCGCGCCCGCGACGAGGCCCAGATGATGGTCGAGGGCCTCACCCGCACCGCGATCGCCGGGCCGCTCCGCGACGAGGAAACCGTAGGAATCGACGGCGGCGTACCGAACGCTCGGGTTCGCGCGGAGGATGACGCCGATCGCGTGAGCCGCATCCGGGAGGACGGTCGCGAGCGACGCGAGCTCGTCGCGCGCCGGGTGGTCTTTCGCAAGCGCGTAGTGCGGCGGGTCTGAGCTGACGCGCTCGACGAGCTTGTTCGAGATCAGGATGCGGAGCGCCGTCTGAACCGAGCTGACCGGCGAGCCGATGATGTGAGCGAGGTCCGCGAGACGAAGCCCGACCGGCGCCTGGCTCAGGGCGAGGACAATGTCGAACCCGATCGGCGAGAGCGTCAGGCGACGGCCGCTCGAGGGCATGTCGCGATCAGCGTGATTCGAGCGCGCGCCGAGCGAGCGCGTATGCCTCGTCATGACGTCCGAGCGAGGCCATGGCGTCTGCCCATGCGCTCAGGATCTGGCGGCGGCGCGACGCCGGCCCCGTTCGTTCGGCAAGCGCGGCGGCCTTCTCGAACGCGACCGCGGCGTCCTCGTTCCGGCCGAGCGCTGCGAGCGCGCGCGCGCGGGTCGCGAGGCCGTCCAGGAGCGCCTTCTGGTGCTCGGTGCGTTCGGCGAGCGCAATCGCCTCGTCGGCCAGCTGGAGCGCCCGGTGATGGTCGCCGGCCGCGAGCTCGATCCCGGCCTCAGTGTCGGCGAGGTTTGCGAGGAGGCGATTGTCCGATGCGGCAGTGAGCCGCGCACGGGTTATCGTCTCCCTCGCTCTGGTGACATTCCCGAGAGCGGCGTACGTCTGCGCGAGCTGGTTCTCGACGAGGCCGACTTCGAGAGTCGATTCCGCAGCGTGAAGCAGCGCGAGTGCCTGGAGACCAGTCCGGATCGCCGCCTCCAGGTCGCCATTCGTCCGGTGCGCCGAGGCCATCGTGGCGAGAAATACGCCGCGGCGTCGCGTGTCGAGCTCCGCTGCGTGGTCGCGTGCTTCCTCGAGGTAAGACAGAGCGGTGGTCGCGTTGCCCTGATACGACTCCAGCGTCGCGAGGCCGATCAGGAGCCGGGTCGCAAAGTCAGCGCCCAGGTCGAGGCCATCCCGGACTCGGTCGAGAATCCCCCGCAGGAGCGACCGCGCCTCTTCTGGATTGTCCTGCTGCATGTGAGCCGACGCGAGCCAGTACTCGGCGCGGGCGCGATCCGCAGCGCGCCGCAGCTCCGCGAAGGAGGAAGCCGCCTCGGCGGCGGGCCGGATCGCCTCGGCGGGCCGATCCAGTCGACACAGCGACTCCGCAACGGCAACAAGGAGCGACGCGCGAGTCCCCCTCTCGGCAGTCCCGTCGAGTAGAGACATGTAGCCATCCAGCGCGTGATTCCACTGGCCCGCGGCGAGTGCCAGATCAGCCTCGAGCCGCGTCCATGCTCCGCTTGAATCGGCGAGGATCTCCGACGAGGTCTTTCCGAGTCGTGGCGCGAGGTAGTTGAGCGCCGCCATTGACGGCTTCGCGATGCCGTTCTCGAGCGCGCTGATGTACGCCTTCGTGTACCGCTCGCCGGCGAGCTGCTGCTGCGTCAGGCCGGCGGCAAGCCGCGCCTGGCGGAGACGGCCTCCGATCGCCGCGGCGAGCGGCCGGTCATCGACGACGACGCGACGCCGGGTCCCGGTGGGGCTCATGGCCTGGATTGTACATCACGGTCATTTCGTCCTTGACGCCTTTGAAGAAGTCGTCGAGGGGCACTTCGAGCCGGTCGACGAGGAGGGCCAGCGCGGAGATTGACGGAACCGCGCGCCCGCGCTCGACGGCGGATACGAACGCACGCGTCATCGGCGCCCCGACCGATGTCTGCGTCATCGCTCTCGCCTCGCGGCGGCGGCGCAGCTCGCGCCCGATCGCTACCGAGAGGTCACTGCCCGGTCCAGCTCGGCGTTGTTTAGCAATACTTGACGTTCGCACGACGGAACTCTAGCATCCGGCCCAGGCCGCGCAAGCCCCGCGCGACGGACAAATTTGGAGGTTCCCAGATGCGTCTCCCCGCGTTCCGTGTCGTGCTGTCTGGCTCGATCGCCATGCTGCTGTCCCTCCTGAGCGCCGTTGCCGTGTTCGCAGGCGATGGCGTGGGACCTCTTCCGAAGTAGCCCCAGACACACGGACGTCCGCCGCCCACGCGGGAGCGGCGGACGTCTCTTCGTGTCCCTGATGTGAGCCGCCGACCCGGGCGACCCTGACTAGGAGGGTTTCGGCGCGATCCCGGCGGCGGACGGTTCCGGCGGCGGCGTCGGCGTAGGCGTCGGCGTCGGCGTCGGATCGGGGGGCGGAATTGACTTGTCCGGCGTCGGATGCGGCTTATCGCTCGGCGGCACGGAGTCGGAAGGCGATTCCGACGGTGACTCCGACGGCGTCGGCGACGGTGACGGCGTCGGGGAGGGGGTCGACACCGGCTCGCACGGCTGCGGCGCCGGGCCGGACCCGGCCGGGATCTCGAATTCGGGCACGTTGCCAAGCGCGTCCGGCGTCGGGACCGGGAAGCAGCTGGGCGCAGGTTCCGGCGTTGCGCAGCCGCCGCCATTGAGGAGCGGCCCCCAGGTTCGCCCGAACGGCGTGAACGAGCCGTTGTAGAAGTAGGCGGTTCGCGTTCCGTCCGGGCCACCGGCAACGCCCGGGCCACGCTCCGCGCGCCGCAGCCAGTCCCGGTCCGCGGCCAGCCACTTTTCCGACTTCGTCTCGAAGCCGGCCTTCTCGAGAACGGCCTGACCGCACACGCCGCCATTTGCCCCGACCGTCTCGTCCGGCACCGTGCCGCGGATGAAGATCTCCTTGACGCTCGGCTGGCCCGGCGCCGGCTTGAGGCCGGTCCATGGATCCACCTCGGCCGTCACGAGCGTGTCGGGCAGGCTGAAGTCGTTGATCTTCCAGCCCTTCGTCGCCTCGCTCATGAAGCCCTGCCAGACGTACGTCGACACGTCGATCGAGAAAACCGGGTGCTGCGGCGTCGATACGACCGAGTTGTCCGAGTTGCCGTTCCACACGCCGACCGCGAGGGCGTGCTCGCCGTTGTCGCGGCCGTCGCTCGTCGGCGCGGCGATGAACCCGTAGGCGTTGAGGTCCTTGGCATCGTTGTTCGTGCCCGTTTTCAGCGTTGCGGGGCGTCGGCGGTCGCCGTCGGTCACCTTGAACTTGCCCCAGAACGGGTTGACCGATTCGTCCGTGTTGCCGGCCAGGACGTCGGTCACGATCGCGGTCGCCTCGCGGCTCGCGACCCGCGTCGCCTGCGGCTTGGAATGCGGCGCGACGACGTCGTTGCCGTTCTGATCCTGGACGCGAACGATCGTCGTGTGCGGGATGTAGCCGCCGCCGTTCGCCAGCGTCGCGTAGGCGTTCACGAGGTCGACGGGACGGACCTCCTGCACACCGAGCGCCAGCGACAGGCCGGCCTTCGTCGTCTCGCCCTGGAACTGCATCCCGAAGTCCTTGGCGCGCTCGAAGACGTGCGCCGGAGTATTCACGGCGACGGCCTTGACCGACGGGATGTTCAGCGAGAACTGGAGCGCGTTCCGCATCCGGACCGGCCCGCGCTCGAGGTTGTCGGCGTTGGACGGCGTGTAGTTGCCACCAAAGTCGGTCGCCACGTCCATGAACATCGTCGCCGCCGTGATCTTTCTGTCGTCGATGCCGGTCAGGTAGTTGAACGGCTTGAACGCCGAGCCCGGCTGGCGATAGCCGTCGCCGACGACGTCGAACTTTGGCTGGAACTGCTTGTTCGGCTTCTTGGCGTAGTAGTCGGCGGAGCCGACGTACGCGACGAGCTCGCCCGTCTGGTAGTCGATCGCGACGAGGGCGCCGTTGTTGAGGTCCTTGTCGCGCAGCCGCTGCATCCAGGTGTCGTACTTGACGCCGAGCGACTTCGCGGTCGCCTGCGGATCCTTTGACTTCGGGACGATCGCCGCGGCCTTGACCCACTTCTCGGCGGTCTGCTGAAGTTTCACGTCGAGGGTTGTGGTGATCCGAAGGCCGCCGTTGTCGATGGAGGTGCACGTCTGCGACTCGTCGCCGCAAAGCTGCCGGACGAGCTCGTCGCGGACCGCGTACACGAAATGGGGCGCTTTCCACTGCGTCTCGAGCTGCGGGGCGAGGACGACGGGATCGTCCTTGGCGGCCTCGAAGTCCGCGGCGCTGTACTCGTCCCCGGACTTCGGCGTGCGGCCCTTCGCGAGGAGATCGAGGACGCGGTTGCGGCGCTGGACGATCGGCGCGTCGTCGGGCACGACCAGCTTGCCGTCCTGGTCGTCGGCATTCCGGACGAGGTCGTAGTTCGATGGCGATTGCGGCAGTGCCGCCAGGATCGCTGCTTCCGCGAGCGTCAGCTTGTTCTTCGGATCCTTGCTTGTGATGTCCTTGCCGAAGTAGGCCTTGGCGGCGGCCTTCACGCCGTAGCTGTTGTCGCCGTAGTAGTTCTGGTTGAGGTATGCGGTGATGATCTCTTCCTTGCCCCGCTCGCCCGAGAACTCCTGGGTCAGTCGGATGGACTGGACGATCTCCTTGAGCTTGCGCTCCCCGGTCCGGCCGCTCGACTGCACGAGCGACGCATCCAGCAGCCGCTGGCGGACGAGCTGCTGTGTGATGGTCGACGCGCCGCGGGCGTTGCCGCGAACGGCATCGAGGCCGGCAGCGACGATCGCGACGGGGTCAAAGCCGGTGTTCGTCCAGAACGTCTGGTCCTCGACCGCGGTCGTCGCATCGAGGAGGATCGGCGGGATCTGGTCGTACGTGACGATCTCGCGGTGGATGTCGCCGAACCGCGCCAGCTCGATCTTGCCGGTCCTGTCGTAGACGACCGATTCCTGCTGCGCGGGCAGACGCGCGAGCTCGTCCCGCGGGCTCTTCAGATCGCGCGCCAGCGCGACGTAGCCGCCGACGACGACCATCGCGCCGAGGAACCCGACGGCGCCGAGGACAGCGAACACGGCCATTGCGGCATATCCGGCCTTCGAGGGACGGGCATGGACAGGTCGACTGGGCAACCGATGGGATGCGGGCTGCATGGTGCTCCGGTGGGGAGGGCGCGGGGTGGGCCGCACGGAAGACTATGCCGGATATCGCTCGAGAACCGTAGATTCCGAGGTCGCCTCGCGGTTGCGGCGTCGTTGCAGGACGGTCAGCCGCCGGCCCAGCTCGAAAGGTCGAGCCAGCTCTCCTCGTCACGCGCTGCGACCGCGGCGGCCTCGACCGCGGCGCTCGTCGCCTCGAGCCGCTCGCGGCGCTCCCGCAACGCCGTGACCGCCTCGTCATGCGTCACCTCGCGGAAGCGCACCCGGTCGCGAGGGCCACACGCCCCGAGTGCGCCACGGTCGGCCGCGATCGCGACCGCGACGACGGGATAGCCGCCGGTCGGCTGGTGGTCCGCGAGGAGGACGATCGGGGATCCGTCAGGCGGGAGCTGGATCGTTCCCCAGGTCACGCCGTGCGACACGACGGTCCGTCGCTCCGCCGCAAGTGGCGGGCCCGCAAGGCGGAGTCCCATCCGGTCGCTGTCGGGCCCCACCGACCAGGGCGCGGCGGTGAACGCTGCGAGGAGACCGTCGTCGCGGTCGGACATGGCGGGCGGCGGCAGGACACGGACAACGGGCGCGCCGCTTCCCGCTACGGAATCAGCGGGCAGATGGAGTTCCGCCCGGGCGGTGTCCGCGGTCGCCGCCTCGATCGTGTCGCCTCGTCGAAGCGGGCGGCCCTCGAGACCACCGAAGCCGCCGGCGAGGCACGTCGATCGCGACCCGAGCACCGCGGCGACGTTCACGCCGCCGGGAAGCGCGACGTATGCGCGCGCTCCGCCGGAGACGCGGCCCGGGAACGACACGGTGTCGCCCGCGGCAAGCCCGTACGCGGCCCCGGGAGGCAGCCGCCGGTCACGGGGTTGCACGAAGCCGCCGAGGTCACCGCCGGCGATCGCGATGGTGACCGCATTGCGGACCCGGAACGTCGGGCCGCTGAGCGTCATCTCGATCGCGGCCGCGTCCGCGGAGTTGCCGAGCAGCAGGTTCGCGGCCGCGAAGGCGTCCGGGTCGACTGCGCCGCCTTCCGGCACGCCGAGATGCCCGAACCCGGGGCGGCCCGCGTCCTGGATCGTCGTGAGGAGGCCGCCGTCGAGGATCTCGAGCGTCACGATTTCACGGGCACGAACCTGACCGTGTCTCCGGGCGCGAGCAGCGCCGGCGGGTCGCGGCGAACGTCCCACAGCACGGCGTCCGTGCGGCCGATCAGCTGCCAGCCGCCCGGCGATTCGAACGGGTAGACGCCGGTCTGCTCGCCGGCGATGCCGACGCTGCCTGCGACAACGCGCGCCCGAGGCGAGTCGCGACGCGGCGTCGCAATCGCGGCGGGGACGCGGCCCAGGTAGGCGAAGCCCGGTGCGAACCCCAGCATGTAGACGCGGTAGGGGACCGAGGCGTGGAGTTCGACGACGTCCGACGTCGTCAACCCGGCCCAACCCGCGACCTCGTCGATGTCCGGGCCCGCATCGCCGCCGTACCTCGTCGGTAGCTCGATCGTGCGGTTGGGCTCCGCGCCTTCGACCGTGCGGTCGTCGTCGCTCGACGCCAGCACGCGCACGTGATCGACGGCTTCGTCGGCGTCGACGCGGAGCGGATCGAATGGGACGAGGACGCTGGAATACGCCGGGACGGGCGACCCGAACGGGTCGTCAGATGCCGCGAGCCGCCGGATCCGTCGAGTCAGCGCGTGGACACGGTCGTTGACGGCGGGATCGATCGCCTCGCGGAAGCTCACGAGCACCGCCGTGTCGCCGAACGGCCGCACCAGAGGCTCGTCGAGCGAGCGGGTCACGCGCTCGGCGCCTCGACGGTGATCCCGGCGGCCGCGAGTGCGGTGCGAACCGCGGTCGCTCGCTCGACGGCACCAGGCTCGTCGCCGTGGATGCAGATCGTGTCGGCGTCGACGCTGACGAGGGTTCCGTCCCAGGCGGTGACGCAGCGGTCTCGCGCGATCGATACCGCCTGTCGAGCCGCGGCAGCGGGATCCGCGATGATCGAGTCGGCCAGCCGCCTCGAACGGAGGCGCCCGTCGGGCTCATAGGCGCGGTCGGCGAACGCTTCCGCCGCGACGCGCAGGCCGGCCGCCCGCGCGGCCGTGAGTGACACGGACCCCGCGAGGCCGACGAGCACGAGATCCGACGACGCCCGGCCGACGGCGCGTGCGATGGCGGCAGCGACCGCCTGGTCCCGTGCCGAACGGTTGTACAGCGCACCGTGCGGCTTGACGTGGCGGAGCGCCCCGCCGGCCGCGGCCACGAACGCGGCGACGGCCGCCACCTGGTACAGGACCGACGCTTCGAGCTCGTCGACCGGCATCTCGACGTCCCGCCGCCCGAACCCGGCGAGGTCGGGGTAGCCGGGATGCGCGCCGACCGCGACACCCGCGTCGACGCCGAGCCGGACCGTTCGCTCGATGACGAGCGGATCGCCGGCGTGGAACCCGCACGCGACGTTGATCGAGGTGACGAGCGGAATCAGTCGCTCGTCGTCGCCGATGCGCCACGCCCCGTAGCTCTCGCCGACGTCCGCGTTGAGATCGATCCGCATCGCGCGATGGTAGCCCTCGTGTCCGGCGAGACCGCTTCGGCCCCCGCCCGACACGATGCTTGTCCCGACGTTTCGGCTGGCGGCTAGAGTCCTCTTGTCAAGCGCGTCGCCGAACCGAGTGGAGGGTCGTGGCGCTGCCCGTCAACGCGACGCGCGCGACTCAACGCTATCGTCGCGGCGCCCGCGCCGACCTTGTGATCCTGACGCGGAATCTCTCGAGGTCGTCGCGACGATCGTCGGGGGTGCCGTTGTCCATGCCGGAGACGACCGATGGGCGTGAGAGACGAGATCCGGGAGCAGCCCGCCACGCTGCGGCGGCTGATCGACGAGGGCCGCGAGCCGATCGAGCACATCGCCGCGACGCTCCGCGGGGAAACGCTCGACACGATCGTCATCGCCGCGCGCGGCACCTCGGACCACGCCGCGCTCTACGCGCAGTACGTCTTCGGCGTCCGTCACCGCCTCACCGTCGCGCTCGCCGCGCCATCGATCGTGTCGCTCTACGGCGTCCAACCCGTTGTCGCCCATTCCGCCGTAATCGGGATCAGCCAGTCCGGCGAATCGCCGGACGTCGTCGGCGTCGTGGCCGCGGCTCGACGACAGGGCGTGCCGACGATCGCGCTGACGAACAACGCCGACTCGCCGCTGTCGCGAGCCGCCGCGGACGCGATCGACCTCCGCGCCGGCGCGGAGCTGGCCGTGGCCGCGACGAAGACCTACACGGCGGAGCTCGTCGCGATCGCGATGCTGTCCGCGGCACTCGCGCAGGACGAGGCCGCGTTCGACGCAATCCATCGACTGCCGGACGCGGTCGAGGCCGCGCTCGACGTCGAGCGCGACGCGGAGTCCGTCGCGCGGAAGCTTGCCGCGACGAGCGGCTGCATCGTCCTGGGCCGCGGCTTCGAGTACGCGACCGCGCGCGAGTGGGCGCTCAAGCTCAAGGAGCTGGCGCGGTTCCTTGCCGACCCGTATTCATCCGCGGACTTCCAGCACGGGCCCCTTGCCCTCCTCGAGCCCGGATTTCCTGTGCTCGGCGTCGCGCCGTCGGGGCCGCCCGCAGACGACCTCCTGGCGCTGCTCGCGCGCCTGCGGGACGAGTTCCGCGTCGAGCTCGTCGTCCTGTCGGATCGTGAAGACGCCCTCGCGCTGGGCACCGGGTTGCGGCTTCCGATCGCGACACCCGACTGGCTGGGGCCGGTCGTGTCGATCGTCCCGGCCCAGCTCGTCGCGTACCACCTTGCCCGCGCGCGCGGCCTCGACCCGGACGCGCCAAGGAACATCCGGAAGGTGACGCTGACCCGCTAGCCGCCGCCCGAGCTCCATGGGTCCCATCGACGGTTCCTCTCGCGCCGCAGCCCACTGACGCGGACCCTCGAGGAGCACACGAGGCGCGGGGTGCACGCCTAGACTGCGATTCACGATGAACGCTCGCCGTCCCGCCAGCGACCTCGACCGATGACCGACGTCGGGCTCCAGCTCGACCTCTCGGTCCGGCTCCTCGTCGCGGCCGCGCTCGGCGCGCTCGTCGGCGTCGAGCGCGAGATTCACGGCCACCCGGCCGGGATGCGGACGCATCTGCTCGTGGCCCTCGGCTCCGCCATCTTCACCGAGCTGTCGATCTACGCGTTCGTCGGGACGACGAACAGCTCGCCGCTCGATCCGTCCCGCGTCGCGGCGCAGATCGTGTCGGGGATCGGCTTCCTGGGCGCCGGCGCGATCATCAAGGACGGCGCCTCGATCCGCGGACTGACGACGGCGGCGAGCCTCTGGGCGACCGCCGCAGTCGGGCTCGCGGCGGGCGCCGGCGAGTACATCATCGGCGTCGTCGGGACGATCATCGTCGCCTTCTCGCTGTGGCCGCTCAACCGCGTCGCGGAGCGGCTCCACTCCGCGGACCGGATGGAGATCAGGCTCCAGCTGCTCGTCCACCGGCTCGAGGCGCTCGGCGAGATCTCCGACGTCCTCGTCGCGAACCGGCTCGAGATTCTGGGCGTTCAGACGGAGCGGCTCGAGGCGAACAGCTACGCCGTGTCGTTCGAGGTCCGGCAGCGCGCCGGGGCAAGCGTCGTCGGCGCATTGGAGGCCGCCGGCCGGATTCAGGGTGTCGACGCCGCCACGACGGACACGCCCGAGTAGCGCGTCAGCGAGACGCAGTCGCCTCCGCCTCCCGAACGATGTCGACCGGATCCGGCTCCTGGCGCTCCTCTTCGACGATCCTTGCGGCCGCTTCCGGCGTCGTCGGCGCGGCGCGGCCGCGGGACGGCGTTCGACCGTCCGTCGCGCCCATCCGGCGCCTCGTCGACACGTCGACGCCCGCGCCGTCACCCTCGAGCGCGGGATGCTCCACGAGCGCGATGAGGCGACTGGCCATGAAGCGGCCGGTTCGAACAGGCGTCCCGCTGCGGGTCACCTCGGTCACCTCGACGACGCCGCGAGCCGTCGTCACCTCGATGCGGCGCCCGGCGCGCGACGCGACGATCTCGAAGCGCTGGACGCCCTGTCCGGTGTCGACGACGGCCTCGACGCGATCGCCCTTCATGGCCTCATCGTCGCGCGCGCGACGTTGCGCGCCTCCCGCACGGGGCGGCTACCGCGGATCGAATGTGTGTCGGGTTGCCGGCGCCGCCGCTACGGCGCGAGCGCCCTGCGGCTCTTCCCGGTCTCCGGATCGGCCTCCCGCCGCGGGATGACGCTGACGCGGCCGTTGCCCTCGATGTACGCCGCGCGGACGTCCTCGAACCGCTCCAGGCCCTGGAGTCGCAGCTCCGTGAGCAGCTCGTCCTCGGTGATGAACTCGCGCCGCATGTTGCGACGGCGGAGCTCGCCGTCCTCGATGAGCGGCAGCGGCCGCGGGTGGACGATCCGCTCGATCGCCGGGACCCGGTAGCCGAGCCAGTTGAACGCGACGCTCCAGAAGAGGATCGTTGCGACGAGGATCAAACCGTCCGTGATCGAGCGATAGTCGTCGGCCAGGGCGTTCTGTGCCGCATCGGCGAGGAGGACCAGGACGAGCAGGTCGGCCATCCCGACGCTCCCGGCCTGGCGGCGCTGGAACAGCCGAAGCAGCACGAACAGCGCGATGTACGTGATCGTCCCGCGGGCGACCATCTCGGGCACGGGCGTCTGTAGCCCGAACATCTTCTCGAGGTCCATTCCGAACACGGTCACGCGCCAAGCCTCCTCGTCGGTCGCGCAACGATTGCGGACGCGCGAGGAGGCCAGCGCATGGCGGCCGGAGCGGCCGTATCACCTGCGTGCCAACGACGGCGACGCCCGCCGAGACGACAGCGGCAGGCGCTGCGGCCGCGGATCAGGCCTCGGTCAGCCCGACGACGTGACCCTCGGGATCGGCGACGAGCGCGAGCGTCGCGCCGGGTCCGGGGCTGAACTTCGGCATGATGACGCGGCCACCCAGCTCCGTCGCCTTGGCGAGCGATTTGTCGATGTCGGGCACCGACACGTAGAACGTGACGTGGCCCGCCGACCCATCCGGCGTCGAGCCAATTCCCGCAACGACCCCCGTATCGCTCCCGGCGGTCATGCCGTAGCCGCCCGGGTTGTTCGTGTCGAGCTTCCAGTCGAAGAGCTCCGCGAAGAACTTCTGCAGCTTCCCCGCGTCCTTGCCGACGATCTCGGCGTGGATGATCCGATCGGCCATGTCCGATCCCTCCTGTTGGCGACCGGCGGCCGCTGTCACCCCAACGACGAACGGGGATGGCCAGAATCGACAGGTGCCCGCGCGAGATCGTCCGCGCCCCCTGCAGGATGTTGGACAGCGGCCTGTACGCTGGCCGACATGCCGACGAAGCCACCGCTCGCCCGCGCGCAGGACGTGGATCGGGATCCCTCCACCGTCACGCTCGCGCCCGCAGTCACGCGCGCCGCGGCCATCCTCGGCGCGCTGGCCGACGCCCCGTCTCCCGTCGCGTTGAGTGATCTCGCTCGACGGCTCGGCCTGCCCAAATCGTCGGTCGCCAACATCTGCATGGCGCTGCTCGACGC
>Ga0126309_10000228_pt1 | contig 19194 bp, 24 predicted proteins | sample Plot56_FD_92541 | JGI IMG/M metagenome (GOLD analysis project Ga0126309, IMG submission 92541) | Serpentine soil microbial communities from UC McLaughlin Reserve, CA, USA - Plot56 | ecosystem: Environmental > Terrestrial > Soil > Grasslands | place: USA: UC McLaughlin Reserve, Lake County...
GCGTCGACGTGCGCAGCATCCTGATGACCGTGCTCGCACGCATGAGACGCGTCGCCCGCAAGAAAGAAATCAGCCTCCAGTGGAAACGCTTCGGCAAGGCGGCCGAGTACACCGTCTACGGCGACGAGACACAACTGACCTCTATGTTCACCAATCTTGTAGATAATGCGGTGCAATACACGCCGCCAGGAGGCAGGGTCGAGGTGGTCGGGGGCTCCGAAGGCTCGGAGATAACGGTTCGCATCTCCGACACCGGCATCGGCATCCCCGAGGGGAAGATCCCTCGCATCTTCGAGCGTTTCTACCGGGTGGACAAGGCCCGCTCCAAGGCCACCGGCGGAACGGGGCTAGGCCTCTCCATAGTGAGGCACGTGGCCGAGAACCACGGAGGCCGGGTCACCGTCCAGAGCACCCCTGGGGAAGGATCCACCTTCACCGTGTATCTGCCACGCGCCTGATTTAGACCGTCATTGCCGCGCAAGCGGGAATCCACTGCGGCAGGCGTTCCGCGTTTACGACCGGATGCAATCTACTGGATTACGTATAAGGCCTTGGACTACTTCTGGACCCAGTTGCCCTTCTCGTTCTTCTCGTATTTCTGCTCTACGGCGCTCCAGGCGACGCGGTGGGCGCGGCTCTCCTCGTCGTACTGCTCCTCCGCGGAGTTGAAAGCCTCCTTGTAGATCTCCTGGGCGTGCTTGGGCAGGTTGTTCTTCACGCCGTCGGGTAGCTGGGTGATCTGCTTGTACGGCATCGCTCTCCTTTCGCTGGATTGCCACGGTTATCTTTACCCTGACGCCCGCGAAAGGATTCATGGTCGGCTCAGGCGAAGTGGTTCCAGCCGGACAATCCCTCGATCGTCTCGCCTCCACCTCTGAAGACGACATCGCCCTCGGTAATCTCCCCGATCACCGTGAGGGGCACTTCGACGCTTTCTGTCAGTGCGTCCAAAATAGTTTCGGGGATACAGATCAAAAGCTCGTAATCCTCGCCCCCTGTGGCCGCAAGAACCTCGGGGTCTCGCCCGAGAGATCTTGCGAGCTCGTCGGTGTCGTCTTCGACGGGCAGGAGATCCAGGTCCACCATGCACCCCACCCCGCTCCTGCCGCACACGTGGCGTACGTCCGAAGCCAGGCCGTCGGAGAGGTCTATCATGGCGGTGGCGCCGAGTCTGGCAGCAACGCGCCCGACCTCGAGCCTCGGTTCTGGTCGCAGGCATCTGCGGATGAGGCGCTCCGGGCCGGTCTTGCCCTGCTCCAGAGCCAGCAGCCCTGCCGCAGAGGCGCCGAGCTCGCCTGTGACCGCCAGGAGGTCGCCGGGGCTCGCCCCCGAGCGCAGTACCGGCTGTGAGGCGAGCTCACCGAGGATGGCCACATCGACCGTGAGAGCATCCGCGCGGGTCGTATCACCCCCGAGCGGATAGGCGCCGAACCTCTCGCAGGCCTCGATGACACCCTCGAAGCAGCGCAGCGCGGTCTCCGGATCCGGTGCTCCCTCCGAGGCCAGAACGAACCCCGGGATCCCCCCAATCGCCGCCACGTCCGAGGCGTTGACCGCGACGGCCTTGTAGCCGACGTCCTCGGGCGTGGCCCAGTCTTTGAAGTGGTGGCCTGAGACGAGCATATCGGAGGCGGCCACCCACTTCCTGTCCCCGATCTTCAGAACGGCGCAGTCGTCCCCGAGGGGCACGAGCACCTCGGGGGGCGCGGGGGGCAGGAGGGCTGAGATCCTGCTTACAACATCGAGCTCGTTCAACGTCGTTTCTTGCCCAACCAGCCGCGGGGATCCAGGAACCTCCTGTAACGCCGGAATACATCACGGCCGAGCGCGACGGCTGCGTCCCAGAACGCTACTTCACCCAAGACCAGGGACGCCGAACTCGTCCAGGCCTTCTGCGCGGCGGAGAGTGGGGTCAGCAGTACGGCCGGGGCTGCCATCCAGAACAGGACCGCGGCCACGAGCAGGACTATTCCCACGAGCCGTGTCAGGCCCTTCTTTTGCGAGCTGCTAGGCTCCTCGCCCGCTCTATGCCTGCCCGCCTTCTCGTCTATCGCTGCATCTCCCTGATGGCTCTCCAGAGTAGGTCTGACTCACTTTTCGTATACCAGGTACGCAGCGAGCGCCACTCGGTTTCCGTGACCCACCGAGAGGCGTCGTGGGCCGCGGCCTCCGGGTCTGTCTCTCCTCCAGGATGCCTCGCCAGAAAGCCTACGCCCGCGTATAGCTCGGGGTCATCAGGAGAGCGCCAGGGCTCGACCCTGGCCCACCAGGGGTCTTCGATCCGGGCCCGCACACCGGTCTCTTCATATAGCTCGCGGCGGGCGCAGGTCTCGAAGTCCTCGCCTTCTTCGAGCATGCCACCGGGGTTCTCCCAGAGCCCAACGGGCGGCTTTCGGCGCCTGAGCAGTAGCGTCCGAGGCTCGGCGTCACCGAGATCCACGAGCACAGCCCCGGCCCCAAGGTTGGCCGGGACCACGCCTGTGTCCTCGCGTGGGGGCGGTGGTACAGGCGGTTCGCGTGGTAAGGACGGTTCGCGAACCGCCCTTACGGGCCCTGCTATGCGCTGGATGTTCTCGTGGCTCCACCAGCTCGGCAGCGAGATCCACCCCTCGAGCGTCACCCATCTGTGGTCGAGATGTTCATCGGAGAGACGGACCACTTCTCCACCAGCCCGTCCTGCGTAGGTAACGGAGGCCAGACGTCTACCGCTCGGCGCCTCGCCGACCCAGGTGGCGATGATGCGCTGGGGAGAGGCCAGGATGCCGGTCTCTTCGTAGAGCTCGCGGACGGCCCCCTCCTCGAAGCTCTCTCCCGGCTGGAGACGTCCGGCCGGCGGCTCCCAGGTACCCGTCGGGCGCTGGAGCAGGAGCATGCGGCCATCCTCCCTGATGGGTAGTAGTCCGGAGACGAGATCCGCCTTCAAAGCGTGACCGTGGCAAAGATTTCGGGTCTGCTCTCCATGCGGGAAGTATATGGCCCGCAGTGGCGATTCGCGTGGTAAGGGCGGTTCGCGAACCGCCACTGCTCATGAGGCTATGCGTCGCGGTAGCCACGCTAGAACGTCTAGGCGTTTGGAGAAGTGAAGGAGCGGGCCGGTCTCGGGCCGCTTCAGGCCTATCTGCTGCGTCATCGCGAACGTGTGGACCTCGGCCTCGGCAGATTGGAGGGGCCAGGGGTGGTGGTGGATGTCGCCGCGGAAGACGTTGCCCTTCCCGTCCGCGCTGTAGAGGCAGTAGCGCTCGGTCAGAAAGTTCTCGATGCTACCTGGTTCGCTCTCGAAGGGTTCGCCCACAGGGCTGTAGCGGGCCGCGAATTTCGCCCGCGGCGCACCCCTGTGCGTCCTCAGGCTCCGGTAGTCGACCTCCTCGCCCGAGGCGTGGCAGTACATCTCGGCGTCGAAGTAAGGCAGGCGGAATGTGGCGCGGGCGAGGCGGACGGCTAAGCGGCTGTGGGCATCCAGGGAGAGGAACCAGATGCCTGGCTTGCCTTCCGCCGTCACGTAGGTCCGGAGGTTTATCTCGGGGAAGTTCGAGAGCCCAGGGACGGCGGGCAGGAGGCGGGGCCTTACACCGGTCATTTCGAAAGGTGTAACACCAAGCCACGCACTACCTTCGAAGGTGTCGATGCTCAGGGCCGGCGGTATGAGGGACCTGAGCGCGTCCGCTTCGACGGGCCAGTGCATGAAGAGCAGGTCCCGCCAACCCATCCCGATAGCCCATGGACCGGACGGGACGGGGTAGGGGCGGTGCTCTACCTTGTTAAGAACCGTCTCGGGTCGAAATGCCGCAAACATGAGCGACGGTTATCTTAGGACGTGCCCGCGCGCGAGTCCATATACCCTGTCACGAGCCTTCGGTCTCATGTACCACAAGCAGTGCGCCTCCTCCCACGCTCACCCTGGCCTCCGTGCCGATCAACTCGTTGTGGAACCCGAGGGTGTCTCCGGGCTCCAGGCTCGCGTTCTTCAGCGGATATTCCATGCCTTCAAGGGTGACACCCGTAGCAGGACGTGAGAGTGGGAAGATCGAGACGCTGTCCTGCGGCGTTCCTTCCAACGTCCTGGAGCCGGCTTCGATCACGAACATCCGTCCCCGGTCGGCCACGACCATGGAATGCATGCCGATCCGCTCGGCGGCGAGCAGGATGTGCGGGGCGGCGAAAATGGCCCCCAGCCCCCCTCCGACGGCGCAGAGGAGGTCGGCCGCGGTCGCCCCCCGCTCTCTGGCCGCCAGTACCGCGAGGTGGCCGTCCATCTTGTCTTTCCTAATCGGGTGGCGCTCCAGGGAGGCCCCGCGTCTCTCGGCCTCCCGCGCGAGCTCTTCCCCCAGCGAGTCCATATCCCCGACGACGAGGTCTGGGACGACCCCGGCCTCCAGCGCGTACCTGGCCCCACCGTCGGCGGCGACAACGAGGTCCGCACGTCCGGCGACGTGCCGGATCAGGCCTGGCGAGTCAGGAGAGCCGTTCAGGAAGATTGCGGCCCGCAAGTTATGAGGTTTTCGAGCGCCGGTAGTGCAGCTGCCTCGGCGAAGGCTGCGCTCCTTCGAGCGCCTTAAGCAGCACCACCGTGACCACGATAGCGATGCCCAGGCTCGGGGCCAAATACGCCGCGTTGTACGCCGCCGAGTAGAGGAGAGGATTCATCCCCTCCGGTGCGTAGGAGGCGAAGAAGATCACACCCGATAGGAAGTGGCATACGAAGCGGGCCAGAACGGCCACTGTGGCGCCCAGGATGGCACCCTGCACCGTAGGCCTGAAGAGTCCTGCGAGTCCCAGGACGCCGAAGGCCAGAGGGTAATCCAGGAGAAGCTGCACGGGATGCACCACGTAAGGATCGATGGCGAGATCCAACAGACCGTAAGCCGCTCCCGCGATGATACCCACCCTCCAGCCCTGCCTGAGGGCGAGGAGTAGCAGGGGGATCATCTCCAGGGAGACAGAACCGCCAAAAGGCATCTTGAAGAGCACGATGAATCCGAGAACAAAAGACAGGGCTACGGCGAGCGCCGCCTCGGTCAGTACCCTGGTATCTCTGAAAGCGTTCAAACGCGCATCCTCCTTCCGGTCTACGGGGATGCGCCGATAAGAGATTCCTAGATCTCCCTGCGCCGGCATTACCCGGATCAGGTTCAGCGGGTCGGCACCTCGGTGCCCTCTCAGCCTAACGGCTCCCCGGTCCTTCTAGTGCTCTGAGTGTAACCCACCGCCGGTGGCAGCACCACCGGCACACAGGAGCAACCCGAGCACGGTGGCGGCGTCGGTGATCCCACCCTCAGACACCATGCGCGCAGCCTCCCCGAGCGGCAATTCCACCACCCCTATGAACTCCGTAGGCTCGGGCCGCGGACCACGCTCGTCCCTCACCGCCGCGCACCTGAAAAGGTGGCAGACTTCCGTGCTCCGCCCCGTGCTGGTGTGTACGGAGACCAGGTGCTCCAACCCTTGCGCCCTGTAGCCCGTCTCTTCGAAGAGCTCCCTGCGGGCCGCCTGCTCGGGCTTCTCGTCAGTGTCGACCCCGCCGGTCGGCAACTCCAGCGTGAAGGCGCCCAGCGGTTGTCTCCACTGGCGCACGAGCACCACGTCTCCCCCGCCCGTGACCGGTACCACGGCGGCGAACCCGCCGCTCTCCAGGACGCCGTACTCGATCCGTGCCCCATTCGGCAGCTCCACCTCATCCACGCGAAATGCGCACCACGGATTGCGGAACAGATACTCCCTTCCGAGCGTCCGCCAGCTCTCTTCACCCATGCGGAGAAGTATATAGCGGCATCGGGAAGGCTCGAGCCCTTCCCAATGCCGCGCTGGTCAGCTCTTTGGGAATGTGTGGTCGGTTCTCGTAAGCACCGCCGTAGATGCTATGTGCAAAGGTATTGACCCGCCGCGAATCGCACATGCGACCACGCGAGAAACCAACGATCTGAAATGCTGACAAGCGGAGGCGTCAGCCGGAGCGTGCTGACCTGCTGACGTGCTCCCTCTACTCGAAGTAGTCGGCGGCCTTGGTGGTGTAGCTCTCCATGTCGTCGGGGACTTCGTCCTCGGGATAGATGGCCTCGACGGGGCACTCCGGTTCGCAGGCGCCGCAATCGATGCACTCTTCCGGGTTGATCATGAAGTGGTCGCCGGCGTCGTAGATGCAGTCGACCGGGCAGACCTCGACGCAACTCTGGTCCTTGGTGCCGATACACGGCTCCGTGATAACATAGGTCAAAGGGGCCTCCTCTCTTATTCTCTCGTAGCGCCTTTATACCAGCCAGTTCCTACGCTCAACACCCGCCGTTGACCGGCGTCATCGCAGCCCATGATCGGAGTCATATGGTCGTGTGACCCTGATCAAAAACAGCTCTTACTGCGAGCCGTTCTCAGGTACGGGAGCGGAGCTCGGCGGGCATGAGTATGGTTATGGTCTTGCCGCCGAGGTCGAGGATGCCCTCTTTGGCGAGCCGCGAGAGGGCGCGCGAGAGGGCCTCGCGCGAGATACCCGTCGCCTCGGCCATCTCCTGCCGGCTAAGTGAAGGCTCGAAGACGACGCCCCTCTTTGTGACGCGGCCCTCCTCTGTGGCTAGGTTAAGGAGCATCCGCGCCACCCTCTGAGGGGCGCTGCGGAAGACCAAGTCGCCGACGAGGTCCTCCAGCTCGCGGGTCCTCGCTGCCAGCGCCTTGGTGAGGCGGACGGCGCCGGCGGGGAAGCGGCCCATGATCTCGAACAGGTCGTCGCGGAAGACGGCGTAGAGCACGCAGTCGGTAAGGGCCGTGGCGCCCTGGCCCTGAGTCCTGCCTTCGATGGCTGCCCCGAGGCCGAGCACGGAGCCGTCGCCGACCACGCCCAGGATCTGATCCCGCACCTTCGGGCCGCCGGAAGTACGGTAGAGCTTCACGCGCCCCTCGCCAACGAAGTACACGGCCCCCGATGGCTCGCCCTCTCTATACAAGGCGGTGTCTGCGCCAAGCTCGAGCACCTCGGCCGCTATCGCGAGATCCTGGAAGAACCCCTCTTCCAACCCTTCGAAGAGTTCGAACTCCTTGAGCCCGTCCAGCTTCGTCAGGTGCTCGACCGCCCGGCAACGCGCGCCGGGCAACCGCGCCCAGGAAGGTGGCGCGTTCTCACCGTACATCGTTCCGTGTTCCTTCCGGCTCACGTGATCTCACGTACCCTTTATACGCTAAGTGCGTAAAGTTTGCCATTTGGCAAACCCGCCTCCCGTGGCTCGTGGACCATCTGGAGGAGCGCCGAGAGGACGTCGCAGCGCAAACGGCCTCGCTCTTAGTCGAGGCGAGCACCCCGAGATCCTGGAGAAAGCGCACGAGGAAAACGTGGCCGCAACCCGTCAGCTGTACAGGACGGCGGAGGGGTAGCAGCCCAACCGACCGGGGTATCCTTATGGGTACCCTGGCCTATGACTTTTGGAGGAGGAAATGCAATACGTTCGGCTAAACGTCGTGCGGTATGTGGCGATGGCAGATGCACCGGCCTTGGGCGCCACGTAGAGTAGCGTTGAGGGCGGGTGCGACCCCTCCCCTTGGAGCCCGCGCCCGGCCCTCCTCACCGGCCGCGCTGCTCTCCCCATTCTCCCGCAGCGTGGCCTTCGCGCTATGTCAATCGTTCGGGGTGTTCTTGCATCGTTACTGCTCCCTTAGCGTTCCGCTAGCGGCAACTCGATTCATCTCCTGGAAGGTGCACGAGTAGCCTTCCTTGATCATCGCTTCCTGCACAGAAACAACATCGCCAGAGGACGCGGAGGCTCCCTCCTCTACGACATCATCTGTCCACTGCTCCATGGCTGCTGCGCCATTCTCCTGCTGGTACTTGATGAGTTGGCAGTTACCTAAAAGGGTGGCGTAATCGCCTGACATCTTGCCAAGAACCTCTAGCGTCACCTCATCGTTAGCGGCGGCAGCATCTCTGGCAACATCCTCGGCAGTGTAGTTATCCTCAATAACAGGCGCTGAATTCTCTACCTTCTGCCTTTTGCCAGGGCCGGTGCTATCGGCCTTTTCGGTCTCTGCACCACATCCCGCCAGAAGCATCGTCAGGATCGCTCCGACAATGAGCCCCTTCTTCATGACTTCCTCGAGGTTGTACACGCCTAGAGCCCCACTTCTAGCCCGTGGTCTCTCGCAGCACATTCATGCCCCGACCGGTGATCAGGAACAGCGGGTCACCTGCCCGCACCCGAGCGGCCATGTCCGGCACGATCCACCCGGTAACCTCCATGTAGTCCGTCAGCGTCATCAGGTGGGGGCTGTCGCGGCTTATGCCGCGCTCCTCGGCGGCCGCCCCCAAGTCTACCCCCACCCCTACCTGACCGCCAGCCACCTGCCGTTCGTAGCCCACCCGGAGCAACTGCTTGGCGTCTTCCCTGAGGTGTTCGTCTTGCACCCCGTTCCACCCCTAACGTTCGTGTCCCTCGTCCAGCCTTACCCTACGCTTCCACCAGCGCCGCCTCCGCTACAGAATGCGTGATCTCCAGATCGCGCATGAGCGAGGCACACTCTGGGCCGGTAAGCCAGTGGTTAGCGTCTCCCTTCGAGGCCGCGAGCTCGCGGACTGTGTCCCTGGTTACGTCCTTGCGGTGCCACCTCCGTCTCGGACGATCCTCCTGGTGCCAGCAGACTAACCTCGCATACGAAAGAGAGCTTGCCCATACCACACCCACAAGAACAGCAGACCAATGCCCACGGTGGCCACCACTGCCCCGACTCCTCCAACCGCGAGTTGGCCCACCAAGAACACCACGCCCAGGATCGCCACGGCGAGAAAAGACAGCCCAGCTATTATCAGGTGGTGTCCGAGCTCGAGTCTCTTCTCCTTCTGGTGCTCGCGCCACAATAGGCGATGGTGGGGAGCAGGAGCCATGAGCAACACCGCGGAGAGAAAAGTGCAGAGTAAAGTGGCGTAGTAGACGTACTGCTCTAGCGCGCTCACGGATGGGAACCTCTCGGAGAAGGGCACCCTTAGCAAGAAGACGAAGAGTACCTGCACCCCCAATATTGCCGTTCGGGACTCCTGGAGAAGTTCGGTGAACTGGCGGTTGAGGCGCTCGTGCTGTTCCTCACTAGTCTGGTTTCCGCCGCCCTGATCTCTGTCGCTCATCCTTCGAACTTCCTACGCCAGGCGAGCCCCAGGCTTGGGGCCTCTGTCCTCTCCGACTCCTCTTTCACGCGTGCATAGTAGAGTCTCAAGAGAAATTACCCCGCAAGTGGTCCGAGTTGGTAAACGTGCGCCCAGGGATGGAACACGACTTCCTCACCACCTCCGACCAACTCCTCCCTGCTGATAGTGATCCCGACCTGATCCAGGTTGAGGAGGGTGGCCTCCTCTTGCGCAGTCCTATCAGCCGTGACCGTGGTGATAATTCGTACCCTCTGCCCGACCCACGAGCCAGGAATTTGCTCCCCTTCCATATACGCCTCCCCTAGTGGTCTCTAGCACCCGCAGGGTATCAGAAGGCTGGGGAGAGCGGATACGTCTGTTAGCAGCAATTTCGGTGCGAAGCCCTCTGGGCTCGGGGAATGTACTCCACGGGATTCTAGGGACGTTCGTTTCATCTATATTGATGCCGGTGGCGGGGATCAGGAGGTAGAGATGCGGTTCGAGGATAGGGTTACCATCGTAACGGGGGGCGGCTCGGGGCTGGGCCGGGTGCTGGCACGCGGTTTCGCCGCGGAGGGCGCGGCCGTCGTAGTCGCTGATGTAGTGGGAGGACAGGCGAGCGCGGTTGCGGATGAGATCTCCGATGCGGGTGGTAGGTCCCTGGGGCAGACGACGGACGTGACCGACGCGTCGGACGTGAGATCCATGGTCGAGGCGGCCCGCGAGGCGTTCGGACCGGTGGATGTACTGGTCAACAACGCGGCGAAGGCTACCGACGCCGACTTCCTCAGTCTCGGCGAGGAGACCTGGGACGAGGACGTGAGGGTCACGCTGAAGGGCCCGTTTCTGTGTTCGCAGACCGTGCTCGCCGATATGGTGAATAACGGGTCTGGTGTCATTCTCAACATCAGCTCGGTGAACGCCCTGGGCTACTACGGTAACGAAGCCTACAGCGCGGCCAAGGCCGGTCTCCTCAACCTGACGAGGAGCCTCGCTGTCCGCTACGGACCTTCCGGGATCCGCGTGAACGCAATAGCCCCTGGCAGCTTGCGAACACCGGCGTGGGAGCAGAGAATAGAGAAGGACCCAGATGTCTTCGAGCGCGTCGCCAGGTGGTATCCGCTGGGCCGCGTAGGTGAGCCTGAGGACGTGGTCGGGGCCGCCCTGTTCCTGGCCTCCGATGAGGCGGCCTGGATCACCGGCGCCGTACTCCCCGTCGACGGAGGACTCACCGCCGGCAACATGCAGATGATGGGAGAGATAGTAAAAGGCCAGGGCAACGAGACGTCGTAGCGTGGGACGCCTTGATCGCAGTACCCCAGATATATAGTCTGTTGACCTGATGGAGACGTCGATGCTCGCCTTCGCCACCGACCTTCGCGACGAGGGCGTAGGCACGGTGCTGGATAACGTCCAGAACAGGGCAGGCGTGGACGGCCTGACGATGGCCGTCGCCTACCACGACGCCAGGGACATCTTCCCTCACAACCCCATCCGTAAGGTGCGATATCTGGAGGGTGGGGCCGTCTTCTTCCCGCCGGACGCCGCCCGTTACGAGGATATGCGCCTGCAGCCGCGCGTCAGCGAGCTCGTCCGCTCGGGTGACCCTCTCGGTGAGCTGAGCGAGGCTGCCGGCGAGCGGGGGATGAGTGTGAACGCGTGGGCCGTATTCCTGCACAATGATCGATTGGGGTTCTCGCACCCCGAGTGCGCCACGCAGAACGCCTTCGGAGATCGCTACCTGACCGACCTGTGCCCGTCGAACCCCGACGTGCGGATGTACGCGCGCACGCTCGCCTCGGACATCGCCCGCTACGAGGTCTCGACTATCCTCTCGGAGTCGCTCCACTTCCACGGCCTCGGGCACGGCTATCATCACGAACGCTATTTCGAGGATCTCGGAGCCATCGGCACCTACCTGCTCGGGCTGTGCTTCTGCGACCATTGCCTCGAGGCGGCCCGCCGCAAAGGAATCGACGCCGAGATGGTTCGCAGGCTGGTACGCGATGAACTGGAGCGTCGCTTTATGGATAGCGGGGATAGTGGAGACCCCGAAGGCCTAATACGCGAGGATCTCGAACCCTTCGGCGGCGAGCAAATACTGGGGTATCTCGACGCGAGGACGGAGATGGTAACCTCGCTCGTAGATGAGGTGGCGACGGCGGCCTATGGCGGGGGCACCAGCTTCACGTTCCTGGATCTCTGCGGGGCGGAGAAGGGGTTCGCGACCGGACATCCCGAAGGTGAGGCCGCGCCCGCCCTCGGGTGGCAGATGGGCATCAACCACGCCGCGCTGGCCGGTGTTTGCGACACCGTCTCGGCGACCGGATACGCCGCCGATCCCGGCAGGCTGAATTTCGACCTCGACGCTTACGAGGCCCTGGTGCCCGAAGCCTCGCAGCTCGGTCTCGTGCTCCGTCCGATGCCGCCAGACTGCCGGTCGACCGGCAACCTTGCCGAGAAGGTCGCCCTCGCGCGCGAACGCGGACTCAGGCGCGTCGATTTCTACCATTACGGCTTCTGCCGGTTGGATGCCCTGGACTGGATTCATCGGGCTCTCGCCTGATGTTAGGTTACAGGTTTCAGGATCTGTCTGTGGTGCTGACGGTCCGAACTATTCGACCACGGCTATGCAGTCCACCTCTACGAGCATGCCGAGGAGGGCGGCGGCGACGGTCGTGCGTGCCGGGGGGTCGTGATCAAAGAATTCTTTGTACACCTCGTTGAACTCGGCGAACCTTGTAAGGTCGGTCAAGTAAGCGTTGACCTTGACGACGTTGTCGAGGCTCGAGCCGGCGGCCTCGAGGATCGTTCTTACGTTCTCGAACGTCTGGCGTACCTGGTCCGTGAAGGCGTCCGGCATGGTGCCCGTCTCCGGGTTCACAGGACCCTGGCCTGAGATGAACACGAAGCCACCAGCGACCACGGCGTGGGAGTACGGTCCGGCCGGAGGCGGCCCATTCTCGGCCATGACAGTCTGTCTCATCGATTCTCCCTTCCTATCACTCTGCCTTCTCCAGTCTCCAGAAGTATGCCGGACTCTACGGCTATCGTCCCGTTGACCAGGACGTGCGAGATCCCCTCGGGGAAGGTTTTGGGATCTTCGTAGGTGGCCTTGTCCAGGATCTTCTCCGGGTCGAACACGACGAGATCCGCGGCGTATCCAGGCGCGATGAGCCCCCGCCTACCCAACTTGAACCTCCTGGCAGGGAAGGAGGTCATCTTCCTGACCGCTTCCTCGAGGGTGAGCAACTGCTTCTCCCTCACGTACCTGGCAAGGACATGCGGGAAGGTCCCATAGAGGCGAGGATGAGGCTTCTCGGCCTGGTCATGAAGGCTGTCCGAGGCGATGAGAGACCTGTCCCATCCGATCACCTGCTCCACGTCGGAGCCGTCCATGTGGAAGAATACGATGGAGACCTTTCCATCCTGCTCGAGGAGCAGGTCCATCATGCAATCCTCGGGATCTATCCCCCTCGACTCACTCACTTCTAGAACATTCTTGCCTGCCAACTCGGCGCCATGGTCTTTGCTTGACGAGGAGATGTACACGCTGTCCCACCCCGTGGGGGCTACCAGATTGTCCCAGTCATCTTGCTCCTGTCCCAACTCGGCTTTGATCTTCTCCCGGGAGATAGGATCTTCCAGCCTCTCCAGGGCCTTCGAGATGCCGCCTTCAAGGGCCCAGGGCGGGAGCAACGTGGTCAGGGAGGTAGATCCCGCGGTGTAAGGGTAGACGTCGCAGGTGACGTCGAGTCCTCTGGACCTAGCTCCCTCGATGAGTTCCATGGCCCTGGTTACGCAGCCCCAGTTGCCCCTTCCCGCCGCTTTGAGGTGGCTGATCTGGAGCGGGACGCCGGACCTCTCGGCGATCCAGATGACCTCTTCGATGGAGGGGATCAGACTGTTCCCCTCGCCCCTGATGTGGGTCGCGAGCAGACCCTCGTAGCGGGAAAGCACCGAGCACAGCTCCACTAACTCCTCCCTCGGGGTGTAGCTGCCCGGCGCGTACATCAAACCAAGCGACAGGCCTATCGCCCCGGCCTGAAGCGCTTCCTCGAGCAAGCCCTTCATACGATCCAGTTCCTCGCCCGAGGCCACCCTGTTCTCGAAGCCCATCACGGCTATCCGCAGCGTCCCGTGCCCGACGTAGGTGGCGACGTTCTCGGAGGGCCGTGCTTCCATCAGGGCGTCGAAGTATTGCTCGACGGTCTCCCAGCACCAAGTTTGCCCGGTGTTGCCGAGGACGGGCTCCACGTAGGTGCGGAGCAGATCCAGGTTCTGAGGCGCGAAAGGAGCCGGCGTTATCCCGCAGTTGCCGACCACCTCCGTGGTAACGCCCTGCTGGAGTTTGATCTCGCTGCGAGGGTCATCCAACACCATGAGGTCAGAGTGACAGTGGCCGTCGATAAAACCGGGCGAGACGACCCGGCCGCCGGCATCGATCGTCTCGAGCGCTCTCTGGTTCGCCCTTCCGACTTCCACTATCGTACCGTCTTTGATCCCGACGTCCCCAAAAAACCAGGGGTTTCCCGTCCCGTCCACGAGACGCCCGTTCTCGAGCACGAGGTCTAACACAGCAGCCTCCTACCTGACCTTACCGCGGGCGGCCACCCGCGTCTCCTCCACGACGCCGTCCTTTCCCACCAGGTACACCTCATCATGCAGGTTCACCGTGCTACATATGTGGTTGGGGATTATCTGCAACGTGTCGCCCACCTCGAAATCGCAATCCTCGTCCACAGAGAGCATCCCATGCTCCTCCGTGAGCCTATCCAACACGGCGCCGGGGTATCCGACAATGTGGCCGTACCCCTCCAGGTTCAGGGGCTCCGCACCGGGGCCTACATCGGTGGCGAAAGTCTTGCTCCCACCGTCGATGACGGCCAGGTCCCGGGTAGGCCTGCTCACCACCGTGCACGTCACGACGGCCGCGCATTCCTCCAGCGAACAGGCACCGAGTCGGGCCTGCATTCTATCGTAGAACACGTAGGTTCCGGGTCTGATCTCCGTCACCCCCTCCACCTTCGCTGCATACTCCGCCGTCGGAGTAGAGCCCACGCTAACCTCTTCCACCCCTATGCCTCGGTCTCTCATCTGTTCCGCCAGGGAGACCAGGAGCTGTCCTTCTTCGAGGCCAGCCTTCTCGAGCTCCAGCGTCTTCGAGCCGCCCAGAACGGCGCCGCGGTAGGTGTAGATCCCCGTGAGATCCAGGTTGCCCATGGCTTCGATCTCCTCTGCCAGCCCGACGGCTTCCTCATAAGGGACCCCGGTACGCCTCAATCCCGTGTCCACCTCGAGCCTGACCTCCAGAGTCTGGTCCCCCGACACAGCCGAGAGCCTTCTGGCCCCTTCGAGGCTATCTACCCCGACGACGAGCCTCACCCTCTCGCCCAGCCGGATCGCCTGCCGGATCTTCTCTTCCGTCACCAGCGGATAGGCAATAAAAATATCCTCGATACCACCATCAGCCATGACCTCAGCCTCGGACAGCTTGGCCACCGTAATCCCTGCAGCCCCCGCCTCCAATTGTTCCCTGGCTATGGCCGGGATCTTATGCGTCTTAACGTGGGGTCTCAGAGCGACCCCGTTCCCCCCGGCAACCTCGGCCATCTTCAGTACGTTTCTCTCCATCTTCGAGCCGTCGATCAAGAGGTATGGCGTCCCGGTGTTGAATCCGGAATTATTCACGTACTCGGCACCAATTCCTAATTCGTAGTTCACCCATCACAATTCCCTATTCTTCCTCGTCTGTTAATAGCGCCGGCCCCGTTGACGAGTGATGTCGAAGCTGGCCGAATCCGAGACCGCCATCACGGCCATCACCCCGCATTGCACAGGGTCACTTACCACGAGATCAGCCGCTTCCGGGACACTACCGGGCATGTTGAGCGAGAGCACGATGATACCCTTCTCCCGGATCTCGTAGACCGCGCGGGCGACCTCCCCGCCCATCAACGCCCCGGCCAAGACCAGCGCTACCGCCCGCGGCAGGCGTGCCACGGCCCGCGTCGCCGCCGCCAGCTCTCCCTCGCCCACCAAGGGGATGGTGTCGACCGAGATCTTCTCCCCACGAATGTTGTGCCTATCGGCCTCCGCAACCGCACCAACCACCACCTGGCCCACCTGCGCCCCACCACCGACGACGATGATCCGCTTTCCATACACCTTCTGGAACGAGGGTGCCAGCTCGACCGCCCTCACGATGGGCAGCGCCTCCAGGTCGCCGACGAGCACGTCCGCGCCTTCGCCGGCCACGTCCTCGAGCTCGAAATAGACCGTCGAGAGCCCCTCGCGCCGCTCAGCGATGTCCACATGGGTAATGTTCGCCTCGTGGTCCAGGAGCACCCTGGTCAGCGCATGCAGCGCCCCAGGCTCATCGGGCGTTTGGACCATCAGGGCCAGGGGGACCTCACGCTCGGTACTCTCGCTCATAGACCGGAGTGTATAGCCTCTCCGGCTCCACTTCTTCGCCCGGTCCTTGCAGTCCCCATCAGACGTCGAATTCCAACTTCCCAATTCCTAATTCACAGTGTCAGAGTAGTTCGGTTCACCGAATGATTCGCGAGAACCTTCAAATTGTTATAAGGTTTTTGCATGGGTATCATCGATGCTCTTCCCTGAACGAACCGAGTATGGCGGCCAATGGGAGGCCAAGCACCAGACCCTCAGCGAGACTCAAGACCCCGCCGCAGATGACGCCCCACAGGCTAGCGACAGGGCCGAAGCCTACCGTACCGACCAGGCCCAGCGCCTCGTCACGCAGCACGCCGCCTGAGGCGAGCGCAACGCCGCAGAGCATACCCCCGATCCACACCGGCGCCGCCATCGCCGCGTAGCGGTCGAGGAAGCGGCCTTCCAGGGTCTTCCTTGCCCGCCTGATCGTGACCTCGGCGGCTGCCAGCCCGAGCACGGTCGGGACGAGGACGAATGCCAGCAACTCCGCCCATCCGTAGCTCGCCAGCATGGCAGGGGAGCCTCCTACCGTCAGCGCATACCAGTTGCAAAGCGCGACGACTAGCGCCGAGATCCTCAGGAAAGTAATCACGCGACACTTCCGTCTATCGCGGTTCTTGATCCTTCTTGCCGGCCTATCGATACTGACACCATGCTGTGTTCCGAGCGGCGTTTGATGGTCTCGAGAAGTTCGATCCGGAGCAAGGAGCTACCCGAGTAGATCACGGCCCAGTACCGCCCGAAGTTCCGGCACGAGGCGCTGTCCCCGTACATCATGAGGGTCGCGGTAGTGAGCCGTGATCCTCCCTCTACGGGATCCACCCGCAGGTTCACCACGCCCTTCGCTTCGTCGTGCCCCAATCGGTAGGCGGCAAATTCCTGCCCGGTGTTTGGCGCGGAGGAAGCGCGTCCATCCGCAGTTATGATGTCGGCTACGGCCAACTCCCGCTTCGGCTCTTCCAGGACCAGCCCGGAGCTAGATCTCAGCTCCTCATAGATGGACTTCTCCTCCGAAAATAAGGGTGCGTTCCCGTTGCCGGTGATCGCAGGCAATAGCCGAACAGCCTGACGAGGGGCCGCTCGTACCCCCCGCGCTCTCGAGCGATTCGAAGACTCGGTCGGGCGGCGCCTCTATGAAGATGAGTGCTTCGCGCCTATGTGAAACTCGGGCAAAACCTCCTCGATTAGCGTGGCAGAGGCACCGTCGGCGACGGTTTTGGCGACGCCGTCGTACTACTGGCGCTCGCGCACGAGCTGCGCGCCGAGTGCTCGACCCAGAGCGCGGAGGTTACAGCCAAGACGATGACCACGACGCCCGTCGTCAGCCCGGTGCGAACAAGGAAATTCAGGAGCTTCTCCTCTCCGTGTAATGTCGAGTGCCTCTGTTTTCAGCGACGTCTTCTGAGACCTTCCTCACTCTCGCGCGTAGGGCTCGCACCGGACGCGGAGGCATGACGGCACGAAGCGCACGACCGCTACGGCGTCGAAGAGGTCGGTCCTGGGGTCTCCAGGCCGGGTAGGCCGTCGATGCTCCGCGCGTTCTTGCTCGCCCGATACTCGGCCATCTTCTCGGAACCCTTGCGTTCGGCGGAGACTAGCAGCTCTTCGCGGGGTCCCAACAACTCCATGCGCGGCACGCCGAACCCGCACGAGCTCGCAACCCGGCTTACCTCCACGTCGACGATCGCCCTCTCGCCCGGCAGTTCGGGGAAGTGGGGGCGCAGCTCTTCGTAGGCTTTGTCGCCAAGTTCGTGGACGCGACCGTGTCCGTGGAGGCGGAGAATCCGGGGTGGGCCTTCGAAGGCGCAGAATATCAGGGTGATCCTGCCCCCGGCACTCCCACCGGCTTTGAGGTGGGCTATGGTCTCGACACCGCTGCCGGTGAGGTCCAGCCACGCGACGCGGCTTCGGTCCAGAACCCGGAACGTGTCGAGGCCCCGCGGCGAGACGTTGACGTGCGTCTCCGGGTCCGAAGGGGCGGTGGCGACGAAGAACACGGGTTGCGCCTCGAGCCAGCGAACCAGTTCGTCGGTTATCTCGTCGTAGATCCTACCCATCGTTCTGCTCCTCTGCGCTACCTCGGTAACACCTGGTGAAGTGTGTCATAGACGTGTCTCCTTCCACAACAAGAGCGGCCTGTGCCGGTCGAAGGTCTGCGCCTCGGTCGCCTGGTGAGGTTCTATTCGAATCATCGAGCCTCCGTTCGTGAAGCGGGCCCGGCGGTAGCTGGTGTTGAGATACGAGGGCGCGAGAGCCGGTTCGCTTGTCTTACGGGCCGTCGTAATTGGGACGAGTCGGCGACGGTCTCTGTGACATCCTTCTTCGAGGTGGGATCAGAGGACATCGCGTCTCCGGAAGCCCAGAAGCCCTACCGCGGCGAGGGCAACGACGACGAGCGCGAGCCACAGGAGCGGCGCTGCGGACGCGTCGGCGCCAGGGAGCTTGGGGACGTGGGCGAAAGGCGAGAGGTCGAGCACCCGCTCGCTCAGCTGTTCATAGGTGCTGCGCCGGAGTGCTGTAACCGCAGTGAGCGAAGTATCCCCTAGCGTCTTGGACACCTACGGCCGCCAATGCTTGTCCCAGCGCCTCGATCAAGGCATCCTTGCTACGGGCACCGATCTTCCTCAGGATGTGCTTTATCTTCGAGAGGGCTTCCTCTATGGGGTTGAGATCAGGGGAATAGGACGGCAGATACACAAGCTCGCATCCTCGCTCCTCGATGAGCTCCTCTATCTTCTGTGGCCGGTGCGCTCCCAGGTTGTCCATCACCACGACTTGACCAGGGTGTAGGGCGGGGGCCAGCAAGCTCTTGGCGTAGGTCTCGAACACTCGGGATGTGGTAGCCCCTTCCACAGCCATCGATGGTCCCATTCCTCTTCGATGGAGGCTCGTAAGAAGCGTGGTGTTCTTGCCCCGTCTCCTAGGGATTTCGAAGAAGGCTCGCTCACCTACGGGCGCGTAGGCATGCAGAGGAGCCAGGGAGGTGTGCGTGCCCATCTCATCCACCAACACCAGGCGAGAGGGATCGATGCGGTCGAGTTCCATGCGCCATAGGAGCCTCAAGATCTCGTCTCGTTCTCGTGCCCCTTTGGTCCTTTTTTTCGGCTGTGAGATAGTCGTCTAAGCGTCCGGCAGACCGTCGCCTCGCTCACCCTAACCCCCCAGACGGCGAAGAGGAACTCGGCCCTCTGGGAGTGGGTAGCCCATGGTCTTTGTTCGAGATCTTACAAGAGCAGTTTCCTTGCCTTCTCATCGAGCTTGGGTCTCTTGCCTGGAGCCTTCCTAGGCTCTAAGGTGCCGCGCTCATCGAGTTGCTTACAGTAGCGTTTGACCGTGGCACGATCGACCCCGAAACGGCGGGCGGTCTCGGCCTTGGGGACGCCCTTTTTCACCGACGCGACGATCTTCTCTCTGAGGTCAAGCGAATACGCACTCATGCTTGTGCCTTACCCGGCGCACCATCATCGCAATCCGCTGTGAAAGGTTAGATCGAAATCGTGCACCGATCCGCGAGGAGATGAGATCAAGCGCTCGATCTCGTCTCCCTCGATCAACGTCACCTCATGCATCCCGGATACCGTATCGAGGGTCACCACGCGTCTTTCATCCGCGAAGGGGACGTCTTCGTTGGGTTTGACGAAGAC
>Ga0126309_10000229_pt1 | contig 19056 bp, 16 predicted proteins | sample Plot56_FD_92541 | JGI IMG/M metagenome (GOLD analysis project Ga0126309, IMG submission 92541) | Serpentine soil microbial communities from UC McLaughlin Reserve, CA, USA - Plot56 | ecosystem: Environmental > Terrestrial > Soil > Grasslands | place: USA: UC McLaughlin Reserve, Lake County...
GAGCGGACGATCGACGGGTTCGCGCGCGAGGGCCGGATCGTGCTCGGCCATCCGAAGACGCGCGAGGCGATGCGCGCAGGTCTGGCGATGTTCTTCGAGACGCTCGACGCACCGGAGCTGATGGAGATCGCGGCTCGGATCGTCGAGGAGCTCCAGCTCGACCACTTCTTCAACATCCAGCTCGTCGGCGAGCACGTAATCGAGATCAACCCGCGGATCTCGACGATCGTCTACCAGGACGACCTGAACGTGCCGTGGCTCGGGGTGAAGCACGCGCTCGGCGAGCTGACCGACGAGGACGCGAGGGCAGCCGCGTCGCGAGTGCGCCCGGGCCGGGTGGCCTTGCGCTTCTTCGACCAGGTCGAATGGGACACGTGAGCGAAGCGTTGCCCTCCATCCCTAGCCCCCACCCACCCACGGGGACGCCCAAGGGTAGGGACGACGGCACTGGAACGTGTGCTGCGGGAGTGCCGAGTTCGTGAAAGGTCGCCGCGGCGGGGAGCGGCCGCTGCGCGTCACGCACGCCCCGGTCAACACGGCCGGGATTCCATGGGACAACGTGCACGCGCTCCGAAGGCGCGGGATCGATGCGCGGCTCGTCGTGTTCGAGCGGTACAAGCTGCACCCCGAGGCCGACGGCGAGATCCGCCGGCCGGACAACGTCGTCGCCCGCCAGGCGGTGCAGGCGGCTGCGCTCGCACGCCTCCTCCCCCGCACCGACGTCTTTCACTTCTACTTCGGGCTCACGCTCGTGCCGAAGCGGGCACAGTTCCCGATTCTCCGGGCAACGCGGCGTAAGAGCGTCTTCCACTTCCTCGGCTCGGACATCCGCGGCAAGTCGCCGGAGCAGCTCGCCTATGCACAGCGGGCAGACGCCCGGATCGTCGGGTCGTACGACGCGATCCGCTGGGTGCCGGACGCCGAGGTGATCCCGCCCGGCGTGAACCTCACCGCGCTCACACCGATCCCGCCGGCGAGCGACGACGAGCCCGTGTTCGTCCATGCCCCCTCGAGCCGCACGCGCAAGGGCACCGAGCACTTCGTACGGGCATGCGAGGAACTCGGCGTCGAGCTCGAGATCGTCGAGGGCCTCCACCACGAAGAGGCACGCCGCCGCTACGAGCGGGCCGACGTCGTGCTCGACCAGCTCAACGCCGGCTGGTACGGGATGCTCGCGATCGAGGCGATGGCGCTCGGCAAGCCGGTCGTCACCTTCCTCCGCGACGAGGCGGCGCGGCGGACCGAAGAGGCGTTCGACACCCGCGTGCCGATCGTCCGCGCGGACAAGGAGAACCTCGTCGAAGCGCTCCGCCCGCTCGCCGAGTCGGCGGCCGAGCGAAGACGCATCGGCGCCGAGAGCCGTGCCTATGTGGAGCGTGTCCACGACCTCGAGCGAGTCGCCGACCGCCTGCTGGCTCTCTACGCTCGCTTGTAGAGATGCTCGCAGGCCGCCTGCGCCAGCTCGTCGGGCAATCCGCCGTGTACGGCCTCGGCGGCCTGGTCTCGCGCGTCCTCGCGGTCCTGCTCCTCCCGCTCTACACCGCCTACCTCGACCCCGACGACCTGGGCGCGGTCGGCGTCCTGATCGCGCTCAATGCCGTGCTCGTCACGGTGCTGCGCGGCGGCGTCTCGAGCGCCTTCTTCCGCTTCTGGTTCGACTCGCCCGAGCCCGAGAAGCGGCGGACCGTCCTCCGCACGAGCTTCTGGTTCACGATGGGGATGGCGACGTTCGGCCTCGTCGCCGGCTGGATCTTCGCCGCGCCGATCGCCGACGCGCTCTCGCTCGACGGCCAGGTCTGGCTCGTCCGCGCGCAGTTCGTCGCGCTCTGGGCGCAGATGAACTACGAGCAGCTGACCGCGGTCTTCCGGGTCGAGCAGCGCGCGTCGCGCTTCCTCGCGGCGAGCCTGGCGAACGTCGCCATCACGATCATGGCGACGGTCGTTCTCGTCGTGGGCTTCGACAAGGGCGCGCTCGGCGTCATCGTCGGCAACTTCACGGGGACTCTGGCCGTCTACCTCGCGCTGCTGGGGTACCGTCGCGAGCAGCTCGGGCTCGAGCTCGACCGGCCGCTCCTGCGCGCGATGCAGCGCTTCGGCTGGCCGCTCGTCCCATCGGCCCTGGCGCTGATCGCGATCAACTTCAGCGACCGGATCTTCATCGCGCGGCTCGCGAGCCTCGAGGAGGTGGGGCGTTACGAGCTCGGGGTCCGGATCGCCTCCGCGATGGTCCTGCTCCTGACGGCCTTCCGGATGGCGTGGCCGGGCTTCGCCTACTCGATCGAGGAAGAGGACGAGGCGAAGACGACGTATGCCTTCGTGCTCACCTACCTGGTTACGCTCGCCAGCTGGGCCGCGCTGGGGCTGGGCCTGCTCGCCCCCTGGCTCGTCAAGCTGCTCGCCCCGACGAACGAGGCGTTCTGGCCCGGCGAGCGGGTCGTCGCGCCGCTCGCCCTCGCCGCCGCGCTCTTCGCGGGCTACATCGTCGTGTCGATCGGGATCGGGCGAACCCGCCGCACGGGCTTCAACTGGGTCGTGACGGGCACGGCGGCCGCGGTCGACCTCGGCCTGAACGCGGTCCTCGTCCCCAGATACGGGATGGAGGGCGCGGCCGCCGCGGCGCTCGCGGCCTTCGCCGTGCTGTTCGTCTTCATGGCGGCCTACGCGCAGCGGATCTACCCGGTCCCGTACCAGTGGCGACGCGTAGGGACGGCGCTCGGGGCCGCGGCCGCCCTGATCGTCGCCGGCAAGGCACTCGACGTTGCCCTCGCCGGCGCGGTCGCGCTGACGCTTCTCTATCCGGGCGTGCTGCTCCTACTCGGATTCTCCCTTCCCGCCGAGCGAGCCCGCGTGCGCCTCGCTATGCGGCGAGAAGCCCGGTCACGTACATGATCGCGACACCCGCGAAGAAGCCGCCCATCACGTAGCCGGATGTGAGCCCACCGGGTGCGCGGCGGCGCACGTACCGCCCGACCTCGACGACGACCTCGAGGGCGGCGCCCGCGGCGGCTGCGAAGAACACGACGCCGAGCACGTCGCTCGTGACGAAGCCGCCGAGCCAGGCCCCGAGAATCGCGGGCGCCCCGGCCACGACCGCGAGCGAGGCCAGCCGCGCGAGGCTTGCCGAACGCCCGCCGTCGGCGATCGGCGTCGCGATCCCGAGCCCCTCCGTCACGTTGTGGACCATGAAGCCGACGATCAGGAACGTCCCGAGCGCAAGCTCGCCGAGCGCGAACGACGAGCCGATTGCCAGCCCCTCGCCGAAGTTGTGCAGGCCGATCCCGATCGCAACGAGCGTGGCGAGCGCGACGCCGCTGACGACCCCGCCGGAGCCCTCCGCCGCCGAGAACCGATGCGAGATGAAGGTCAGCGTGAGGTAGCTGATCGACGCGCCGAGGAGCACGAGTCCCGGGCCGCCAAGAGGTCCGGGCAACGCCGCCTGCAGGTCCAGTGCCTCTCCGAGCGCCTCGAGCGCCAGGAAGGCCAGCAGCCCCCCGGTCAGCGCCATGAACGCAGCGAGCCACTGCGGCGCCGCGCGTCGCAACGACGGCAGCCAGAGGAGGCCGAGCGCAATCGGCACCACGCCGACCATCAGCCCGATCAATCCGTAGCCGAGGAAGCTGCGCGCCGAGGCGGTCGGCGTCTCGACCGCGGCCGTGATGTCCGTGGTCGTCTGGATCCCCGTGGAGCTCGTGACACCGACGGAAATCGGCTCGTCCTTGACCCACTCGAAGGGGACGACGATCGTCGCGGAGCGAAGGCGGCCCAGCGTGGCGGGCCCGTCGAGCTCGTACGGCATGATCGCGTCGTCGACCGTGACCGTCCCGATCGTCAGGTCGTCGGGCTGCGGATTGGTGACCCGGATCTCGATCTTGCCGGGGTGGAATTCGACGCGGCGGATGTCGAGTTGATCGGCGGCGGGCGGGTTGTCGCGCACGAGCCCGGTCAGCGAATCGCCGCTCGCGGCGAACGCGAGCACGACCGCTGCGAGCAGCGCCAGCGGAATCAAGCTCCACAAACGGAACCGGCCCAGGAAACCCGTGGCCGCGACCGAGCCCGACTCCATCAGTGCGGCCTCCAGTGATGTTCCCCCGCTTCTGACGAGTCGAAAGGGGCGTCGGGCAAGGACGCAGGGAGCGCTCGTCCGAGTAACTGGGACGCGTAGCGTGCGACCGAGGACGCGGCCTGGCGTGCCTTGCGGCCGTCAGAAGTGATGGCGGACATTGCTGGAGGGCGCCCTTACTCCACCACGTTGAAGTAGCCCATCCAGCCCAGCTCGGCGAACTCCGACTGGTGCGCGTGGAACATGAACAGACCCTTGTTGTGGAAGTCGATCTCGATGATCCCGCGCTGTCCCTGGCAGAGCATGACCGTGTCGGTGTACTCGAACTGGTCGCTGGACCCGGTCGGGTAGTAGCGGAAGAACTCGCCGTGCAGGTGGAACGAGTTGATGGGGTCGAACTCCGTCAGGTTCGCGAGGTAGATCCGCACGGTCTGCGACCGCCGCACGACGATCGGGTAGCGCGCGTAGTAGAACGCCGGCCCGTTGACGGTGTAGAAGTTGTTCTCTCTGTCGCCGTCGGTGTCGAAGCCGTTCATGACCATGACGAGCTCCTGCGCCGGCTTCCTCGGCTGCTTCGGGTCGATGATGAACGCGCCGTACAGGCCCTTGTGGATGTGCTTCTTCAGCGGCGTCGCATGGCAGTGGTAGAGATGCATGCCGTACGGCCGGGCGGTGAACTCGTACGTGAACGACGCGCCCGGCTCGACGATCTCGAAGACGCCGTCCATGTTCGAGGGGTGGATCCCGTGGAAGTGGATCGTGTGCGGGTGCGAGCCGCCGTTCGTGAACTTCACCCGGAGGAGGTCGTCCTCGGTGGCTCGGATGACCGGGCCGGGCGCCGTGCCGTTGTACGTCCAGGCCGGGAACGTCACGCCCTTCGCCACCTCGATCTCCTTGTCGACGGCGATGAGCTCGTGCTCGCGGACGCGCCCCGGCTGGTGCGGTCGAGCCGTCGGCGGCACGAGGAGCTTGTCGATCGCGGCGCTCCGCTCGATCGAGGGCGCCATCTCGCCGACCATCGCCGCATGACCCATCGCGGCGTGGTGGTGGTCATGGCCCAGGTGGGTCGCGCTCGGGGCTGCTGCCTCCGCGTTCTGCTGCCAGCCCAGGCGCGCAATCGGCGCTGCGGCCACGATCGGGGCGGCACCGGCGAGGAAGTGCTTTCGGCTCAGCTTTTTAGCCATGGCTAAACTATATCCGAAACCGCTGCTAAAGTGAGATTTGCCGTGGCAAAAGTCGAGCTGAGCGAAGCGATCCAGGACTACCTCAAGGAGCTGTACAGCCTCGAGGCGGCGGGCGAGCGCGCCACGACGAGCGAGCTCGCTCGGCGGATGGGCGTCTCGGCGCCGTCGGCCACCGGGATGATCAAGAAGCTCGCCGAGCTCGGCCTCGTCGAGCACACGCCGTACAAGGGCGCGTCGCTGACGGAGGAGGGCCAGCGGACCGCGCTCGAGGTCGTTCGCCACCACCGGCTGCTCGAGCAGTACCTCGCCCAGACGCTCGGCCTCTCGCTCGACGAGGTGCATGCCGAAGCGGACCGGCTCGAGCATGCGCTCTCGGAGGCACTCGAGGCGCACATCGACAAGACGCTCGGCTATCCCACGCACGATCCGCACGGCGACCCGATCCCCGACGCGAACCTCCGCATCGCCGACGGCGGCCTGCGCCCGCTCGCGGCGCTCGAGACCGGCGACGAGGCCACGATCCGCCGAGTCCCCGACAGCGACGGCGAGCTACTCCGCTACCTGAGCAGGCTGCGTCTGACTCCCGGCCGCCGCGTCCGCATCGCGGGAATCGAGCCCTTCGGCGGCCCGGTCACGGTCGCGGTCGGCAATGCGCGCCACCCGATCTCCCGCGAGCTCGCGGGGCTCATCGGCGTCGCCTAGACCGACTCGTCCCCGTCAGCGCCGGTTCTCCCAGGCCGTCGCTTCCGCGATCCGGTCGACGATGGACGGATGCGTGTCGAACCAGACGTGCGCCCACTCGGGCGGGTCCGGGTCCTGCAGGACCGTGTCGGCGAACTCCTCGAACAGCTCCCTCGCCGAGTCGGGGTCCTTGGTCGTCTCGAGCGCGACCCAGTCGGCCTCCATCTCCATTCGCCGCGTGATCAGGTTGTCGAACGGCTGCACGACGAGGCTGACGCCGACCAGGGCGAGCAGCGCCACGGGCACCGCCCGCGGCTGGTAGAGGCCGCCCCAGCGGCGCGCAACCCGCGCCACGACGAAGAGGATCGGCAGGGAGATCAGCGCATACCACGCGAGCCCTTTCGAGATGTGGCCGCTCTCGTGGTGGCCGTATTCGTGGGCGAGCACGACGCGAACCTGGTCGCGGTCGAACGGCGGCTCGAGCAGCGTGTCCCAGAGCACGACGCGGCGGCTCGGGCCCAGGCCGGCCGCGAACGCGTTCGGCGCTTCGGTCAGGTCGCCGATCTCCTGCACCTTGAGGTCGACGCCTTCCTCACCCGTCGCGCGGGCGATCCGCCGTCCGTCCGCGGCCAGCGCCGGCTCCGGGTCGCGCTGATCGGGGACGAGGTACGGGGTCAGGAACGCGAGCAGGAGCGCGAGGCCTGCGAAGACCGGTGCGGCGGCGAGCCACCAGCGGTCGCGGAGCGGCGCGGCCAGCGCCATCGTGATCAGCAGCCACAGGCAGATGAACAGGAACTGCGCGCCGAGGACGAGCCAGTTTTCGAGCACCCATTCGACGTAGCCCGCCGTCACGATGTCGTAGCGCTTCTCCCACCAGATGCCCGCGATCGCGAACGGCAGCTGGGCGATCCAGACGAGCGCGAGGCCGATCATCCCGAGCAGCATCCCGGTCCCGATGCGACCGGCCGCCGACTCGCGCGCGAACCGCCAGCCGCGCCACGCGAAAAGCACGAGCACGACCAAGAGGACGACGTTCGAGGCGATGTCGTTCCAGCGGAGAAAGCGCTCGAAGTCCTCGGTCTCGTCGAGCAGCGCCGCGTCGAAGATCTGCGTCTCGTCGACGGACGGCAGCTTCAGGTCAGCGGGAACGTCGGTCGGCCAGAGCAGATACGCGGCCACGAGCCAGAGGGCGACGGCCGCGAGCGGGAGCGCGAACCGTCTCAGGCCGGCAGCTCGGCGGGCGTCGGCGCCAGCTCGGGCTCCGGCTCGGGCTCCGGCTGCCCGAGCGAGGGCCCGCTGTACGGATAGCGGCTCGTCAGGAGCCAGAAGTACGCGTTCGTCTGGGCGCCGTAGCGGAGCGCGTACGCCTGCGCCTCGCGGAACGAGCGAGGCATCCGGCCGAGAGCCAGCGCCACGAACCAGCCGAAGAACGCCGCGATGAAGGCGAGCGTGTAGAGCGAGCTCGACACGGCGAACGCCGGGATCGCGAGGAAGATGCGGAAGAGCGTCACCAGCCGGTTCTGGCGCTCCGGCTCGGGTAGCTCGGCGTCGACGGGGTAGCGGCCCGGCGTTCCGGTGAAGCCCGGGAACGGGTTCGCGGTCATGAGCAGGAACGCGCCTACATGCGTGACGTAGCGCAGGTACGCGGCGAGGAAGCGGTGCAGCGCGCGGGGGAGCCGGCCGGTGACCAGCGCGGCGAACCACCCGGCGATGCCTGCGAGGAACGCGACGAGCCCCCAGAGGACCAGCCACACGAGGTGCGGCAGGGTCAGCAGCAGGCGGAAGAACACGGTCAGCCGCGACCGCTTCAGGTCGTCCATCACCGCAAGGCCTACGGGGTGCAGCGGGCCGGTGCTGAGCGGGTCGACCGGGTCGAGGTTGGGGTAGCGGTCGGTGAGGAGCAGCACGTATGCCGAGGCTTGGGCGCCGTAGCGCAGGCCGTACGCCTGGAGGTTGCGGAACCCCATCGGCATCCGCCCGAGCGCGAGGCAGGCGAACCACGCGAAGAACGCGACCGTCCAGACGATTCCGATGCTCGAGGTCGTGGCCCCGGCGTAGGGGCTTTCGCCTTCACCCGAGGAGTACGAACCGCCCGCGTAGCTCGCGAGGAAGACGGCGGCGAATGTCAGCGCCGGGATCGCGAGCGGCAGGCGGAACAGCGTGATCAGGCGGCGCTGCGGGGCGGGCTCGTCGATTTCGACGTCGATCGGATAGCGATCCGTGCCGGTGAACGACGGGTAAGGGTTCGCGGCGAGCGACAGATAGGCGAATAGCTGGGTGAGGTACCGGACGTAGGCGGCAGTGAGCTTGTGGAGGCCGGCGGGCAGTCGCCCGGCGACCAGCGTCGCCACCCAGTTCACGACCGCGACGAAGACCATCAGGATCGACCACACGACCGCCCAGAAAAAGTGCGGGATCGCGAGGAGCAGCCGGAAGAAGACCGTAAGGCGCGAACGCCTGAGGTCGTCCTCCACGGCCAGCCGGACGGGGTGCGGCGAGACCACGCGCCCGGGATTATGCGACACACGTCGGCTTGCCAGAAAGCAGCGGTTTCGGGGGCGCGTCGAGCTCCTGGACTGGGCCGAGCGCCTCGCGCGACTAGCGGATGGGGATCTCGGCGAGCAGCCGCGTCCCCGCCCCGGTCGGGCTCGTGACGGTCAACCTCCCACCGCGCGCCTCCACGCGGTCGGCGAGGCCCCGCACGCCGCTCCCGTCGGCCTGCGCACCGCCGATTCCGTCGTCGGCGATCTCGACGTGGAGCGACTCGCCGTCCTCCACGACGCGAACCGTCACGTTGCGGGCTCGCGCGTGCTTCTGGGCGTTGGCGAGCGCCTCCGCGACGACGTAGTAGGCGGTCGCCTCGACCTGCTCGGGAAGCCGCCGCTCGGGCCGGGTCTCCAGCTCGACCGGAATCGGCGAACGCAGAGCGAGCGCGTCGAGCGCAGGGCCGAGGCCGCGCTCGGAGAGCAGGGCTGGGTGGAGGCCTCCGGCGAGCTGACGGAGCTCCTCGAGGCCGGCGGCGAGCTCGTCGATAGCGGCGTCGAGCAGCGCGTCGCCATCGTCCCGCGACTCCCGCAGCCGGCCGAGATTCAGCAGCACGGCGGTCAGCTGCTGCTGCGCGCCGTCGTGGAGGTTGCGCTGGATGCGGCGCCGCTCCGCGTCGGCGACCTCGACGAGGCGCGCGCGCGAGGCGCGCAGTTCTTCTTCCGCGCGCTTTCTGTCGGTGATGTCGCGCAGGTAGCCGGTGAAGGTCGCCGGCCCCGGCAGGCCGATTTTGGTGATCGTCAGCTCCACCGGAAACTCGGTGCCGTTCTTGTGCATGCCCGTGAGCTCGAGGTGCCGGTCGAGGATGACCGGCTCGTCGGTCTCGAGGAAGCGGGCCAGGCCGGCTCGGTGACTCGCGCGAAGCGAGGGAGGGACGATCAGGTCCGCCATGTCCCGGCCGATCGTCTCGTGCGCCCGAAAGCCGAACGTCGCCTCCGCGGCGTGGTTCCAGCCGATCACGCGCCCGCGCTGATCCATCGTCACCACCGCGTCGAGTGCCGCCTCGAGCATCGCCCGCAGCCGCGACTCGCTGCTGCGAACCTCTTCTTCCGCACGTCGCCTGGTGACGAACTGCCCGACCTGACTACCAAGCATGCGCACGGTCTCCAGCAGCTGTTCGTCGGGCTCGCGCGGCTCGCGCGAGAAGAACTCCATCACGCCGACGACCCCACGCGGGCTCCGGAGCGGAAAGCCGAACGCCGCGTGCAGCCCGGATCTCCGCGCGGCTTCCGCACGCGGGAAGTTGGCGTCGGTCGGGGCGTCGACCATCCAGATCGGCTCGGCCGACGCGTGCACCTGCCCCGGCAACCCCTCGCCCGACGCGAGCGTGATCCGCTCGCTGAGCGCCTCGAACTCGGGAGCGCCCTCGCCGTCATGCCACGTCGAGACACAGCGGAGGGCGCCGTCGGTCGCCCCAGCCTCCCAGACCGCGCCGAGCTCCCATCCGAGCGAGCCTCCCACGGCCCGGAGGACGGCTTCGTAGACCTCGACAGGCCGCTCCGTTTCCGCAAGGATTCGGGCGACCGTGTGCTCCAGGCTCTGGAGATCGCGCGCGTCAGCGAACCGCTTCTGAGTCCGCTGGAGGTTCGTCATCGCTACACGTGAAGCTACACCCACGCGGCCTCTGCGGATAGTCGTCGCCGACGACAACGCGCTCCTGCGCGAGGGCATCGCCTCGCTGCTCGAGGAGGCGGGGCACGAGGTCGTCGGCCGCTCCGGAGACGCCGACGACCTCCTGCTCAAGGTGCGCTCTTACACGCCGGACGTCGCCATCGTCGACGTGCGGATGCCGCCGAACGACGCGGACGACGGGCTGGTCGCGGCGGCGAAGATCAGGCAGTCGTACCCGGCCGTCGCGGTGCTCGTCCTCTCGCAGCACCTCGAGCCGGCGTACATGCTCGAGCTCGTCGGCGACGACGCCTCCGGGGTCGGGTACCTGCTCAAGGACCGCGTGCGCGACGTCGCCGAGTTCGTCGACGCCGTCGAGCGCGTGGCGGCGGGCGGGACGGCGTTCGACCCGGAGGTCGTCAAGACGCTGGTCGACGGCCGACGCGGGTCGCTGCTCGACGACCTCACCGACCGCGAGCGCGACGTTCTCGCGCTCCTCGCCGAAGGCCGCTCGAATCGCGCGATCGCGAAGCAGCTCTTCCTGAGCCCCCGCGCGGTCGAGCGGCACGTGCAAGGGATCTTCCAGAAGCTCCGGCTGCCGGACGGCGAGGACACGAATCGCCGTGTCCTCGCCGTCCTCGCGCTGCTCGGGTTGTAAGCGCCGAGGCGGCGACCTCAGCCGCCGCCCGGGAGCCGCCTACTCAGTTGCAGTTGCCGCCGCCGATTGGATTGCGCTGTGCGCAGGTCAGGCCGTTGAACTCGGCGGTATGCGGGACGTTCTGGACCCAGCCGTTGTAGACGACCGGGATCGGAAGCACGCCCTGCCCGCCCATGCCCGCGTTGCCGGTCACGACGTCGTCCGACTTCGTCCCGGGCGCTGCGGTGAGAAGCACCCGACCCGCCACTTTCGCGTCCGCGGCGCTGCCGTCGCCGTTCGGATCGGGATCGACGACGAGCACCTCGTTCGAGAACTTGCTCGCGACGTAGGCGTAGTAGCCGCCTCCCTTCTTGGCACCGAAGTTGACGCCGTGGCACCCGAAGTCGCACGGCAGGCTCTTCACCAGCGTGTCTGTGGCCGTGTCGATGATCGTCATCGTGGCCGTCAGCGTGTTCGGGGTGAAGACCCACTTGCCGTTCGGGCTGACGGGCGTCTGGATCGGGAAGCCTCCGTACCCTCCGCTGACCGCGCCGGAGATCGGGTCGTAATTGGCGAGCAGGTCGACGTTCTTGATCAGCGTGGGATGCGGCGTCTTCAGGTCGATCACGCTGATCGTGCTCGAGAGGAAGTTGGAGACGTAGTACTTGCTGTTGTCGGGCATCATGCTGCTCGCGATCGGCAGCGTTCCGGTGGCGACCTTCGGCTCGATCGTTCCGGGCAGGAGGTTGACGACGGTCGAATCGTTCGTGTTCGAGTTCGGCGTCACCATCGTGTGGCCGTCCGAGGACATCCAGTGGGCGTGGGGCTGCCCGGGATTGCCGGAGTCCTGAACCTCGATCGTGCGGTCGACGTGCCCCGCGTGCGGGCTCAGCTCGACGACGGAGCCTTCGCCGTTGATCGAGACGTGCACCTGGTCGGTGTCGACACGCGTCATCACGTGCGCCGGCGCTTCACCCACCTCGATGTTCCGCAGCAGAGCGCCTGTCCTGCGGTTGAAGACGCTCAGCTTGTCGTCGAACCACTGCGTCTGGTAGATGACCGACTGCGAGCGATCGGTCCACATGTTGTGCGGGTTGTTCATGTTCACGGACGGCAATGCGACCTTGCGCGTCACGGCCCAGTCGCTGGTGTCCACCGCAGTCGCGGTTCCCGGCTTGGTCTTCGCCGCGGTCTGCTCGTATTCGGTATCGATCCAGACCTCGCCGATGCCCTTGCCCGTGGGCGGTGTAGCGGCCGGCAGCGACACCGGCTCGTGGAAGTACTCCTGGAACGCAGCGTCCAGATCGGGCACCAGGACCGGGTTGCCGTTCTTGTCGTAGGCACGCACGGGCACGGCGGGATACGTGGGATCCCACGTCGAGCCAGTCTTGGTGTAGACCTGGTAGTTCTGCGGGTTGGTGATGTTGATGAACGAGCGCACCAGCCGGAATGCGAGATCCGATGCGGTCGGGACGGTGGGCCCGCTGAGCAGCGTGGTCGTCTTGCCAAGATCGAGCCCCTCGGTCGCCGGGTCGTCGACAATGACTCCGCCGAGCATGAACGGGTGCAGCTTGCAGACGAAGACGTAGAGCCCCGGCATCGTCAGCTGCACTTCTTCGACACCCTCGTACGCATGTGGTTGGTCGAACGGCATGTGGTCCGCACCGGTCGGCCAGAGCAGGCTGCTCGCCGTGTGGACGGTGTTCGTCTTCCCGGCGACCTCGAACCGGATCGTGTCGCCCGGCTGCGCGACGACGAGCGAGCGCGTCCCCGCGATGTCGACGCCGGAGTCGAACCAATTCCCGGGGTTGTCCGTCAGCTCGAGCGTGTGCGTCACCGGGGCGCGGCCCTGGGGTACGCCCGTATCGCTGGCGAGACCGATTCCGCCGAAGACGAAGGCCGCCAGCGCCACGGTCGTGCCGACAAGGACGAGCCTGGGCCTGCGTAGCGCGCGCCGGCTCCTCGTCCGCCGCTCGAGCAGGAACAGCCCGAACAGAGCGAGCGGCACCGCGGCCAGCTCGCCGACGGCGGCATCTCGCACGCCGTGGACGAGCGTTCCGAGGAAGCCGGCCGAAGCTTCGAGCCCCGCCTGGCCCTCGTGAGCGTGATCATGGTGCTGGTGTCCGTCTGCGCCCCCGGCCGAGAGCGCGCCGTCGATCGCCTCGTGCACGCGGACGGCCGGGACGATCAGCACTCCGAAGATCGCCGAGATGAGGCCCGCGCGAACGGTCGGGCCGAAACGGCGGCCGAGCTGCAGTCCGACCCCGGCGGCGATGAACGCGATCGGGAACGCGAGCAAGGCGTCGCGGAGCACGTGCCCGAGGTGGCGTCCGGCGCCGTGGTCCTCGGCGGCGCCGAGAACGACGGAGTGGTACGCGTGCTCCCAGCCGATCACGCCGAATACCAGCAGCGAGGCCAGGAAGAGCACCTTGCGGCCGGACGGCCACGCCGCTCGAAGCGGCGTGTGCTCTCCGGCTCTCGAATCAGTGGTCGTGGTCAACGTTCCTCCTTCGGTTGCGATGTAGACGAGCGTCGTCTACGCGAGGACAACCGAGAAGAGCTGTGACCGTCGATCAGCGGACGGGTTCCCGCCGTCGTTCGTGGCGGTCTTCCGCCAAGCAGGACGCGCCGGCGCGTCGTCGCCGTGCTCGCTTTCTTCGGCCTCTTGACGGCGGAAAACCGCCAGCGCGTCGAGAGGATCAGCGCCGGTAGCGCCGGCGGCGAGCTTCCTCTAGCAGCGCCTGCCGCTCGCCCGGCGGCAGGTTGAGGAAGTGATCGCGGAGCTCGGCGAGCTCCCCGGCGGTGACGGGCGACGGTGCGACGGCGATCGGCGACGACCACTGAGCGGGCGCGAGAGCGGCCTCGGCGGCGCGGACGTACTCCTCGGGACGCGCCTGCGCGCGTGAGCGGACGACCGGGCGCGGCGGCGCCGAGGCCCACGGTCGCGAGGCGAGCAGCCCCTCGAGCTCGTCGCGGTCGGAGCCCAGCGCCGTCAGCACCGCCTCCAGGGTGGCGAGCGAAGGTGACCGCTCGCCGCCCTCGAGCTTCTGGAGGTAGATGCGGGAGACGCCCGCGGACTCCGCGGCCGCGCGCTGCGTCAGGCGCGCGCGATCGCGGAGCCAGGCGAGCGCCTGGCCCAGCTCGGGCCGCCGATAGGCCTCCCTGCGCACCTACCTCGACCAGTCACCGTCGCGCACCACGCCCTTCGGCGTCGAGACGTGGAGCTTCCTGACGACGTCGTCGGGGACGTGAACGGGGTCGTCGTCCTGTTGCGGCGCGAAGCCCTGTCCGGCGTCCATTTCCTTGACCGACTTGACGCCGGCGAGGGCCTCCGAGGGGTCGACGTCCCCGAGGTGCTCGTCGTAGAGGTCGAACCACGGGTACCCGTGCTCGGCGTAGGTCCGCACCGTGACGGGGGTGTCCGGCGCCTTCCGGCCCGTGATCTGCTCGTAGAGCATCGAGTTGACGATGTGGACGTACACACGTCCGGTCGTCGCGTTGTTCCAGGTCGTCGGACCGTGCGGATCGGGGTAGATCGACTGCTCCATCCGGCCGCCGGCGGCCATGCCCATCTCTCCCCCGTCGATGCTGTCGACGGACGCGTCGGCCATCATCGGTGCGAACGCCCTGACGGGTCGCGGCGGGGGCGGCGGGATCCTTCCCGGCTTGGGGGCGAAGCAGACGAGCTGGATCCCGCCGAAGCGCTCGTCGCCGGTGAGCTGGCCCTCGACTGTGTAGCCCATCCCGAGCGGCATCGCGACGAACTGGCGAACGACCCCGTCGCCCGCGTTGATGCCGTCGAGCCAGGGCTGTGGCGGGCAGACGAGGTAGTCCTGCTCGCGGCCGGCGACGATCGGTTCGCTCCACGGGTCGCCCGAGACGGCGTTGACCATCCCCACGGCGACCTTCACCGCCTGCGGCCGCCAATGTGGACTCGAGAAAGAAAGCCACGCCGCCTCCCGCTGGTACATCGGGATGAAGACTCCGCCGTGTGCCCGCCAGGTCTCGGGCACGCGGTGGGCGTAGTCCTCGACGCGATGGACGGGAAAGTGCCCGAGCGACGGTGGCAGTGGATAGTGGCCGCCGTCGTCCGGAATCCTCAGTGTCCGGTGGAAGGCGACCGCGAGGTTGCCGATCGTGATCCGGCCGTGCGCAAGCTGGACGTTCATGGGCGCTCCTTCAGTATGCGTTGTGCATACCGTAGCAGAGCGATCTAGTCGCTGCCGGTCGGTACGACCGTCGCCGGCTCGACCATGACGATCACCGTCCTCTCCGGCGCGCGGGGCCGGTGGACGACGCCGCGGGGGATCGTGACGCCCTGGTTCGGGCCGAGGACGATCGTGCCGGCGTCCTCCACGTCGATGTCGAGCTGTCCCTCGAGCACGAGGAAGAACTCGTCCTCGGCCTCGTGCTTGTGCCAGTGAAACTCTCCTTCGACGACCCCGAGACGGACGACAGCGTCGTTTACCTGGGTGAGCGTCTGGTTGAACCAGGGCTCGACGGCGGCCGCCTCGGCGCCGACGTCGATCCGCTCGAGCTGGTCGAACTTCACGTCGAGATTGATGTCGTACGGCTGCTCTGCCATTCGCACCTCCTGCGTGGAGCAACGCTTCGCGGGTCGGCAGCCTTCCGAGCGGGGGTCAGGCGACGACGCGGTAGACCTGGAAGCACTCCGCGAAGTCGCGGTTCACGTTGATGCCGTGCGTTCGCGCGAGATTCCAGATGTACTCGGGATCGGCGTAGCGCCGGTGCTGTTGCGAGGCGTATTTCGCGAGTGCGGCCGTCTTGCGCTCGAGGTGTGAGCGCTCGAGCGCGACGTACGCCTGGTAGGCGAAGTCGAAGTTGTTCCACGGGATCTCGTAGCCGAGCACGGTCGTGCGCTTGAAGGCGCGCAGGCCCTCGGCCGCGACGACCTGGTGGTCCTGGTGGACGTCGTGGAGGCTGGGCTGGAAGACCGCATCCGGCTGCGAGTCCTCCCAGAGTGCGATCAGCAGCTCGAGGATGTCCTGGCGCCGTTCCGGGAACGTGCGCACCTCGAAGTCGTGCACCGTCAGCGCGGAGTCCGGGATCCCGATCTCCGCGGTCGCCTCCCGGACCTCGCGCGCGAGCGTGTCGGGCGGAAAGCCCTCCGGCAGAGATTTCGTCGCGATCGAGAAGGCGACGTAGCGGACCTCGACGCCGGCGTCGACGAGCCGCGCCATCGTCCCCCCGCAACCGAACTCGCCGTCGTCTGTGTGCGGGGCGAGCACGAGGACGCGTTTCCAGCCCGCGATCACGTCACCGGCTCCCGCGCCACGAGCGCGCCGAGCGCGAGCAGGCCCCAGGTCATCGGGTCCTCGAAGAACGCGTCGTAGAAGAGGCTGTGGACGGCGATCGCCCCGAGCGCGATCCCGAAGACGAGCGCGGCGCGACCTTCGAAGCCGCGGCCCGCTCGCCGGAACGCCGCGAGCAGCCCGGCGACGAGCAGCCACGCCAAAACGGCGAGTCCGGGAAGGCCGAGCTCGGCTGCGACGGTCACAGGTGTGTTGTGCGACGCGGCCTTCTTGGGCTCCTCCCCGCGGAGTCCCGTCTTCGCGGCGTAGGCACGCTTGAAGCCGCCGACGCCGACGCCCGCGGCGGGATGGTCGAACGCGATCCTCGCGCCGTCGGTGATGAGGCCGAACCGCCCGCTCGTCGCCCGGTTCAGACCCTTGTCGGACGCATCGAAGATCGAGTGGCGGACACTCGGCGCGGCCATGCCGGCCGAGAGCAGCACCACGCCCGTCAGCGCGACCGCGGTCACCGCGCGCCAGCGCCAGACGAATGCGGCCGCTGCGAGCGTTCCGGCGATCAGCGCCGCGAAGCTCGACTGTGAGAAGGAGAACAACAGCCCGACCCACACGATCGCGATCACCACTGCCGCTCCGAGCACGATGCGGCTTCGCGCCTCGCCGACGACGAGCACGACGAGCGCGGCGAGGATCGCGATCACGAGGAAGCGCCCGTAGATCGACGGATCCCAGAAGACCGAGTTCACCCGGTAGAACGGCGCGTACGCGTTGCCGACGATCACCTTCGGGTTCCAGAAGACGTCCCGTGTGACCCACTGGAAGACGCCGACCACGGCGAAGGCGACGGCCATGGCCGCGAGCAGGCCGAGCAGGTAGCCGACCGGCGCGCGGCGCCACGGCAGCCGGGAGAGGCACACGGCCAGCACCCCGAACGGCAGCACGAAGAAGAGCAGCGTGATGCCACCCTGGCGAGGGTCGTCGCTCCAGGCGAGCGACAACCCGGCGAGCGCCACGAACGCTGCGAGCGGCCAGGCCACGATCCCGAGCTCACGAATCCCGCCTTCACCGCGGTAGAGGCTCCACGCCAGCGCCACGCCCGCCGCCGCGATCACCGCGTACAGGGGCAGGAGCAGGTTCGCCTCGGTGTCGCCCACGGTCACGGGGATCCGGGCGGGCACGCACGCGAGCGCCGCGAATGGAAGCACCCACGGAAATCGGCGCAAGCCATAGGCGCCGGCGGCGGCGAACGGGACGCCGACGACGAGCCCGGCGGCGAGCAGCTTCTCCGAGCCGCTCGGCACGAGGTACCCGGCGAGGAGACCGCCGCCGACCCCCGCCGCGGCAAGGCCGGCAAGCCGGGCGTATCGCTGCGGTGCGACGAGAAGCGCCGCCAACCCGGCTGCGCCGAGAGCGGCCCCGAGACGGGCGACCTCGACGCTCATGGCGCGGGCGTCACCACGACGCGCGCGGAGTCGCCGCGCCCACGTGCTCCCACGAACAGGCGATAACGGCCAGGCTTCGCGGGCGCGCGCAGGACGAGGTAACGCGCCGACGAGCGCCCGCGCCCGCGCGCAAACAGCCAGCTGTAGCTTCTCGCATCGGTCTGCACCCGAACGCCGAAGCGCGTCCCGGCGCGGGCCGTGATCATGTCGAGAGCAAGCTCGAGGTAGCGGACCCGTACCGTCCCGGCGGGGACCCGCGTCCGGTTGCCGGCATCGTCGACTGCGACGAGCTCGAGCTGGTAGAGCCGGGGCTTCACCGCGCGCCCGCGAACTTTCCCGAACCACTGGAGCGCTCCGGCCGGCGCCTGTCCGAACCTGCGAACGCGTTGCTTGCCGTTCACCAGCAGCCACACCCGGGCCCGCTCGCTCAGCTCGTACGCGACCGAGACGCCGTCCGCACGGCCGTCTCCGTCGGGCGAGAAGACACGCCGTGAGACCGAGAAGCGCTTGATCGTCGGCTTGACAGTGTCGACCTTCATCTCGTTCGGGAAGACGATCGTCCGGTGGGCGTCGGCGAGGCGGACGCGCGGTCGGTAGTCGCCGTCAGAAACGACCCGGCCGGCGTCGTCGCGTCCGTCCCACGCGGCGTCGAGCCTCCCCGCAGGAAAGCGGCGGTTCCGAAACAGCGTGCGGACGACATCCCCGTCCCCGTCGACGACCTCGAGCGTCACGTTGTCGCCCTTGCGCAGCTTGAAGTCGACCTCCGCGTTCTCGCGGTCGCACTCGCACACGGGCGACAGCGTCTTCTCGATCCGCGGCGACAGCACCGGGCTGCGCTCGAGCTTCAACCCTTGCGTGACCGCGAAGGCAGCCGCCGTCCCGCCGAGCAGGAAGACGACGACGACCACGGGGAGGAACCGACGCAAGGCTCGGCGATTGTAGGAGGACTTCCCCGTTCGGCTCTAGTCTGCGTCCGATGCTCCTCCTCAGCATCGACTTCGAGGATTGGCACCAGCTGGTGCACCGGCGGCTCGGCCGCTCGGACTGGGACCGGCGCGGCCCGGCCCTGGAGCGCCAGGCGGACGTCGTGCTCACGCTCCTCGAGGAGCTCGGGGTGAAGGCCACCTTCTTCGTGCTCGGGATGACCGCGCATCGGTACCCCGACCTCGTCCGCGAGATCGCCGTGCGCGGCCACGAGATCGCGTCGCACGGGCACGCGCACGAGCGTGTTCACTCCCAGACCCCGGACTCGTTCCGCGCCGACCTCGAACGCGGGCTCGAGACGGTCGAGACGGCGGCCGGCGTTCGCCCGGTCGGCTACCGCGCGCCGGCGTTCTCGATCACGCGCGACACGCCCTGGGCCTACGACGTGCTCGGAGAGCTCGGCTTCGAATACGACTCGAGCCAGTTCGACTCGCCCCGGGTGCCGAACCGGATCTCCCCGATCCCTCGCGCGCCCTACCGGCTGCGGGCGGAGTCCGGCGCCGAGCTCTGGGAGCTGCCGGTAGCGGCCGCGCGCGTGCCGGTAGGCGGAGGGGCGTACTGGCGCGTCCTTCCCGCGCCCGTGATCGCGCGCGTGCTTCGGGGCCTGATCGCGGAGGGAGCCGTCCCGGCGCTGTACTTCCACCCC
>Ga0126309_10000230_pt1 | contig 19016 bp, 22 predicted proteins | sample Plot56_FD_92541 | JGI IMG/M metagenome (GOLD analysis project Ga0126309, IMG submission 92541) | Serpentine soil microbial communities from UC McLaughlin Reserve, CA, USA - Plot56 | ecosystem: Environmental > Terrestrial > Soil > Grasslands | place: USA: UC McLaughlin Reserve, Lake County...
AGCTTCCTCAACCAGACGATGGTGCCGCTCAACATGCACCGCTTTGTCGGGAACTTCTCCTACGCCGGGTTCCTGATCGCCGGCTGGGCCGGCTTCAGGTACCTCAGGACCACGCGGGAGGACGACAGGGAGTACTACGACTGGATGGGACACTTCGGCCTCCTGTGGGGCTTCGGGTTCCTGATCATACAGCCGGTCATCGGCTACGGTTACCTCAAGGGCATCCGCGAGAGCGCGCCCGAATCGTTCAACACCATCATGCTCGGCGACAAGTCCTGGGTCTTCAATCTGCTCGTGTTCTGGATAGCCGTGCTCAGCATCGCCTCGACGGCGTACTTCGTCCACAAGCTGCGCTTCGCCATAAAACCGATGGAGACGTTGCGCAAGCTCTCCGTCGGCGCCCTCGGCTTCACCGCGCTGTTCACCGTGCTCAACATAATCCCCGCCAACGCGAACCTCGTACCCCAGATCGGGCTCGTCTTCGGGCAGGGCGAGGACACGCAGATACCGCTGGGCAGCATGTACCCCTGGAAGTACATAGGCCTGATCGGGCTCATGCTCGTCGGCTTCTTCATCGTCGCGTTGTACCTGAGGGCCTCGGCGACGGGCTTCCACTGGGGCCGGGCGAGCCGTTGGAGCCAGATCGCGCTGATGTCGTGTGCCTTCTTCGTCGTGCTCACCATGGTAACGATGGGCTACACGCGCGAGACCGCCCGCCGCGTCGACAACGACCCAGCCTACCTTATCAACGGGTGCGTGAAGCTGGACCAGAGCCTCGTGAAGGAAGGCTGTCCGACCAAGCCCCTTACAGAAGTAGGGAAGGGCGGATAATGGAGCTGGCGCTGCTCTTGCAGCAAGGGAGCACGGGCGACCCCACGGCGATCGGGATCTTCCACTTCTTCGTCGGCTTCTTCCTCATCGTCACGATCTACTCCTCCTTCCTGGGATTCACGTACTGGATCGGCAAGGACGAATAGAAGCACTTCAGCCATAAAAAAGCTTACAGGCTGACAAGGCGGCGCAGCCGCCGGGCTGAAATGCTGACATGCTATTTCGGTTGTTCCGTCGGGCGGATCAGGATCTCGTTTACGCTCACGCGTGGGGGCTGTTCGACGGCGTAGATTATGGCCTCGGCGATGTCTTCGGCTTCGAGGGGAGGGTATTCCCTGTGCGCGTAGTACTCTCGTGCGCTCGGGTATGAGCTCTCTGGGAACTCCGTTCGCACGAGACCTGGCTCGACTTTGACCACCCTTATACCCCTGTCGTGTACGTCCATCCTGAGCCCTTCCGCGACCGCCGTCAGGGCGTGCTTGGTGGCTGCGTAGACCGTCCCGTCGGCCCTGGGGACGCGCCTGCCGGCGAGGCTGGAGACGAAGACTATGTCGCCCGAGCGGCGGTCCAGCATGTGGCGGAGGGCGGCTCGAGTCGCGTAGAGCACCCCGAGCACATTGACCTCGAACATCCTGCGCCAGTCTTCGGGCTTCCCTTCTGCGATGGAGTCGTAGAGCCCGAGTCCGGCGTTGGCGACGAGGATCTCTACGGAGCCGAAGCCCTCGACCGCACGGAAGACTAGCGCCTCGCAGGCTGCGGGGTCGGTGACGTCGGTAGGAACGGCGAGCGTCCCTTCTCCGAGCTCGGTGGCGAGGCTGTTCAGGCGGTCCTCGCGCCGCGCGGCGAGCACGACGTTACACTGCCGCTGCGCGAGCAGGCGCGCCGTGGCCTCCCCGATGCCGCTCGAGGCTCCCGTCACGACCGCCGTCTTGCCGGCCAGCGTCACGGCTCCCCCTTTATCGCCTCGAGCTGTTCGAGGCGGATGATGTGGCCGCTCAGGCGTTGCGCGGCAGGGGTGCAGAGATAGCTTATGAGCTCCGCCGGCTCTTCGGGAGGGCGTAGCATCCCGAAATCCCTGTAGCCCTGGAACATGCGGTGGAGTTGTTTACCGATAACGTCTTGGCCGAAGCTTCGCGACTCCGCCTGCATCCTGGTGTCCACGACGCCAGGATAGACACCCGTTACGGCGATGCCGTATGGCTCGCCTTCGAGGGCCAGGACGCGGGTGAGCTGGTCGAGGGCCGCCTTCGAGGCGCCGTAGGCGGCCATCCCTGCGACGGGGTGCCTGGCTGCGGCGCTGGAGACGTTTACTATGCGCCCCCAGTTCGCGGATGCCATGCCCGGCAGCGCCTCTCTGGCGCAGAGGAAGGCCCCGGTAACGTTGACGTCGAAGGCGCGCCGCCACCCTTCCGGTCGGGTGGCCGCGACGGGGAGGGGGACGCCCGGTGTTCCTGCATTGTTTACGAGGATGGTGACGTTGCCGAGCTCGGAGCATACCCTCTCGAAACAAGAGGAGACCGAGGCTTCGTCGGCCACGTCCAGGCTCACGGGCAGGGCGGTGCGGCCGCGCGAAGAGATCTCGTGCGCCACGGAGACTATCTCCTCCTCGGTGCGGGCGGCGAGGGCGACGGCCGCGCCCTCGCTGGCGAGGAGACGGGCCGTCGCCGCCCCGATACCGCGCCCGGCGCCGGTTACGAGCGCGACGCGACCAGCGTGTATCCCGCCCTCGGTCATCGCCGCTCTTCGGCAGAGACGCGTGTTCTCGCCGTCACGGACCCCATCTTCCACCCCCGAACTCGGCCTTCGCTCCTACTAGCTTACCCTACACACCGACCAGTGGCAGGGGTCGTCGGTGCGAGGCGCTGAGCAGGGCTGGCGCGAGGTGAGATAGAATTCTCTCAAAGAGCAGAAGGAGTGCACCCTTGTCCGACATACCCCTCTTCCCGCTGAACGTGGTGCTGATGCCCGGTGCGCCTTTGCCGCTGCACATCTTCGAGGAGCGCTACAAGCAGATGGTGAACGAGTGCCTGGAACAGGAGGACGAGTTCGGGATGGTCTTCGCCGACGAGTCGGGGACGCGGAAGGTAGGTTGCACGGCGAGGATCGTGGAGCTCGTCGAGCGCTACGAAGACGGGCGGATGTTGATCCTGGTCGAAGGTTCGCGCCGCTTCAAGCTAAACAACGTACTTACAGGCAAGCCTTACTACGTGGGTGAGATCGAGTACTTCCAGGATGAGCCCGAGGAGGACGTCGGCCCGCTGGCCGAAGAATGCGTGGCCCTGCTCGAGCGGGTCGTCGAGGCCGCGACCGAAGGTTCGGTCGGGATCGAGATAGAGCCGCCTTACAAGAACCTCTCGTTCGCGATAGCAGGCCGCGTAGAGTTCGAGCCCGAGGTCCGCCAACAGATCCTGGAGCTCACCTCGGAACAACAACGCCTGCAAAAAGTCAAGGAGCTTCTGGGCGCGGCCGCAGAGAGGCTGGAGCGCGAACGGCAGACCCGCGAGAAAGCCCAGACCAACGGGCACCTGCGGGGCGACTGGCAACCAGGGGGTTAGGCTACAGGCATCAGGTACCCGGCGACAGGAGTCGCGCTCCGCGCTGTGTCGTCTCTTACCGTTGGGAAACGGTCTCGCGTACGAACGAAGTTAGCGCCCCGAAGACCTGAAGCCTTCTTAGAGCTTTCTGTCTGCCTGACGGGGGAGGTTCCTCTCGGCCTCCTGGGGGAGTAGGGATCTTATTCTCCTGAGGTTCGCCTGGTCCACCTTGTAGACGAGGGGTTCTGCGGCCAGGGAGTCCTCTCCGGCCGCGGCCTTTATACGCTCTGTAAGGTTCTCCTCGACGAGCCAGGCCATCGAGGGCAGGACACCGGCGACGACGCGCATCCTGACGCGTCCGTCGGACTCGTTTCGCTCGACGAGGCGTGGTGGACTCAGGTACAGTTCCGAAGCCTCGCCCAGTGCGTTCTCGACCCTCGAGGCCGCCTCCTTGTCCGAGACCTGCACCTCCACGTTGAATCGCTGCTGGCCCGAGATGTAGTTGACGACGCCTTGCATCGTGCCGTTGGGGATGTAGCTCACCTCACCGGAGAGAGACCGGATCTTGGTCATTCTTAGCCCCAGCTCCTCGACTACCCCGGAGACATCTTGCGGCTTTATGAGGACGAAGTCCCCGACGCTGTACTGCCCCTCGAAGACAATCGAGAAACCGGCGATCACGTCACGCAAGAAGCTCTGCGCCCCGAACCCGATGACGGCGGCGATGATGGTAGTCCCCGCGGCGGCGGGCAACGGGTTACGAAAGAAAATGCTCAGGATCACGAGTACCACGATGATGAAGACGACGTAACGAAGCGCGTTGCGCATCAAAGTGATCGCGGTGTCCTGCCGCTTGACGCGCGCTACGGCCTCCTCGTCCAGGAGCGACTCCCTGCTCCTTCGCCGCCACTGCAGGACCCGCGGCACGCCACGGGTCAGGAGGCGGAAGACGACGATCCCGAGAAATACGACGAGCAAAGAAGCGAGGATGTTGCCTATGAAGTCCGGGCCACGAATGTAACTGTAGACATCCCCCAGAAACTCCCTGAGCCCCTTGAAGATAGACACGGGCTCATCCGCTATGCCTTTGGCGACCTTCTTGGCATCATCGGCGAGGTCGGCCTTCTTTTCTTGAAGCAGGGCGAAGGGCATACCTAGCTGTGGCGTTCGAGGGCCAGTTGGATGAGGCGGTCGAGCAATTCCTCGTAGGGGAGGCCGCTCGTGGCCCATAGTTCCGCGTAGACGCTCGTCGGGGTAAAGCCTGGGATGGTGTTGATCTCGTTGAGCAGCAACCGGCCCGTGCCGCGTTCGAGGAAGAAGTCGACCCGCGCCATGCCGGCCGCGTCGATAGCCTCGTAGGCCGTGCTGGCGATGCGGCGTATGTCTTCCGTGGTCTCCTCGGGTATCGGGGCCGGGACGACGAGCTCCATCCCCCCCTTGACGTACTTCGCCTCGTAATCGTAGAAGCCGTCTTTCTTGATGACGATCTCACCCGGGACGGAGACCTCGGGTTCCTCGTTGCCGAGCACGGAGACCTCGACCTCACGGGCGTCAACGCCCTCCTCGACGATGATGCGCCGGTCGAAATGCGAAGCCGTGTCGAGGGCATTGCTCAGCTCTTCTGCATTCTCGGCCTTGCTGATACCGACGCTCGAGCCGAGGTTCGCGGGCTTCACGAAGCATGGGTATCCGAGGGAAGTTTCGATCTCCTCTACCCGGGCCTGCCTGTTCTTTTCCCACTGCTTGCTGGTCATAGCGACCCACCTGACCTGCGGGAGGTTGTGGTGGGCGAAGATCTTCTTCATGGTCGGTTTGTCCATGCCGGCTGCGCTCCCCAGTACCCCGCTACCGACGTAGGGGACGCCGGCGAGCTCGAGCATGCCCTGTATGGTGCCATCCTCACCGTATGGACCGTGCAGAACGGGAAAGACCACATCCACAGAAGCCAGGCCTGCGGGCAATTTCTCCGTGGTGGGGGCCGGTGGGCCCGAGATGTCGAGGTTGGAACCGTCGGGCAGGTAGCCGCGTTCCGACTCCAGCTCACGCATAGGCTCCCCGGAGGAGATCCAACGCCCCTCCCTGGTTATGCCGACAGGCACGACTTCGTAGTGCCCACTCGCCTCCAGCGCCCGGGTTATGGCGCGCGCGGAGGCCAGGGATACCTCGTGCTCCCCGCTGCGGCCCCCGAAGACGACCATCACCCTGACCAATGCGCCGCTCCTCTCTTCTCCAGCCCGTCTATCCTAGCAAAGGGCGTGCCTGAAGTACTCTTCAGTCCTTTCGCGGTGTGAGACCGAGCTCGCCCGAGTGCTCCCTCAAGGCGCCCGCCACGAACACTATGTGTTCGTCGAGGTCCACGCCGAGCTCCTCGGCGCCCCTTACGATATCTTCTCTGTTGACGGCCGCCGCGAAGGACTTCTGCTTCATCTTCTTGCGGACGCTCTTGGCCTTCATGTTCTCCAGGCCTTCGGGACGCACGAGGGCGCAGGCCACGATAAAGCCGGAGAGCTCGTCGACGGCGTAGAGCGTCCTCGACATGAGGGTGTCGCGGGGCACATCGAGGTAGTCGGCGTGCCCCTTTATAGCGTGGATGACATCGTCGGGATAGCCCCTGCTCTCCAGCTCCCTGACGCCGACCATAGGATGCTCCTCGGGCGTGGGATGTCTCTCGTAGTCCATATCATGCAGGAGGCCGGTAATACCCCACTTCTCTTCGTCCTCGCCGAAACGGCGGGCGTAGGCCCGCATGGCAGCCTCGACGGCGAGCATGTGCTTGCGCAGGGAATCGCTCTCGGTCCAAGCGCACATAAGCACCCATGACTGTTCGCGGTTCAAGGTGTCTCCCTTCGGTCGACAGGTTTCAGGCGCCTGAAACCTACTCATCACTTTCATACGAGACGTTTATAACGCTGCCTGGCGCGCTGGTCTGCTGAACGGAACGGGTGGATTCTCCCGCGGCCAGGACGACCTTGAGGTCGCCGGTGCCACCGTCTCGTTTCTCGATGCGGCACGAGAGTCGCCTTCCTTTCAAGTCGAACGCGTAGCGCTTGGGGACCCGGCCGCTCAGCACGTTCCGCTCTTCTCCCACCGAGCAGAGGCCGGAGAACGTGGTCTTCGGATCTCCTTCCAGCCGGATCACGACCTCAGGCTTACCGCGGGGATCTTCGCCGAGGGTGATCTCGGGAGGCGACTCGTCGCCGGTCGTCTCCTGTCTGGTGGTGGGAGGGGAGGTCGTCTCTTCCGCGATCTCCGTCTTCTCGCCCTGAGGATTGTCTCCTTTGTTCGGGTTCTTTTCCTCGGAGCAGGCCCCCGCGAAGAGCAGCACCGCGAGGAGCAGTAGCGTCGCCGGCAAGATCACGCGAATTCGTTCGGAATTAGGGGGACTCACGAACATCCATTCTAGCTGACGGGACCTTCGCCTTCTCTCGCCCCCGATAACTGCCGCGCCCTCGTTAAAATAGTGTCGAGCATTCCGGGGGTGAGGACGCCGGTAAAGGTGTTCTGCTGCGACGGGTGGTAGCAACCAAGCAGAACCAACGGGCCGGCTTCGCACTCCGCGCCGTGGGCGAACTTCGGCTTGGGCCGCTTCCCCAGCAGGCGCAGGGCGGCGTCCCAGGCGAAAGCGCCGAGGCAGACGACGACCTTCGCGTCGAGCAACTCCAGTTCGCGGGCGGCGTAAGGGAGGCAGGTGTCGCGCTCGTCGGGGGTTGGCTTGTTCTGGGGCGGGGCGCAGCGGACGGCGGCCGAGATCCAGAGCCCCGAAAGGCGTAGCCCGTCGTCCTTGCTCCGGGAGACCGGCTTGTTGGCAAAGCCTGTGTGGTGGAGCGACGCGAAGAGAAACTCACCGGAGCGGTCACCGGTGAAGAACCGTCCTGTCCTGTTCGCCCCGTGCGCAGCAGGTGCGAGGCCGAAGACGACGACGCGCGCCTCAGGGTCGCCGAAACCAGGCACAGGCCGCCCCCAGTAGACCTCGTCCCGGAAAGCAGTCCGCTTCTCCCTGGCGACCTCCTCGCGCCAGGCGACCAGCCGCGGGCAGCGACGGCAGGAGACGATCTCCCGTTCGAGAACAGCGAGTTCCTCGCTGTTCAGCACGCTCCGGCTCTGCCGGCTTTCATGCGCCAAAGCGATTGAGCTTAAGGGCATGGCCCATGAGGTAGCCCATGATCTCCTCCGCCTGGAAGACGCCCAGCGAGCCGCCCGCGCAGGGGCGCTCCCCGAAGCTGTCCGCGGTCGGCAGGGTATACGGTGAGGCGAGCAAGAACGGTACGCCGTGCCAGGAGTGGCTCTTCATCTTGGCCGGTGTGGCGTGGTCGCCGGTGACGGCGAGGGCGTCGGGGCCGAGGTCGAGCAGCATGGGGATCTGGGCGTCTACCTCCTCGATCACGGAGGCCTTCCTGTCGAAATCGCCGTCCTCGCCCGCGGCGTCTGGTGGTTTGATGTGGATGAAGAAGAAGTCGTGTTCGTCCCAGTTCGCTTGCAGGGTCTCGAACTCTCCCGGGATGCCTTCGCCCTCCTGGAGCAGTTGCATCCCGGCGAGGCGGGCCAGGCCCTTGTACATCGGGTAGCTCGCGATGGCGGCCGCATCGAGATCGTAGGTCTCGTCGAACGAGGGGAGGGCGGGGTGCATCCCGAAGCCGCGTACGAGGACGGTGTTCGCAGGGTGCTGGTCGGCCAGGATCTCGTTCGCCTGCTCGACGAAGGAGTTCGCGATCCCGGCACTCTTTTCGGCCTCCGATGTTCCTTCCGTCGGCTCGACGGGGAGCGGTTTTAGGCCCGTGCGCTGGGGGTCGGAGTCGGTCAGGGTGTCGGAGAGCCCCTCGCCCCTGAAGATGGCGACGGCCCTGTACTCCTTCTCGTGCTCGACGAAGACGTCGACGCCGTCGAGGTCGAGCTTCTCGTTCAGGTGCCCGACGAGCTCCTCTCCTTTTTCGGAGGGGATACGGCCGGCCCTCCGGTCCGAGATCCTGCCTGATTCGTCTTTGGTGGCGAAGTTTACGCGGGCCGCCAGGTCGGTCTCCCCGAGGTCGAAGCCGACGCCGAGTGCTGAGAGGACGCCGCGTCCTACCTGGAAGCGGACGGGGTCGTATCCGAAGAGGCCGAGGTGGCCGGGGCCGCTCCCCGGGCTTACCCCTGCCGCGACGGGACGCGAGAACCCGAGGTCGGATCGGGCGGCGAGGGCGTCGAGGTTCGGGGTGTCCGCGGCCTCCAGCTCCGTCTGGCCGGATGGGTCCATAGGCAGACCTCCTACACCGTCCAGGACGAGCAGGACGATCTTGGTGTCCGTCTTGACGGATAGCTCTCGCATGAGGTTGAGATCCAAAACAGAGTCCTTTCCTTTTTCGACGAGCGCCGGAAGTCTAACAAAGAGGGTCTGTATAATCTCCGCTGGGAGCCACAGCCCGGAGGGCACTAAATGCAAATAGAGATCATAGACCTTGACTTCATGGATACCGGGCAGGTCATAGCCTCATTCCTCCTGCTCGGTGAGGATGGGGCTTCCGCCGCCCTCGTCGAGACCGGTCCGACGAACTGCCTCGACCGGCTCACCGCGGGCCTGAAGGACCAGGGTGTCTCCCACGAAGACGTGCGGCAGATCTACCTCACGCACGTACACCTGGACCACGCGGGCGCCTCGGGACACCTCTCGGAGGTACTGCCCGACGCGACCTTCTACGTGCACGAGGTAGGCTACCCGCACCTGGTCGACCCCTCGAAGCTCGTAAAGAGCGCGACCCGCATCTACGGCGAGAGGATGGAGGAACTCTGGGGTGAAGCGCGTCCCGTGCCTGAAGACCGGATCAGAATCCTCGAAGACAGGGAGGAGACGGAGACCGCCGGAGGCGTCCTCGTCGCCCACGACACGCCGGGTCACGCCTACCACCATCTCGCCTACCTGGAGCCGGACTCAGGAGCGCTCTTTACCGGTGATGTGGCCGGTATCAGGTTGCCGGGCCAGTCCTACATCCGCCCGCCGACGCCGCCGCCCGAGATCGACGTCGAGGCGTGGATACAGAGCATCAACTACATAAGGCGGATCGCCCCTGCCAGCCTCTGGCCCACGCACTTCGGGAGCTACCAGGACGTCGGGCGGCATCTCGGCGAGCTCGAGCAGCGTCTCCAGGACTGGTTGCTGTTCGTCGAGGGGCAGATGGACGATGGCGCCGACCGCGAGGAGATCTCCGACCAACTGAAGGCCAAAGGGGACGCGGAGATGCTTGCGGAGGGCTCCGAAATCACCCAGTCGGAGCGCTACGACCTGGCCGGTACCTACAGCATGCTGACCGACGGCCTTATGAGGTACGTGAGTCGGCGGCGTGAGAGACGTTGAGGTGGGGTGCCGCCGCTACAGTCGGGCCGGGATCGTGACGAAGACAAGGAACTGACCTCGCGGAGAATTGAGGCACATTGGCTAGAAGCCTGATCCTGATCGCGGTGATCGTACTCATCCTGGGCGGGCTGTACTTCTTGCTGCGCCCGGACAGCCCCTCCGGCGGGCCTCAGGAGCGGACGTTCGATCTCTCCGTCGAGGACGGCGAGATGAGCCCAGCCGAGATCTCCGTCCACGAAGGCGACAGCGTGACGCTCCGGGTTAGCTCCGACGAGCCGATGGAACTCCACCTCCACGGCTACGACGTAGAGCGGGAGGTCGGGCCTGGAAAGAAGGCCAGGCTCCACTTCGAGGCGGATCTCACGGGACGATTCGAGTTCGAAGACCACGAATCCGAGAGCGAGCTCGGCGTGCTCCAGGTGCGCCCGAGGTAGAGAAGGAATGATGCGCCGCGTCGCAGCGCTCGCATTCTCACTCATGCTGGCCGACGCCCGTCCTGCGCTGGCCCACGGCTTCGGGCCGACCTACGATATCCCGATTCCGCTCTGGCTCTACCTCTACGGCGCCGCAGCAGCGGTGGTGCTCGCCTTCATACCGCTGGCCCTGTTCTCCCGCAAGGAACGGGACGCCGCCTACCGGTATCCACGCTTCGATCTGTTTAGTGTCCAGCTCCTGAGGACGATCCTGACCTCACGCCTGCTCACGGTCGGGTTGCGCCTGCTCTCCGTCACGCTCTTCTTCGTGGTCGTGATCGCCGGCCTGGTCGGTCTGCAGAGCGGCTTCAACATCGCTCCGACTTTCGTGTGGGTGACATGGTGGGTGGGCTTAAGCTTCTTTACCGCCTTTATCGGAAACCTGTGGCCGCTCGTGAACCCCTGGAGGGTACTCTTCGACTGGGCCGAAGGGCTGGTTCGCCGGCTCGGCTTCAGGAACGGGCTCGAGCTCGACGAGCGCTACCCCGAGGCTCTCGGCGTCTGGCCCGCCGTGGTGCTCTACCTCGTGTTCGTCTGGATCGAGAACGTCTTCTCGGGTTCTTATGTGCCGCGCAACATCGCCCTCTTCGCCCTCGCGTACTCCCTAGTCACGCTCTACGGCATGGCCTTCTTCGGCAAGGAGACCTGGCTGCGCCGGGGAGAGACGTTCTCGGTGTTCTTCGGCCTGCTCGGCAGGTTCGCGCCTACGGAGGTAAGGGTGCAGGACCCGGACGTTTGCCTGGACTGCGATTACTGCGACGACGAGGCAAAGGGTAGATGCGTAAACTGTTACGAGTGCTTCGACCGCGCCGCACCGGATGAGCGCGAATTGAACCTGCGTCCTCCCGCGGTCGGTCTCGGATTGCCCGAGAAGGTGCCTCCGGGTGGGGCCGCGTTCGTTGTCGTGGTGCTGGCCGGAGTGACCTTCGACGGCCTGCTCCAGACCCCGCTATGGCTCGAGATCGTACGTCTTACCCCCGTTACCCAGACGCTCGGGACGATACTGCTGCCCTTGCTGTTCTTCGGTGTCTACCTAGGCTTTGTAGAACTCAGCCGCATCCTCGGAGGAGGAGAGGGAAGCTTCAGGCGGTTCGCGGCCGCGTACGCTTTCTCGCTAGTACCCATCGCGATCGCCTACCAGATGGCCCACTACTACACGTACCTGCTCATCCAGGGGCAGATGATAATCTCCCTCGTCTCCGACCCCCTCGGATGGGGCTGGAACCTCTTCGGCACCGCAGATTTCGAGCCCCGTTACGGCATCGTCGGGGCGGGGTTCGTCTGGTACTCGCAGGTCGCGCTCATCGTGGCCGGGCACGTGATCGCCGTCTATCTCGCACACTCGATCTCGCTTCGCCTCCTGCGCGACCCGGTACGCGCCCTGAGGAGCCAACTCCCGATGCTCGTCCTGATGGTCCTCTACACGATAAGTAGCCTCTGGATCCTGGCCCAACCCATCGTCAAGTAGGGAGTGGTGAGTGCTCGCTTCGCTCGCTTAGGGAGTGGAGAGTAGAGAAAAACCAAACCCTACTCCCCATTCCCTACTCCCTACTCCCCCGTCTCCCAGGTGTGGTACATTCCAGGGTATCTGAACGTGACGTTGGTCTACCCGGGGGGGCAGACTTAGACGGGCCTGGGTGAGCATGAGCGGCGAAGATGGTAACTCGCGTACGAGGCTAGAGATAGGCAGGACCCTGCGGCGGGCCCGCGAGAAGCGAGGTCTATCGCTCCAGCAAGTCGAAGAGGCGACCAAGATCCGGACCAGGTACCTGCGTGACCTGGAGAACGAGAACTTCGACGTGCTCCCTGCCGTGTACGTGCTCGGGTCACTCAAGACCTACGCCCAGCACCTTGGACTCGACGGGGTGGCGATGATCTGGGAGCTCAAGCATCGGCAGGCGTCCCTACAAGAACAGGACGAGGCACCAGAAGATCCCCCATCAGACGAGCAGCGTGGGTTCCTGGCATCCCTGGGCCGTCTGGTCGGCATCGGCGGGACGGCCGAAGGCGAGGCCGGCACGATGGCTCCCGTTCGCAGACCCGGCCCGTACGTGAGCCTTGTGGTGGTTCTGGTCTTCGTCCTCGCCACCTACCTTACGTCGACCATCAGGGCGGAAGTTCGACCAGCAGTCTCGGTGGTACAGGAGCCGAAGGTCTCCCAGGCCCCCTCCGGGATCGCCGTGGTCCGCAACGTGGAATCCGACGAACGTAATACCGAGAATGTGAACAAAGAGAACCAGCCCGAGAGACAGGCCGAACCTCCCGCTATAGACGCCGGCAATGAAGATAAAGCCGGGGCGGCGCGAAGCGGACACGCGAAGTACGCGCCCTTGACGGCACAGGTTTCATCATCCTCGGCTACCGCATCAGCGAGCGCGTCAGCGAGCGCACCAGCGAGTGCATCGGCGGATGCGTCAGCGAGCGTGTCACCCGCTTCTACCGGACCTTCCACCGAATCTGCCTCCGCGCCTGCGACGGTCGCGCCGGCGCCAACCAGGGTTCGACCAGAACCGGCGTCCAGGGAACAGTCCGACGATGCCGGGAGAGACATGGCTGTGGCCCCTACGAATGGACCGTCCGCTCGCGCGCCGGGTAGCTCGGATCCCAGCCCCAGTTTTCAGCGGAAGCAAGCGGATCCCTTCGACGCTACGCAGTTCGGCAACACAATCCCCAACAGGACCTCCAACCAGGTGGACAATGCCGTAGACTCCGCCTGGTGAAAGCGAAATCAAGTTGCTGACAAGCTGAAGTGCTGACTAGCGGAAATGTTGTGCAAAGTGGTTTTGAGCCTCTTTGCAATAGACTCTGTTAAGTGCGTCGGGTAGTGTCGATCCACCACCATTGTTATCATTGCTGCTAAGAGGAGGCGGCGGTGATAGACCACAAACCAGAGGCACTCGGGATAGGGATGCTCGGCGGCTTCTCGGTCGGGGTAGGGTCCCGAGTCATCGGGCAGAATGAGTGGCGGCTCAAGCGGGCCACTGCCCTGATCAAGCTACTTGCCCTCGCCCCGAACCACCGTCTCCACCGCGAACAGGTAATGGATCTCCTCTGGCCCCCTCTCGGACACCGGTCCCACCCGTATCTCGGGCGGGGTCGCGACGGACCCGTTCTTCGGTGGAACGACTAAGAGGCCGCGCGGATAGGTCACGGTCGGCGTCGAGGCCGCCCCTCCCAACGGTAGCGCATCCAACCCTCTCGGATCGGCCTCTCACGATGATCACCACCTCCGAGAACGCCACCCAGAAATCGATAACCCGGCCCATCCTCTCGGTGCACCACACTAGCTTCTTGTGGGCGTTGTGCCACGAGGCTGTCCTCTCCACCACCCACCTCCTAGTGGCCCAGAACGGCGCCGGCCTGCCCTTCCCCGAGATCTCCCACCGCAAGCCTAGATCCGTGAGCCGCCGTCGGGTGGCCTCCGAGTCGTAGCCGCGGTCGAGGTGGACGCTCGTCTCCTCGGGCAACCCGCCGAGCGTCTCGAACGCCGTATCCAGGGTGGGGACCAACACGTGGCTGCTCTGGCCGGGGCCGAGACCACGCCCATCGGGACGCGCGAAGCGTCCACCGCCATCGAGCGTTTGAGGCCCATCTTCCCGCGGTCCACCGGGCTTTTACCCGCCTTCTCCCCGCCGCACGGCGCCTTGGTGGTGCAGCCGTCCACCGCCACCTCCGAGAGCTCCAAGCCGATGAGCCGGTCGTAGGCATCGAGCGCCATCACCCTGAACTTTTCCATGACCCCCGAATCGATCCACTCGTCGCGGCGGGCGCGCAGCGTGGTCGCGGAGCACCCCTCGTCGGCGATCCTCTCGTAAGCGCAGCCGAACACCAGGACCTCGACCAGCTTCTCGAAGACCACTCGGTCGGGGATGCGGGGGCGATGGCACCCTAGAGGATGATTCACCTTCCTTTCGGGCAGCAAGGCCGAAAACTGTTGCCAGATGGGCTCGATGAGGTAAGGTGGGAGCGCGGGCACGAGCATCCTCCTTCGTCGGGAAGCTTAGAGAACTCCCCGGATGATCGAGCATCTCGTGTCCGCTTTCCATTGAGGGTCTTCGCTCCCTATTCGCGCAAACTCTAAGCCCCAGAACAACTCCGTCACCGGCAACAACTTTGGCCGCAACAAGCCCGACATCTTCTGGGATGGGTCGGGCTTGGGCAACGTCTTGAGCCCCAACAACTGCGACGTGAGCGTGCCGGCCCGCCTCTGCGGATAGAACCCTAGTTTGTTCGAGCGAAATCTCCGCTTCGGCGGGGCTTTCGGTTTGCGGTGCGCTAGGCGTTCTTTACGGCTTCGTTGAGGTCCTGCAAGCCTTGCTTGGCGTCGGAGAAGAGCATCATGGTTTTTTCGGTGTCGTAGAAGAGGGGGTTGTCCACGCCGGCGAAGCCTGGGCTCAGGGAGCGCTTGATGAAGATTACGTGCTCCGCGTTCTCGACGGTGAGCACGGGCATCCCGCTTATGGGGCTCTCCACTTCGGGGTCGTTGGCGGAAGGGTTGACAACGTCGTTGGCGCCGACGATGATCGCGGCGTCGGCATCATCGAACTCTGGGTTTATATCTTCGAGGTCATAGAGCTTCTCGTAGGGGATGCCGACCTCGGTCAAGAGGACGTTCATGTGGCCCGGCATACGACCGGCCACCGGGTGGATGCCGAAGAGGACCTCCTTGCCCTCGGACTCCAGCGTCTCCACGAGGTCCCGCATCGCCTGCTGGGCCTGGGCGACGGCGAGGCCGTAACCGGGTACGATCACTACCTTCTCCGCCTCGTCCGCGAGGTATTCGCCGACCTCCGACGCGCTCGCGTCGTTGACTTCCCGATCTTCTTGTTGCTCGGTCGAACTGCTACCTGTGGCGGCGATGCCGGCGAAGATGATCTTGCCCAGAGGACGCCCCAGAGCGCCCGACATGAGCCTGGTCAGGATGGTCCCCGAGGCGCCGACCAGCGTGCCGCTGATAATAAGCGCGTAGTTGGAGAGCACGAAGCCCGAAGCCGCAGCGGCGAGCCCGGTGAACGCGTTGAGCAGTGAGATCACGATGGGCATGTCCGCCCCGCCGATGGGGATCACGAACAGGACGCCAAGCAGCAGCGAAGCGCCGAGTATCAAGTACAGCGAGGCGAGCGGCGAGAGCACGAGCCCCCCCGCCAAAATGTTCGCGGAGAGAAGCAGAATGCCAAGGAAGATGGCGGCGTTCACCACCTGCTGCAATGGGAAAGTTACCGAGCCGGTCAACGCCAGCTCCTGGAGCTTGGTGAAAGCGATGATGCTCCCCGCGAAGCTCACCGTCCCGATGATGACGCTGAAGAGCACCGCGATGGAGGAGACGAGCGTCTCCTGGCCCTGGCCGAGCGCCTCGACCCTGTAGAACTCCGAGACGGCGATGAGTGCCGCCGCGCCGCCCCCCACCCCGTTGAACGCAGCGACCATCTGCGGCATCGCCGTCATCTGCACCCGCTGGGCCGCGCCCGCCCCTACCACCGACCCGACCAAGACCCCGCCCACGATCTCGCCCGCGCTCAAGACCTGGTCTATGTCGGCGACGAAGATGGTGGCGATGAGGGCTATGACCATGCCGACCGCCGCCAGGGTGTTCCCCGAACGCGCGGTCTCGGGCGTCCTCAAGCGGCGGATGCCGTAGATGAACAAAGCTGCAGCCGCTAGGTAGGCCAGAAACGGTGCTACCTGCAAGGGCTATTCCTCTCTCTTCTTGACCCGCTTCTTGGGCGGGCCGAACATGCCGAGCATCCGGTTCGTGACCCAGAAACCGCCGACCACGTTCATCGCCCCGAAGATGACGGCTATGAGGCCGACCGTGGTGGTGAAGCTATCAGAAGCTGAGGCTAGCGCGATGATAGCGCCGACCAGCACGATCCCGTGTATGGCATTCGTCGCGCTCATCAAGGGTGTATGGAGCAGGTTCGGCACGCGGGAGATCAGCTCGAAGCCCAGGAACGCTGAGATAACAAAGATCGCTAACTGGGCGAGAAGTTGTGACGTCACCCGGCCTCCTGGAGCGCTTCTCTGGTCGGCCCGTGGCGGATCTCGCCCCCGTGCGCGATGCAGGTCTCGCCGGTGATCTCGTTCTCGAAGTCGAGATCTAGCTGGATGTCTTTCTCGTCTTTGTCCTCCGAGCTATCTTCGGTGATGTGCCCGATGAGGTTGTACATGTTGCGCGAGTAGAGCTGGCTGGCGTGTATGGGCATCGTGCTCGGCAGATTCACGGGACCCACGATCCTGACCTGACTGTGCTCGACGGTCTCTCCGGCCTCGGTGAGCTCGCAGTTGCCTCCGCTCTCCGCCGCGAGGTCCACGATCACACTCCCCGGCTTCATGCTCTCGACCATGCCCTTATCCACGAGCTGGGGGGCCTTTCTGCCTGGGACAAGCGCCGTCGTTATGACTATGTCCATCTCCTCCATGCGCTCCCTGATGAGCTTCTGGTCCTCATCGAGCTTCTCCTGGGACCACCCCTCGTCTTCCTCCTCGAAGCCGTCCTCTTCCTCCTCTTCGCCCTCGACGATGTAGCGGTCCCGCGGCGGTTCGGCGTACGAGTAGAAGCCTAAAGAGGTCATCAGTTTGCGCCACCCGGTAGGCTCATACTCCTCGTAGCCGTCTTCTTCCTCTTCCTTCTCGTCCTCAGAGTCTATGAACGTGGCGCCGAGTGACTGGGCCTGCTCTTTGGTCTCGGGCCTGATATCGTAGGCGAATACTTCGCCCCCGAGGCGGTTCATGATCGCGATGGCCTGCAACCCGGCGACCGCCACCCCGAACACCATGACGTTGGCCGCCTTCGTCGTACCCGCGGCGGTGGAGAGCATGGGGACATACTTTCCGATGGTGTCGGCCGCGATGAGCGCACACTTGTAGCCGGCGATGGAGCCCATCGAGGAGAGGGCGTCCATGGCTTGCGCCGCGCTGGTGCGCGGGACCGCCTCGTTGGAGAAGACCGTAACGCCCGCCTCGGCGAGCTTCTTGACGAGCTCGGGCTCCTGCGGTCCGTTGAGGAAGCAGATCAGAACCTGACCCTCGCGCAACAGCCCGATCTCCTCTTCCGTCGGGCTCTGCACTTTGACCACTATGTCGGCTTCGCCGTACACCTCATCAGGGCCTTCGGCGATGCTCGCCCCCGCCTCCTCGTACGCCTCATCGAGGTTGTAGTCGCGGCCGGCGCCCGACTCGACAAGGACCTCGAAACCATCCTTGAGGAGCCTGCCCACGGTCTCGGGCACGAGCCCGACCCGACGCTCGCCCTCGGCCACCTCCCGTGGTATCCCTACTTTCACGCGCCAGATTATAGCGTCGGAGCCGGATCTGCGCTCCCGAAAGCCAACCGTTACCAACAAAACCCCGTTTTGTAATCGAAATGTCACATATGGGGCTTAAAGTTTCACTATCGACCATTGTATCTGATCGAGGAAGGAGGTCGAGGACGATGAACAAGCTGAGTGCCAAGTACAAGAGGAGAAGGCTGGCCGCGCTCATGGTGGCCAGTTTCGCTTTCGCCGGGCTCGGCCTCCTCGGGTATTCCCTGCTGGCCGGAGGTTCTCCGGCCTCGGCCGAGAGCCCCGACCGGGTACACGGCAGGATCTCCGAGGAACTCGAGAAGAGGTTCCACAGGAGTATCCCGGAGAGGATCGTCGAGACGGTAAGGGATCCCCTGAAGGGTTCCCAGGTCAAGACGCCGGAGAGCAAGCGGCTCGAGCTCACCATCCCGGCGTTGGATCGGGTGGACAAAGTGCCCGTCTACGACGCTCCCGAGAGCGGGTACGACAAGGCCCTCCACGACGGCATAGTCCACGTGAGGGGCACAGGCTTTCCGTGGCACGACGTGGCCAACGTCTATCTCGCGGGCCACCGGGTTGGTTATCCGGGGACGAAGAGCAACCTCGTGTTCTGGGACCTCAACGAGCTGGAGAAGGGGGATGAGATCTTCCTGACCGACACCGACGGAAAGCGCTACACCTACGAAGTCTTCGAGAAGCGGGTGGTCTCTCCCCACGACGGCAGCCTCATGCGGCCCACAGAGGGCAAGAACATCGTTAGCCTCCAGACCTGTACCCTCCCCGACTACTCGCACCGCCTCATTGTGCAGGGCGAACTGAAGAGCGAGAAGTAGAGCCCCAACCAGGAGCGGACATGGGCTGTGCCGTCAACCGTTACCGGCATAGCCCAATTTTGTAACCTGAATGTTACTTACGCGGTGTATATCTACACGGCGGTGAAAGACTTGGATCTGTGGAGAGGAGGTAGGCTGACGTGAGGACCTACAGGACAAGAAGAAGCGGGATCCGGAAGTTCGGCTACTTCGTGGCAACCTTGCTCGTCGTGTCGGGGCTGGTTCTGGTAGGCTACTCCTTCCTGATCCGCGACCCGTTCGCCAGCGCGGCCGTCTTCGAGCAGAAGCCCCCGAGCAACGCGACGATGACCCTGACCGTTCCCGAGATGCGGCGCGTCGACCACGTGCCCGTCTACACGGGCACCGCCGATGACAAGGGGGCGCTCCACGATGGGACGCTGCACTTGAAGGGCACCGGTTTCCCCTGGCAGACGGGGGCCAACGTATACATCGCGGGCCACCGCATGGGTTTCCCGGGCACCAAGAGTTATCTCGTGTTCTGGGATCTGAACAAGCTAGAGAACGGCGATGAGGTCATCCTTACCGACGCGAACGGCACCAGGTACACCTACAGCGTATTCAAGAGCGTCATCATCAACCCCGACGCCTCATACATCACAAGACCCGTTCCCGGCAAGAGCATCATCAGCTTGCAGACGTGCACCCTGCCCGACTACTCGCAGCGCCTGATCGTTCAGGGCGAGTTGACGGCCGTAAGCTAGACTCCAGTCAGG
>Ga0126309_10000231_pt1 | contig 19013 bp, 14 predicted proteins | sample Plot56_FD_92541 | JGI IMG/M metagenome (GOLD analysis project Ga0126309, IMG submission 92541) | Serpentine soil microbial communities from UC McLaughlin Reserve, CA, USA - Plot56 | ecosystem: Environmental > Terrestrial > Soil > Grasslands | place: USA: UC McLaughlin Reserve, Lake County...
AACTCGGCGGGGAAGCCCGGGACCTGGTCGAGATCGTCGACGGCGCCGAAGCCGCCGAGCCGCTCGCGGAATGCCAGGACCCGCGTCGCTTGGGTCACCGACAACCCCTGGTCGCGGAGCTGCTCGAAGGTCGCGGAGTTCAAATTCAGCGTGCCGGTGCCGCCTGAGGCGGCCGGTGGCGCGGCCGGCTGCGGCGGGGCCGGGGCGACCGGCGGCGGCGGGGCCGATGGCTGCTCGGGCAGCGGCGGTACGGGGGCGGGCGGCGGCGGAACGGGGGCCTGGGGTTGGGGCGCCGCGGGCATCTGCTCCGGGGCCGGCGGATAGGACGGGTCGGGCGCCACCGGCGGCGCCTCCGGCGCCGGCGGAAGAGGCGCCGGGGGAGGCGCTGACTGCGCAGCGGGCGGCGGCTCTGGTTGCGGGGGCGGCGGAGCAGTCGCGTGCTGTTGCTCCTGGGTCGGGGGCGCCCACTGCTGCTCGGGCGAGGGCGGCGGAGGCTGCTGGGGGGGCGGATCGGCCCCGACGGCGGCGGCCTCGGCGATCGCCGCCTCGCGCTCGGCTTCGCGGGCGCGCTCCTCGGCCTCGGTCACGGACGACATCACCTCGCGCAGGCGCCGCTCCCGCTCGGCCTCCTCGGCGCGGAGCTGGGCGAGCCGTTCGGCTGCCTCGGCCCGACGCTCCGCCTCCTGGGCGCGCTGTTCGACCTCGCGCACCCGTTGCTCCTGCTCGGCCTGGACGCGCTGGATCTCCTGCTGGACCTCGGTGCGAGCGCGCTGCTCCGCCTCGGCCCGGGCCTGCTGCTCGGCGACCCGGCGCGCCTCGTCGGCCTGGGCACGGATCCTCTCCTCGGCCTCCTGGCGGGCCTTCGCCGCGCGCTGCTCGGCCTCCGCCTGTAGACGCTGCGCCTCGCTGAGGCGGCGAGCCGCCTCGGCCCTGATCCGCTCCTCCTCCTGGCGGATCGCCTCGACCTTCGAGCGGACCTGCTCCTCGGCCGCCTGCACCGCCGGCGCGGCCTGGGGCTGGAGCGGTGGCGGCTCGACCGGTGCAAGCTGCTGGCTCGCGGTGTCCGGAGTCTCGAAGGACGGGACGGCGGGCTCTGGGGAGGCCGGTACGGGTTCGGCGGGAGCTTCCGGCTGCGGCTCGCCGGCGGGCGGCGGCGGAGCGCCGGCCGGTGACGGGGCGGCGGGCAGAGCCACCTCCTCGGGCACGGGCATCGGAGCAGGCGCGGCCTCAGGCGGAGGCTGCTGGGCCGGCTGCGCGCCTTCGGAGAGAAGCTGCTGCCCGGCCGGCTTCTGCTTCCGGCGACGGCGGCGAGACACCTTCCCCCGGCCGCCGTTGGCCGCAGCCTTGTCCTTCTTGCCGCCGAGCTGAAGGCCGAACAGGCTGAGGCTCATGAACCCCTTCTTGGCCGGCGCCGGAGCCGGGGCGGCAGCGGGCGCAGGCTCTGCCGTCGCGGCCGGCGCGGCTTGCGAAGTCTCGGGCACTCCTTGCGAGCCAGGCAGCGCCGCGGTCGAGGCAACCGGCGCAGGTTCAGGCCCCTTGCGGCGTCCGAACCTCGATCGGCCGCTCTTCTCTGCCTGGGAAGCCTGCTTGGCGGCCTCCTTCTCGGCCTTGGCGAGCGCCGCGCGCTGCTGCTTCTCGGCTCGGGCCTGGGCGCGGCCCGGCGGGCCGGACGCGCGGCGGGCGGCGCGCTGCTCGCGCATCCGCTCCCGCTCGGCCCGGCGCTCCTCGCGCTTCGCCTGGCGGCGGTCGCCGCGGCTTCCCCCTCCCGCGGCCGAACCTGGGGCTCCGGCGGCAGCCGGCGGGGCGGCGCCGGGTGGCGCCGCGCCGGTCGCCGGCGCCTCCGCCGCCTTCGACTTCTGACGGCGCTGCATGACCATCACGATCAGCAGCAGAAGCAGGATTGCGCAGACGAGGCCGCCGACGAAGAACTCGATGTTGTCGCTGACGAAGTCCTTGGCTTCCTCGGGGAAGCTCTGGTCCCCGTCCGCCTCCGACCCGCCCGAGGGCGGCGCCTGGCCGCCAGTCTGCCCCGGTCGTTCTGCCTGTGGGGCCCCGCCTGCATCGGCCTCCGGCGCGCCCGCTCCGCCTCCCTGGGCGTTCTGGGCCGGCGCGGCGGGAGCCAGCGGCCCGGTCGCCAGCAGGGCGACGAGGACTGCGATCAGCGGCAGCCTGCGCATCGCGCGAAATCCTTGCATCGGAGGCCCCATTCTGCGCGAACCCTACGCACCCTGCCAACGATGCCGAAGTTTCCGGACGTCGCTCAGCGAAAACGCCCCTTGAACTCCCGCTCGACCTCGCGGCGGACGTCCCGGGCGGCGATCTCGCGCCGCCGGTCCCGGCCCTCCTTCCCCCGTGCCAGGGCCAGCTCGACCTTGGCGTGCCGCCCCCTGAAGTAGATCCGCGTCGGCACCAGGGTCAGTCCCCTCTGCTGGGTCTTCCCGATCAGGCGCTCGATCTCGGGGCGGCGGAGCAGCAGCTTGCGGGGCCGCTCGGGCTCGTGGTTCTCCCGGCTGGCGGGAAGGTAGGGCGGGATGTGGAGGTTGCGGAGCCACACCTCGCCCTTCTGGACGACGGCATAGGCGTCGGTCATCTGGGCCTTCCCCTCGCGCAGCGCCTTGACCTCCGTGCCGAGGAGCTGGATCCCCGCCTCGAGCTTCTCGAGGAGCTCGAACTTGTGGCGTGCGCGCCGGTTGGTCGCGACGTCGCCCGACTCCGCTGCCCGCTTCCTAGCCATCCGCCGGCTCCAGGTCGGTCCGGCCCCGCGGCGCCTCCACCTTCTCGACCCGGACCGAGACGGGGTCCCCGAGCCGGACCTTCCGGCCGGTCTTCGAGCCGATCAGCGCCGTTTCCGGCTCGTTCAGCTCGAATCGCTCGCCGCGCAGCCGCCGGGCCGGCAGGAAGCCTTCGTAGACGTCGGCCAGCTCACCCGCGAAGCGGACGAAGGCGCCCGCCCCCACGACGCCCGAGACCTCGCCCTCGAACTCCGTGTGCCAGCCGCCCTCGAAGAGCTCGCGCTCAAGCAGGAACGCGGCGCAGACATCGTCGCTGTCGCGCTCGAGCCGGCCTGCGTCCCGTTCGCGCTCCGAGCAGTGCGCGGAGGCCTCCCGCACGTCTTCGCGGCTCGGCGGGTCCTCGCCCTCGCCCATCGCGGCGAGCAGGGCCCGGTGGTCGACCAGATCGGGGTAGCGCCGGATCGGCGAGGTGAAGTGGCAGTAAGCCGGGCTGGCGAGCCCGGCGTGGCCGAGGTTGCGCTCGCTGTAGTGGGCCTGGCTCAGTGACCGGAGCACGAGCGAGGTATACGCCTCGCGGCCGTGGCCGCGCCTTGCCGCCTCGGAGGCGACAGCTCGGCTCGCTTCCGCGACCAGCCGGCCGGCCTCCTCCGGGGTCGGACGCTCGGGCAGCGCCGGCGTGGGCAGGTCGAGGCTCGCCAGCTGCTCGAAGAGCCGCCCGACCCGGGCCGGGTCCGGCGGCTCGTGGACCCGGAAGGTGGCGGGTACGCGCTTGCGCTCCAACAGGTCGGCGACCCGCTCGTTGGCGAGGATCATCAGACGTTCGATCAGCCGGTGCGCCTCGGTCTGCTCGACGCCGCGTGCGCCGCTTACGTTGCCTTCCTCGTCGAAGGAGAACTCCGGCTCCCTGGAGTCGACCTCGAGCTCGGCGCCACGCCGCAGGCCTCCCAGCGCCGCCGCCGCGCGACGGCACAGGTCCAGCGGTTCGGCCACCGCGGGCGGTGCGTCCCCGCGGCCCGCGAAGATCTCGTCGAGCTGGTCGTAGTCGAGCCGCGCCTGCGAGAGGATCCGGCTGCGATAGAACGAGACGTCGCTCGGCCGGCCGCGCGCGTCGAGCAGGACCTCTGTCGTCACGGCCAGCCGCTCGACACCTGCCGCGAGGCTGCAGGCGTCGCTGCTGAGGGCCAGCGGCAGCATCGGTTCGACCGTGGCCGGGGCGTAGGTGCTGTTGCCACGGCTGAGGGCCTCCCGGTCGAGGCCGGTGCCCGGCTTCACGTGGGCGGCGACGTCGGCGATGTGGATCCACAGCCGGATGCCGTCCCCGTCCCGCTCCGCCGAGACCGCGTCGTCGAAGTCGCGCGCGCTCGCCGGGTCGACGGTGAACGTGGCCATCTCGGTCAGGTCGCGCCGCGGTCCCGGCTCGCGCGAGGCCGCCGCGGCCGCGGCCTGCGCCTCCTGCTCGTGCCGGGAGCGGAATCCGCGCCAGCCGAGCCGCTCCCACAGCAGCGCATCGACGACGTCACGGGCGATGGCGGGGCGCCCCAGGTCGCGCCGGACCCGAGCCCTCCCGCGAGCCAGCTCGGCGAGCACGATCCGGCCGTCCGCGCGACGGTCGGCGCGGTCGAGCGGCACCTGCGGGCCCCGCTCGAACAGCGGCTCGCCGACGAGGAAGCGCCCCCGCCGTCCCACCAGGAGCACCTGCCGGCGAGGGCCTTCGCTGCGCTGCGCGCGGCTCACTGCCCGGCGGCGCCGCCGGCCCTGCCGGCGAGGACGCCAAAGGCCTTGTCGAGCGCCTCGTCCCGCGGCGTCGCGGGATCGTCGAGTGCCGGGACGTCGGGCTGTACCCCGCGCCCCGCGAGCGACTTGCCGTCGCCGGTGAAGTACTCGCCGATCGTCAGGTCGAGCGCGCCGCCGCCCGCGAGGTCGATCACCTGCTGGAAGACGCCCTTGCCGAATGATCGCGTCCCCACCACGGTGGCCCCCGCGTCGGCGGCCAGCGCGGCGGCGAGGATCTCGGCGGCAGAGGCCGTGTCCCGGTTGATCAGCACGGCCAGCGGCCGCCGGGGCAGTGGGTCGCCGACAGCCTCGTAGACGGCGTCGCCCTGAGTGCGCGACTCGGTCTTCACCACGACGGCTCCCTCGGGCAGGAAGACGCTCGAGGTCAGGATCGCCTCGCGGAGCAACCCACCGCCGTTCCCCCGAAGGTCGATCACGACCGCCTCGGCCCCGCGTTTCTCAACCCGCTCGACGGCCGCGCGCAGCGCCTCGCCGGCCCCCTCGCTGAAGCTGATCAGGCCGACGTATCCCAGCCGCTGTGCGCCGACGTCGCGGGTACGCGACACGGTGACCGGGACCCGGATCTCGGCCCGCGTGAGCTCGATCGTCCGGCGCCGGCCCGTCGAGGGGCGGACGACCCCCAGGGTGACCTTCGTCCCCTCCGGCCCCTTGATCCGCGCCGTCGCCAGCTCGGAGTCCTCGCCCGCCACCGACTCGCCGTCGGCCGACACGACCACGTCCCCCACGTGGATCCCCGCCCCGGCCGCCGGAGAGCCCGGGAAGACGCGGCCGACCCTCAGTCCCCGCGGCACCTCGCTCACCGTCATGCCGACCCCGGAGAACTCGCCGGCGATCGATTCCTCGAAGCGCTTCAGGTCCTCGGGGTCGAAGTAGTGGGAGAAACGGTCCTCGAAGCGGCGCCGCAGGGCCCGGACCATGCCGTCGACCGAGGCGTCGGCGAGCCCCCCGCTGTCGGTTGCGCGGAAGTAGTTGTCCTCGATCACGTCGAGGGCCTCGGCGTTGAGGCTGGCCGCGTCATCGACGAACACTTCGCGAAGCGCCCCCGGCAGGGTCCCCGGATGCCCTCCGAAGTAGAGGCCGGCGCAGAGCGCGGCGATCAGGGCGGCGGCGACGGCCGCCGGGGGCAGGCGGCTCATCCCTCCGGGGGACCTATACCCGCAGGAAGCGGCGCAGCGTCACGCCGGAGCCGAGCGCCGAGACCAGGACGGCGCTCGCGAAGAGGATCGCGACGAGCAGGGGAAAGGACAGCGTCGTCTGGTCCTGGGCCGCGACCAGGGCGAAGGTGTCCGACAGCGGATCGACGATCGTGACCTTTCCGAGCCACAGGATGAGTATGGCGACCGCGCCGCCGACGAAGCCGACGAGGACGCCCTCGATCATGAACGGCCAGCGGATGAACCAGCGGGTCGCGCCGACCAGGCGCATGACCTCGACCTCGCGCCGCCGGGTGTAGATCGAGAGACGGATCGTGTTCCCGATCAGCATCAGCGACGCGATCAGGAGCAGCCCGGTAATCACCAGCAGGACGATCCGCAGAGCGCCGGTGACCTGTTCGATCTCACCGCGCTCCTCGGAGCGGTCGAACACCGACTCGATAACCGGCGAGATCGGCTGCGGTTCTCCGCTCGGGCCCGGAGGGGTGATCGCCTGGCGAATCGCGTCCAGGTTGGCGGCGTCGTCGGCCTTGACGACGAAGTTCGCCGGCAGCGGGTTCGAGTTGAGCTGCGCGGTGAGGGTGTCGTCCTCCAGGTCGGCCTTGAGCTCCCGCAGCGCCTCTGCCTTCGACACGAAGCCGACAGATGAGACGTTCGGGATCACCGCGAGGTCCTCGCGCAGGGATGCGATCTCCGCCTTCGTCGCGTCGTCGAAGACGGCCACGCGTAGCTCGAGGCTGCTGCGCACCTCGTCGCTCTTGGCCTGCGCCGTCTGCAGGACCGGGATCAGGACGCCGAGCAGGATCACGGTGACGATGGTCGTGACGATCGCCGCCAGGCTCGGCGCCGCGTTGCGGCGCAGCGCCCGGAACGCCTCGCGGATGAAGAACCAGAGCCGGCCCATCACCGCTCTCCCGCCTCGTGGCCGTTCGTCTGCCCCTCGACGCCGACGCCCATCTCACCGCGCATACGGACGCCGAACTCGGTGGTCGACTCCTCGGTGTACCCGCCGGTGACCTCGTCGCGGACCACCCGGCCCTCGAACAGCTCGATCACGCGGCGCTGCATCTTGTCGACCATCTCGCGGTCGTGCGTCACCACCAGGACCGTCGTACCGGTCCGGTTGATCCGGTAGAGCAGCTGCATGATCCCGATCGAGGTGACCGGATCGAGATTCCCGCTCGGCTCGTCGGCGAGCAGGAGCGGCGGATGGTTGACGAACGCGCGAGCGATCGAGACGCGCTGCTGCTCACCGCCGGAAAGCTGGTCGGGGTAGTTGTGGAGCTTGGTCGAGAGGCCGACGAGACGAAGCGTCTCCGGCACCTTTTCGCGGATCTCCGTACGGCTGGCGCCGATCACCTGGAGGGCGTAGGCGACGTTGTCGTAGACGGTCCGGTTGGGCAGCAGCTTGAAATCCTGGAAGACCGTGCCGATGTTGCGCCGCAGCTGCGGGATCTTCTTCTCGGGGAGGCTGCCGATATCGCGGCCGGCGACCCGGACCTCACCCTCGGTGGGTGCCAGCTCGCGGATCAGGAGCTTGATCAAGGTCGACTTTCCGCAGCCCGTCGGCCCGACCAGGAACGCGAACTCGCCGCGGTTGATCGCCAGCGAAACCCGCTCCAGCGCCAGATGACCACCCGGATAGACCTTGGTGACGTCGTCGAGCTCGATGATCGGCGCGCCGCCGCGGCGGGGCCGCCGCGGCGCTTCCTGCCCCTGTCTCTTGCCTCGGCCCATGCGGGAGCGGAAGCGTAGGGAAGGCGCCATGGCCATCTCGCACGACTCGTTGCAGGGACCTCGCCGGCCCGCTGCCCGAGATCCGCGGATGCCCGTCCCGGCCTTCGTTCGGTTGCGGATCAGCCGGGCATCCAGGCGCGGGCGGCGCCGAACGGCGGCGCGTAGTGGTTGTGCCGGTAGCGCAGCGAGAAAGGCTGCGAAGCGACGCCTCCGACTTCGGCTCGGACGAGCCGGCCCCGCCGCTTCCTCCGCAGAGGGGCCCGGAAGACCCCGAATCGGTCGGCCTCCAGCCTGCCGACCGCACGCCAGCGGCCGCCGCCCCTGACCCGGATCGTGACGCGTCCGGGGGCGGCGCCGGGGGTGCGCCCCCAGACCCACATGCCGCGCCCGGTTCGCAACGCCACGAACGGGAACCGGAACGCCTTCAGGGCCGGCTTCGGCCGGTCGCTGCTGATGTCGCCGCCGTTCAGGTAGAGGCCGGACTCGTAGACGCCGCCGTAGGGCTGGCTGGGCCCGGCCTCGTCCCTCAGCTGGAACCAGAAGACCGTGCTCACGCCGGCGCGCCACATTCGATAGAGCGCTTCCGCCGCCCAGCGGGCGTGCAGCCCCAACGGCATGCCGCCGATGTCCGGAGGGCGCGAGTCCCAGCCGAACTCGGCGGCCCAGAACGGCACCGGTTTGGTCGAGCTGACGATCCTCCCGGCGCGCTCCGCCGCCCGCAGAAGGTGCGTCATCTGCGGGAGGTCGCCGAGCGACACGTCGTCCGGACCCGGCGCGGAGGCCGTCGGGCCGCCGGCGGTGTAGGGATTCGTCGCCCAGACGTCCAGCCTCGCCCGCGCTCCGCAGGCGGGGACCGGATTGCTCCTCCCCCGCATGCAGAGCAGGGCCCGCATGAAGCGGAGGGGGCCGGTCGACACGCCGTCCCGCGCCAGTGGCGCGAGGCCCGCCGCGACCACGACGTTCGTGGACCGCGCCGACTTGACCCCCCGGGCGAAGGACGCCAGCAATGCGCGGTACATCTCCGCCGATACGAGCTCACCGTCCCGGTACTGGGGGCTGAGGAAGAAGCTGTGATTGGGCTCGTTCCATGCCTGCCAGTAGCGGACCCGCGGCAGGGCGCCTCTGCCGTCGTACCTGCGGGCGGCCGCCTCGGCGAAGTGACCGAACGCGCCGGGATCGGGATCGCAGGGATGGTCCGGGTCGGGGCTCCGGCAGCGCTCCGCCCACTCGGGTGCTCCATACAGGAGGAGCAGTGGCTGGAGGCCGTGCTGGGTGGCGAGGCGCACCTCGCGGTCCACTCCGCTCCAGTCGTACATCTGGTCGGCCGGATCGGCCGGATCGTTCACCAGCCGTGCCGGGCGCTGCTTCGCGATGAAGCGCCAGTCGGCCAGGATCCTCACGTAGCGGGCGCCGGCGGCGCGGGTCCGCGCGTAGGCGACCGCGTCACCCTGCGAGTAGGTGTGGAGGTCGACAAGGCCTGTCGCGAGCGGGTGCGCGCCGGCCGCCTGCGCGGCCGCGGGAGCGGCCAGGCAGGCGAGCGCCGCGAGCAGGGCGAGGCGGATCCTCATGGCGCTCACACCTACCCGGTTCGGACGGCGCGAGTGCCGGTTGCCGCGCGCCCGGCCCGCTCAGCCGTGCCCGCCGTGGATCGGCGGGTGGGAGACGATTGGCTTCTTGAGGAGGGCCTCGCGAGCCTGTTCGATGATCCCCGAGGCGGTCAGGTTGAAGTGCTCCATGCAGGCCTCGGCCGTGCCCGAGACGCCGAACTCGTCGCCCAGGCCGAGGGCGAAGATCGGCACGGGGTGCTGCTCGGCCGCGGCCTCCCGGACGGCGTCGGCGAGACCGCCGGCGACGCGGTGCTCCTCGGCCGTCACTCCCACCCCGGTCTTGGCGAGCGACTCGATCACCGCATCGGTGTCGAGCGGCTTCACGGTCACGACGTTCAGGACCTCGGCCTCGACCCCATCCTCGCGGGCCAGGGTCTCGGCCGCGTCCAGCGCCCGCCACACCATGTGACCGGTGGCGATGATCGAGATGTCCTTGCCCTCGCGAAGGACGTCGGTGCCGCTCCCGAGCGTCTCCGGGATCTCCTCGTAGACGATCGGGGTCGAGGGACGACCGAACCGCATGTAGATCGGCCCCTCGAAGCGCTCGTAGGACTCGATGACCGCCCGGTAGGCCTGGTTGTAGTCGGCCGGCACGACCACCCGCATGTGCGGCAGCACCCGCATCAGCGCGATGTCCTCGATCATCTGGTGGCTCGCGCCGTCCTCCCCGAGCGACACGCCGCCGTGGCTGGCGCCGATCCGGACCTTGAGCTGGTTGTGGGCGATCCCGAGCCGGATCTGGTCGTAGGAGCGGCCGGTGGCGAAGACGGCGAAGGTGGATGCGTAGGGCACCTTGCCGGTGGCGGCGAGCCCGCAGGCCATCGACATCATCCCGGCCTCCGCCGCGCCGCAGTTGAAGAAGCGCTCGGGGAACTTCTTGCCGAACTTGATCGACTGCGTCGAAACCGCCAGGTCGGCGTCGAGGGCGACGACGTTCTCGTCGCGCTCGCCGAGCTCGACCAGGGCGTCCCCGTAGGCCTGACGTGTTGCGATGGGTTCGGTCTTCGCTTCGGGCATCTTGGAGTCGCCGGTCGCCGGTCGTCAGTCGGTGGAATCGGCAGGGGCCGGGATCTCAGGACCGGAGTCCGGCGGCGGGGTGTCGGAGCCGAGCGCGTCGGTCTGTTCGCGGTAGCGCGTCTCGAGCTCCTCGAGCGCCTGCTCGGCCTGCTCCTGGCTCGGCGGCTTGCCGTGAAACCCGAACCGGCCCTCCATGAACGACACTCCCCTTCCCTTCTTCGTCTGGCAGACGATCGCCGCCGGCCGGCGGAGCGTGCGGCTGCGCTCGAGGGCCTCGACGATCGCGCCCATGTCATGACCGTCGATCTCGATCGCGTCCCAGCCGAACGCCTCGAACTTCGCCCGAACGTCGCCGGTGTCCATGACCTCCTCGGTGGTCCCGTCGGTCTGGAGGTGGTTGTAGTCGATGACCGCGGTCAGGTTGGGGACCTCGAAGTGGGCGGCGGCCGCCACGCCCTCCCAGGTCTCGCCCTCCTGGATGTCGCCGTCGGAGAGCACGCCGAAGACCTGGACGTTGTCGTCGAGCTCGTCGAGCCGGAGCGCGAGGCAGATGCCGACACACATCGAGAGGCCCTGGCCCAGGGACCCGGTGGAGACCTCGACGCCGGGAGTGCGGGTCATGTCCGGGTGGCCCTGGAGGTGTGACCCGATCTTGCGCAGGCCCATCAGGTCCTGGTGCGGGAAGTAGCCGTGCTCGGCCAGCGCGGCATACTGGATCGGCGCCGCGTGGCCCTTGCAGAGGACGAAGCGGTCGCGCTCGGGCCACGACGGATTGCGCGGGTCGTGCCGCAGCACCCGGTAGTAGAGGGCGGTGACGACGTCGGCGGCCGACAGCGACGAGTCGAGGTGCCCGGACTTGGCGACCGCGAGCATGCGGACGCAGTTGATCCGCAGAACGGTCGCATAGCGCTCGAGCTCGGCGACGGAGGCCTTACGGCCATCGTCGAGGGGCGGCGCGGGGTCCGGAACTGGCTTCAGGTGCATGTGGCGCGAGGGGTCGGAGGCAGCGCGCGGATCAGGGTCGGGGAGGCTAGCAGCGGACCGCACGAGCACGACCCTACGAGGGGACGAGGATGGCGCCCCCGTGGGCCAACGTCGCAATTTGCGGTCTGGTAAGGGTTGCGAGATGCCGTCCCGCGCCCCCCTCCTCCTGGCGATCCCTGCCCTCCTCGTCTCCGGCTGCGGCGGTGGCGGCGGCGGCGGCGGCGAAGACGATGGGAGGGCCCAGGCCCCGAAGGGCTCTGCCGGACATGCACCCGCACCGGTGGCGGGCGACCGAGGCGCGGCAGAGGCGTCCGCGGGCCCCGCCAGCGCGAACGAGCCGTCGGAACCGGCGCCGGACGCCGGAGTCGAGGACCGCCCCGGCGGCCCACGGGACCAGGCCGCGGTCGCGCTGGTCCGGCGTTACGTGACCGCTCTCGACGGCGGCGACGGAGCGACCATCTGCCGGATCGTGGCGCCGAAGGCGCTGCGGCGCGTCCCGTTGCCGCGCCGGCGGCGGACCTGCGCGGCGTCGGTGAGCGCCTCGATCGGCTACCGCAACCCGCGCGGCTCCCCGCAGTGGCGAGGCGCGGCTGTCGTCGGGCCTCCGGCCGTCACCCGCGCCCCCTACGGCGCCCGCGTGGTCGTCCCGCTGCGGACCCGGTTCGCCGACCGCGCCTACGTCTCGCGTGAGGACGACGTCGTCTACCTGCGGCCCAAAGGCGAGGGCTGGCAGATCGCCAAGCCGAGCGCGGTCTTCTTCCGGGCGATCGGCCGGGCGTCGGTGCCGCCGACCGTCCTCGCGCCGCCGCGCTAGGACGCCTCCGGACCCTCGGCGCCGGTCAGGCGGCGCGGATCGGCGAGCAGCACGAATCCCCAGCCGACCGCGGCCAGCAGGGCGACAATGCCGATCGCCTGGGCGATCCCGCCCTCGAGCAGGAAGGTCAGCGCCGCACCCACGGCGCCTGCCGCGACCGTGAACGCCAGCTCGGCGGGCGGGCGGGCCCGCGCTCCCCCAGCAGCCGGCGCCGCCTCCTCTCTCGCAGCCCCCGGGTCGAACCGGCCACGCAGTGTCAGGCCGAACAGGAGCGACAGCGAGGGAAGCAGGACGGCCAGGCCCACGGCGACGCTGAGCAGGGTCGCGACGAGGGTCGAGCGCGACGCGGCGGCCTCCGTGATGGTCAGACCCGGCAGGATCTCGGGCGACTGCGCGAGCCCCCACCCGGCGACGATCGCGGCGACGGCGACCGCGGCCGTGTAGCGGGCGGGCTCGAATCGCTCCGCCCGGACCAGGAAGAGCGTCGCGATGCCGGCGAGCGCGGAGACCAGCACCGCGGCGAGGCCCGCGCCCTCGGTGAGGCCCTCGTAGAGGTGCTCGGCGTCCCCGTGAAGCACGGCGAGGCCGCCGAGGGCCAGGAGACCGGCCACGGCGCCCGCGACCACCGCCCGCCCCCGGAATGCCCCAACGAGGGAGCGATCGCCCCTCCGGGCGGCGTCACCCGCCAGGAACACGGCGGCGGTGTAGGCGGAGAAGGCGACGGCGAGGACGCCGATCAGCATCGACGTCGGGTTGAGCCAGCTCGAGATCAGGTCGCCCTCGGCGTTGCCGACCGGCACCCGGCCGGAGGCGATCCCGCCGATCGCCGCGCCGAGGGCGAACGGGGTCAGGACCGAGGAGACGGAGAAGAGCCCGAATCCCCAGCGCGTCTCCCCCACGCTCCGCACGACGTATCCGGCCCCCCGCAGGACGATCCCGAGTGCCGCGAGCAGCAGCGGCGCGGCCAGAGTGGAGAAGATCGAGCCGAACGCCTCCGGGTAGGCGGTCCAGCAGATCACAAGGACGAAGACGAGCCAGACGTGGTTCGCCTCCCAGACCGGCGCCATGGCCCGGTGGGTGTGGTCTCGCAACCGCTCGGCGCCTTCCCCGCGAGCGGTCAGCTCCCAGAATCCCGCGCCGAAGTCGGCGCCGCCGAGCACGACGTAGGCGGCGAGCCCGAAGAGGATCAGCAGGATCGGGATCTCAGCCAGAGACACTGGCCGGCTCTCCTTGTTCATCGAGCGGGGCCCGGGCGATCCGCCGCAGCACCCACCCGGTGATCACCCCGAGGCCCGCGTAGACGGCGGCCAGCGCCGCGTAACCGACCAGGATCCCGTCGGCTCCGGTCACGGCCTCCTCGGTGCGCATCACGCCGTAGACGATCCACGGCTGCCGGCCGACCTCGGTCACGATCCAGCCGGAGACCAGGGCGACGACGGCCAGCGGACCCGCGGCGACGACGGCTCGATAGAACCAGCGCGAATCCGGCAATCGGCGGCGCCGGACCCACGAGACCAGGAACCACCCCGCCAGCGCCGCGAGCCCGGTGCCGATGCCGACCATCGCCTGGAAGGCGAACCGCACGACGTTGATCGGCGGCTGGTCGTCGCGGGGGACGGTGTCGAGACCCCGAACTTCGGCGTCGGGGTCGTGGTAGGCGAGCAAAGAGAGCAGCTTCGGGATCGCGATGCCGCCGTTCACGTCTCCATCCTCGTACCAACCGCCGATGTGCACCGGTGCCCCCTTCTCGCTGTGCCCGACGCCCTCCAGCGCCGCGAGCTTGACCGGCTGGTTCTCGGTGACTTCGCGCGCCGCCCAGTCCCCGACCACGAGCTGAGCCGGCGCCGCCACTGCGGCCGCGATCAGGGGCACCACGAGTGCGGTGCGGACGTAGCGGGTCCGCTGCCCGCGCAGCCACAGCAGGGCATAGCCCCCCGCGACGAGGAAGCCGGCGACGATGTAGGCCGCGAGATACATGTGGACCAGCTCGTGCCAGAGATGGGAGTTGCCGAACAGCGCTTCCCACGGCCTGACGTCGACGGTGTCCCCCCCACGCAGCTCGAACCCCGACGGGTTGTTCATCCAGGCGTTGACGGCGATAACCATCATCGAGCCGGTGAAGCCGGCGACGATCACGGGGATTCCGGTCAGCAGATGCAGACGCGGCGAGAGCCGGTCCCATCCGTACACGTAGATCGCGATGAAGATCGCCTCGAGGAAGAACGAGAACCCCTCGAGCGCGAACGCCAGCCCGAACACGTCGCCGAAGGTCGACATGAACTCCGGCCAGAGCAGGCCGAGCTCGAACGAGAGGATCGTCCCGGTGACCACCCCGACCGCGAACAGCGCGATCATCACCTTCGACCACCGCTTCGCGATCGTGCGGTAGAGCGGATCGCCGGTGCGCAGCCAGGCCCACTCCATGAAGACGACGAAGGCCGGGAAGGCGACACCGAAGCAGACGAGCGGGATGTGGACGGCGAACGAGAGGGCCTGCATCTGGCGCGCCTCCAGCAGGTAGTCCTGCTGCACGGGGGCCAGCGCCGCCAGGTCCATGACCCGAGGCTACCTGCGGCCGACCCGCAAAACCCTGCTCTTGGCGCGGCCGCGCTCGCCGAACCGGAGGACCGTCAGGTAGGCCCGCCGTGAGTCGATCGCCGTCGTCCAGAAGGTCCCGAAGCGGCGGCGGCGGGCGAACAGCGTCCGGCTTCCCCGGCGCCCCAGACGCCGGACCCGGAGCTGCTGGCGCCGCCCCGCCGAGCGGACGTAGAGGAGGGCGCGGCCGGCCAGGGTCGGCGAGCCGAGGGCGATGGTGTGGGAGACGAGCAGCGTCTTGACCCGCCCGCTGCGAAGCCGGGCGACGCGGATCGCGTTGGACCGCGGGCTCGCCCGCGTGAAGGCGACGCGGCCGTTCGAGAGGCTCGGTCGCCCCAGCAGCACGGGCGGCCGCGCCCGCGCGACGGTCCGTACCCGGCCGGGGTGTGCGCGGTGGAGGATCCGGCGCATCCGGATCGCCTGCCGCCCCCTGCCGCGGCCGGTCAGCCAGACGAGCCAACTGCCGCTGACCGCGACCTCGCGCACACCCGGCGCGCGGTATGACGCGACCTCGCGAAGCGAGGGTCGCAGCAACAGGACGATGTTGTCGCGGCGCAGCACCGCGACGTAGGGTCCGCCCACCGCCGGATCCGTGCCGGGGAGAAGCTCGAACCCACCGCGGCGACGGATCAGGCCGCGCTGTCGCCTCCCCTGGACGACCAGGGTGCCCCCGTAGGCGGAGGGGTCGGCCGCCGCTGCGCGAACGGGCTCGGCACGAGCCAGAGCCGGGGACTCGTCGGCGCCGGCGACGTGGGGGGTGATGACCAGGGCGATGGCGACGGCGCCCAGCGCCCCGGCGTCCCCGAGGCGGAAGCCGTAGTAGATCCCCGGGCGCTCGGCCATCGCCGCTGCCATCCGGATGCCGGCGGAGAGGTCTACGAAGGGCCCGATGACCAGAACCGGCAGCGCCCGCCCGGCGCCGAAGGCGAGGCCGGCGATCGCCCCGAGCGACGGATCGCCGACCGAGAGGCAGACGCCGGCGAGGGCGAACAGCCCGAAGCTGAGGACGAAGGTGGTGAAGCCGAGGCCGAGCAGGACCCCGTAGAGGAAGCCGGTCAGCGGCATCGGCAGCCGGCGGCGCCACGGCTCGGGCAGCTGCCGGCGGATCTGCGGCCTGATCGGCGCGCGCCGCGCGTCGGCCAGTCCCGCCGCCACGGCGAGGCCGGCGGCGAGGAGGAACGCGAGGCGCCCGCCGGTGCCGGCCAAGTCACCGATCGCGGCGAGTCCGCCGAATGTCACCACGCCGCCGAGGGGTGCCCCGAGCGCGAAGGCGAGGCAGGAGACGATCGCCAGCGCACGGCCACCGCGATGACCCGTGGGCCCGAGCGTCTCGATCACCGAGAAGCCGCATGGGGACCAGGTTCCGGTCAGCCCGGCGAGCAGTGCCACCGCCGCGACCGCCGCGTCGAGCCCGCTCAACAGGGGATCCTCGTGTCGTAATAGGTGACGCAGAAGACCCGCCTGCCGCCGTAGCAGTAGCCGGTCAGCGAGGCGTCGCCGTTGATCCGCCTGCCGCTGTACGCGCAGCAGTCCCAGAGCTTGCGCACCTGCCCGAAGCAGCAGCGGTACCACCCGCCCTGCAGCTCGCCGTCGAAGCCGTAGACCCTCCCGGTCTCGTCGCAGATCCGGGTTCGCGGGGCGGGTGGCAGGGGCCGGCCGTCGGGATCCCGGAGGAGCGTCCCGTCGTTGTCAACCGGCCGGCCCCTGCGGTCGACGCGGCGCCCCAGGTTGTCGACCGGATGGCCTCCGGACGCGCTCAGCGGGAACCCGCGCGAGTCGACCCTCGGCTCGCCGAGGGGGTGCAGACAGGAGCCGGTCGTGTAGGTGTGCCCGCAGAGGTGGTAGGCCTCGCTCTCCCCCGGCTTCACCGCCGCGGCGACCGTACCGCCCGCAGACGCGAGGAAGAGCGCCCGCCCGACGCGCGAGAGGAAGCCGCGCCGAGAGGTCTCCGCGGCCAGCGATTCGAACGGGTTTCGGTCCTCAGCCGACAGCGGCGCCTCCGCGGACGCGGCGCCGCTGGCCGGTCGCCAGGACGCTCTCGAGCTGGGCCAGGTTGTTGAACGTCCCCTTGGCGAGCACGACGCCGTCGAGGTCGGTGACCACGGCGTAGGGACTGCCCGGCACGCTCATCGCCGACCAGGCCCCGGCGTCGGTGTCCTCGTCGAAGACCTCGACCGCGAAGGCCGGCTCGCGGGCCAGGGAGTCGATCGCCGGCTCGAGGCCGCGGCAGATCCGGCAGGAGCCGGAGACGAAGACCGCCAGCGCCAGCTCGGTCCGGGGGCCGGGAACGCGGCGGTGAACCGGGGCGACGCGGGCGCCGAGCTCCGGTCCCTCGGAAGGGATCTCCAGGGCCGAGGACGGGCCGAGCCGGAGACGCAGCATCCCGATCTCCCTGGCCAAGGCGAGAAGCGCCACGGCAAGCCCGGCCGATGCCAGAAGGGAAGCGACCAGACCGATGCCGAGCCAGCCCTGCGTGGACGGCGCCTCGTAGGGCAGAAGGGCGGCGAGGACGAACGCGACGGCGAGCGCGAGGTTCCGCGCGATCGACGCACCGCCGACCTCAGAGCGCGCACCGAAGCAGCCGCAGGGCTGGCCCGCCCGCCCGCGCATCATCGCCGTCCCCATCGCGCCGGCCATCGCCAGCATCAGCGCCGCGGCGCCCAGAGCCGCGGCGTCGCTGCCCGCAACGACGCCGGCGGCAAGGCCCGCCTCGGCCACGATCAGAGCCGCCCAGGCCACCCAGCCGGTCCGGCCGTGAAGGCCGAAGGTGCCCAGCGCCAGCCGCGATCGCTCGGGCGCGCCCAGCTTCATCAGGGCCGCGGCGATCAGCACTCCCCCAAGTGCGAGACGAAGCAGAAGCCCCGGCATCGCCGCAACCTAGCAACCGAGGGGCGCGGCTTTCGCCGGGTCAGCCGACCGCTTCGACCCAGTCGATCTGCTCGCCGCAGAGCTCCTGCGCCCGGGCGGGATCGGTGAAGGTCACGCTGGCGTCGGCGCCGGTCGCCGTCGACAGGACCAGCGGGCCCAGCCCGAAGGCCTCGCCGCCGCGGCCGGGCCCAACGCCTGCGTCGTCGTAGGACAGGGCGATCCGATGATCACCCGGCGCGAGGTCGACCAAACCGAGGGGGACGAACCCGCTGCCGTGGTCGAGCGCCGCCTCGGCGGAGCCGACGCCGCGGCCGTCGATCGAGAGCGAGAGGTCCCCCCGGGACGAGCCGCCGATCCAGGCCCCATAGGCGCCCTGACTGGGGATCCGAACCTGGCCGGTCGCCCGGCTGGACGAACCGGGATAGACGATGCCGGGGTCGTTCTGGCCATAGGGCCAGTCGCCCGGACGCTCGAGCTCACCGAGCCTGATGACCGTTGGCGCCGGACGGCGCGAGACCGCGAGCCTGGTCGAGCCGGCTGTGGCGGCGAGGGCGCGCAGCTGCGCGCAGTCGGGCCGCGCCACGGGCCCGGGCTCGCCGATCCCGAGGTGAAGGAGGGGCGGCGCCGCGACGGGCGGCGCCTGCCAGACCTCGTAGTAGTCGCCCTCGCTGACCAGCTCGAAGGGCAGCGGCGGCCGGCTGGCGAGCGGTGAGCGCCGCAGCACGAGCGTCCGGTAGGCGAGCAGGCCGCCGAGGTCGAAGCGATCGACGTCGGCGGCCTCCCCCTTGTCCAGGGAGGTGCCGTCGGCCAGCGGCACCACCCGGCGCCGCAGCTCCGAGGCCCCCTCGGGGTCGGCGTCGCGCAGGAAGTGGCGGACGCCGTAGGGCTCGTACTCGGTCATCAGCGCCGGGCCCTGGCCGGCGATCTGCTCGCCGATTCGCTCGAGCTCGGCCAGCCGGTCCCGGGGCGCAAGCCATTCCTCGTCGTAGGCGAGCGCATTCGACCAGAGGACGCCGATGGCGATCGCGGCCAGCGCGACGCCGCCCTCGATCCTGGCGCCGCGGTCGATCAGCGCAGCGGCCCCGGCGGCGCCGGCGAACAGCACTGCCGGCGAGGCGGTCGCCAGGCCCTTGGCGTCGACCCACGGGGAGCCGACCACGACGAGGACTGCGGTCCCCACGACCAGCGCGCCGCAGAAGATCCCCGATGCGACCGCCGCCCGGCGCCAGGCGACGACCGCTCCCGCGGCGGCAGAGGCGAGGACGACGAGAATCAGGACGGCGGTCGCGGCCGGGTCTACGGGGTCGATGCGAAAGTCGCCGACCGGCCAGATCCCGGCCGCCTGCCAGACCGACAGGGGCTCGATCAGATTGCCCATCTCCCTCGGGTCGGTAAGGGCGCCGGCGTCGCGCGGCGCGATCCCTCCGCTGATCAGCCACGGCAGCGTGACCAGCGCCAGCGCACCGGCGAACCAGGCAGCGGCCCGGGCGGCCTGCGCTGGGGTCTCGCGGCGGAGCGCGAGGACCAGGGTCAAGCCGAGCGCCGGCAGCAGCCAGATCGCGGCGCCGCCCGGCGATAGCACCGCGATCAACGCCGCCGAGACGAGAACAGCGGGGAGGACCGCGCGCCAGGACCTCCAGCCCTCTGCCGCGACGGGCAGGAGCGCCGCCAGGCCGGCCAGGAGCGCGACCGAGGCCATCTCCTTCACCCC